>WPCG01178066.1_pt1 | contig 107385 bp, 71 predicted proteins | sample 5403311 | NCBI WGS metagenome assembly WPCG01 (sample SAMN12869467, study PRJNA574797) | sludge metagenome | isolation source: wastewater treatment of Control | place: China:Beijing | collected 2019-05-17 | reverse complement strand
TCTCGTACCCATCGAGGAGCAAATGGAGTATTTCCGGTATTTCGAGCGGCTGCGCGGAGAAAACAACCCCTTCGTTCGCGACGAGGAGGTAGCCGTGCTATTCTCCCCCGATGCCCCCGTGTCGCGAAAGAAACGCAGCCTGATCCTCTTGGCATCCATCCCCGACGTGGGAGCGTACCGCTCTATAGAAACGTATCACAGCAGCCCGCTCGAGCCGGAACTCACCCACTGGTCGTCCATGGCCTTGGTAAGCAGCCGCATCGTGCTGAGCTCCGACCTGTCGGGACAGCAGCAGGTCTATATCTCTTCGGGACTGGGGGGACAGGACAAAAAGCTCCGTTTTTTCTCTCTCTTCACCACTGCCGACCGGCAACCGTTTACCGGCCTTCAGAAAGAGATCGTGGAAAGAGAGTTCAGGTTTCAGCTGGAGAAGGCCGACGTGATCATCGAAAAACTCGAGATCAAGGCAAACTATTTCACCATTCAGATGCTCTTTGCCTTCGATAAAGACGCGAAGACGTGCCTCGATGCCGCGGTCCAGGAATGTAACCAGTACGGTAACTTCCTCGACACGAAATTCCTCTTCACCAACGTGAAAGTGCTGAGCGAAAATGAGATTAACAATCTATTAGAGAGGAAATAACCTCGTATGCCGACGTGTAAAAAACGGTTCTTCATTTTCATTATTGCCGCGACCCACGCGGTACTCTCCTCGTATGCCGGCACAGGAGATATCCCGTTTATACCGCCTGTCTACAACTACACGACCAACCACTACAAGGCAAGCAACCAGAACTGGGCCATCGCGCAGGGGAGCGACGGGGTAATCTATTTCGGCAATGACAACGGCCTGCTCAGCTTCGATGGAACCAACTGGCAACTCCATACCCTTCCTAACAACCTCTCTGTAAAGTCAATCTTTATCGATAAGGACCGCGCGCCCGAACGAGTTTACGTGGGTTCCTTCGAAGAGTTCGGCTATTTCGAGCGAGACCCGGCTAACCGGCTTGTCTATCATTCGTTAAAGAGCCTCGCGACCGATTACACGTTTCACAACGACGAGATATGGACCATCTACCCGTTTCAAGAGAGCATCTACTTCCAGTCTTTCTCGGCAATTTTCGAGTATAACGGCTCGGCGATACATACCGTTAAGCCTTATCCCGGGGTATTGTATTTCTTCCCTATTGGCGGCAAGATGTACGCCCAACTAATAAATAGCAACTTTTATCGTTTCGATGGAAGAGATTTTCACCTGCTGTTAACCCGGGAGCAATTGAATGACGACAACGTGGTGGCGGTGCTGCCCCACGGTGACAATCACTTGTTGGTAACCTCGAAAAGCGGCCTTTTCCTGTACTCCGAAGAGGAATCGTCCTTGACGAGGTGGCGAGTATCCCTTGACGAGGAGTTGCATCAAGGCATCGTGAACCGGGCCCTGTTCACGGGCGACACCTATATCTTCGGCACGTTGAACAGCGGCTTGTACGCCATGGATACGCGGGGAGAGAACATGTGGCACGTGAAAAAAAGCAACGGGCTAAACAACAACACCGTCTTAGCATTACACCTCGACCGGGAGCAAAATATTTGGGCAGCGCTTGATAACGGCATCTCCAATATCCGGGTGCACTCGCCGCTTTCCTTCCTCGAGCCCACCGATGTCCAGATCGGCCTGGTGGAAGATATCCTGGTTCAGGATAACACCTTATACTTGGCAACCAATCAGGGTGTCTACAGCCATACTACGGCGGGAGAGACATTCTCCCGGGTTCCGGGATTCGATATCCAAGCATGGTTCATAAAGCAGTTCGGCGACCAAGTGTTTGTCGGGCATAACCAAGGCACTTCCCTCTTGAAGAACGACGAGGAAGTGGCCGTGGAGGGAGCCATAACGGGCGGCATGGACATGAAAGAGGGAATCATCAACGGGCAAAACATCCTGCTGGGATCGTCCTACACGTCACTCCACCTGTATACCCAGAACAACTTGGGAGAATGGCGGTTCAGCCACCGCGTGGAAGGGTTCTCGGACCTGATCAAAAACATCGAAATAGATCCTACCGGCAATATTTGGGCAGGGCATATGTACAAGGGGGTTTTTCGCCTAAGGTTAGACAGCGAGCTACGAAGAGTAACGGAAGTGGAATACCATCTCTCGCTCGACAGCATGGAAACACCAAGGTCACATCCTATTAAAGTAATGAAACTGAGAGGGAGAATTATTCTTTCCGATGGCAACCGGTTCTACATTCATGATGATATCGAGCAGGAGATCGTTCCTTTTGATTTATTGAACAGCACCCTTCCTGGCTTCGGTGACACGCACCGCGTTGTTCCGGTGAATGACCACCTGTTTTGGTTTATTCGCGACGCGGAGTACGTGCTGGTCGCATATACCGACGATAACAGGTACACCGCGGTCGACCGAGTTCCCTATAGTATCTTGAACAACCCACCCAACGAGAGCCGGGGCAACGTGTACGTGACCTCCGAAAACACCTCCTTTTTTGGCTTGAACGGCGGTATCGGAAAATACACTTTTGGGGAAGGGCGATCATCGCCCGGCAGTCTCCTTTCCATTTCTTCCATCGAAACATACAGCAGGAAGAACGACAGTACGTTCTACCTTGAAACAAGGAAGAAAGGAGTATTGCCTTATCAAAGGAATAACCTTATCTTCTCTTTTGTTTACCCCGAGTTTTCAAAAAAAACATTTCACGTGGAATGCTTGCTGGAAGGATACGACACTCGCTGGATGGGTACCAACGAGAATCTTTCGATCGCTTACCAAAATATGCCGGCAGGAGAATATACCTTGAAGACCCGGGTATTGGATAGCTCCGGAAATGAATTATCGGCTACCCGCTATTCTTTCCGGATCAAGAGCCCGTGGTACGAAACATGGTGGGCTTACCTCTTATACTCTCTTTTGGTACTGCTGATCGGGGGGCTCTTTATAAAAAATCACGTTCGTCGAATCGTGGAGAAGAAAAATAAACTGTTCGCGGAACAGGAGAACAAGCGCCTCGCTCAAATCGACCGGCAGGAAAAAGAGATCACCACCTTGAAAAACGAGCGGCTGGAAGCCGATCTTGTCCACAAGGGAAAACAGTTGGCCAGTGCATCCATGATGATCATCAACCACTCCGAATTTTTGAAGAACCTCCGGTCGACCATCCAGTCTCATATCCTGAACGGTAAAATCAACCGCACAGAAGGGAACCTGTTATTATCCCAAATCGCGAACAATATCACCGACGAAGATGAATGGACCCGCTTTCAAGAAAATTTTGACCTTATTCACGAGAACTTTTTTCGGGAGTTAAAAAAGCGATACCCCTCGCTCACCCCTACCGACCTTAAACTTTGCTCGTTGCTTCGATTAAACTATACCACCAAAGAAATCGCCGAGATGCTGAACCTCTCCGTGCGCGGGGTAGAAACCGCCCGGTACCGGTTACGGAAAAAGCTCGAACTATCCGAAAGCGATAACTTGGTAAACTTCATGATCGAGTTCAAATAACTCACCCCCGCGTTATCATCCAGCCATCAAAACACAAAACACTTGATCACAGATAATTAAACAAATCCAACGTAGTAAAAAAGGACACTTTAAAGATATGTTATAAAACATAACGTATAATCAAAGGGGCTTGCTTTTTTGTTTAAAGATAGGAGCAGGCTTATTTTGCCATGCAAGCTAATTAAGGAATCATTTTCGTTAAGCAACGAGCGAAAGTCAACCCGGCTTGAATGTTTTCGTAACATCAAATGATATGTGTCGTTGCCAAAGAAGTAGTCTATTTTAATGAACATTAAAAAATGAAAAATCCATGAAGTTAAAAACTATCTTACTACTCATCGCTTTCCTCGGCTCTTTCTCGCTATGGGCACAAGGGCAGGTCACCGTTTCAGGAACGGTCACGGAGGAATCAACCGGCGATCCCGCCATCGGGGTCAGCATTTTAGTAAAAGGAACCTCACACGGTACCGTAACCGGTATTGACGGGGACTACACCCTTTCGGATGTCCCCGCGGATGCCACGCTGGTGTTCAGCTATATCGGCATGAACACCGTGGAGGAACCTGTGAATGGAAGAGCCACCATCAACGTCACCCTTTCCGAAGATGTGCAAGCATTGGAAGAGGTGGTCGTGATCGGTTACGGTACGGCAAGGAAACGAGATCTTACTGGATCAATAGTAAGCATCGACGCGGATGAAATAGCCAACCTTCCCTCTACCAATATCCTCGCTTCTATACAAGGGAAAGTGGCAGGGGTGCATATTGTCAACACGGGCCGGGCAGGACAAGATCCCGAAATCAGGATCCGGGGGACCAACTCGATCAACGGGTATAGCCCCCTGTACGTGGTAGATGGCCTCTTTTCAGATAATATCAACTACCTTAACCCGGCCGATATCGAATCGATGGAAATCTTGAAAGACCCCTCTTCACTTGCTATCTTTGGCGTGAGGGGAGCCAACGGGGTAATCATCGTGAATACCAAACGAGCAAGAAGGGGCCAGACGATCGTCAACGTCAACAGTTCCATGGGGTATAAAGAAGTTACTCACCGAATGCCGATGACCAACGCTACCCAGTTCAAAGAGCTGTACGATGAACAACGTGTGAATCAAGGAGTGGGTAGCTTTGATTATAGCGACTGGAATGCCGATACCGATTGGCAAGATGTTATCTTTCAAAGAGGATTCTTGACCAATAACAACATTAGCATCACCGGTTCAGGCGAAAAAAGCCGTTTTTACCTGGGGGTAGGATACACCTCCGAGGAAGGGAGCATTATTCACGAGAAATATTCTCGCTTAACGCTTAACCTGAGTAGCGATTACAACGTGAGTGAAGCGTTGCGTTTTGGTTACCAAGTGAACGCGTCTCGTACAAAGCCATCCGACGCAAAAGGAGTGAGCGCGGCCCTCCGGGCTGCACCTATCGCTCCTATCTACGGACCCGACGGTGTTTTGCTGCATACAATGCCAGATTTTCAACGTGCACAGGTTTGGAACCCACTGATTGATATCTCCACAAGGGCAAACCATAACTTGGGAATCAACCACCGGGCCGCAGGAAATATATACGGTGAAATCGATTTCCTCGAGAACTTCAGTTTCAAAACCACCTTATCACTCGATTACGCGGTAGGGGAAAACAGGGCCTTCAGCCCCATCATAACGGTTTATAACCCCGACGTGGGAGGAGAAGAAGACCTGACGACCACTGAATCGATATCCCAGTCGAAATCGACACAAACCGTGGCACAAGGAGATTACATCTTAACCTACGACAACAGTTTCGGGGGACATAACCTGACAGCTACCGCGGGTTTAACTACCAATTTCACCGAGTATTCCGCTTTAGGAGGATCACGGAGCCAAAACATCGAGGATATCATCTTTTCCATCCCCAGTGATGATATTGACAAGTGGTGGATCTCCGCGATTGGCGATAAGTCCACTTCCAACAGCAGTAGCCAATACAAACGTTTTACCATGTCGTACCTGTTGCGAGCCCTTTATAACTATGAAAACAGGTACCTCTTGAATGCCTCCTATCGGCGTGACGGTGCCTCGGTATTCCGTTCCGTGGGCAACACGTGGGATAATTTCTACTCTTTTGGTGCCGGATGGGTAGCCTCTGAGGAAGAGTTCATGAAAGATCAATCGATCGTAGACTACTTGAAGTTAAAAGGATCATGGGGTGTGCTGGGAAGTCAGAACACCGGGGGATTTAACTATCCAACCTACCCCCGGCTCGAAAGTGTCGGGAGCGCGGTCTTTGGCGACAACATCATTACCGGCTACTCCATCAATTATTTACCACAAGACCTCTCTTGGGAAAAAACCTACGCGTGGGAGGCAGGCTTCGAGATCAACCTGCTGAATAACCGATTGCGGTTAGAACCGGTATATTACAATAAAAACACGAAGGATATTATTGTATTACTGTCCGGTTTCTCGGGAGCCAAGAACGCGCTCGAGAATTTGGGTGAAATTCGAAACCATGGTTTGGAGGTATCAGCCACTTGGAACGACCAGATTGGGGCCGATGGATTTCAATATTCGGTTTCGGCTAACCTCACCACCATCAATAACAAAGTGATATCGCTGGGCCGCGGCCCCGAAGACGCGATCTTTGCCGCTAATGGGATTGCTCGTACGATGGAAGGGTATCCCGTGGTACATTTCTTCGGATACAAAGTAGCGGGTGTTTATCAAAACAGGGAAGACGTAAAGACCTACTTTCCTAATAGCGTGGGAAGCGTGGCACCCGGTGACCTGAAATTCGAGGATGTGAATGGCGATGGACAAATCACCCAGGATGACCGGACCATGATTGGCAATCCTACCCCCGACTTCACCTACGGGTTCAACTTCAACTTGGGCTATAAGAACTTCGACTTGGGAATAGATATGATGGGGGTGTACGGCAACGAGATCTACCGGACATGGGATGACCCAACCTTCGCTCAATTGAACTACCTCGAACAACGAATGAATCGATGGCATGGGGAGGGCACTTCTAACTGGGAGCCCATTCTCAACCCTACTCGATCCATCAACCTGATCAACTCGAACTACTTTATTGAAGATGGCAGTTTCTTCAGGATCCGGAACGTTCAGTTGGGTTATACCTTCGATACGAACTGGTTGAACGCGATCCACCTTAGTTCTCTGAGAATATATGGCAATGTGCAAAATCTCAAAACATGGACCCGTAACACGGGCTATACCCCTGAGATTGGTGGATCTGCTCTCTCGTTTGGTATTGATGGGGGCACCTATCCACTCCCCATGGTCTATACACTCGGAGTAAATTTAACTTTCTAAACAGTAAAAGACAATGAAAAAGAAAATACAATATATGGGAATAGTACTCGCGACAATCCTCTTGGGCACTTTGGCAGGTTGTACCGACCTCCTCGACCAACGACCCCAAGGAGAATGGATAGATGGCGAGGGCGAGGGTTCGTTTCAGTCGGATGTATTCACCCTCTACGCCAGAATACGTGGCTTTCATGTTACTTCCGGTACCACCGCGCTGGCCATCCACAGCTTTCGATCGGAAGACGCGGAGAAAGGGAGCACGGCGGCTGACGGTGCCGTACACGGGGTCATGTATGACAATTTCGAGTATATAGCCACCAATGGCCTCATCGGCTCCTATTGGACCGGCAACTATGAAATAATTAACTTGGCGAACAAGGTACTGGATGATATCGCGGCACAGGAGGAAGAGGAAGGCACCCTCTCCGAAGGGGAGTTGATCAACCGTTCTGAAGCTCACTTTTTCCGGGCATTTGCCTTCTTCAACTTGGTACGTGCCTTCGGGGAGGTACCTAAAATCGACTTCAGCATCGAAAACGCGGAAGAAGCCAATATTCCCAAATCTCCCGCTTCCGAGATTTACGCGTTGATTGATGACGACCTAACGGCCGCAGCCGAATACCTCCCTCCGGAATGGCCTCCAGTCTACATTGGCAGGCTCACCCGAGGAGCAGCACGTGCACTGCATGCCCGCACGTATATGATGCGGAGCGACTGGAACAACATGTATACGGCAGCCACCCAAGTGATGCAGTCGGGCCTCTACGACCTGAGCACACCCTACAACCAGATTTTTCGTGAAACAGGCGAAAACAGCAGTGAATCGGTATTTGAATTGCAAGCCACCGCGACCGCTTCGCAACCGGGCAGCAATGACATTGGAAGCCAGTTTGCTCAAGTACAAGGGGTACGCGGGGCCGGAGAATGGAACTTGGGTTGGGGTTGGAACACGCCCACCCAAAACTTGGCGGACGCGTTTGAGGCCGGGGATCCACGAAAGGATGAAACATTGCTCTATTTTATAAAAACCGGTGAAGACCCCTCGTCTATCCCGGCAAACCAACCCTATGGTGAAAAGCCTATCGCTAACGCGGACGTGGTCAACCTGTACTACAATAAGAAAGCATACACCAACCCCAGCATGCGCGCCACGTACACGCGGGGTGGATACTGGTTTAACATCCGTATTATCCGCTATTCCGACGTGGTACTCATGGCAGCCGAATCGGCCAACGAATTGGGAAGAAGTGCTGAAGCCTTGCAATACTTGGAGATGGTGAGAGCTCGTGCCCGTGGTGCTAACAGCACGATCCTCCCCGAGGTTACCACTACCGATCAGGGTGAGTTGAGGGACGCGATCCGCCATGAACGAAGGGTAGAGTTAGGGATGGAGTTCGATCGTTTCTACGACTTGGTACGATGGGGAATCGCGAGAGAAGTGCTTCACGCGGCCGGCAAGACCGGGTATCAGGATAGGCACGAACTATTGCCTTTGCCCCAGAACGAGGTGGATAAATCTAATGGGGTGTTAATACAAAACCCGAACTATTAGTAGAATAACGCATCATTACAATTCAAGAAAAATTAATCATTATGAAGATTAAAAAACTCATATACATAGTATCGGCAGCATCTTTGCTGTTTATGCTGACCTCTTGCTTCCAAGATCTGGGCCAAAACCCACCATTCGACTTCCCGGAACAACCTACCCCGCCACCCATTGGAGCTGACGGGCAAATGTTCTACCTGTCGTTCGACGAGGATCTGGAAGATTACCAGAGCTTGATGGAGGCCGCCGTGGTGGGAAGCCCCACCTTCGCGGACGGTAAGAGCGGAAGAGCGTACGCCGGCGCGGCTAACAGCTACCTTACCTTTGATGCGACCAACTTGGCGGCACCGCTAAGCAGCGAAATGACTTTTAGCTTTTGGTACAAGGTAAATAACAATCCTGACAAGGCTGGAATACTCGTGATTAGTCCCCCGCATGAAGGACAATCGGCGTCGATGCAGAACAATCGGACCTCGGGAATCCGTATCTTCCGGGAGAGTGCCGGAGATAACCAGCGCTTTAAGGCGAATGTGGGCAATGGAACGGAGGACATGTGGCTCGATGGAGGGGCGAATGCCGACCTTGACCCTGCCACGGCCGATTGGGTTCATATCGCGTTGGTGCTCTCGCCAACAAGCGCCGTGTTTTACATGGATGGCGTGGCAGTCTCAACAGGTAACTTCACGGGCATCAGCTGGAATGGCTGCGATATTATCTCGATCGGTTCCGGCGCTCCCCGTTTCACGGAGTGGGGGCATCTATCGGATCAAAGCCTGATCGATGAGTTGCGCGTGTACAACAAAGCATTGCCTGCCTCGGAGATAGAGCGACTGGCCGCTCAATAGGGCACAATAGTATCAACAGATGAAAAGAACAGCGAACCTATGGCTTGTCATACTATGTTGCGGTTTTCTTTTGAACTGCGGCAAGAGCGATGGGAATGCTCCTCCTGAATTATTACAGTTGGAGAGCATCGAGATCGAAGGAGTAGTCAATACGCCGACTTTTTTGGACGTCAACCCCGATCTCGAGATAAAGCTGGTCTTTTCTGAAGCAGTAGACCCTGCCACGTTGGAACAAAACATCACGCTAAAGAAGTCCGCAGGGGAGCAAGTAGCACTTGTTTTCACGTTAAAGCAAGATTTGCTTGTGGTAAAACCAAAGACTCCCCTGCCCGCTTTCGCGACGTTCACACTTGATGTCCGCAGGGGACTGCTTGCTCTATCAGGAAGCCAGCTACTGACAGGGAAAGTATACACGATCACCACGGGGATCGACCCGAGTGATAAATTTCCCCGTATTCCCGACGAAGAATTGCTTACGTTGGTACAAAAGCAGACTTTTCGTTACTTTTGGGAATTCGGGCACCCGGTGAGCGGGATGGCACGAGAACGAAGCACGTCGGGCAACACGGTCACCACCGGCGGCACCGGGTTTGGCGTGATGGCAATGATCGTGGCGGTGGAAAGAGGCTTTATTACCCGAGAAGAGGCACTGCAACGTGTCCGGCAAATCGTGACCTTCCTCGACACCCGCTGTACCCGGTATCACGGGGCATTCGCCCATTGGATCAACGGGGAGACGGGAACCACCTTGCCGTTCAGCACGTACGATAACGGGGCCGACTTGGTAGAGACCTCTTTACTATTCCAAGGGCTACTCGCTGCGCGTCACTACTTTAATGGAGACGTGGCCGAAGAGAGCCGATTGCGGGAAGATATCACCCGACTCTGGGAGGAGATCGAATGGACATGGTTTCAAAAGGAAGATGAGAAGGTGTTATACTGGCACTGGAGCCCGCAACACGGGTGGCAGATGAACCTGAAGATACAGGGATGGAACGAAAGCCTGATCATTTACGTGTTGGCAGCAGCATCGCCCACCCACCCTATCTCGAAAGAGGTGTACGACCAAGGATGGGCACGAAACGGGAGAATGAGGAACGGTTCTACTTATCACGGCATCACGCTACCGCTGGGGCCGGAACAAGGCGGGCCATTGTTCTTCGCCCACTACTCGTTCCTGGGGCTGAACCCCAACGGGCTGAAAGACCAGTACGCCGACTACTGGATACAAAACAGGAACCACGCGCTCGTCAATTACACTTACTGCGTGAATAACCCCAAGGGATATAGCGGCTACAGCGAGCACTGCTGGGGATTGACAGCCAGCGACGGGGATCAAGGGTACAGCGCCCACTCGCCCACCAACGACCGGGGAGTAATTGCACCCACGGCGGCACTGGCATCCATGCCGTACACGCCGGAGGAGTCATTACGGGCATTGCACTTTTTTTACTACAAGCTGGGCGATAAGCTCTGGCGGGAGCACGGCTTCGCGGACGCGTTCAACCTTTCGGAAAACTGGTTCGACAACCAACATATAGCCATCGACCAAGGGCCCATCATCATCATGATCGAGAACCACCGCACGGGGCTGCTATGGAACCTGTTCATGGATATCCCCGAGATCCGGGCAGGGCTAACGAAGCTGGGATTTGAATACGCACATTAACATGAACCGATATGCAACACACGTTAAAGATTTTATTGGCATTTCTCTTATTTCATTTCGCGGCAGACGCCTTCGCGCGCTACCCGGAATACGATTCCCTCGCGTTTGTTTCCGACAAAGGAGATACGCTGCTTTACCGCCAGCTAAGCCCCTTGAAGATCGAGCAAGGCAAAACCTACCCGCTCGTGCTATTCCTGCACGGGGCCGGCGAGAGAGGATCGGATAACATTTCACAACTGGCCCACGGAGCGCGGATGTTTACCAATCCGGTTAACCGGGAGAATTATCCCGCTTTCGTGCTCTTCCCGCAATGCCCCGCGGAGCTATACTGGCCCACGCCCAAGCGCCCGGGCAGCTTTACCGAGGGGAACCCCTTCCCGGAGGACGCGGCGATTTCCAGGCCCTTGGGGTTGACAAAGGAGTTGCTGGACGAGTTTATCCGGGACAACCCGATAGACCCGGACCGGATCTATATCATGGGCTTGTCGATGGGAGGAATGGGCACATTCGACTTGGTATGCCGTTTCCCCGATCTGTTCGCGGCGGCAATCCCCATCTGCGGGGGCATTCATACCGATCGATTGACCAACCTCGCGTCCAACACCGCATTCCGGATATTTCACGGCGATGCCGATTCGGTTGTCCCGGTCCGGTTTTCTCGAGAGGCCTACCTGACACTGAAAGCGGAAGGAGCCAACGCGGAGTACATCGAATTTCCCGGGGTGAACCACGATAGCTGGACTCCCGCCTTCAACCGGGACGATTTCATGCCGTGGCTCTTCCGGCAAAGCAAATGATTTAGATGTTCGTTTCACACTTGAATTTCTGACTAAAAATAATACGTTATGCAATTGAACCAGTACAAAACCGGGTTGCTCCTTGCCCTCCTCGCGGGGGGAATCCTTTTCGGGGCATGCAATAACCCCAAGAGAGAGGCAGCCAACACGGGAGAAAACAGCTCCGATACCCTCGCGGTGGAAAACAGGCCCAACGTGTTCGCGTCGGAGGACGAGTTCCTTGACTTCATTCAAAAGTCACACATTAATTACATGTGGAACGGGGCCGAGCCCACCTCGGGCCTGGCACCGGAGCGTATTCATATCGATGGGGTCTACCCGCAAAATGATGCCGACGTGATCACGACCGGTGGTAGCGGCTTCGGCATCGCCGGGCTGATCGTGGGCATCGAACGGGGCTTTATCCCCCGGAAGGAGGGAGTCGAGAGGCTCCACCGGATTGCCGACTTCCTGGCCGAAGCGGACCGGTACCACGGCGTCTGGGCACACTGGATCCACGGCCCCACGGGAAAGACCAAGGCGTTTAGCAGCAAGGATAACGGGGCAGATCTCGTGGAAAGTGCTTTCTTGGTACAAGGGCTGCTGATCGCGCGGGAATATTTCAAAGAGGGCAACGAGAACGAGCAAGCGCTCGCGGGAAAAATAGACCAACTATGGCGGGAAATGGAATGGGACTGGTTCCTGAACGGACAAGACGTGCTGTTTTGGCACTGGAGCCCCGACCACGGTTGGGAGATGAATTTCCCGCTGGAAGGATACAACGAGTGCCTTATCACCTATATCCTCGCGGCCTCGTCGCCCACCCACCCCATCCCGGCCTCGGCCTACCACAACGGGTGGGCACGGGGAGGCAATATTAAAAGCGATGCCGTGGCATACGGCCACCCGCTGGTATTGAAACACAACGGGGCGGAAGAGTACGGCGGTCCCCTGTTCTGGGCGCACTACTCCTATATAGGCCTCAGCCCGAAAGGATTGAAGGACCGGTACGCCGATTACTGGCAACTCAACCGGAACCACGCGCTGATCAACCACGACTATTGCGTGGAGAACCCCAACGGGTTCGAGGGATATGCCGATAATTGCTGGGGGTTAACAGCAAGTTACACCGTGAATGGCTACACCGCGCACATGCCGGAGAAGAACGACCGGGGCGTGATCACGCCTACCGCCGCGTTATCCAGCTTCCCTTACACGCCCGAAGAGTCGAAGAAGGCACTCGATCACTTCTATTTCGGCCTGGGCGACAAACTATGGGGAACGTACGGTTTTTACGACGCGTTCAGCATCCAAGACGACTGGTTCCCGCGACGCTACCTGGCCATCGACCAGCTCACCATCGCGCCCATGATCGAGAACCACCGCACCGGATTGCTCTGGGACCTCTTCATGGGGGCGCCGGAAATCCAAGAAGGGCTAAAGAAATTGGGATTTACGTATAATAATGAAGAATTAAGAATTAAGAATATACAATGATGAATAAGATAACATACACGCTATTAATACTCCTTTTGGCCGGCGGCTTCTACTCGCTGCAAGCACAGGAAGTAGGGAGATGGCAAAGTTACAGCGGCGACCGCGATGTGGAACGACGCGTGGACTCGGTCCTCGCCCTGATGACGCTGGAAGAGAAGATCGGGCAGATGACCCAGTTCTCCGCCAACTGGTCGATCACCGGCCCGGTCATGTCCGACGATTTCCAGCCCTACCTGGAGAAAGGCCTTATCGGCAGCATCTTCAATGCCACCTCGGTAAAAGGAGTACGCCACTTCCAACAAATTGCCGTGGAAGAAACCCGCTTGGGAATTCCCATCCTCTTCGGGCAGGACGTGATTCACGGGTATAAAACCATCTTCCCCATGCCGCTGGCCGAAGCGGGCTCGTGGGACCTGGAGATGATGCGCCGGACCGCTGAGATCGCCGCGATAGAGGCCTCTTCCGACGGCATCAACTGGACCTTCGCACCCATGGTCGATATCGCCCGGGACGCCCGGTGGGGCCGCGTGATGGAAGGTGCCGGCGAGGATCCTTACTTGGGTAGCCGGATCGCCGAAGCAAGGGTGATCGGGTTCCAAGGGAGCGACGACGGGACGAAACTGGGCGAGTTGCACACGCTGCTCGCGACCGGGAAGCATATGGCCGCGTACGGGGCAGCCGAAGCAGGAAGGGATTACAACCCCGCCGAACTGTCGATGCACACCCTCCGGAACGTGTACCTCCCGCCCTATCAAGCAACCGTGGACGCGGGTGTGGGCACCATGATGACCTCCTTTAACGAGATCAACGGGATACCCGCCACGGCAGACAGATGGCTGCTGACAGACTTACTGCGCGACGAGTGGGGATTCAAGGGATTCGTGGTGACCGACTACACCAGTACCAACGAGCTGGTGCCACACGGGGTAGCCGAGGACGAGAAGCATGCTGCCGAACTGGCGGTGAATGCCGGGGTCGACATGGATATGACCGGGGCATCCTTTATCAAGTACCTGACTCAATCGGTGGAGGAGGGCAAGGTTTCGGAAGAAGCCATCGACCAGGCCACCCGCCGTATCTTGGAGATGAAGTTCCTGCTGGGGCTTTTCGATGACCCTTATCGCTACCTCGACGAGGAGCGGGCAAAAGCGAACACCATGACGCCCGAGTTCATGCAGACGGCACGGGAAGCCGTCGCCGCGTCGACGGTACTGCTGAAGAACAACGATGAGCTGCTCCCCATCACGAAAGAGAGTGGAAAGATCCTCGCGTTGGTGGGCCCGCTCATGAACGACTCCATCAACCTGAACGGCGAATGGGCCGGGCTGGGCGATCGGAACCAGAGCGTCCCCATCCTGAAAGGGTTGACGGAAAAATACGAGGAAACACCGGTAAAACTCATCTACGCGGAAGGTTCATCCCTCACCGAAACCACCCCCGAAAAGATTGCCGAGGCAGTGGCAGCGGCACAACAAGCCGATATCGTGATTGCCGCCATGGGGGAGAGTTTCCATTGGTCGGGCGAGGCAGCGGTACGCACCAACATCCAGTTGCCGGAAGCCCAACAGGCGCTTTTGTCCGCGTTAAAGGAGACCGGTAAGCCCATCGTCCTGATCAACCTGAGCGGGCGCCCGCTCGACCTCTCGTGGGAGGATGAAAACATCGACGCCATCCTGCAAGCGTGGTTCCCGGGCACACAGGGCGGGCATGGTATCGCCGACGTGGTGGCGGGCGACTACAACCCTTCGGCACGGCTGGTGATGTCGTTCCCGAGGAACGTGGGACAGATTCCTATCTACTACAACCAGAAGAATACCGGCCGGCCGGTGGACCTCAACGATGAAAGCATCGACTACAAGTCAAATTACCTCGACACTTCCATCACACCCCTCTACCCGTTCGGGTACGGGCTGAGCTACACCACGTTCGAGATCGGCGACGTGCAGCTGGACCGTTCCTCGATGAAAACCGAGGGCGACGCGATCACTGTCACGGCACGCGCGCGTAATAGCGGCCCTGCCGACGGCGAACTGGTGGTGCAACTCTACGTGCGGGACCTCGTGGGCAGTGTCACCCGCCCGGTAAAGGAACTCAAGGGATTTGAAAAAGTAGCCCTGAAAGCGGGGGAATCGAAAGAGATCACGCTCACTTTGAAGTCGGAAGACCTGGCTTTTTACGGCATCGACATGCAGAAGAAAACCGAGCCGGGCAACTTCAAGCTTTGGGTAGGCCAAAGCTCGGTGGATAACAGCAATGAACTGGATTTCTCGGTAGAGTAAATCAATCGAATAAAAGGGAAGAATCATGCAACGAACCATCTCATTAGGGGCGTTGGCACTTACCGCGTTCACGGTCGCGGGACAACCGGCAGGACAAGCCGCGGGGCAACGCCCCAACATCCTCTTTATCATGAGCGACGACCATGCCACGCAAGCCATTAGCGCGTACGGGCATCCGCTCTCTCGACTGGCTCCCACCCCCAATATCGACCGGATCGCGAAGAACGGGGCACTATTTTGGAACAATTACTGCGCCAATTCTATCTCGGGCCCGAGCCGTGCCAGTATCCTCACCGGCAAGCATAGCCACGAGAACGGGTTCTTGGCCAACTGGAACAAGGAGTTCGACGGCTCGCAACAGACCTTGCCCAAGATACTGCAACAGAACGGGTACGAAACAGCCCTCATCGGCAAGTGGCATCTTATTTCGGAGCCTACCGGGTTCGACCATTGGATGATACTGGACGGGCAAGGGGATTATAATAACCCCGACTTTATCACGGAAGGTGACACGGTACAGTACTCCGGGTACGTGACCGACCTGATCACCACCTTTACCAAGCAGTGGCTCCAAACACGCGACAGCGAGCAGCCCTTCTTCCTGATGATGCACCATAAGGCGCCCCACCGCAACTGGGTGCCCGCGGAGCGGCATTACAACCTGTATGAAGAGGTGGAGTTCCCCGTGCCGGAGAATTATTTCGACGACTACGAGGGACGGTTTGCCGCGCAACACCAGGAGATGAATGTCTACCGCGATATGTACGAGGGGCACGACTTGAAGATGGTGACCGGTATCGACAGCGACACCCTGCTGTACGACCCGTGGCCGCACGCTTTTATCGAGACACTCACCCCGGGCGAGAAAGAGCGTTTTTTTGACGCGTACCGGGAACGCAATAACGACTTCTACACCACCCCGCGTACCGAGAAAGAGATTGCCGAGTGGAAGCTGCAACGCTACCTGCAAGATTACCTCGCTACCATCAAATCGGTGGACGAGAGCGTGGGACAGGTCCTCGATTACCTCGAGCAGAGTGGGCTGGACAAGAACACCATCGTGATCTATACCACCGACCAAGGTTTCTATCTCGGGGAACATGGCTGGTTTGATAAACGGTTCATGTACGAGGAGTCGTTCCAGATGCCCATGGTGATGCAGTACAAGGGGCATATCCGCCCGAACACGGAGGTAAAAGGGATGACCCAGAACATCGACTTTTCCCCTACCTTCCTCGATTTTTGCGGGATCGATATCCCGGAAGACATGCAGGGAGAATCCTTCAAGGAGATGGTCGAGACGGGCGAGGTGCCGGACAACTGGCGCCAATCGCTCTATTACCACTACTACGAGTTCCCCGGCTTTCACAGCGTGCGGGCCCATTACGGGGTGAAGATGGAGCGTTACAAGCTGATGCATTTCTATAAAGAAGGTATCTGGGAACTGTACGATCTGGAGACCGACCCCACCGAGATGCAGAACATCTACGGCAAGAAAGGGATCGAACGAATTACGCGGGAACTTAAGCAGGAACTGGCCCGGCTACAAAACCTGTACGAGGTGCCGGAGGAGTACCGGTAGTTGATGTGATGATTAATGTGCCAATGTGCCAATATGCCAATATGCCAATGTGCCAATGTGCCAAAATTATAAATTATGTATAACAAAAATATTTTCCGACCCGCCGCGATCATCGCGCTACTGCTTTTTTTCAGTTGTGGCGTGTTTATCACTTTCTGTAACCAGCCCTCCCGGCCGGACCAGGAGGTACCTGTGGAGCGGGTCAACCGTCAGACCACCTACTGCAACCCCGTGGATATCGACTACACCTACATGTCGCACTACCGGGCAGAGAGGGATGTTTCTTACCGCTCGGGAGCCGATCCGGCGATTGTCAACTTCAACGGGAAGTACTACCTGTTCGTAACCCGCTCCCACGGGTACTGGGTATCGGAAGACATGGGAAACTGGCGGTTTATCCGTCCCCAGAACTGGTACTTTAGCGGCTCCAACGCTCCCGCGGCAGCGGTGAGAGACGGGAAGATTATTGCCTATGGCGACCCCTCCGGGCGAGGGCCAATCATTGAAACGGATAACCCCGAGCTCGGCGACTGGCAGACCAACTACGCGGTGTTGAACCCTCCCGGGGGAATACAAGACCCCAACCTCTTCGTGGATACCGACGGCCGGGTTTACCTCTACGAGGAATCGTCCAATCTCTGGCCCATCCGGGGGGTGGAGCTGGATCCCGAGAACTACTATATCCCGCTGGGTGAACAGGTAGACCTCTTCAACCTTAACCCGGAGAATCACGGGTGGGAACGGTTCGGCCAAGACCATCGTTCCGACGTGGCTCCTTTTATCGAGGGCCCTTGGATGGTGAAGCACGGCGACACCTACTACCTGATGTACGGTGCCCCCGGCACGCAGTGGAACGTTTATGCCGACGGGGTCTACACCTCCGACAGCCCGCTGGGACCATTCACGTACGCCCCTTACAACCCGGTAGCCTATAAGCCGGGAGGCTTCCTCAACGGCGCGGGCCACGGCAGCGCGGTAATGGATAACAACGGGAACCACTGGCACTTCTCGACCATGGCCATCTCGGTGAACTTCAAGTTCGAACGGAGGATAGGCATGTATCCCGCCGGCTTCGAGGAGAACGGGCAGATGTATGTCAATACCGCCTACGGCGACTACCCGCATTACCTCCCGGATACCAAGGTGGAGGATCACAAGCACCGTTTTACCGGTTGGATGTTACTCTCCAAGGACAAGCCGGTGAAGACCAACTCGATGCTAACCGGGGTTGCGCGCAACGTGGCCGACGAGCATGAAACCGGGAATATGCCGGAGCAGGAGGCGGACGACTATTCCATCGGGATGATCAACGACGAGAACATACGGACGCTCTGGGTAGCCGAAAGCAACAGCGACTCCCTCTGGTTCGAGATGGACCTGGGGCGAGAGATGACCATCAATGCCTTTCAACTCAATTACCAAGATTTTAACGCGAACATATTCGGGAAACCGGATACCTTGCGGCAACAGTTCGTGATCGAGCTATCGAACGACGGTGAACGATGGGAAACGGTGGTCGACTTCTCCGACAACCAAGAAGACCGCCCGCATGCCTATATCGAACTGGAGACCCCGGCAATGGGGAGGTACATCAAGTTCAGCAACACCTACTTTCCCAACCGATACCTGGCGATGGGTGAATTCAGGGTGTTCGGCAACGGAAACGGGGAGCAGCCCGCCACACCCGGTTCCTTCACCGTGGAGCGACAAGCCGACAGCCGCAACGCGGATATAGCGTGGAATGACGTGGAAGATGCCATGGGGTACGTCCTGTACTGGGGGATAGAGCCCGACAAGCTGAACAACTCGGCAATGATCTACAACGATACCTCGTACGAACTGCGAGCCCTAACCAAAGGACAGGGCTATTACCTGGCTATCGAAGCGTTCAACGAGAACGGCATCTCTTCCTTGACAGAAATAATCCATATTAAATAACCACAAACCGGTAGCACCCAGTTGTAGCCCTTCGGCAAGGGGCTCTCCCTTATTTTATAGAATCTTAAGACACCATTGCTGAAGTTATCACTATTTTTGTCGATCACAAAGAACAGAAGCATGAGGGATAAGATGGACACGCTGATGGATACGCTGGGTATCTCCTTTACCCACCTGTCACCAGGCCGCGTGGAGGCAGTGATGCCGGTAGAAAAACGGGTATGCCAGCCCTTCGGGCTGCTGCACGGCGGCGCCTCGTTGGCGCTGGCCGAATCGGTGGCGGGGCAAGGGTCATTGGCCGTGTGCGAGCCCGATGAAATTCCCGTTGGCGTGCAGGTAAGCGGCAACCATCTCTCTTCCGTGAAAGAGGGGGACAGGATACATGCCATTGGAACACTCCTGCACAAAGGACGTTCCACCCATGTATGGAACGTGGATATCCGCGCGTCCGGCGGCAAACTGATTTCATCGGTGCGGGTGGTGAACAACTTGGTGAAGAAGAGATGACGGACCGGGACAATTATCAACTGCTGGACGCATTGATCGCGCAGGATGCAAGCTTTGCCCTTTTCCGGTTACCGGATGAAACCGCCCCTCGCTTTGTGATGCAGTTATCCGGGAGTCCCACGCTTGTTAATGACATAGAGGCACTCGACAGGCAGCATGGTTTCGTGATCGCCCCTTTCCGGGTCTCCGCCGAGTCACCGATCATCGTGATACGACCCGACTGCACGGATATCTCCGAAGTGATGACCTCTTCGCTGGAAAAACAGCCCGCCAAATCCGGTAAAGTCCTTGCGAGAAAACAGGGAAAAAGTAACAAAGCCGATTACTACCGGGTATTCCGGGAATTCCATCGCCCCTTGCTCACCGGCGAGATAAAAAAAGTGATCCTTTCGAGAAGAAAGAAGGTCGACAGGCAGGAAGGGTTCTCCCCGGGACGTGCCTTTTTCAAGGCCATGGAGAAGTACCCAAATTCCTGCGTGTTCCTGTTCCACACGCCCCAGAGCGGGGCGTGGTTGGGGAGCACGCCCGAGAAACTCCTGACGGGCTCGGGAAACCTGTGGCAGACAGTGGCACTGGCCGGAACACGGTATCCGCATTCAGGAAGTGTTTCGTGGGACGACAAAAACCTCCGAGAGCAGCACTTGGTCACCTCTTACCTCCTGCATCAACTCTCTTCTTTCCACATCACCCCCGAGATAAACGGCCCTTATACAGTCAGGGCGGGTAACCTTGCCCACTTGCGGACCGATTTTCTCTTCTCCCTGCCCGACACTTCTGTCATCGGGTCGTTGCTGAAGGCGCTTCATCCCACCCCGGCGGTATCGGGACTCCCCAAGGAGGACGCTTTTCGGTTTATTCAAGAACATGAAGGGTACGATCGGCGTTATTACACCGGGTTCCTCGGCATGCTGGAACCAACCGGCGAGACAAACATATACGTGAACCTCCGATGCATGGAAATTGGGGAGAGTTTCCTTACGTTGTTTGCCGGCAGCGGTCTGCTCGCCTCTTCTACCTGCAAGGAGGAGTGGCGGGAAACAGAGCAAAAGCTCAAGACCATGGCAAGCATCATTAACTAAGAGGCGACGATGTATTCAGAAAAGAGAAGCGTTTTACAACTGGTGGCATTGCTTAAAGCACATGGGATCACGGAGGTCGTGCTAACTCCCGGCTCGCGTAACGCCCCGTTGATTCATTCCCTGGCAACGGACAAGGATTTCACCTGCTACAGCATCGTGGACGAACGAAGCGCGGGCTTTTTCGCGTTGGGCGTGATACAGGCACACCAACGGCCGGTAGCAGTATGCTGCACCTCCGGAACGGCAGCCCTGAACATGGGGCCGGCCGTGGCCGAAGCTTTTTACCAGCAACTGCCGCTACTGGTGATTACCGCCGACCGTCCCCCTGCGTGGATCGGTCAGATGGATGGGCAGACAATCCCGCAAACCGGTTTGTTTGGAAAATTGGTCCGCCATTCGGTGCAGTTGCCCGAAATAAAAGCTTTTTACGACGAGACAAACAGCCGTATATCAAGCAATAGCGAGGCCAACTATAACGAAGAGGAGTGGCACTGCAACCGGTTGATCAACGAGGCAATCCTGAGCCTTGATAATGGAATCAAGGGGCCGACACATATCAATATCCCGCTGTCGGAGCCGTTGTTCGGGTTCCACACCGAGGCACTGCCCGCCGTCCGGGTCATCCGTCGCTCCGGGCAAAAGCATGGGATACCGGAAGAGGACCGATACGCGGAACGCTTTCAAAGCTACTCCAAGCGAATGATTATCGTTGGCCAACTGCCCCCGGAGAACGGGCTGGCCGCATACCTGACGACATTAAGCGAGCAACAGGGAGTAGTGGTGCTGGCCGACCGCCTCTCAAACACTCTGTCGAAGGATGGTTTCCCTTTTGATGTCGTGTTGCGTTCCGCCTCGGAGCGGGACTTGGAAGAGTTGGCGCCCGAGCTGGTCGTCACGATCGGGGGGCACATCGTCTCCAAGCGGCTGAAGCAGCTTATCCGCACCGCTCCGGTTCGGGAACTGTGGCATATCTCTCCCACGGGAGAGGTCACCGACACCTTTCAACAGGCGACCGATATCGTGAAGAGCGACTATGAAACCTTTCTGTGTTACCTGGCGGGAATCCCACCCTGCCCCTCCGCGACAACAGCATACAAAGACCGTTGGAGCGAAGCCTCCCGGTCGGTCACGAAGCCGGAGGCCGGTTACTCCGACCTCCACGCGGTGGGCCGGTTATTGCAACAATTACCGGAAGAGAGTTCACTGCACTTGGCCAACAGCCACAGCGTCTACCTGCCCCAGCTGTTCGATATTCCCTCCACCGTACACGTCTTCTGCAACCGGGGGACGAACGGGATCGAGGGCTCGCTCTCCACGGCGGTGGGTTATGCCGCCGCCTCGGGAAGGTTGACCTTCTTGCTGACCGGCGATCTGAGCTTCTTTTACGATATGAACGGGCTATGGAACAACCACCTATCGCCCAACCTCCGTGTCTTGGTGAATAACAACGGCGGGGGCGGCATCTTCCATACCCTTCCGGGACTCAACGCGTCGGAAGCACTGGACGCGTACGTCTCCGCGGCACACACCACCGAGGCCCGACCTTGGGCGGAACAACGAGGCTTCACCTACCTCTCGGCTCGTAACGCGGAAGAACTGCAACACCAATGGCCGCTCTTCGTGAACAGGCAGAGCAACCGGCCCGTTCTCCTGGAGGTATTCACTTCCATGGAAGAAAACAAGAAACAGGTAACATCTTATTATCAACAACAAAAAACTCGACGAATATGACACAAAGAACGTGGACTCCCATCAAGGAGTATGAAGATATTTTATTCGACTTTCACCAAGGCATCGCGCGCATCACCATCAACCGCCCCCGTTACCGCAACGCTTTTACCCCCACTACCACGACAGAGATCAGCGATGCCCTTCGCCTCTGCCGGGAGATGGAAGAGGTGAGCGTGGTTGTGCTGACCGGTGCCGGCGACAAGGCATTCTGCTCGGGAGGCGATCAGAACGTGAAGGGCAAGGGTGGCTACATCGGCAAGGACGGGGTACCCCGGCTCAACGTGCTGGACGTGCAGAAACAGATCCGTTCTATCCCCAAGCCTGTAATCGCGATGGTAAACGGGTACGCCATCGGCGGGGGACACGTGCTGCACGTGGTGTGCGACCTCACCATCGCGTCAGAGAACGCCATCTTCGGCCAGACAGGTCCCCGCGTGGGCAGCTTCGACGCCGGCTTCGGATCCTCCTACCTGGCCCGCATCGTGGGGCAAAAGAAAGCACGCGAGATATGGTTCCTCTGCCGGCAGTACAACGCCCAAGAGGCGCTCGAAATGGGGCTGGTCAACAAGGTAGTGCCCCTCGACCGGTTGGAGAACGAGGTGGTGGAATGGGCAGAGACCATGATGCAGCACAGCCCCTTGGCGCTGCGCATGATCAAGGCGGGACTGAATGCCGAACTGGACGGACAGGCAGGCATCCAAGAACTGGCCGGCGACGCCACCATGCTCTACTACCTCACCGAAGAGGCGCAGGAGGGCAAGCAAGCATTCTTGGAGAAGCGGAAACCCGACTTCAAAAAATTCCCCAAACTGCCTTAAGCCGCGTGCCGCATGTTCACGATCGAGATCATCCCCTACACGCTTCGGTTCAAAAAACCGGCAGGCACCTCAAGAGGCGTCTACCGCGACCACCGGGTGTGGTACGTGCTGTTTCGAGACACCCAAGATCCCTCGCATTATGGGGTGGGTGAATGCGCGCCACTGCATGATTTAAGCCCCGACTACAACGAGAACTATGCCGGCACGCTCGCCGCATTCTGTAAAATCACGGAAGAGCGACAGGAAGTCGACCCAGAACTGCTATGCGACCATCCCTCTATCCTCTTCGGGTTGGAGACGGCCGCGCGCCACTACAACCTACATTCCAATCAGCTGTGGGACACCCTCTTTAGCCGGGGCGAAGAAGGAATCCCCATCAATGGGCTTATCTGGATGGCAGATTACCCCGATATGAAACGGCAAGCTGTCTCCCTGCTGGAAAGAGGGTTCCGTTGCATCAAGCTGAAGATCGGTGCCATCGACTTCGAGCGGGAACTGGAGCTTTTACGCGCTATCCGCGACCGCCACCCGGCACGGGAAGTAACGATCCGGGTGGACGCGAACGGCGCCTTCCGGTACGACGAGGCGCCGGAGAAATTGCAACGACTCGCCGCGTTGGAGGTACACTCCATCGAACAACCCGTCAAGGCGGGACAGTGGCAAGAGATGGCACGGCTCTGCACGTCTTCACCCCTCCCGATTGCCTTGGATGAAGAGCTCATCGGCATCAACGATCCAGCCGAAAAGAGAAAGCTTTTGGATACGACCCGGCCCCGCTACCTTGTCTTGAAACCGACCCTCCACGGCGGTATTGCCGGCTGCAACGAATGGATCGAGTTGGCCAACGAAAGGAAAATCGGCTGGTGGGTCACCTCCGCGTTGGAATCGAACATCGGCCTGAACAGCATCGCGCAATGGTGCGCCACCCTCGACAACCCGCTGCCGCAGGGACTGGGGACCGGCACGCTCTACACCAACAATATCCCGCTGCCGTTGGAAATCAAGGGCGACCGCCTATGGTTCAACCCGTCGGGTGACTTCCCGGACAAGCATTTGAAGAAGTATGAATAGAATCTCTGTGGGGGCATCGGATCGCCCCCGGAGACAAGAAAGAATGGATCGTATGAATAAGATATGCATCGACGGCACCATATATCACTCGGAAGATATGCGGGAAGAGCACCCGGCGGAATTTGCCGCGATATCGACTTTTCATCGTCAATTATATCTTTTCCTTCGTGAATGGTTTTCAGGCTCTACCACGCTCACGCTCCACACGTCGGGTTCCACGGGCACGCCAAAAGAGATTATCGTTCGCAAGGAACGGATGCTGGCAAGCGCGAAGATGACGTGCGACTTCTTCCAACTGAAAAGGGGCGACAAAGCCTTGCTCTGCCTTCCCTTGGAATACATCGCGGGAAAAATGATGGTGGTACGTGCCCTCTACGCGGGGCTCGACCTCTGCCCGGTTGAGCCTTCCGGACATCCGATAAAAGAGCTTTCTGAACAATTCGACTTCGCGGCAATGGTTCCACTGCAAGTATACAACTCCCTCCAAACAAAAGAAGCGCGCGCGCGATTGTCACGAATAAAGAAATTGATTATAGGCGGTGGAGCCATTGACAGGCAACTGGAAGACGCGCTCAGGGAGTTTCCCAACGAGATCTATTCCACGTACGGCATGACCGAAACAGTTTCACACATCGCGCTGCGCAAGGTCAATGGTCCGGAAACGGACGGGTACTACACCCCCCTGCCGGGCGTTAACGTGAAGCTTTCCGAAGAGGGCACGCTAATCATCGACGCCCCGCGGGTGGCCGACGAAACCCTTTTCACGAATGACATCGCCGAACTCCGGCCGGACGGCACTTTTCGTATCCTAGGAAGAAAGGACAACGTGATCAACACCGGAGGTATCAAGGTACAGATCGAGGAGGTCGAAAGGACCTTACGCCCCCATCTCACCGGGAGTTTCGCGATCACGTCCCTCCCCCACCCGAAGCTGGGAGAAGCCATTGTGCTGTTGATCGAGCCGGAAGAAGCCCCCGTTGTCGCAAGAAAAGCCGCAGAACAGTTCCTGCCCCGTTACCAGCAACCACTGCATATTTTCACCGTACCCGCCATTCCCCTAACCGGTAGCGGCAAAACCGACCGCGCCGCCACGAAAAAATTAGGAATGAACTTTTGGGGATAAATTTTTATCCCTATATTTGCATAGTATATTGCCAAGATTTGGGAGCAGAAACGAATTCACGTTTCCCTTTTTTCTTATCAATACACTCGTATTCAACAACAAAGAATATGCCTACATTGTTTATTCTTTTTGGCTTAAGGTTTTATTTTTACGCTGACGAACATCTGCCTATTCATGTTCACGTTGAAAGTGCAGACGGGAGAGCCAAGTTTTTGGTAGATTCGCAGGCAACAATCGTGTATAATAGGGGTTTGAATCCTCGATCATTAAAACGGGCAAGAGAAATTATAATAAAACGCCAAACCGAGATAATAGACAAATGGCATGAATTTCACGGATAAAATATCGTATGCAAACAATTAAAGATATCTGGTTTTCCAACGAGCGCATATTTATGCGTACAACGAATGGCAAGGAATATAGCCGTCCCTTGGAGGCGTTTCCTTCTTTGAAGGATGCGAAAGAAAAAGAGAGGAACGATTTTAAAATCGGTCGTTTTGGAGACGACATCCGCTGGGAATCACTGGATGAAGACATTCATATCGACAGTTTTTTTGAAACCAAGGAAGCAGATATAAACAACGAAATAGGGGAAATATTCAATCGATTTCCTCAATTGAATGTCTCGGAAATAGCTCGTCAGGCAGGTATCAATAAAAGCCTGCTCTCAAAATATATATACGGGATAAAAACTCCCAGTCCTGCCAGAAAAAAACAGATAATAGACGCGCTGCATGCCCTGGGGCAAGACCTTGTCGCGATTTAACTGTCTTTTCTCCTACCGGGGCCTTGCTTAAAATTGCCGCGTTTAGGCCCTTTAGAGAAAAATGAGCCGCCCGGTTTGAGCGGTTTACTGCCACCCTTGTCGTAGGGCCTATTTCCGGATTTATCACCCGGCCTGCTCCCCGGCTTACCATAAGGCTTACCAGATTCACCATCAGTCCCACCGCGGCTGTCAAAGGGACGTTTATACGGTCGATTCTCACGAAAGGGAGCTCGTTCCCGGGACGAGAAGGGCCTATCGTATTTCTCACCCCGCCGGGTGTCGCGGGACTCGTCTCGGAAAGTATCCTCATCGCCCTGTTCCGCACGTTGCGATCGCCGGTAGCCCTCCCGGGAGTTTCGTTGGTAATGGTCACTGTCATACGCCCGCTTTTCACGCGACGTATCCCTCTTGGGGCGGTCATCTGGTTTGCCGGAGAAAATCGCGTACTCCCGCATCTCGCATTCCAACGCGCCGTTGTACAAGAAAAAACGCCGGGTGGGCCGAAGCCCGATCGCGTCGAACGACTCTTTCCGATAGCTTAGCACGTAGGCACGGTAACCGGTGAACACGTGTTTTAACCGCTCACCAATCATGGAATAGAGGCCTTCCAGTTCCTCCACCTTCATACGCTCCCCGTACGGAGGATTGGTCATCAGCACCCCCTCCGGGGCCGGGGCCTCGGTATATTGCTGCAGGGGTTTCACGCTTAATTCAATCTGTTTTTTTAATCCCGCGTTCTTGATGTTCTTCTCCGCGATGTCAATAGCCCTGGCAGAAATATCAGAACCGATGATGGGGTGATGTAATTCGCGGGCTCCCGACTCGTCGTTATAGATCGTGCTAAAAAGCTCTTGATCGAAATCGCTCCATTTCTCGAACCCGAAGTGTTGCCGGTGAATGCCGGGAGGGATACCGAGAGCGATCATGGCTGCCTCGATGAGCAGTGTCCCTGACCCGCACATCGGGTCCACGAAAGCACTTTCACCGCGCCAGCCTGATTTCAGGATCATTCCTGCCGCCAACACTTCATTGAGCGGCGCCTCGGTCTGCGCAAGCCGGTATCCCCTCTTGTGCAGCGACTCTCCCGAGCTATCCAGCGAGAGCGTGCACTTGTTGTGCGACACGTGGATATTTATCACGAGATCGGGGTTGGAAACGCTGACGGACGGGCGTTTTTCGTACCGTTCGAAAAACCAGTCGGCGATGGCGTCTTTTACCCGGTATGCCACAAATTTAGAGTGCGTGAAAATACGCGAGAACACCACCGCGTCGATCGAGAAGGTGGTATCGAGGTCGAGGTGTTGCTCCCAATTCAGTTCTTTGATCGCTTGGTACACCTCGTCGGCGCTGTTCGCCTTGAAGGAGTAAATGGGTTTCAGGATACGCAACGCGGTGCGGCAATGAACGTTTGCCTTATACATCAGTGCTTTATCGCCCGTGAACGATACCATCCGGGTACCGATCTCCACGTCGTTCGCGCCCAGCGCGATCAGTTCTTCTGCCAGCACATCTTCAAGCTCCGCCATCGTCTTGGCGATCATCGGGAAGGATTCCCTGTCGCTCGTCAGTTTCCCATCTTGTTCACTACTTTCCGCGCTGTCTATACTCAATCCATCAATGCGTTCGCTCTCGATCATTCTTTCTCCATTTTATAGGGGTACAAAAATAGTGAAAGCCGAGAGAAAACGGGAATTTGTTCACGGTTCTCCGAGGCGTATCCTATTTTCTGCAAAGATACGTACAATTTACGACTTGAAATTCAGGAAGTATTACAACTTCACTTTAATTCGTTTTGCTTTCGATTCATTCCAGAAAGCATCTAAGGCGGTTACAGCATAGGTATATCGGGCGTTACCTCCCTCGTAAGGCAGCACGAAGAAATTATCGGGGGTGATGCCCACGATATTTTCCGCCCGGTTGGTATCCACCTTCTCTCCACTTCGGAAGCGATAAACCACGAACCGTTGTGCTTTCTCGGGATTCCCCGGGGCCTTCTCGTGTTCCCACGCGAGGAAATGCATGTCCTCGGTAAAGACGTTCGCGAGTTTACGAACCGCCTTCGGGCGCCCGCCGTGCATGTGGGTATACGCTGGAATCAACGAGGGTGCCCGATGGAGGTCTTGCTGCATGATAGTGGCTACCTCTCCAAAGTTCTCCAATACCTGGTAACCGTACCAGTAAGTGTTGCCGTGCACGAACGACATCTCGCGCGATTGCCGGACCTTGGCCTCCAGCTCGTTCTTATCGATGCTTCGTTTCAGGTCTTGCCCGATATAGAGGGGTTGTTCAAAGTTATTGGCGTTCCACCAGTGCAACAAGGTGGTATAATCGGCCGCGGTATGGCCTCGTTCCCAGTAGAGCTGCGGCAGGTTGTAGTCGATCCACCCTTTTTCCACCCAAAGCTTGATATCGGCATAGAGGTCGTCGTAGTTCTGTAGCCCGTTGGTATCGCTCCCGTTGGGGTCGTTTCGCTTGTTCCGGTAAATCCCGAAGGGACTGATCCCGAAACGCACCCACGGCTTGGTACTCGCGATGGTGAGTTTAATTTGCCGGATGAGCAGGTTCACGTTGTTGCGGCGCCAGTCGCCTCGCTCCGAGGGTGAAAAGCCCTGTGAAGCGGCGTACAGGTTGAAGCTTCTATCGTCGGGAAACGGTTCTCCCGCGACGGGATAGGGATAGAAGTAATCGTCCATGTGGATGGCATCCACGTCATACCGGGTAACGATATCGCGCACCACCTCGCAAACGAATCCCCGGTTCTCCGGCAAGCCCGGATCGAAGTAAAGTTGGGTGCCGTACTGCACGAAACGATCGGGGTAGGTCCAGTAAATATGCCCCGGTGCCAAGTTGTTATTGACGTTGGCCTTCGCCCGGTATGGGTTGAGCCACGCGTGGAGCTCCATCCCTCTTTTATGGCACTCCTCGATGATAAAAGCGAGGGGGTCAAAATCGGGATCATCGGGTGCAACGCCCTGCGTACCTGTAAGGAACCGGCTCCACGGCTCCAGTTCTGACTTGTAGAAAGCATCTGCCTCGGGCCTCACTTGGAAGATAACCGCGTTGATGCCCGCCTCGTGGAATTTCCGCACCATCTCGGTCAGGTAATGCTTCATCGCGGCGCTGTTCATCTGCCGGTAGCGGTCCTGCCATACTGTTTGCACCCACGCGCCCCGGAACTCGTGCTTGGGTGTGGCATCCGGTGATCTCGTGAGGGAGGTCTTCGAGGTACCGCAAGCGGTTATGAAGACAACAAAAAACAATAAAAAATAAACCCGTGAAAAACGTTCCATTTATTTCTGAAAAAGGATTGTTAGTACAAATTAGTTGAAGGGACTGCTCTCCGGGGAGAGATAAAGCCCTATTAAGGGATAAAGATATGATCGTCGGTCTCGATCAACTGATCTGCCACGTGCTGCTTGGGATATACCACGAGCCGGTTATATTCCGGGAAGCGGTTCTCCAGGCGAGTAGGCAAACTTTCCAAGACCGGTATATGGGAAATATATCCTGCCCGTGCCGAAATAAGGATGATCAGATCATCTTTCCGTATCATATCGCCACACGACATGGGGTTGCTCCAATCCACGAAGGGTTGAAACGTGCTATTTCCTATCTTTTTCTGTTCGGAGATAATTCGCCACGTGTCGGGATGCCCTAAAAAGAGGACCGGGATGGACAACTCCGAAGAAAGTTTTGCCACCTTGCTCACCCAGAGGTTAAAACCATCCTCTTTTTCAGCCAAGGGCGGGGAGATCACCACGATCCGATTGTTTGAAATAAGATTCTGTTCCACGTGGCAAACAAAAAGGTTTTTATCCATGCTCTTGATGATCAGGTCTACTTTCTCGCCCAACAGCTTATCCCATAACCCGGCACGGCCGGGCCATCCCAAGATAACGATATCCGACATGGTTTCTCGGGCGATCCGCGTGATGCCGTCTGCCGGGTTATGGTCGATGGTGGTAATGATATCCACGTTCACCTCCGCGGCGGTAGCGGTAGAAACGAAATCCTGTAGCTGCTTTCTGAAACTCACGATATTCCTTTCCGCTTCCTCGTTATTCGGCACCACTCCCAGCAAAGAGACGGAGTTCACCGACTTTTTGTCTTTCAGCAAGAGTGCCAATTCCACGTGTTGCCCGATATTGGTAGGGTTCGCGATGGGCACCAATACTTTCTCTTGGGCAAATTCACCTAACACGGCAGGGCTGAGCGGCTCATTCTCTTCCATGATCACGATCTTTTTAGCCGCTCGCTGCGTGAATATCGACGCCACGATGCACGTGATAAGGATGAGGATGATGGTACCGTTCAGGATATACACGTCCAGTATGCCCGCGCGGTATCCCACGAGAATGATGGCCAGGGTTGCTGCCGCGTGCGAGCTGCTTAGGCCAAAGATAAGGTTTCGCTGGGTAGGCGAATAGCGGAATGATTTCTGCGTGGCCAACGCTGCCAGCCATTTACCAATTATCGCCACCACGGTGAGCGTTACCGCCACGATTAGGGTCCACGGCCCATCCAGCAGCACGGTAACATCGACCAACATCCCCACCGAGATCAAGAAAACAGGGATGAAAAGGGCATTCCCGAAGAACTCGATCCGGTTCATCAATGCCGACGAGTGGGGGATCAGCCGGTTGAGCGCCAGTCCCGCGGCAAATGCCCCGATAATGGGCTCGATCCCTCCTACCTCCACGAGGAAGCCAGCGGCGAACACCACGAAAAGAACAAAGATGAACGTGGAGTACTTCTCGGGGGTAGCCCGCTGAAAAAACCATTTGGCAAGGCGAGGCACTCCAACAAACATGATGACCGAGAAGAGCCCGAGCGAGAGCAGGAGCCTCAAAAGAAAAGCCCCATCCAGTTCACCGGTGCTATTGGACAAGATCAGGGCCAAGATGATCAGCACGGCGGTATCGGTAAAGATGGTCCCCCCCACGGTGATGGCGACTGCCTGGTTGCGGGCCACTCCCATGCGGCTCACGATGGGATAAGCTACCAGCGTGTGGGTAGAAAACATGCTTGCCGTGAGGAAGCTAGCATTCGCATCGAACCCGAGAAGGTAATAACAGACAGGAAAACCAATAACCAACGGGATTATAAACGTGTAAAAACCAAAGGTGAGGCTTTTATTCTTGTGGTGCAAGAACTCACCCAAGTCGAGTTCCAACCCCGCGATGAACATGATATAGAGCAGCCCTATCATGGAAAACATCTCCACGCCGGCATGGCTGTTGCTAATCCAGTTAAGCCCGTATGGCCCGACGATGACACCTGCCACGATCAGGCCGATGATGCTCGGCACGTTGAGCCGGTTGAGCAGGATAGGCGCCAATAGGGCTATCGATAAGAGTACGGTAAATATCAATACCGGGTTAGAAAACGGCAAAGTAAATTGATGCTGCAATTCAGACAGAAAAGTTTCCATTCGAGTTACGTTTGAGATTAGGGAAACGGGTTCCCCAAGGAGAAATCCCCTCGATTAAAAGACAAAATTAATTATTTTCTTTGACTTGAGAGAAAGTGGTATCAATTTGTTAACAGAAAGGGCGATGAATGGCACGAAGATATGCTCTTTTTTTCGGGATAAAATCCTTACCTTCGCGGGTTATAGTAATGACAGTATGAGCAATTCCAAGCAAATCGAAATAAAAGGCGCGCGCGTCAACAACCTCAAGAATATCGACGTGAATATCCCGCGCAACACGTTCACCGTGATCACCGGCCTCTCCGGCTCCGGGAAATCTTCCCTCGCGTTCGACACCCTCTACGCGGAGGGGCAACGCCGGTACGTGGAGAGCCTCTCGGCTTACGCCCGCCAGTTCCTGGGGCGGATGAACAAGCCGGAGTGCGATTACATCAAAGGTATCCCGCCGGCCATCGCCATCGAACAGAAGGTGAACACCCGCAACCCCCGCTCCACGGTGGGCACCTCTACCGAGATCTACGAGTACCTGCGGCTACTATATGCTCGCGTGGGTAAAACCATCTCGCCCGTTTCGGGGCAAGAGGTAAAACGCCATTACGTGCACGATGTGGTGGAGAAGATGCAAGAGTACCGCGAAGGCACTCGCCTCGCGGTGTTGGCACGAATCCAACTCCGAAATGGGCGGAGCCTCCAAGAGCAGTTAGAGATCCTGATGAAAGAGGGGTTCACCCGGGTAGACGTGGGGGAGCAGTTCTACCGGATCGACGAGCTGCTGCAACAGAAAAAACTCCCGCCGGCCGAGGAGGTCTTGCTGGTGATCGACCGGCTCTCTTGTTCGTCGGACAAAGCAACCGTGAACCGGCTCTCCGACTCGGTGGAGACCGCCTTCCTGGAGGGGAACGGCGAGTGTATCATCCGTTTCTGGGCGGGGGAGGGCATCGAGACGTGCATCTTCTCTAACCGGTTCGAGGCCGATGGCATCGTGTTCGAGGAGCCGACCGAGCTGATGTTCAACTTCAACAGCCCCGCCGGCGCTTGTCCCAAGTGCGAGGGGTTTGGCAAGATCGTGGGTATCGACGAGAACCTGGTGATTCCCGACAAGAGCCTCTCCGTCCAAGAGGAATGCGTGCAGTGTTGGAAAGGGGAGAAGATGAGCGAGTGGCGGCGCGAGTTCGCGCGCAACGCGTACAAGGCCGACTTCCCGATTCACCGGGCGTATTATGACCTGACGGACGAGGAACGAGATATCCTCTGGAACGGACGGCACGACTTGGACATCTACGGCATCAACGATTTCTTCGGAATGCTCGAGCGTAACCTATACAAGATACAGTACCGGGTGATGCTGGCACGCTATCGCGGCAAGACCGAGTGCACCCTCTGCAGGGGCGCTCGCCTCAAGCAGGAAGCCCTCCACGTGAAAGTGGGCGGGAAGTCGATTTCCGAGCTGGTAGTACTGCCCGTCACCGAGTTGATTCCTTTTTTCGACCAGCTACAGTTGAGCGAGTCCGAGGCAGCCATCGCGGAACGGCTGCTCACCGAGATACGTAACCGCCTCCAGTTCCTGCTGGACGTGGGCCTTGGCTACCTCACCCTCAACCGCCTCTCCAACACCCTGTCGGGGGGCGAGAGCCAGCGCATCAACCTGGTGTCGTCGCTGGGAAGCAGCCTCGTGGGTTCGCTCTATATCCTCGATGAGCCCAGCATCGGCCTCCACTCGCGAGATACCTACCTGCTTATCGAGGTATTAAAGGAGCTGCAGAAGCCCGGCAACACGGTAGTGGTAGTGGAGCACGACGAGGAGATCATCCGCGCGGCGGACTACATCATCGACATCGGTCCCCTCGCGGGCCGGTTAGGCGGGGAGGTAATCTACCAGGGGAACGTTTCGGAACTGGAGGAGAAGAGTAACAGCTATACGGTAAAATACCTCACGGGCGAAGAACAGATAGCGGTTCCTGCCGTGCGGCGCAAGTGGAACAACTACATCGAGGTAAAAGGAGCCAGGCAAAACAACCTGAAGAATATCGACGTGAAGTTCCCGTTGAACGTGATGACCGTGGTCACCGGCGTGAGCGGGTCCGGGAAATCGTCGCTGGTGAACGACGTCCTTTTCAACGCGCTGCAACACGAGTACAAGGAGACACCGTTGCAGCGTGCCGAGTTCAACGGCATCTCGGGCGACATCAAGTTAATGAGCGCGGCAGAGTACGTGGACCAGAACCCGATCGGGAAATCGTCCCGCTCCAACCCGGCCACTTACCTCAAGGCGTTCGACGAGATACGGAAGCTCTTCGCGGCCCAACCACTGGCCAAGCAGATGGGGTTCACCCCGGCCTACTTCTCGTTCAACGTGGAGGGAGGCCGCTGCGAAGAGTGCAAGGGAGAGGGCACCATCACCGTGGAGATGCAGTTCATGGCCGACATTGAGCTGGAGTGCGAATCGTGCCACGGGAAACGCTTTTCACCCGAGGTGCTGGAAGTAGAATACAAGGGAGTATCCATCCACGACGTGCTGGAGATGACGGTTAGCCAAGCCATCGATTTTTTCGGGCAACAAAAAGGAACCACCGAGAAGAAGATAGCCAAGAAGATACAGCCGTTGCAGGACGTGGGGCTGGGATACCTCAAGCTGGGGCAATCCTCCTCTACCCTATCCGGCGGTGAGAACCAGCGGGTAAAGCTGGCCTTCTACCTGGGAGAAGAGAAATCACGCCCCACCCTGTTTATCTTCGACGAACCCACCACGGGATTACACTTTCACGATATCAAGACACTGCTTGAAGCGTTCGACGCGCTCATTGAGCGAGGCCACACGGTGATTATCATAGAGCATAACATGGAGGTAATCAAGTGTGCCGACCACATCATTGATATCGGCCCCGAAGGCGGTAAAGCCGGTGGCCACGTGGTCTGTGAGGGAACACCGGAACAGGTCACCCGATGCGAAGCGTCGCACACCGGCCGCTTTTTAAAGGAAAAGCTATAGAATAGACATGGAGACCGATATCGTCGCGGAGCCCTAATTATAACAGGTTCCTCCCGATCCAGAAGGCAAGGATTATCGCGAGCACAACGAGGGCCGACCAACGGCCGAAGAAGAGCTTTTCGATCGTTGGATGCCGCTCTCTTCCTCCAAAATATTGCTGGTAAACTCCCAAAAAAATGTAAGGTATAAACAGCACCATCAGCGCGTTGTAACGAAAAGCCGCCTTGAAGTCCAAGTGCAGTAACCCGTGGATAGCACGTTGTGAACCACAACCGGGACATTCAAGGCCCGTCGCCAGTAAAAAAGGACACCGGGGAAACAATGGCCGCTCAGACGGGTCAAACGCGTAAAAAACATAAAGTGCCACCATAAGCAAAACAGTTATGGCAGCACCTATTCCTATTTTAGCTCCCTTGCTCACCTTCTATTTCTTCCTGTCTTCGCGGCAGCAAATAAACCTAAAAATTATAACCGCTGGCACTGTTTTCGATTATATTTTCCATGTACTCGACAAAATTGCCGGTAATCAGGAGCGAGACCCAACCGATCACGTATAGCAGTCCTACCGCGGCCGCGATCAAGGTCCATGTCCGTGCCTGCCTGGCCGACTGCTCCGACTCACTGTACTTCCCGGCATAGTAGAGTGAATCTACGCGAGCGGCATAAACGATTCCAACAATCCCAAAACGTTGCAACAGAAGAGGGTCGCTAATATAGAAGGCCACAGCCAGTTACTTGGCCTCAGGGGAGGAATATCACCCGATAGATCCGGTGCGGACGGACTCGCGTAGGGGATTTCCATCGGGTTCCTCGCCGGGTGGGTTTCATAAAATAGGTACTGCAATTCCTCCACTTCCTCGGCACGTTTCCACTGTTCCATACCTTGTGTCCACACCAAGGTATCTCGTTTGACGTTTTCTTGCTTAAGTTCGAAGGGCGTGAATGTTCCTTTTTGCTTTCCTTCCGCGTCAATATAAAAATAACGGTTCATACAGCTGGCTTTTATTGATAATCTTCGGGGTTTATTTGTAATGATCGAACAGTCCGGTTATGCTCGTCCATATAAACATACTCGATAACCACTTTGTTTTCCTTGAAAACACGCAATTGGGGATTCGTGGAAAACTCGTTACGGATATTATCTTGTAGTGCTTGCACCCCGCTTTCCACTAACGAGTCCGGGTTTGCCGTATTCAGTACCGTGTAGCGGTACTGGAAAATGTTGCCTGTCGAAACCGAAGCCCCATCAAAGCGGGTGTATTGATCCAACATCACGGGCGCCGATGCATTCAGGTCCGCCGCCATCTCGTTCAGCTTTTTATTCAAGGCCCTCTCGGGGGAGTTGCATTGTATGAACAACGCGAGAGAAAGAGCCATGCAGAACAGGTAAAGTAATTTTCGCATATCTTTGGTTTGGTTTCACAAAAATAAAAAAGTTTAAACTCTTTTGAAAGCAAATCGAAGAATATCTTTCGCGAATGGCGTTAAATTCTTCCGGAACCCGCGCGGGATTGATTATCAATTTGCAACGAAGCCGGGGCATAGGGTAATAGGAAGCTGGAGTATCCGGAAAAGAATTTGGCAGAATGTCATCTCGACATCCTGCCAAACATGTTAACCTTAAATCTAATACTATTATGAAAAAACCACGAGGCAAATATAAAAAAGAAATAAAGATTTACCAAATATTTTCCATAAAAAATCAAAAAATATTTATTTTACACCATCGGCAGCCCCATTCCGGTCAATTTTCGGTAAAGATCCAGCGCGTACACGTCGGTCATTCCGGACACGTAGTCCAAGATAGACTGCACTCTTTCATACAATGTGGGCGCGTCGGTTTCGTATTGCTCGGGGACACGATCGAGCAGCAACCGGGAGTACGTGTGCTCCGGGTTCCTGACGGCGTGGATAAAAACTTCCAGGAGATGGCCGATGATCCGGTAGCCTGCCAGTTCGATCTCCAGCACCTCGTCAGAGCGGTAAATGTGTTTTCTTGCAAACTGGGAACAAGCACTGTATGCCTCTCTCACGTGGTGAGGCACGTGGTTTATCAGCGACCCTTGGAAAGTACCTGATAAAATAGCCGATTCGTTTTCAAGGAACGCTTTCGAACACTCTTCCACCAGCAGCCCGATCACTCCCGAACGGAGGTAAGCGATCTGTTCGTTGGGGTCATCCACGAGCGATAGGTTCTTGACCCTCCGTTCGCGGCGTTCTCCATCAAAGAATCCCAACAGTAGCTCCAAGGCTTTTCCCGTAGTGACCAGGTTTAGCTTGTGCGCGTCCTCGATATCCATTAGCTGGTAGCAGATATCATCGGCAGTTTCCACCAAGTACACCAGCGGGTAACGCGCGTATTTCAGTGGGTCACTGTTCACTTGCAGGATACCCAGCTCGTTCGCGATGCGGCGGTAATCGTCCTCTTCCGACGCGAAAAAACCAAACTTGTTTTTTCCGCCGCTCAACTCCGACGAGTAGGGGTACTTCACGATGGAGGCCAAGGTGGCGTAGGTCATGGCAAATCCACCTTCTCGCCTGCCCCGGAACTGGTGCATCAACAGCCGGACGGCATTGGCGTTCCCCTCGAAGAAAATAAAGTCGCTCCACCGGCCGCCTTCCTTTTCGATTAACGGCCGCAGTCCGGCTCCTTCTCCCTCCGAAAAGAACGACGAGATGGCTTTCTCCCCCGAATGGCCAAAGGGCGGGTTCCCAAGGTCGTGCGCCAGGCAAGCGGCAGAGACGATGGAGCCGATCTCCTCGAAATGAGCCGGCGACGCGCTATCTCTTTTTCGCAGTTCACGCCCCGCGTACTCACCCAATGACCGGCCCACGCTCGACACCTCCAAGCTATGCGTCAACCGGTTATGAACAAACACGCTCCCCGGAAGCGGGAACACTTGTGTTTTGTTTTGCAATCGCCGGAAAGGGGACGAGAAAATCAGCCGGTCATAATCCCGCTGGTACTCCGTGCGCTCGTGTCGCGTCGCGTTCTCGTAGCCTTCCATTCCAAACCGTTGAGCGGATAGCAACCGCTCCCAACTCATCATCATCCTATTATTATCTTCTTTTTGCAAATTTCGTTTATGTTTCGTTGCCAGCTAAATATCTTGAATCAACAAAGATAATACCGGCGAGGCGATTTCATCGCGTGGAACCAAACAAATCGATGTTTACGGATGCAATACGCCGATCACCCGCGGGAGGAAGAACAATCTCGAGGCGGGAGGGACAATCTCGAGGAAGACAACTGCTTCCAATCGGGCTATTGCTCGCGCATTCAACGAGATCCTCGTTTTATTGACATTTTTTCGGAATAATATCAATGGAAAATAGGTATATTATCCCCGATTAACGCTAAATTTGCATCTTGGATTATTATTAAAAAGAATGACAGACAGTATCAAGCATGAATGCGGCATCGCGGTGATCCGCCTCCTGAAACCCCTCGAATATTATTACAAGAAATACGGTACGTGGCAGTACGGGCTGGACAAGCTCTACCTGCTCATGGAAAAGCAGCATAACCGGGGCCAAGAGGGCGCCGGGCTGGGAGCAGTAAAACTGGAGGCTTCGCCGGGGAACGAGTTCATATTCAGGGAGCGGGCACTGGGATCAAGCGCCATCCCCGAGATATTCTCCAACGTTCACGCTTCTTTCCTCCCGTTCTCTCCGGAACAGTTGAACGATCCCGCTTTCGTGAAGTCGTCTGTCCCGTACGCGGCGGAGCTCTTTATCGGGCACCTCCGCTACAGCACCACCGGCAAGAGCGGCCTCACCTACGTGCACCCGCTGCTGCGGCGCAATAACTGGGCATCGAGGAGCCTTGCCTTGGCCGGTAACTTCAACATGACCAACGTGGACGAGATGTTCCAACAACTCCTGCAGGAGGGCCAACACCCGCGCGATTACGCCGACACGTTCGTCATGCTCGAATCCCTTGGGCACTACCTCGACCGGGAGGTGCAATACCAGTATGACCGGGTAGAGAAAAACGGGCTCAAGGGGCAAGAAGTGAGTCACCTGATCGAGGAGAAACTGGACGTTCCTTTTCTCCTCAAGCGTGCCTCCAAAAAGTGGGACGGCGGCTACGCGCTCTGCGGCCTGATCGGGAGCGGCGACGCGTTCGCCTTACGCGACCCCTGGGGCATCCGCACTGCCTTCTATTACCACGACGACGAGGTGGCGGTGGTGGCATCAGAACGGCCGGTAATCCAAACGGCGTTCAACTTGAAGAAGGCCGACGTGAACGAGCTACAGCCGGGAGAGGCACTGGTGGTGAAACGAAGCGGGAAAATCAGTTGCCACCAGATCCTCGAGAAAAAAGAAAAAATAACCCCCTGTTCGTTCGAACGGATTTATTTCTCGAGGGGGTCGGATTACGATATTTACCGGGAGCGAAAGAAACTGGGCGAGCTACTGGTCCCGAGGATCATCGACGCGATCGACGATGATTTCGACAACACCGTCTTCTCCTTTATCCCGAATACCGCCGAGGTGGCCTATTTCGGGATGCTGCAAGGATTGGAAGATCACTTCAACCACAAGAAAGCAGCCACCCTTCTTGAAAAAGGGCAGTCGCTCACCAAGGAGGAGATCGACGAGATCCTCTCCAAACGGGTACGTTCCGAGAAAGTGGCTATCAAGGACGTCAAATTGCGCACCTTTATCGCGCAGGGGCAGACCCGGAACGACTTGGCAGCGCACGTCTACGACGTGACCTACGGGTCGCTGAGAAGGGGGGTAGACACCCTGGTCATCATCGACGACAGCGTGGTTCGAGGGACCACGCTCCGGCAGAGTATCCTGAAGATCCTCGACCGCCTCGAACCGAAAAAGATTGTTATCGTCTCCTCTTCTCCCCAGATTCGCTACCCCGATTGTTACGGCATTGATATGTCTCGCATGAGCGAGTTCATCGCGTTCAAGGCGGCCATCGAGTTGCTCAAAGAACGAGGGATGCAGCGGGTAATCGACGAGACGTATGAAAAGGCAGTGGCGCAACGGCACAAGAGAAAAGAAGAGATCGTGAATCACGTGAAAGATATTTACGCCCCTTTCACCGAAGAAGAAGTCTCCGCGAAAATCGCGCGGATGCTCACCTCCGAAACCATCAATGCCCAAGTCACCATGGTCTTCCAGAGCATTGAAGACCTGCATGAAGCATGCCCCGATCACCGGGGGGACTGGTACTTCTCGGGGGACTATCCCACCCCCGGCGGCAACCGCCTCGTGAACAATGCCTTCATCAATTGGGTTGAAGGAGAAGAGAACAGGCCTCACCAGTATGCCCTCGATTTCACAAGCAACAAAGAATGATTGAACGAGTCATCATATTAGAAAACGTGGACCCCGTGGTTTTTTTCGGTGTTAACAATAGCAACATACAACTTCTCAAGACATTGTACCCCAAGCTGCGCATGGTAGCCCGCGGGAACGTGATCAAGGTGATTGGCGAGGAGGAGGAGTTGGCCGCGTTCGAGGAGAAGGTTCACGAATTGGAGAAGTTCAGCATAGAGATGAATGTCCTGAAGGAGGAGGATATCATCGACATCGTGAAAGGAAAGGCCCCGGCCGTGGTCAACGTGGACAACCTGATCATACACGGGCTAAACGGGAAGCCCATCTTGGCACGTACCGCCAACCAGAAAAAACTGGTGGAGGCATTCGACGCGAACGACATGGTGTTCGCCATCGGCCCGGCAGGGTCAGGAAAGACGTATACCGCGATCGCCCTGGCCGTTCGGGCATTAAAGCGAAAGACCATACGCAAGATTATCTTGAGCCGCCCCGCGGTGGAAGCAGGGGAAAAATTAGGTTTCCTGCCCGGGGATATGAAGGAGAAGATCGACCCCTACCTGCAGCCGCTGTACGACGCGCTCGAGGATATGATTCCCCCGATGAAGCTGAAGGAGTACCTCGAGAACAAGATTATCCAGATCGCGCCGCTTGCTTTCATGCGGGGCCGCACGCTTAACGATGCCGTCATCATCCTGGACGAGGCGCAGAATACCACCAAGCCGCAGATAAAAATGTTCCTCACCCGGTTAGGGCTCAACGGCAAGATGATCATCACGGGCGATATCACGCAGATCGACCTGCCCCACTCCCAACAGTCGGGGCTCATCCACGCGATGCAGGTGTTACGGAATATCAAGGGCATCTCCACGGTGGAATTCAACAAGAAGGACATCGTGCGCCACAAGCTGGTTCAGCGAATCGTGGAAGCGTATGAAGTCAATGAAGAATTAAAAATGAAGAATGAATAATTGGCACATTAGTCACATTGGCACATTAGTCTCATTAGCATATGAATACATTAAATAAAACAGAGTATAATTTTCCGGGGCAGACGGGAGTCTATCACGGGAAAGTACGTGACGTCTATAGTATTGGCGACGACACGCTAGTGATGATCGCGACCGACCGTATTTCGGCGTTCGACGTGGTACTGCCCAAGGGTATCCCCTACAAGGGGCAAGTGCTGAACCAGATCGCCTCGAAGTTTTTAGACGCAACCTCCGATATCGTTCCCAACTGGAAGCAGGCCGAACCTGACCCGATGGTGACGGTGGGGCACCGGTGCGAGCCATACAAGGTAGAGATGGTGATCCGCGGGTACATCACCGGCAGTGCTTGGCGGGAATACTCGAAAGGAGCGCGCGTTCTTTGCGGGCTGCCCCTCCCCGAAGGACTGCGTGAGAACCAGAAGTTTGACACTCCCCTGATCACGCCCACCACGAAAGCCGATGAGGGGCACGACGAGAACATCTCGAGAGAAGAGATCATCGCCCAGGGACTGGTCAGTGAAGCGGAATACGAACAGCTGGAAAAGTACACCCACGCGCTGTTCCAGCGGGGCACGGAGATGGCCGCCGAGAAAGGGTTGATCCTCGTGGACACGAAATATGAATTCGGGAAGAAGGATGGCGTGATCTACCTGATCGACGAGATCCATACCCCCGACTCCTCCCGCTATTTCTACCAAGAAGGGTACGAAGAGCGTTTCCAACGAGGCGAGGAACAACGCCAGCTCTCCAAGGAGTTCGTCCGCAAATGGCTGATGGAAAATGGGTTCCAGGGCCAACCGGGGCAAGTAGTCCCCGAGATGACCGACGAATACTGCCGGAGCGTGTCGGAGCGTTACATCGAATTGTACGAAAAGATAGTGGGCGAACCTTTCGTGCCCGCGTCTACCAACGATTTGACATTACGCATAGAGCAAAATGTAACTACATACCTGAATCAATGAGTTATAAAGTAGAGAAAGTCACCCCGTACGATCCCCACCGCCCCAAGAAGGAGCAAGTAACCGAGTTATTTGACGCGATAGCCCCCTTGTACGATAAGCTGAACGGGGTGCTCTCGCTGGGGATCGACGAGTATTGGCGCGGGGAAGCCTTGCGTTCCTTGAAAAAATACCGTCCGCGGCATATCTTGGATCTTGCCACCGGCACGGGCGATTTTGCCATCTTGGCACAACGCGTCCTCCGGCCGGAAAAAATTACCGCCGCGGATATATCAGAGGGGATGATGGCGGTTGGAAAGGAGAAGGTACGCGCGAAAGGATTGCAAGACATCATCTCGTTTGAACAACAAGACAGCGCGCGCATGACCTTCCCTGACAACACCTTCGACGCTGTCATCGCCTCGTTCGGCGTGCGTAACTTCCAGTCGATCGACCAAAGTTTTCAAGAGATACTACGTGTATTAAAGCCGGGAGGCGTGTTCCTTTTCTTGGAGCTTACCACCCCGGAGCAAACGCCGATGAAAGAACTGTACGGCCTTTACACGAAGCACGTGATGCCTCTGCTGTCAGGCCTTTTCACCTACAAGCAAGAAGAATACGCGTACCTTCCAAACTCTATTGCCGCGTTCCCGCAGGGAAGAGAGATGATGCTCGTCTTGAAGAAAAACGGGTTCCGTAACATCCGGTTGCGGCGTTTCACCCTGGGAATCACCACCCTCTATCTTGCCGAAAAATTTATTAATTGATACGATGACGCGATGATTTAGCGATGTGATGATGAGAAAAAAATCGTTAAATCATTAAATCGTCAAATCGTTAACTCAAACAGATGGACATTTACGGACTAATCGGGTTTCCCCTCGCGCACTCCTTCTCCTCGCGGTTTTTCAATGAAAAATTTCAACGCGAAGACATTGAAGCCGAGTACCTCAATTTCGAGATGGAAGATATCCGGGAGCTGGAATCCATCCTGCTTTCTACTCCTGGTTTGAAGGGGCTCAACGTGACCATCCCTCACAAGGAGAACGTGATTCCTTTCCTGCACGAGGTAACCCCTGAAGCAAGCAAGATCGGCGCGGTAAACGCGATCCGGGTGGAAAGGGAACATATGCTGATCGGGCACAACACCGACTACGTGGGGTTCCGGGATTCAATTGCCCCGCTATTAAAGCCGGGGATCCATCGCAAAGCACTGGTATTAGGCACGGGAGGCGCCTCCAAAGCGGTGGTACACGCGTTAACCGACATGGGAATTGAATGGAAGTACGTTTCGCGTACCTCCGCGGAAGGCCGGTTCAGTTACCGCGAACTCACGCCGGAAGTCCTTTCCGAATACACCGTGGTGGTCAATGCCTCTCCCGTGGGGACATACCCCCGGCACGACCAATGCCCGGACATTGCCTACGAGCATTTTGGGGCCGACCATCTATTATACGACTTGGTATACAACCCGGAAGAAACCCTGTTCCTCAAGAAAGGAAAAGAACGAGGTGCCGTTGTAAAGAACGGAAAGGAGATGTTGGAACGGCAGGCACTCGCCGCTTGGAAGTTTTGGCAGTAAAAAAAATTGCCCGCCTATATTCACATATAAGGGGGCAACTGATTTTCTTAGTTATTCTATAGTAGTTTCGAATCTACCAAGAAAATAATTATAGAGGTGCGATAGTGTAGTTTGTTCCGTTACTTACCACAGGGGTGGCTCTTGTGTCTGTTCTTGTCTCTCTTGCATTTCCTGCGTTTCTTGAGTCTCTCTTGTTTGCTCCGTTTGCTCTGCATCCAAGTTTACCTCTTGCGCTTCATCGTTCAAGTGAATCGTCTTTTCTGATTGATCCTCCTTGCTTCTCCCGGTAATCTTGGCTATCTTCCGGTTGTTATCGTACTGAAGCACGGTGATGTCGTAATCGTTAGCAAACTCACGGACCGCTTCTTGTACTCTCTCGTTCAAGTCCTCGAACTTCGCGTTCTGAAAGCCGTTGTCTTGCATCACCCCGGAAAGTTCACTCGTGGGGGGTTGCTGTTGATGCTCCACGCTTTCTTGCTCGGTCGCTTGGTCGCGATCTTTCTCTACTTCTTTCCCTTGCGCGTCAAAAAAGATCGTTTTAGAGGATTGGTCGTCTCTTTTTGTCAGCTTCACCTTGGTAAGTTGCTTTTCAGCGTTATACTTCAAGGCTTGCACATCGTATTCGTCGGATAGCGCGTTAATCGCTTGTTGCACCTGCTCGTTCAAATCTTCGAGTCTCACGTCAACGAACCCGTCGTCTTCAAATACCGTATTCACAACGGGGCGTTCACCGGCCTGTACTGTTTGGACATTCGTGGTGGCAATAATACCCGCGATAATCGCGAATGATAAAATAACTTTTTTCATAATAATCACGTCTTAATTTGTTAGACTAGTTGGATTTTTTCCAATGTATTGCGACGTCGCTACGTCTACTCATATACTATCAAACTTCGTACTAAAAACGAGAAAAACCAGAGACCAACAAACAAAACACTGACAACAAATAAGATACGAAAAATCCTGCGAAAAAATCTTGTCCGTGTCGTTGTGGAAAAAGTGGGGAAACCGTGGAATTATTCCACACTTTTACTGTAGAATGGCCTTTTCAGGGAAAACCACGGGCAATTTGAGCCGGCGAATGGCATGGTATGTAAAATTTATCCTGTATATTTGGCAAGCAAACCGCGAAATTATGGCATCGACAAAATCACCGGAACATCGGATACGGGTAAAAATAGGGTTGATCTTCCTCGTGGTCATCCTCTATTTTCTCGGGTTGATCGCTTATTCCTCCTCGCTAAAGACGAAAATCGATGCCCAAAAAGAGAGCATCGATAATTCCTACCGCGTGTTGTCATACAGCGACCAGCTCATTCACTCCGTTCAGCAGGCACAAGAAGTCTTGAATTTATACCTCGTGAATCCCCGACGGGCATACCGGAATCAATACGATTCCATCTCAGAAGACATTAACCGGCAAATCCTCAATATCCAGAACACGCCCACCGGCAAAGAGCAGGCGCTCTTGCTGGAAGATATCGACTCGCTGCTGCAGGAGAAAAACAGGATCATAACCCGGCTATTGAATCAATTCCGGTCGGAGAACCCCTTATTGGAGCTGGACAAGAGAATAGAGACCTACGACGACATCATTCAAGACTCGCTGGTGATTACCACCAATCAAGACACCACGGTGGTACAGGCCCAGCGAAGGAACTTCTGGGGACGGTTGAGGCAACTCATCGACCCCGAGAACCAGCCGGACACGATGGTGACCATCACGCGCACGGAGCAAGAGGCGAGGGCCTCGTCGCGGGTAGACACCGTCCGGTATGCCGACCTGAAAAACATCACCCGGGAAGCTTCCGAATCGTACGCCACCCAGATTGCCCGGATCGAGTGGCAAGTACGCGAGCTTCTCTTGGCCGAGCAGCATATCTCGTTGCACATCTCTCAACTGATATCCCGGTTCTACACCGAGGCCATCGAAACTACCCGGCAAGGCACGGACAACAGCGAGTCGCTCACCCGCGGAATTATCGGCTTCGCGATCACCGTGGGCATGCTCTCGGTGTTGCTTATCCTGGTCATTATATTCTTTATCACGGACGACCTCAACAAGGGCCAACGGGCGCGATCCGATTTGGCGAGAGAAAAACAACTCACCGAAGAGTTGATCGAGAGCCGGCACCGGTTGCTCCTATCCGTCTCGCACGACATCAAAACCCCGCTTAGTTCCATGATGGGCTACATGGAGATATGGGACGCCGACGAAGAGCAAGCCCAAAAGAAACGCCAACTGCGCTCGGCCCGGAATTCGGGAAAACATATCTTGAGCATGTTAAACAACCTGCTCGAGTTTTCTCGCTTGGAGCAAAACTCGGGCAAGCTACAAACCAGCCGGTTTAACCTGATCGAGCTGATGGAAGACATTGTCAGCATGTTCCAACCGTTCACGGAGGAAAAGGGACTGGCATTGCAATTCCGAAACCACCTGTCGTCCCCCTATATTATCGAGAGCGATTACACGGTACTGAAGCAGATCCTGGTTAACGTGATATCCAACGCGGTGAAGTACACGCTGGACGGTAGCGTCGATATCGAGTTAAGTCACGACGAACAACTGGTGTTCACCATTACCGACACCGGGGTGGGAATAGAGGAAAAAGACATCCCCAAGATTTTCCAGCCTTTTTCTCGCGTCAGCAACCCGCTCAAGACAGAAGGAAGTGGCTTTGGGCTCTACGTAACCAAGGGATTGGTGAACACGCTCGGGGGAGATATCCAATTACAATCGGAGAAAGGCGAAGGCACCGCCGTAACCATCCGGCTCCCACTCATGCAAATAACGGAAGAGGTGCCTGCCGAAGGGGACGAGCAACCGGCGGAAAGCAAGCCCGCCTACAGCAAGATACTCCTGTTCGAAGACGACGCCTCGTTGGGGAACATGCTCAAGGAGTTTCTCGTTCACCGGGGTTACAAAGTAAAGCTTTGCAGCAATCCCCGCGACGTGAAGGGTTTCTTGCGGGTCATCTCTTCGTTCGACATCGTCTTCACGGACATGCAGATGACCGGTATCTCGGGAAAAGATATCTTGCGCGACATCCGGGCAGCAGGCAGCGACATCCCGGTATGGTTAATGACCGCCTATGGCGATTACACGACCGAGAAAGCAATCGCCGAGGGATTTACCGGCTTTATCACGAAACCGGTGAGCATGCGCAGGCTGATTGCCACTCTCTCGGGCACGGATGGCACGGACACGGGCGGGCCTGAACCGGCGACAAGTGCTCAGCACCCCCTGAGTGTCCGGTTCCCGCTGTTAAGCTCCATGTTCGATCACGACACCGCGGCCATCAAGGATATATTGGAGGGATTTATAAAGGCATCAAGACAGGACACGCTCGATCTCCGGGAGATGATCCGCGGCGGCGAGTTCGCGCGGGCGCAACAGCTCTGCCACCGGATGCACCCTTTTTTCGTGCAACTGGATGCCGAGCACCTGTGCGGCACGTTGCGCAAGATGGACATGCTTCGCGGGGAGGAAGATAGTGCCTATCCTGATTGGAAGGAGGAGTTAACGGCAGCGGTAGAAAACATTGAACTATTTCGGGAGAATATTCGGGAAGAATACTTGTAAAACGAGTGTAAAGATTCACGTTACGCGTTACAACCCGATCCCGTACGCGTGCAGTTTATTGTACAAGGTTTTGCGGTCGATTTGCAGCAGTCGCGCTGCTTTTGTCTTGTTTCCGTTCACGTGTTTCAACGCCCGGATAATTTTATCTTTCTCGTCCCCCGGCTCCGGGGCCAACGAAACATCTTCCGGGCTCTCTTCCACGACATTCAATGCCAACTGGGGCAGGCTGTCGGGGCTAATCAATTCTCCCGAGGCAAACAAGACCGATCTCCGGACCACGTTCCGTAGTTCCCTCAAGTTCCCCGGCCACGAGTATCCCTCGAGTATTTCGAGTGCTTCGGGTGAAATTCCTTTTACCTTCTTGTCCAGCTCGCGGTTTGCTTCTCTCCTGAAATGCTCCGAGTAGAGCTGGATATCGCCCGCGCACTCCCTCAGCGCGGGGACGCGAATCATGAACTCGTTCAGTCGATGGTACAGGTCTTCCCTGAACTTCCCTTGGGCAATGGCGGTCTCCAAGTTCTCGTTGGTGGCGGTCAAAATTCGCACATCTACCTCCACGTCAGTGGAAAGCCCTACCGGCCGCACCTTCTTTTCTTGCAACGAGCGCAATAACTGCATCTGCACGCCATACGGCAAGTTCCCCACTTCATCGAGGAAGAGTGTGCCCCCGTCGGCCTCCCTGAAGAAACCGGTTTTGTTCTCGATGGCCGAGGTGAACGATCCTTTCTTATGTCCAAAAAGCTCACTGGGAGCCAACTCCGTAGACAATCCACCGCAATCCACCGCGATAAAAGGCCCATGGGAACGAGTGCTCCGTTCGTGAATCATCCGCGCCACGTGCTCTTTACCCGTACCACTCTCACCGATGATCATGACCGCCATCTGGGTGGGAGCCACCAAGTCGATGTACGAGTACATCTGCACCGAGAGGGGACTCTCGCCCATCACCGTGTCGCGCATTTTTTCGCCGGATTCTTCTTCCCGCCTAGTATCGGCAGAGACAACGTTTTCTTGTCGCGGGACAGTAGAAGAGGGTGTGTTTTCCTGTTTAGAGGCTTCCAAAGCCGCGTCGATCTTTTTTGAAAGGAGGGAAGGATTGATCGGTTTCTCCAAAAAATCGAAAGCGCCCAGTTTGATGGCGGAGACGGCGGTCTGTACTTCCCCGTAGCCAGTCATGATCATCACGGGAGTGGATATCCTTTTCTCGTTCAGCCAAGTAAGCAACAAGATACCATCGCCGTCCGGCAAGCGCAAATCCGACAGGATCACATCGTAAGGGCCTGTTTTGGAAAGTGCCTCTTGCGCGGGGGCCATACCCGAACACAGCGTGATCGAGAACCCGTTTCTCTCGAACCATTTTTGCAACATGGCCCCAAAGGAACGATCATCTTCTACTATCAATATCCTCCCGTTCACCTCTTATAATCAAATAAAATTCACCTGAATACTCTAAAATTCCATGTAGCAATGGAACTTCTCGAGATCATCCATGCCAAGCAAGGTCGTAAAGATAACCGATTTATTTTCATCGTACGCGTTCCCGTCCTCCCCCTTCATGAATGGTAACATTTTTAACGTCACGATTAAGTTTTTTTAGTGATAGCTTTCGGGCTTGGGGCGGGTTAAAAAGCAAAAGTTGCGGGAAAAAAATGTAAGTTTGCGACAAAATTATTTTTTATGTACCAATTGCCAGAGCAGGAAGCCTCCTCGAGGCTTGAGAAACTGCAACAAATCATCGCCAGCGCGGGGGCAGATGCTTGTGTCATTACTTCACCGGTCAACCAGTATTACCTGCAAGGATTTCTTTTCGACGGGTACTGCTACGTCCGTCCGGAGGGAGATCCCATCCTCTTTATCAAGAGGCCATCGAACATCACGGGCGAACGGGTACGGCCTATCCGCAAACCGGAGCAAATACCCGACCTCTTGCTTGAAGCCGGTTTAACACCTCCCAAGCGAGTGCTGATTGAGGCCGACCAGCTCACGTACAGCTCCGCCACCCGGCTACAAGCAGCGTTAGGCATGCCTGAGACGGGCAACATCTCGGGAGAGTTACGGAAAATCCGCATGATAAAATCGGCCTACGAGCTGGAGCAAATGCGCGAGAGTGCCCGCGTCCACGCGAAGGTATACGAGTTGATCCCTTCTTTATACCGCGCGGGAATGACCGACGTGGAACTGCAGATTGAGATTGAGCGGCAGATGCGCCTTCACGGGTCGGTCGGTATTTTCCGTGCCTTTGGCGAAAACATGGATATCTTCATGGGAAGCATGTTGGCGGGCGACAATGCGCAAGCCCCCTCCCCGTTTGATTACGCGTTAGGCGGTGCCGGCATCTCCCCGTTACTGCCCCTTGGTGCCAATGGCACGCGGCTCACCCCCGGCACGACGCTGATGGTGGATATGGCAGGCAATTACCGCCCCTACATGGACGATATGACCCGGTCGTTCGCGATAGAGCACGCGCCGGATCTCGCATACAAGGCACACCAAGTATCCATTGACATCCACAAAGCCATCGTGGAAAACTTTACCATGGGAACCACGTGCGCCAGCCTCTATAACATGGCGGAAGAGGTGGCCAAGGAGAACGGGTTGGCGCCCTACTTCATGGGAACCGTTCAACAGGCCAAGTTCGTGGGCCACGGCGTGGGCTTGGAGATCAACGAGCCACCCGTGCTCTCCCCTCGTTCCAAGGAAACCCTGGAACCCGGCATGGCGTTCGCGTTGGAGCCCAAGTTCGTGCTGCCCGGCATCGGCGCGGTGGGCATCGAAAACACCTACATCGTGCACGACGACCGTTTGGAAAACATCACCCTTTGCGAAGAAGCCCTCCTCTGTCTCTAAACAAACACCCATTCACGTTGCTAACATCGCACGTGATAATATGTTTAGATTATTTTTTGGAGTCGGGCTTCCGGGCGAACTTATTTCTAAAGCTGATAGGGGTATAATTGGTTTTTTTCTTGAAGATGCGGTAAGCGTTTCTCACGTCATTGAATCCCACCTCGATCGCGATATCAAGCAAGCTTTTGTCCGTTGTTAATAACGCGTTAGACATGCATTCAACTTTCTTATCCAATATAAACTGGTATAGTGAAGTATTGGTTTCCTCTTTAAACTTCTTCTCGAGATTCCTTCTCGACAAAGGCACCATATCCACGAGATCGTCAATCGATAACGAGGAGGTAACATTTTTATCAATATAATTAATGATCGTGGAGATATAATTGTCCGAGACATTATATTTTTCGGTGGACTCCCTCAACTCGATTCGCACCGGGTCGATAATGATATTAAAGGGGGTGGGGTCTTTCTTGTTGATAGCATGGTGAAGCATTTTTCCCGTAAGGTATCCCCCTTTCTCATCGTCCGTGATAATCGAGGAGATAGTAGGATGAGAGAGGTTGCAAATCAGTTCATCGTTATCAACTCCCATCAACGAAATATCATCCGGGATATTAATATTGCCAACCTTGCACATTTCGGTAATCTGCAAGGCAAAATTATCATCACAAGCCAACAGAGCAACCGGTTTAGGCAACGATATAAGCCAGTCGTTTAATTCAATATGCTCGTGACGCCAGTTCATATCGCTCAATAGTTCCGACTCGAAATAGGAATAGTTTCCCCCTACCCTTTCTATCTCTTGACGAAACCCTTCAGCTCTCGCTTTTGACCAATAAAAATCTTTATGACCGTAGAAAGCGAAATCCTTGAAGCCTCTTTTCACGAAGAATTCAGCCGCCATAGCCCCCAACGCTTTATAATCTCCTACTATTTTAGAAAACTGATTATCAATATTTTTATAATTCTGCAAAAAAAGCGGGATATTCAACTGTTCTAAAAAGTTCACCTCCTCGTACTCCCATTGTGCGATCACCGCATCAATGGACCACTCGTCAATTCTATTTACAATTCCCTCTTCGCCATAAAGTGTTTTAAAGTAGCTTGGGAGTCTATAAAACCTCCAAGGACCGTTATCATTCGCGTAATCAATCAGACCGGTTAGGAACCGTCGATTAAATTCCGTCGATGAATCTATGAGTACCAATATTTTTATCATGTGAAATAGCGTTAACTTGGCAACAACTAAAATAGCGAACACGAAAATTACAGGTTACAAAGATAGCTTTTTATGGATATTAACACAAAACACAACGAATGCTATTTAAATATTTAACCGACGAAATCAAATAATCAAAAAAACCACGTAAATTATCAGAGAACTTTCGTGTTTTATCTTATCAAATCCTACACGCGGAAGTAACTTTGTAAAAATTAAATAAAGCATGAATAATCCAACTCACAGGGGCAGCAGGGGCAGCAGGAGAAGCCTTGAATGCTGATCCGAACGTGATTGTAAAGATCGTACAACCATGAAATTTTCAAGATGGAATTGAAATTTTTTTATGTTTATTATAAAAAAGCTAGCAGCGAAACTTTATTATTCATTTATCGAGTGATATTTTTACGCAAATTATCAGTGTTATTTCGTTTACTGTCTAATTTACCCCCTGTGCATGCTTTACCTTTGCTTAAAAATAATAAATATGTTGGATGTAATAGAATGATCTGATTTGAAAACTTTTGAAGACTGTAATATGAGAAAGGAGGTATACAGAGAGTAAACTATTGTTTTTTTAATGAAATGCAAATTCATATTATTTTGGTTTTACCATGAACATGCAGTAGGCGGGTGTAATAGAAGAAACGTATTTTTGGGTATAATCATGTTCATTGATTGAGATTGAGAAACATAATTAAATGATAATTAATTAATGATGAAAAACGGAAAAACAAAAGACAGGTTTTTATTGAGACTGAAAAAGGGGACTTATATTCCTTTATTCTTAATAGTCTCAATGCTGGGCTTAAACACTGGCGTAAGAGCAGGGCAAAAGTCAGCCGTAGAAATTCAACAGCAGAGTAGGGGTAAACTAATAGGTCGGGTAATCGAAAAAGAGGGTGAACCTATACCTGGTGTTACGATTATTATAAGGGGCAGTACGAGAGGGGTTATTACCGACGAAAACGGTCGTTTCGAGATGGAAGACATCGAGATAGGAAGCACTTTAATCGCTAGCTTTCTGGGAATGCAGAACAAAGAATTTCAATTTCTGGGACAAGAAGATTTGACCATAGTGTTGGAAGAACAGGCGAGCGAGTTGGACGAAGTCGTGGTAGTTGCGTTCGGCACGCAAAAGAAGGAAAGCGTGATATCCTCCATCGCAACAGTCAAGCCAGCTGACCTGAAGGTCCCCAGTAGCAACCTCACCACCGCTTTGGCGGGACGTATTGCAGGTGTAATCTCTTACCAGCAGAGCGGAGAACCGGGGCTGGATAATGCCGATTTTTTCGTACGGGGCGTTACCACTTTCGGGTATGCCGCTTCACCGCTGATTCTGATTAACGGGATCGAGATGTCGTCGGCGGATTTAGCACGTTTGCAGGTAGACGATATTGCTAGTTTTTCCATCATGAAAGACGCGACAGCCGCGGCGCTATATGGTGCAAGAGGTGCCAATGGAGTTATACTAGTGACAACTAAAGAAGGGAGAGAGGGGAAAGCGAGTGTCTCGGTACGTTACGAAACATCTGCCTCGTCGCCAACACGAAACATAGAGTTGGCAGACCCTGTCACCTATATGCAACTGTACAACGAGGCGGTAACCACGAGGAATCCACTGAGGGTTCAGCCCTATTTACCGGAAAAAATTGACAATACTATTGCAGGCACTAATCCATACGTGTACCCGGCAGTGGATTGGTACAAGATGTTATTCAAGGATCAGGCCGTAAACCAGCGGTTGAATTTCAACGTGAGCGGTGGAGGAAAGGTAGCCCGTTATTACGTGGCGGCCACATACACCAGCGATAAAGGTATTTTAAATGTTGATGGGCGGAACAATTTCAACAGCAATATCGACCTGAAACGATACCTGATTCACTCCAACATTAACATCAATCTAACGAATACCACCGAAGCGATCATAAGGACGCACTCCACTTTTGATAATTACACGGGGCCAATTGATGGAGGTACAGGTTTGTACAACAAGGTAATGCGTTCCAATCCTGTATTATTTCCACCTTATTTCCCTTCCGATGAGACGTATCCGTACCCTTCCAACCGTATTCTATTCGGTAATGCCGGCATCACGGGAAACTACATTAACCCTTACGCCGACATGGTAAAGGGCTATAAGACCTACAACGCGTCTACCGTACTGGCTCAGTTTGAGTTGAAGCAAAATCTTGATTTTATCCTGAAAGGACTGAAGATCCGTGCCATGTACAACGAGACGCGAAATATCTACAGCGATGTCAATAGAAGCTACCGTCCATTTTATTACTCGGTCGGGAGTTATAACAAACACTCTAATACTTACATGCTTAGCGAGTTAAACCAGACTACGGGGACCGATTATCTGGATTACAGCGAGGGACCTAAAACAGTTGAATCCTCTCATTATGCAGAGGCTGCCATCAATTACGATCAGATATTTGGCGAAAAACACGCCATTAGTGGCATGCTGGTGGGGACACTTCGAAACAAGCAACTCTCGAACGCCGGTTCGGTGCAGCTATCCCTGCCATACCGGAACATAGGAGTGTCAGGACGTGCGACATATGCTTATGACAACCGCTATTTTCTGGAAGCTAATTTTGGATACAATGGCTCCGAACGATTTGATGCCGGTCACAGATTTGGTTTTTTCCCATCCCTCGGTATCGGGTACATAATTTCAAACGAACCATTCTATTCAGAACAGTTGAAAAAAATCATGCCAATGTTTAAATTTAAGGCTACCTATGGTTTAGTGGGTAATGATAATATTGGCAATCCCGAAAGCCGTTTCTACTTTTTATCCCAAGTAAATATGAATGCCGGCACTACCCGGAAATTCGGTACCGATTTCGGTTACACCAACGACAGGATTCTCATACAGAGATATGCCAATCCATTCATTTCCTGGGAAGTGGCAAAAAAAACCAATATTGGATTTGAGGTCAACTTGCTCGATGCCATTGATATAAATGTGGATCTCTTTAAGGAACACCGTGGCAACATATTAATGTCCCGTTCGTTTATTCCTCAGACGATGGGGCTTACAGGCGCCGAAGTGCCACAAGCCAATCTAGGAGAAGCTGAAGGGCAGGGAGTGGATTTCTCTATAGATTACCACCAGTCATTTAACAAAGATTTGTGGATGATCGGTAGGGTCAACTTCACGTATGCCACCAGTAAATACGTGAAGTACGAAGAACCGGATTATACAGAAACTCCCTGGTTGTCGCATGTAGGCCAGAAATTAAGTCAGCCATGGGGTTACGTTGCCGAGCGACTGTTCGTGGATGAATACGAAGTAGAGAACTCGCCTTACCAGGGTTCTGCAACGGTAATGGCTGGTGACATCAAGTATCGCGACATCAATGGTGATGGGCAAATAACCACGCTTGACCGGGTGCCGATCGGTTATCCCACCACCCCTGAAATCATATATGGATTTGGGGTATCTGCAGGGTGGAAGTCGTTCGATGTATCCTGTTTTTTCCAGGGATTGGCAAGGAGATCGTTTTTTCTAAGAACAACCTCCAGTGATACACAGTACTCTACCATGCCATTTCAGAATCAGACGCAGTTGTTGAAGGCGTACGCCGACGACCACTGGTCGGAATACAACCGCAATCTCTATGCTTTGTTTCCCCGGCTCGACAGTGAGGAAAATGTAAATAACCGTATGCAAAGTACATGGTGGATGCGAGACGGCTCCTTCCTTCGCCTCAAGGCTCTTGAATTGGGATATACCGTGCCCGTGAGTCTAACCGGAAAAATTAACCTGGAAAGAGTACGGGTATATGCCAGCGGAACAAATCTATTGACGTTCAGTAAGTTCAAACTATGGGATCCTGAAATGGGTGGTAACGGGATGGGTTATCCTATTCAAAAAGTAATCAATGCAGGTATTCAAGTATCTTTCTAAAATTCAGCCATCATGAAGAAGTATATTTTTATCATCATTTTAATAATCGTGTCGTCGTGGTCGTGCAACGATTTTATGGATGTCATTCCCGATAACATTGCCACGATTGACAATATTTTCGGTGATCGGACGCAGGCCGAGAAATATCTCTTTACCTGCTATTATTCCCTCCCTCCATTTTCCACGAATAATGAACCGGGAATGGTTAGCGGGGATGGTGTAGCGCATCGTTTAGATGTAAATAATTACGCGCAACCGGGTTATAGCCTGATGCTAAGAGGAAACAATGTGTCTAGTCCCATATTTAATTATTGGGGAACAGGATATGCCGGTATACGTTTTTGTAATACATTTCTAGAAAACATTGACCGGGTACCGGGTATGGACAGCTTTGAAAAAGCTCGCTGGGTAGCAGAGGTAAAAGTTCTCAAGGCCTTTTATCATTTCTGGCTGCTTCAAATGTATGGGCCAATACCGATTATACGGGAAAACCTTCCAATAGATGCCACGCCGGAAGAAGTGGCTGTATACCGCGACCCCGTGGATGATGTGGTGGATTATATCGTACAGTTAATTGACGAGGCAATTCCCAATTTACCCCTCTGGATAGAAAACGAGGTGTCGGAGTTAGGACGTATAACCCAACCGGTTGCATTGACCATCAAGGCAAAAGCACTGGTCACTGCAGCCAGCCCGCTTTTCAACGGCAATACGGCTTACTCGCAATTCAAAGACAAACGCGGAGTGACGCTGTTCAACCAGGACACTTCCGAAGAAGCCAAGCGCCAGAAATGGGAAAGGGCAGCTATTGCTTGTAAAAATGCCATTGACACTTGCTTAATGGCAGGACATGAATTGTACGAGTTTTCCACTTTGACCACGATATCCGAAGACACCAGAAAAGTGGTTCAATCTTCCCAAATCGTCACAGATAAATGGAATAAGGAACAAATCTGGGGTGGCGAAATGCTGCCGTTTGGAGCAAATAATAGGTCCCTACAAGCAGTCATTATACCTCCTTTGGACGCCAACCACATAGTTCCCTACGTGTTCCTTCATCCCACCTTAAAAATGGCAGAAATGTTTTACACCAAAAATGGCGTTCCCATTGACGAGGATAAGGAATATGATTATGAAGACAGGTATACCCTGCAAGGGGTGGAGCCGGATGACACGTATCACCGATATTTTATGCAGTCCAGTCGTACAACCGTTCAACTGCATTATAACCGCGAACCCCGTTTTTATGGAAGTCTCGGCGTGGACGGTGGATATTGGTTTGGCATGGGCAGGAATACCGACGACACACAATGGGCGTTGAATGTGAAATTCGGACAAGGAGTTGTGGGAGCTGACAGGTGCACCCTTACCGGGTATTACATAAAAAAACTGTCCAGTTATTTATCGGCATACAGTGGTCAGACTTTCGTACAGAATATATACAGTTGGCCCATCTTCAGGATGGCCGACCTTTACCTGCTTTATGCCGAAGCGTTAAACGAATCAATCGCTACTGAAGTTATTCCTGACAATTCAGAGGTATACTACTGGGTAGACCAAGTTCGGGCACGAGCCGGACTAAACGGGGTGAAGGATTCATGGGATAATTATTCAAAACAGCCCGACAAGTACAAAACCAAAACAGGAATGCGCAGCATTATTCATCGGGAAAGAAGCATCGAACTAATGTTCGAGGGACAGCGCTTCTGGGACTTGCGCAGATGGGGTTTAGCCATTGAAAATTTTCGCCAACCTATACAGGGATGGAACGTGGTGGGAGCCTCGGATGCTGAATTTTACACCGTACGGAATCTTGATTATTACAATTATTCCCTCAGGGATATTTTGTGGCCTATTCAAGAATCGGAAATACAGAAGAACCCGAATCTGGTACAGAATCCAGGATGGTAAGTGGTGAATTAAGAATTGAAAAACTGATAAGAACATGAAAAGAAATAAGAATATTATTTTTTTATTAACATACATGCTTATTTTGCTGTATGCCTGTAATGATGATGAGCGGGGACAATATCCAATAGATAGTATAGCTCCAGCGAAAGTGGCCTCTGCATGGGTAGAAGAAAATACTCCCGGAGGAGCAATTATCGGCTACAACATCCCCGAAGAAGAAGATGCGCTATACGTGAAAGCCAATTACACGTTAGATGACGGAACTTCAATGGAATTAAAATCCTCCATTTACATTAACAGGATTACCATCGAGGGCATCGGACGCTCTCGGGAGGTACCGGTGGTATTGACGGTGGTCGATCGCAGTCAAAACGAGTCAGAACCGGTAACCGTTATTGCCAACCCTTTGGATTCACCTATCTACGAGATTGCCAATTCATTGAATGTGCAGGAGGATTTCGGCGGGATCAGATTAACATGGGACAACCCAGGACAAGTACCCATTGTTATTGATGTTTACAAGTCCGACGAAGATGAGCAAATGGTAGATCGATTCTATTCCGGTACGCGAGAAGGTAAAGTAAATGTGCGCGGACAGGAGTCTATAGAAACAACTTTCTCCGTCACTATCCATGACCGTTGGGGAAACACCACCGCCCCGATGTCCGGTAGCTATACCCCAATCTTCGAAGAAGAAATCGATAAATCCAAATTTCGCAGGTGGAACCCGCCCGGGCTACCGTATGCTGCCCAGGCCTCGTGGCCCATAGAGGCGGCGTGGGATGACCTGCTCAGCGCGCCAGGGTTTGCCGGAACAGTCCCCTATTTTACCTTTGACATGGGGCAGGTTGCAAAAATATCCCGCTTCAAGATTCACAACAGATCCGAGCAAACGTTGTGCTATAACCATGCCATGCTCAGGCTATTCGAAGTATGGGGTTCCAATACTCCTAATGTAACTGACAGTTTTGACGATTGGCAGCTTTTGGGATATTTCGAAGTTACCAAACCTTCTGGCCTTCCTGTAGGGCAGCTAACAACTGAAGATGTTCAATACGCCGCCGTGGACGGAATCGATTTTGAGATTGAGGATTCTCCATATATCAGGTATCTCCGGTTCCGTTCAATAGAAACATGGGGGTTAAACGCCGGGATTCAGTTTATGGAACTGACGTTTTGGGGCTCTGCACAAGAAGAATAATGGAGTAATTTATAAAAACATATTAGAATGAAAATATATAATTGTTTATTGTGTAGTTTGCTGTTGGCAGTGGTATTGCTGTCGTGCTCAGAAATGAACGATCTTCATGACCAGTACCTGGAAAATGGCGAGATCATTTATACGATGAAGGTGGATTCCGTAAAAGTGTTTCCGGGGAAAGACCGTGTTATGCTGCGTTATTACACCACGAGTCCCAACGCGAAAAAACTGTTGGTGTATTGGAATCTTAGAACCGAATCGCAGGTGTTTGATATTCCGGACAATAAAAACGCCGAAGACCCGGTTGATGTGTATATAGAAAATCTGGATGAGGGTCCGGTCTACTTCGAGCTATTTACCTTGAGAGAGAACATGGAGAATAGATCCGTGCCCTACAACATGGAGGGTCATGTATATGGGGACATATACCAACAATCGTTGATAAACAGGAGTGTTGACGCGGTTGCTCGCACTCCTGGGCAGCCCCTGATAATCACTTGGAACACGGCCGCCCCCAGCGCCACCGGCTGCCTGATCAAATATACGGATCAATCAGGTGCTACCGCTTATCAAACCGTGCCCGTTGACGAGTTCAGGACGGTCATTCCCGATGTGTCTGAAGATGCCGAGACCATAGAATACCAGACCACGTATCTGCCCGATCCGAACGCCATCGACGTTTTTTCTTCCAGTTTCACCCAAGTCAGTATTGAAGAAATAACAGAACGGCAACTCGACAAATCCAAATTTCTCAGGTGGAATCCACCCGGGATACCTTATAGCGGCCAGACTAACTGGCATATAGAAGGCATGTGGGATAATACCTGGGCACCAACTGTCGGGGCCTTGGGATATGCTACCGGCGGTTCCGAGACGGATAAGTTTACTTTTGACATGGGACAAGTGGCAAAATTAACCCGCTTCAAAATGCACTTCAGGGATGCTAACACGTTGATATGGTGGCATTACATGCTCAAAAAGTTCAGCGTGTATGGTTCTGCAACCCCGGACGTAGATGCTGATTTCAGCACCTGGCAGTACATAGGAACTTTTGAGACCGTAAAGCCTTCGGGATTGCAACGGAATCCGCCGAATCATTTTACGGCTGAGGATAAAGAATATGCCGCCTACACGGGGATTGATTTCAGCGTGGCGAATGATGCTCCGTACGTCCGATATATCCTCATTCACGCGGAAGAAATATGGGGCGTGCCAGGTGTGCCGGGTGCACAAAACACCGTAGGGATAGGAATCCAGTTGATGGAACTGACGCTTTGGGGGTATCCGGAATATTAACGCGAATCTAATGTTGAATTTGATAAATTAAGTTACGGTATTTCAAAAAAAGAGAGTATTAACCAGAGGTAGATTCGATGTCATTACAAAAGCATCCTTTTATCTGTGATTAAAACTCTCTTTTAAGGTGTAAATTGAAAATATTATGGCGAGAAGAATTCATATTTTATTCGTGGCAACGGTCGCATTTCTGTTGACTGCAATGTCCTGCAATGGGGAACAGATTGAAAATCTCTATTTGGAGGTCTCGTCAAAACAACTGAATTTTTTCTCCGAGGGCGGTGTCAATTATATAAGAGTCAATTCGAGCCAGGATTTTTCAGCTATATCCAACAACCCGTCATGGTGTATAGCTGAAATTATATCGAAAGATAATCTGAAAGTAACCGTTTCCAATAATGACTTCTTTCAGGATAGAATGACTGAAATAACCATTTTATCTAAGGAACTTGAAGAAAAAGTGAAGATTAGCCAACTTGGTGCAAATCCATTACTCGCCGTGAAGGAATCTTCTGTTATTATCTATGAAGAAGAAAGTCTCGATTTCACATTGACAGTGACAGCCACTGTCCCGATAGTTTTTGAACTCCCGGGGTGGATTGACGAAACCACCGGCGCGATGCCAGTGACAGGAGAAAGGACATATTCATTTACGGCATCTGCTTTAAACGCTGATGAATTGATCCGTTCAGGGGAGATCGTTGTTAAAGCGGAAAATCCAGGCATTGTTCCAAGCAAAGTTATACCGTTGCAATTAATCAGGGAAACAGGCACGACCGTCTGGGATGAAGGCAGTCAGGATCTTAAAGTTATCCAGCCTGGCATTCTTTCGTACGATGAGAGTAAAATTATCTACCGGCGCGACGGACAACCACACGTGAATGTTGAACTACAAGCACCCGTGGTGGTGGCAGCAGCAACAAAACAGGAGGGATGGGGTTTTTTCCAGTTTCCCGGTTTATACAGGAGTGCCGTCGGTGATTTACTTGTAGCCTCTTATCAAATGCAGTGTGACGGTCTGGAATGTCAGGGAACCGGAGTAAGCGTGCGGATGTTGTCATCCGATAACGGGAAAACATGGTATCCATCTAATCAGAGCGTTTGGGGAAGGGGGCTTTTTCTCCCCGCGATAGGAGAGTATATCACCTACACCTCACCTGCTCCATTAAAAGTAAGTGACTTGCAATTACCCGCGCCTGTCGGGAGCAATTTGGAAGCATCGGGCAGGTTATTTACCTACTACCAAATGGCAGAACTTCCGGCAGCCCTACAAGGCGCTTATGTAGTCAGGACCAAAGACGGCAGGTCAACTACGATACATGCATCGTTAGACGATCCAGGGGCGGTCAGGTATTCGAACAACGACCTGTTCCCGGTTACATGGTGGGGCGATATGAGACTATTGCCTGATAATTCTATTGTTGCCGGTATGTATGCCATGTTCTACGAACGCCCGAACGGGGGCGTTTATCCATCAGGGGTCTCATTTTACCGTTCTACCGATTATGGCATGAGTTGGAAAATCCAAGGGAAGATACCGTATAGTTACGATCCGTTAGTTGATCCGAATGGACACCGGCGTTTAGCCTTTGGTTATACCGAACCGGCGTTTGAAGTCCTTTCCGACGGAACATTTCTTTGCGTGATGCGGACCGATGATGCTTACGGGAGGGGGCCCATGTATCTCTCGCGCTCGTCGGACCAAGGTGTGACATGGTCGCAGCCGCGAGCATTCACGCCCGCGGGGGTACTCCCCAAACTGCTTCAATTGGAGAATGGCGTACTTGTGCTCGCTTCCGGCCGCCCCGGCGTCCAGATACGCTTTTCACTCGACGGCAAGGGCGAAAAATGGACAGATCCTTTTGAAATGGTACCATTTAATGACGCGAACGACGTTGCTGCTTCCTGTGGATACACGCAACTTTTGGCAACCGGTCCCGATAGTTTTTTAGTCATTTATTCCGACTTCAGGTATTTGAATCAAAATGAAGAAGAACGAAAAGCCATTAAAATCAGGGAAATAAAAATTGCAAAAAAATAGTTGTGAAATTTCGACATGAGATATTTGACAAAAAAAAAGATGATATTATGTATAGGGGTTTTGATGCTGCCTCTATTATCTTGTAATATGGAATCAAAATCAAACACAAAAGTAACAGATCGCCTTGAGGCGAAAACTCTCTCCATCTTGAAAAGTAATATGGAGAACCAGAAAGAATGGATAAAAGTCCATGCAGCAGAGTTTTTGTTGTGGAGTGGGTATCCCGATGGAGTGAAAAAAAATTTTACAAGAGAAGAACAATTGTATGGAAATATTTCTCCTTACCGGATAGGAATATGGCGGGTTTTGACACAGACGGAAACAGAACTGAAACAAAAAGAAGTGTGGATCGATAAGCTCAGGCAAGCGTATTTTGATGAAAATAGTACCGACAAGCTTCATGCAATAGAGACACTGGCGAAACTCGAAGTCCCGGTTTTTAGTGATGAAATCAAATTAAGCGATATCTTTACAGGGGGGATCCCGGATAGTTTTTCAATTTATAAACTGTGGAATTTTGCCTACACGTCTGATGAAAACTTTGAAATCGTGCAGGAATTATTATTGAGGTTTTCCGTATCTGAACAATATGATTTTTCAACTCGATCAATTTCTCTTTACGCGTTAAGAAAACTGGGAACATTGAAAGATTCTTCTTGGAAAACCCTATCCGACTCAACTCTTTTGGAATCAGACAAGAATCCGATAAAAGCGAATTTGTTGACGACGGCAATCGTAACAGCCGATAACAATGCAGTTCAAACAGATTCATACAAGGAGATTTGGAACGACCTGTTGTCTTTGAGTAGAAATGAGGAAAAGAATAATGCTTGCATGAATGTTTTAGACGCCTTTGCCGAAAAAGGAGGTCGGGATGAATTGGAGATTATCTCTGCCTTAATAGATAAGAAAAAAGGGTTACATGATCTGCAATCTGTTGATGTCTTGTCCTATTGCGCGTACGCGATTTTACAAATAAAACAAAGAGAGGGTTTCTGATAGGGATTTGCACAAAATTAAACAACAACGGAATATTCTCGATTTTTATATTACCCATTGAAGAGATTAAATCACAAAAGTCTAACAAATAATTATTTAATTACTTATGAACCGGAAATATTACATTATACCATTATTATTAACTGTCTCGTCAGTCTTTACCTGTTATTGCAGCAATAATCCCAAGCAGCCGGATATCAGAAAAATAAAAGATATAATTATCTACGAGGATGCTCAATATTATTCATCGTTTCCATCTGTTATTAAAACGGGTGAGCAAGATTTTATTGTAGCTTTCCGCCGTGCTCCGGAGAGAAAGGTGTTCGGTGAAAGGAGTAGCAGTCACGTGGATCCTAATAGTTACCTGGTATCGGTACGTTCTAAAGATGGAGAAACATGGGCCCCGGAACCGAAACTCATTTATGCTCACCCGTTTGGGGGATCCCAAGACCCTTGCTTATTAAAATTACAGGATGGTACAATTCTTTGTACCAGTTACGGATGGACTTTCATTAAACCTGATGGACTTTCAAATCTCAAGATGCCATACTTTAAAAATGGAGGAGCAGTTTTTCTCGGGGGGTACCTTGTCCGGTCTTTTGATAATGGAAAAACATGGGAAGGCCCGATTTATCCTCCACACGTGGATGAGGAAATAAATTTCACTCCTTTTGGAGATCCCTTGCCCGCCTACAATAGAGGTGCGCTATATGAAGGAAAAGACGGACGGATTTTTTGGGTGGTTGCAGTTAATGATTCTACACCTGTAAGAAAGAATTCAAATCATCTACTTGTCTCTGACGACAAAGGTTTAACCTGGCAATATTCAGGCCTGGTAGCCACGGATGACAAAGTAAGCTTTAATGAAACTTCCATATATGAAACACCCAAAGGAGACTTGGTCGCATTTATTAGAACAGCAAATTTTGATGATCAGGCTTGTATTGCCCGTTCTACGGATGGGGGCAAGACTTTCAAATGGGAGTCAATGGGTTTTCAGGGGCATCCTTTAAACGCGCTCAGGCTCCCGGACAACCGTGTTTTGCTAACTTACGGTTACCGTCATAAACCTTATGGAATTCGTGCTAGAATACTCAATGCCGAATGTACGGACTATGCTACTGCCCCTGAATTCGTTTTACGTGATGATGGTGGAAACGCGGATATAGGTTATTCATGGCCTGTTCAATTAGATAAAGAGAGGGTACTTGTTGTATACTACTTTAATAAAGATAATGGTACACGTCATATTGCAGGAACAATCTTGGAAACTGGTAAAGAATAGTAGAATTTTCCTATAAACGAGAACGAGAACGAAAAAGGGAATAAAGATAAAAATCAGCAAAATGCCCACACCGAACACCCGTCAATTACCTTCAAGAGCTTGGCTTACAGTAGGACTTCTTTTTTTGGTCGGCCTGTTAAATTATCTGGACCGGATAATGCTGACTACCATGAGGGGGTCGATTATGGAATCGATCCCTATGACCGAGGCAGAGTTTGGGTTGCTGACCTCTATCTTCTTGTGGATATACGCGATCCTAAGCCCCTTCGCGGGATTTATAGCTGACCGGTTTAAAAGAAGCCATGTTATTATCGCGAGTCTGTTTGTCTGGTCTTTAGTAACATGGATGACTGGCCATGCCACGACCTATAATCAGCTTTTATTATCAAGAGCGTTGATGGGTATTAGCGAGGCATTTTATATCCCGGCAGCCTTGGCTTTAATTGTAGATTACCATAGAGGACCTACGCAGTCCCTGGCAACGGGTTTACATTTAGCCGGTGTTATGTTAGGACAGAGCTTGGGGTTCTTGGGAGGATGGATTGCTGAAAAATATAGTTGGAATTTAGCCTTTAATAGCTTCGGGCTTATCGGTATCTCTTACGCGATTATATTAATATTTCTATTGCGAGAACCGGTTCATACAGGTATTCTTGAAATCAAGGAAACAAGCACGAAAAAAGAGGACAAGAAAGAAAAAATCAAGTTTACAGGTGTTCTTAAAAATATATTTAGCAAGCCGGCATATATCTACCTTCTTATTTTTTGGGGATTTATGGGACTTGTCAGTTGGATGATATCCGCGTGGCTCCCTACTTATTACCAGGAAAACTTCCAGTTATCTCAAACGCAGGCAGGTTTATATGCAACAGCTTATCTTTATCCGGTATCAATAGCAGGCGCCATTCTGGCAGGGGTAATTACCGATAAATGGAGTGTGAGAAATAAATATGCCCGTGTTCTTGTTCCGATTATCGGGTTGGCTATTGCCGCCCCTTGTGTCTTTTTGGCAACCTACACCTCCGTGCTACCCTTGGCTATAGTCTTTCTAATGGTTTACGGGTTTATGAGGATGACCGTGGACGATAACCTGATGCCAATCATGTGCCTTTTTGTTGAAAACAGGTATAGGGCTACTGCCTACGGGGTGATGAACATGTTCGCGACATTGGTTGGAGGATTGGGTATTTTTCTAACGGGAGTTATGCGTGATATGAGTATTGACTTAGGCACTATATATCAAGTTGCAGCGTTGAGTTTACTCGTTTGTATATTCCTCCTTTTCATGGTAAAACGGAATATTAAAATAGAGAAATAGAAAATCACATTTATCACGATAAAAGAAAGATATGAACATGAGAGAGAGCAGGGTATTGAGAAAATTGAGAGCAGGTGAAATAGTTAGTTGTTTCAAATTAAACTTGTCCGGAGGTGAAGTTGCCGAAATTGCAGCGATGTCGGGTTTTGACTGTATTTGGCTGGATAGAGAGCACGTGGTGCAGGACTGGAGCCAAATTAAAGCCCAAAATTGGGCAGCAAAATCATATAATGCCGATGTGATGGTTCGGGTTTCTCGTGGAAGCTACAGTGATCTTATCAAACCGCTCGAGATGGATGTCACGGGACTACTGGTACCTCATATCATGAATCTGGAAGACGCGAAACAGGTGGTTCTTCACACCCGTTTCCATCCCGTCGGGAGGCGTCCGATTGACGGAGGTAATGCTGACGGGGCATATACGAATCTTGATTTTCAACACTATTTAAAACAAGCCAATGAACAACGATTTATTGCCTTACAAATCGAAGATCCCGAACCCCTTGATGATTTGGAAGCAATTGCAGCTTTGGATGGATATGATATGCTCTTTTTCGGACCGGGTGATTTTAGCCAAGGGATAGGAGCCCCCGGACAATGGGATCACCCTTTATTGATAGAGACCCGCGAACGGGTAGCGGAGGTTGCTCGCGAACATGGAAAATTTGCCGCCACCACCGGAAGTATCCAAAACGTGGAGGAATTGATAAACATGGGGTATCAATTTATTAGTATTGGTGCTGATGTAATAGGCCTGAGTAGTTATTGCAATGAATTGGTCAATAGCTTTAACCGATTGGAGGTTAATAAAGAAGTAGAAAACCGTTCTTCCTTTGGACCGTATAAATAAAGAGTATGCAAAAAAGAGAATTAGGAAAAACAGGTATAGAAATTTCGGAGATTGCTTTCGGAGGAGTCGAGATAGGCCTGCCTTATGGTATAGGAGTAAACAGTTTCGAGGATATGCTGTCCGAGAAAGAAGCCGTGAACCTGCTTCATTTGGCTGTCGATTCAGGGATTAATTTTTTCGATACAGCCCGGATGTATGGTAACAGTGAAAATATCATGGGGAAAGCCTTTAACGACAGGCGGGATAAAATTGTACTGGCAACAAAATGTAGACACCTGCTGGATAGAGACGGCAATCTTCCCCTCGATTCGGAATTACGTGAAATGATTATAGAGTCGCTCCAGGAAAGTTTAGAGGCATTGCAGACCGACCACGTGGACATCTTTATGCTCCATCAGGCAAATCTGAAAATACTTGAGAGCGAAACGATCGCGGTTGTTTTTAACGAGTTGAAAAACAAAGGCCTTTGCAGGGCTACAGGTGTTTCTACTTATACAACCGGGGAAACCAAAAAAGCGATTGACAAGGGATGCTGGGATATGATTCAATTGCCATTCAATATGATGGATCAAAGGCAAGGAGCTCTATTCCAAGAAGCCTACCAGAAGGGGGTGGGTATAGTGGTACGATCGGTACTTTTAAAAGGGCTTCTAAGCGATAGGGGAACGAACCTGCATCCAGCATTGAAAGATGTGGAGAATCATATTTCCAGGTACGGGGATATAGCCCGGGAAGCGGATATAACTTTGCCGGCACTCGCTATAAAATTTGCCCTTTCGTTTCCTGAAATATCATCCGTATTAGTAGGTATCGATAGGAAAGAATATCTTGAAGAGACACTAAAAACGGCTAATGGCAATTATCTGAATCCGGCAGCTTTCAATAAAGCAAAAGAACTGGCATATCCCGATCCGGAATTTATCAACTTGCCTTATTGGGATAAAATGAATTGGTTGAGATAAATAATAAACTGATATTTCGCAGTTTAAGACTGAGTGGATAAAATGTAAAATGCTATCATACAGAGATATAGAAACCAATGCGTTTCCCGTCTATTTCTTTGTCAATGGTTTAAGGGAAGTGCGAAACATGAGTTAGTAATTTTTAAACAATCCCCGACCGAAATATCTCTATTTCTCACATTTTTGAAAAATAAGGTTTTAGGGGGGCAATATTTCATTTATTATGATAAAAATTCGATTGTTTTTGTATCTATTTTTCTTTCCTTCGTTATTTCTAAGTTTATCGGCACAAGAGATCATCAATACAGTAAATCCGGAAGGATGGATTTTGCAGACAGATAACTCTGTATATCAAATAACAGTATCGAATAATAAAGTAGAACATGTATTCTATGGACAAAAAAACCAATTTGATTTTAAACGAAGAAATACAAAATGGGCACCCCTCGATGAAATTCCGGTGAGAGGAGGGCTCCCTTATAAGACTCCTGTGATTGAAGTGGTTTTTTCGGATGACGTTAGGGACTTGAATTTGGTGTATGATTCATATCAAATAATAAATGATAATGGGATTCCCTTATTGAAAATAGTGCAAAAGGATTCTCATTATCCCTTTGAAGTCACGTCATATTTCAAAGTTTACAAAGAATTTGATATAATAGAAAAATGGATATCTGTGACAAACACCGACAAAGAGAATAAGGTATTGATTGAGAACTTATTATCGGGAAGTATTAATTTACCAGCCGACAAATATATCCTGACTCAATTCTCGGGGAGGTATATGAATGAATTTCAAATTGAACAGGCTCACCTCACCACAGGTTTAAAAGTGATTCAATCTAAGGGTTTCAAGAGTAATGAGAATGCTCCTTGGTTCATGGTTCAAACATCAGAAGCTACAAAAAGCGACGGTTCTACATGGTTCGGCTCCCTTTCTTATAGTGGGAATTGGGGGTTGTTTTTTGAACAAAAATTTGATGGTACCCTACAGATAACCGGAGGAATTAATTTTTGGGATACAAATTGGACTCTCTTTCCGGGGCAGAGTTTTATTAGCCCCAAAATCACATTCGGTTATTCGAACCGGGGAGCAGATAATGCTTCGGTGAATCTTACTAATTATATTCGGAGTCATGTCCTTCCCTCCAATTTTAGAGATGAATTACGTCCTGTGCTCTATAACAGCTGGGAAGCCACTCATTATGATGTCAATGAACAACAACAAATTAAATTAGCAGACGTAGCCAAAGAAATCGGGGTTGAGTTGTTTGTCGTGGATGACGGCTGGTTTAAAGACAGAACAGATGGAAGGTCGCAAAGCGGATTAGGAAACTTTGATGTTGATGTGCATAAATTTCCTAATGGTTTAAAGCCGTTAATTGACCATGTTCATGGACTTGGAATGAAATTTGGATTATGGGTCGAACCGGAAAATGTTAACCCGAACAGTGATATCTATAGAAAACATCCCGAATGGGTATTCCAATTTCCTAATCGTGAGGGCAATAAATTTAGAAAGATTCTTAATTTGGCGAATGAAGGCGCTTATGAGCATTTATTGAATTCATTAACCAATCTTTTGGAAAGTAATGATATAGATTTCATTAAATGGGATCAGAATAATCATTTATCTGAACCGGGCTGGCAAGAAGCGCCACAGGGTTTAGAGAGAGAAGCGCGTATTCGGCATACAGAAAATGTTTATCGACTGGTTGATGAACTCAGGAAAAAATTTCCAGATGTACTATTTGAAACCTGTGCAAGTGGAGGGGGCAGGGTTGATTTGGGAATGTTGTCCAGGATGGATCAGGCATGGTTGAGTGACAATACCGATCCTATTGACAGACTGTTTATACAACACGGATATGCGAAAATGCTTCCTGCCAATACCATGGTGTCTTGGGTAACCAGCATGACCAGACATCAAACCATGCCTCTTGAGTATCGATTTGATGTCTCTATGACTGGTGTATTGGGTATCGGGGCAGATATCACCACATGGAATGATGAAGAAAAGGAAATCGCGAGAAAAAAAATTGAACAATATAAAAACATACGTGGAATTGTACAAAAAGGAGATCATTATTCTTTGATTTCACCATTCGAGACGAATAGATCTGCTTCACAATATGTAACTCATGATAAAAATTTCTCTCTATTATTCTGTTTTAATATGGCCTATAACGCCACCGGTAGCCAGTTTATTGAAAGAGGATCAAAGAGTATCCAACTTATGTCATTACGCCCGGATTCCATGTATATTGTAAAAGATATATCAGAGAATAAGGAGATAGGAAGATATACAGGCTCGTTTTTGATGAATATTGGTTTGAATTGGCCTGTTGAAAACCGTACGTACAAAAGTAAAATATTGCTTCTTGAAACAGAGATATAGATTAATGCATTACCCTTCTATTTCTTTGTCAATTGTTTGAGGGAAGTGCGAAACATGAGTAATAAAGAAAGAGATATGATAAAATTAGGTGTAATTGGAATGAGTCCGGGTAATGCACATCCCTACTCCTGGTCTTCAATAATAAACGGGACTTTTGACGGCGAAGAGATCAGCAGACTCGGTTATCCGGCGGTCACAAATTATCTCGAAGCCAATAAGGATACACTCGGTATTCCCGGAGCCGAAGTGACTTGTGCCTGGACACAGGAACGTAGTATCTCGGAAAGTATTGCAAAAACATGCAATATATTGAGGATTGTAGATAACCTGGAAGATATGATCCCTTGGGTAGACGCGGTGCTGCTTTGCCGTGATGATCCGGAAAACCATGTGGCTATGGCGAAGCCATTTTTAGATGCCGGAATACCGTTATTTGTCGATAAACCGCTTGCGATAACGATGGAGGACCTGCACTACTTTTCTGAAGAGAATGCCAAAGGTAAATTCCTGATGTCTTGTTCTTCCATGCGTTATGCCAATGAATGCAGAATTGCGAAGCAGGAAATAAATGCATTGGGTAAACTGGAACTCGCCACGGCTGTCGGAAAAAAAGATTGGAAAAAATATGGTGTCCATTTGTTAGAGGCATTGTTCTCCTTATTGGATGATCCTCGTCTCGCTTTCGTGAAATATACAGGAAAAACAGGTAAAGATACGGTTCACATAGAATTTGAAAACGGACTTCAAACGACGGTGCATCTCTTTATGGATATTTCTTCCACTTTTCAACTTTCACTCTTCGGACAGCAGGATTGGAGACTTATTGATATAAAAAATTCCTATTCGATGTTCAGGGATACTATCATCGAGTTCATCCGTTCAGTGCAGGAAGGGGCATCACGTCTATCTTTCGATAAAACCGAGAATATAATACGTACGTTGATTGCTGCCAATGAAAGCAAAAAGCAAGGTGGAGCAACAATAGACATGTCGAAATTTTAAGATATTGAGTTATGAATGTAAAAGAGTTGTTGAGCCTGCGTGGTAAAATAATATTAGTAACGGGGGGCGCCGGGAACTATGGCAAATGTATCGTGGAAGGTGCGGCGGAAGCTGACGGAACAGTGATTATTGCATCCCGCGATATAGATAATGTAAAGAATGTTGTATCCCGGTTTCACGAGAAGGGGCATGATGTGCATGCCATGCAAGTTGACCAGGGAGATCATGAGTCGGTATTATCATTAAAAAAAGCAATAATTGACCAGTTTGGCAGGTTGGACGTGTTTGTAAACAATGCTGTTGCCAGACCGATGAAGGGATATGATGACCCGATGGAGAACTTCGCGAAATCGATGGAAATAAATGCCACGGGAGCCATGGATATTCTACGTGAGATGGCTTCTTTGATCGAACAGGGCGGGGGAGGAAGCATCATCAATATTGCATCCATGATGGGAATGTTTGGCCCCGATTTGTCAAATTATACAGGTACCAGTATGGGTAATCCTCCACCAGATTATTTCTTCCACAGGGCAGGGCTGATCAACTTAACACGCTATTTAACAAGAATATATGCTAGAAAGAATATACGAGTAAACTCGGTAAGCCCTGGCGGTTTATTCAATAATCAGCCCGAACGTTTTGTCGAGAATTATTCTCAAAAAGTCCCGATCGGGCGCATGGCAAATAACGATGATATCAAAGGGATTATAGTTCTACTTGCTTCCGAAGCAGGAGCTTATATCAACGGGGAAAATATCTTAATGGACGGGGGAATGCATGGGTAACATAGGAATACAGGCAAAAATCAGAAGTAAAGAAATTACAATTATTATGCTGGGCAACCGGTTGATAATGAAAAACAATTTGAATAAGCTAAAGGAATGAGAAAATGAAAAGGAATGAGAAAATGAAAAATCAAGATCCGGGGATTTTCTATAAGATAATTTTATCTATGTTGTTGGGAGTCGTGTTGTTTTGGGTTTCATGTAAAAGTGAAACCGAACCCGATATAGGTAATCGTCCGGCACAGGTAGAAACGCTCGATGTACAGGATGTTGGTGATGTAATGGCTGTATGTAAGGGGAAGATTTCAGATAAAGGGACCGGTACCATCACTCAATATGGCATTGAGTTGAACGATGGAAACGGATATAAGAAGTATCCGCAGACTAAGGCTTCTCTCGATGTTTTTGAAGTAACTTTTGCAGGCTTAACACCCGAACATACTTACCACTATCGTGCCTATATTAATGATGGCACCGTTCAATACGGTGCGGAGAAAAATTTCACTACATTAGCAACATTAATTTACACGGTAGCTATTAGTCCAGAAGCAATCACGAGCAATTCGGCTGTAGTATCATTTGCTTTAACAGATCATTTGAGAGAATGGGGGTTTCATTACAGCCAAACGGAAGTAACCGTAAATGATCCGGTGATAAAAGAGTTTGTAAACGCGAACATTACATTACCAGGATTAAAACGGGATACCCAATACAATATTTTGCCTTATGTAAAAGACAAAAGCGGTAAAACAGCTTACTTGGAAGAAATTAGTTTTACAACTTCAAAAGTATACGCTGAATTAACCTTAGCCGATCCTTATATACTTTTGTATGATGAAATGTATTACGCGTATGGCACCAATTCGGATAATGGTATTGAAGTTTATGTTTCGCGAGATTTAAAAGAATGGAGGAAACAAGATAGACTCGCGCTTCACAAAGACGATTCTTTTGGTAATAAATGGTTTTGGGCACCGGAAGTATATTATGTCAATGGAAAATTCTACATGTATTATTCTGCCGAAGAACATATTTGTGTGGCAATTGCAGACTCTCCGTTAGGACCTTTCAGGCAACCTGTCAAAAAACCTATGTTTGAAGGAGAGAGAGCTATCGATAATTCACTTTTTATTGACGATAACGGTAAGGCGTATTTGTTTTTCGATCGTTTTAATGATGGACTAAATATCTGGGTGGCGGAATTGGAAAATGATTTGATGACTATTAAAACCGAGACACTACATCCATGCATCCGTGTTTCGCAGACTTGGGAACAGGTTTGGCCTAGGGTGAACGAAGGTCCCTTTGTGATCAAGCATAACGGATTGTATTACATGACGTATTCGGCAAATAGCTACGAAAGCCAATTCTACGGCATCGGTTGTGCCACGGCTACTGATATTATGGGGGAATGGCTAAAATATCCCAATAACCCTCTTTTGCAAAAGCCAGGTGATCTTGTTGGAGTCGGGCATAACTCCATGTTCAAGGACAAACAGGGAGACCTGCGCATTGTTTTTCACGCGCATTATAATAAAGAAAGGATTCATCCACGAAAAATGTATATAGCAAAAGCAGGTTTTAATAAAATAGGCGAAGTCGATCATTTATATATTGAAAATAATTATGAAACTCCACTATTAATATTGGACGAATAAAAGAGAGTGCAACAACCACGTGCCCCATACGGTTGAATTTGACGGATCGCAGCCGGTAAAACGTCATACCGCTGGTCGCGTTAAATGGCACCCCGCGTCCGGCACGGTTGCCCGGTGGGAACAAGGTTTATGCATGAAGAAAAGCGCTATAAGAAACCATTGAAAATAATTTCTAATTGACAATATGAATACAGAAGCAGGTAATAAGTTGTCCTTCAGGGGTAAAATCGTAATGACATCCGGGATAAAGGATGGGTACATTACTATAGAAAACGGGTACATTCTTGGTGTCGGGGAATTACCTCTGAGCAATCATATTATCGAGTTGGAGGAAAATTATATCGTCCCGGGATTTATCGATCTGCATATTCACGGGATTCACTCCCACTTGATGGATAATGGTCCCGAAGATTTTCAAGAGATATGCCGGGTGTTACCTCAATACGGAGTAACCGGCTTCTTGCCCACGGTGGCTCCCCGATCAAAAGGCGGGGACGCGGAGTTCCTTGCCTGCTTGGCCCGGACAGATACTGAGGGCTCATCAATATTGGGGTTTCATCTAGAGGGACCCTTTCTAAAAATCACCGGTTCATTGACCTCGGAAGCGATTTCCGGGGCCGATACCTCACGGGTTGAAGCGTTGATTGAAGCGGCCAAGCCCTATAGAGCTATTTTTAGCATTTCGCCCGACGTGGAGGGAATAGAGGACCTGATCCCGCTGATGGCACGCGATAACACGCCTGTTTTTATCACGCACACGGCGGCCAACGTGGAACAAACCCAACGAGCTATTGAATTAGGAGCCCGACACGCTACCCATTTCTACGACGTGTTTCCTTGCCCACCCGTGGTAGACCCGGGTGTTAGACCTTGTGGTGCTGTTGAAGCGATATTGGCCGACGAACGGGTAAGCGTGGATTTTATCCTTGACGGGGTTCACGTGGATCCGGTAGCGATAAAAATGGCTTTGGTGAGCAAGAGGCAAGTGCCGGGAACGGTCTGCCTTATCACGGACGCAAACGTGGGGGCAGGATTAGGAGCCGGCCGATTCGTGTTCGGGGATAGCGGCGAGATTGAATTTGCCTACAAGGGTGCTCCTGCCCGGTTAGTTAAAGACAACACGCTTGCCGGAAGCGGCCTGACCATGGACCAAGCGTTAAGGAACGCGGTGAAATTCTTAGATCTATCGCTCCCGGAAGCGGTCTCGCTTTTAAGTGCTAACCCCGCGAAAGTGCTCGGGTTAGAGAAATCGAAAGGCTCTTTACAACCCGGTTATGATGCCGATTTTACAGTTTTAAATAATAAATTAGAAATAGAACAAACTTGGATAAATGGAAAATGTTATTTTGAAAAAGGGTGATATGAAACAAATAGAGAAGTATCAGCTTAACGGCAGTGCTCATTTCGAATTTAGCCCGTCGCAGTGGGTTCCTTTCAAGGATAAAAAGGAGATTGACAGGGTAGTGGCAATCAAGAGGAAGGATATCGAGAAGCATCCAAACCCCGATTTCAGGATCAAGGTTGTACCTGATGCCGAAGTGAACAACTACTGGATCATGGATATGTTCAAGCGAATTAAACGCTCTTCCGATACGGGAGAACAACTTGTTATGATCCTCCCCAATCCGGCAACACTCTATAAGGATTTGGCAAGGCTTATCAACGCGTGCGATCTGGATTGCAGCAATATATACGCTTTCGCTATGGACGAGTATGCCGACGAGCACGGGAATATCGCGCCCGAAGGGTGGGAGTTTGGCTTTACCAACGCCATGATGAAATATTTCTACTACGAGTTAAACGAGAAGCTTCGACCTCCAAAAAAGAATTTTGTAGGTTTCACTAACAAAAATCTGAAAGATTACAGCAAGATGATTGCCGATTTGGGAGGAGCAGATATCTGTTACAGCGGGCCTGGCTGGACAGGACACCTTGCTTTTATCGAACCGGACGCGCCGGAATTCCAAGGATCGCTTGAAGAGTGGAAACAGATGGAGGCGAGGATCTGCACGTTGAGCCCGTTTACCTTAGCCCAGAATTCGCTGCACGGCATCTTCGGGAAAAGCGGCAACTTGGCCGCGATACCTCCAAAAGCAGCTACTATTGGCCCGGCTGACGTAATCAACGCCAAGCACCGGTACGACACGCACGCGATCACCGTGCATGGCACCACCACAGCTTGGCAAAGGACCATTTCGCGCCTCGTGCTACACGGGCCAGTAACGCCATTAGTGCCGGAGTCTATTCTTCAGACTCTACGAACCGACGTGTATGTCTCGGAAACAATTGCTCAAAACATCGAAATTGATTGGAATAAGGGCTATTAGACAGATAGATTATTAATTAAAAAACGCGTAACCATCATAATTTGGGTTACGCGTTTTTTAATTAATACTTGCCCCTATTTGACCTTCTATCCATTTTTAGTTCGCAAAATAACAGTTACTATTCGGTATCTTTCATCATAAAGCGAATAGTTATCGTTTACTTTGAATCAACAATTTAAGGCATTAAAAAGACTTAGTGCCATGCCCATATTGTGCTATAAAGCAGTAAAAGACCCATGACATTTAACGAATTAAAAGCAGGTGCCGCGACCGTGGATATTACTCCGCGAAAGTCTCTTTTTTTGCATGGTTACCCGTTCGTGGAAAGAGAAAGCACGGGAACACACGATCCTTTGTTAAGTTCGGCACTATTCCTAAGCAACGGCAAAGAGCAGGTGCTATTTATCTCCAATGATATTATCTATGTAGATAAAAAAATGGTTTCCCGTGTTAGAGGAACTATCTCGAACAAAAAAGGCATCCCGGCATCCAATATTTTAATAGCCGCTACCCATACACACTCGGGGCCGGTTACGGTTGATCTTGTTATCAGCCGGAACGACCCGGTTGTACCGAAAGCCGATAAAGAGTACTTGAACTACATGGAGGCGCGAATAGTAGAAGCCGCGTGCCAAGCGATTGACAGTGCTGTTCCGGCTGAGATCGCATTTATAACGGCTGATGCCACGGGAGTGGGTACTAACCGCCACGACCCGGCCGGGCCGAAAGATATGGAGTTGCCCGTCTTGATAGCGCGTAACAAAAACAAAGAATATATAGGTGCGATGCTCGTTTGCACCATGCACCCGACTATCATGCACGAAGACTCGACACTATTCAGCAGTGACTTCCCTTTCTATATACGGCAAGGAGTGCAAGAGTTCTTGGGCGAATCGTGCACGGTGGTCTATTACACGGGAGCCGCCGGCAACCAGAGCCCTCGCCACGTTACCAAGAGTAACACCTTTGAAGAGGCAAAACGGATTGGAGGGATCGTGGCCGGTTCTATAAGATCAACTTTCGAAAAAAAGGCCTCTTTTGGCTCGAACTGTTCGCTCGAGGTAGCACGTACTTTTACTGACCTACCAAGGCGAGAGCTCCCGAGCGTGGAGGTTGCAGAAGCAAACCGTAATAGGATTAAGGAACGGTTCGAAAACCTCAAGAAAGAGCAGCCAATGTCTAAGGATACACGCACCGCGGAAGTGAACTGGTTTGGTGCCGAAGAGTTGCTCTTCCTCGTGAAACAGGCGTGCGAAAACACGTTACAAGATGCTTATAACTCCTCACTCCCGGCAGAAATCCAAGCAGTTAAAATTGGGAAGCGGGCATTTGTCGCGTGGCCGGGGGAGGTTTTTGTCGAGTACGGGTTAGAGCTAAAAAAGAGGTTCAACAACATCTCGTTGATAACTTACGCGAATGGCGAATTAGAGGGATACGTGGTAACCAAAGAGGCGCACGAGAAAGGCTTCTATGAAGCAGGTAATTCGCTCTTCCACTACAGTTCGGGCGAAGTACTGGTCAATAAAACAACAGAACTACTTAAAGAGTTGAAACAATGAGCTACTTTCTCGGGATAGATTTGGGTACCAGTTACTTTAAAGCAGGGGTTTTCGACCAAGAGGGCTCCCTGAAAGGAATTGGACGCGAATCTGTTGAAAAGCATTCCGAGAACGGGATTGGCTGCGAACTACCCGTTGAAACTTTCTGGAAAGCCTTACGCCTCTGTATTAAAGATGCATTGGTCCAAGCGGGATGTCAAGCTGAAGATATCTTGGCCCTCTCCTACTCCTCCCAGACCAATAGTTTTATCCTGTTAGACAGTAACGACAGACCCTTAACTCCCCTGATCTTGTGGCCTGATTCCCGAGCAGACGAACAGTCGGAGCGACTTCAAACACTTGTTAGTAAAAAGGATTTCCTTCACAAAACCGGGTTAGGTATAACACCCGGAAAGCAGAACACCATTGCCAAGATCGAATGGATTCAAGCAAACCAAGCGGATACCTGGAGCAAGGTGTCGAAGATACTGTCGATTTCTGACTACCTAATTTACAACCTTACCGGCAAGTTCGTAAGCGACACGAGTACCTCTGCAATGACCGGGCTGTTGGATGTACCGGAGTCCAAATGGTGGAGCGATGCGCTGAACCTGTTTTCTATTTCAACAACCCAGCTGGCCACACCGCTTGAGGTGGGCACCTTGGTGGGCACCCTAACTGAACAGGGAGCAGAAATAAGTGGATTATCAACCAAGACCCAACTATTCACGGGGTGTTTGGATCACCACGCGGTGGCAATTGGTGCAGGCGCTACTCGCCCGGGCACTATCAGCGAATCCACGGGCACGGTATTGGCCTGCGTGAGCGCTGCGACCGGGTATAACCCGAGAGTGGGTATCAACATGGCACGAGGATTCGGTTTAAACCACTACTTCCAGATGGCGTTCGATAATAATGGCGCGGTGGCCTTAGAGTGGTATCAAAAGAACCATGCGCCCCATTACTCGATTGCCGAACTTATACAATTGGCAGGGTCGATTGCACCCGGGGCAGACGGATTAATCGCGAGGTCCCAAGTGCACACGTTCCCCGGCTTAGAAGGTTTTATCAATCGAACGAGCAAACACGAAGAGGGGCACTTTGTTCGAGCAATCCTTGAATCGGTAGCCTTATCTCTCTTTCACTTAGTACAGGCTCTAGAGGGGAAAACAAAGGGCAACTACATCGTACCCTCGGGCGGTGGCGCCCAAAGCAGGTTGTGGCTACAGATCAAGGCCAACCTCCTGAACAAACCGTTCCGAGTGCCCGAGTCGGTAGAACTCGCCTGCAAGGGAGCGGCCATGTTGTGCGCGGTAGGCATGGGCTACTTCGACACCCTCGACGAAGCCACTAAACAACAGGTCACGTTCAAGGAGGAGATTCATCCAGACCCGGAGAGTCTGCATTATATAGTAAATGGAATAATCAAATAATAAACAGTGCAATATGAAGGAAAAAAGAGACAAAATATTACAGGTCGCTAAGAAATCGCTCGATATCGAGAGCAAGGCAATCTCGGATATTTTGGACTATCTAAACGAGGAGAGTTTCTACAAAGCGGTAGAAGTGTTGAGTACCTGCCCAAAAATCATCACCTGCGCGAGCGGCTCATCGGGCATCGCGACTAAAAAGTTCTCTCACTCGCTCAACTGCATCGAGCGAAACGCCCAGTTCATGTCGCCCGCGCTTGCCATTCATGGCGGCTTGGGATGCGTGAAGAAGGGAGACGCGGTAGTGATGGTTTCTCGCGGGGGGAAAACAGCTGAATTGCTACCGATTATTGACGTGTGCAATAAAAAAGAGGCCATCCTGATTGGTCTTACAGAGAATCTGAATTCTCCCTTGGCGGAAAAATCCCAAGTGGTTGTTCCCATGAAGATAGAAAGAGAAAGCGATCCGCTTAATATCATGGCTACCTCCAGTTTTGTAATTACAATCGCCATTTTTGACGCTCTCTTGGCAGCCATCATGGAGGCTACCAATTACAAGTTAGAGCAGTTCGCGCTCATCCATCCCGGGGGAGCAGTAGGTAATCGGTTAAACAAGTAACTATGTACAAAGGATTAAGTATAAAACCGCCCTTTTTCGAGATAGGCCCAAAGGCGTTCATGTATGGTGAACGAATGCTCAAGTTGGCCAAGGCGGCCGATGAGGCATCAAGAAAATACGACGTGCGGATTATCCTCACCCCCCAACCTTCCGATATCTACCGGTTGGCGAAAGAGACCGAGCACGTGCTGATATTCGCGCAACATATGGACCCGGTGGAAGTGGGCCGGGGAAACGGCTCCATACTTGCCGAAGCCTTGAAATCTTCCGGGGCGGTAGGAGTCATCCTCAATCACGCGGAAAAACCGATGAAACTCTCGGACTTGGCAAAGGCCATTAAACGAGCCGACGAAGTAGGATTGGTTACCATGGTGTGTGCCGACTCTATCAAAGAGGCAGAAGCCATCGCGCAACTATCCCCCAATATTATCGTACCCGAACCCACCGAATTAATAGGGACAGGCGTAACGAGCGACGAGGAGTATGTTATCGCTACCACCTCGGCCATAAAGAAAATAAACCCGGAAATTCAAGTGCTGCAAGCGGCCGGGATTTCAAATGGGCAAGATGTCTATAAAACCATTAAAGCGGGGGCTGATGCTACCGGAACCACGAGCGGCATTATGAAAGCGGCCAATCCCGAGGCCATGCTCGATGAGATGATTCATGCCGTACGGAAAGCATGGAACGAAACACGAAAATAATTAAGAAAGAGGAATTAAAAAATTAATATAAAAGGAGGAATTAAAAATGAAAATTTACAGGGGAACAATTGCATTGCAATCAAAAGATCACCGTCCCGACTTTCATAACGTGACGGACGAGGTAAACAAGATTCTTGCCGAATCAGATATCAAGAACGGCATCTGCGTGATCTATTCACACCACACGACCTGTTCGGTCATGACGCAAGAGTGCTCGCACGATCTGAACTTCTTTGGCAGGGAGTTCTTGCAACAAGATTTGAACAATATCATGGAAAAATTAGTCCCCACGTGCCGAACCGAAGGACAGTACTTGCATCCCGGACCAAAGCATATCGAGTTCGCGTTGACTTTCCCCGACGAAGAACCCAAGGGTAGCTTGAATACCGACGCGCACCTGCGTTCCGTATTCTTTGGCCGTTCAGAAACCATCCCTATCGTTGACGGCAAGCTGTCGCTCGGGGATTTCGGGTTTATTTATTTCGTTGACTGGGACCAGATTCGCGAAAGAAAAAGAGAGTGTGAAGTTCAAATCATGGGTGAGTAATATAAACAATGGGTATAACACGAATCATAGCTCCTTCGGTGTTGTCAGCAGACTTTGGCAACCTGAAGCAGTCGTGTGAACTAATTAACAGGAGCGCGGCAGAGTGGCTTCACGTGGACGTGCTGGACGGCGTGTTTGTACCGAACATGTCGTTCAGCTTCCCGATTATCGAGGTGCTAAAAAAGTATTGCCACAAGCCGCTTGACGTGCACCTGATGATTGTTGAGCCGGAAAAGTACTTGGAACGGTACGTTGAAGCAGGGGCAGATATCTTGACAGTTCACTACGAGGCAGTCAAGAACCCTATTCACACGCTGAACTCGATCCGCACGCTTGGCGTGAAGGCAGGGATAGCCATCAATCCCGATATCCCGGTGGAATCGCTACGAGGATTAATCAGATATTCGGATATGGTACTGCTCATGTCGGTTTTCGCCGGTTTCGGGGGACAAAAGTTTATAGAAGATACATGGGAACGGATTGATGAATTAAAGAAACTTATTGAAGAGGAAAATCCCGGCTGTTTAATCGAGATTGACGGGGGAATAAACCGGGACAACGCTCCACGACTGTTCGAGCAAGGAGCGCACGTGCTCGTGGCCGGGAGTGCGGTATATAATTCATCGGACCCGTTAGAGGAGATCCGCGTGATGCTCGATTAACAGTGGATCAGAAAGAATAGAAATAAAAGGTTATCATATTCATGGCAGTAATGGTAGTTATGCCCCGTCAGGGGCAATCGGTAGAGAGTTGTATCATCACCGAATTATACAAAAAAAAGGGGGATCCTGTAAAAAAGGGGGAGATGTTGTTCTCCTACGAGACGGACAAGGCCTCGTTCGAGGAAGAGTCCCCGGCCGACGGGGTGATCCTCGAGCTTTTTTATAACGAGGGCGACGAGGTTCCCGTGCTCGAGAATATGCTGGTTATCGGCGAGCCGGGCGAGGATATCTCCTCGCTGGTTGCCGGCTCCAAGACAGGGGATAGCGAGGACGCCGGGCAAGCGAGTTTTGGTTTTATCTCCCCCCGGGCCCGGAAGCTGGCTGGCGAGAAAGCCGTGGATACTGCCTCCATCGCCGGTAGCGGGCCCAGGGGACGTGTAATAGAAAGGGACGTGCAAGCCATAGTGCAGGATCGCCCCAAAATGACCGCCTTGGCTAGGAAGGTAGCCGCGGAACAGGGGGTCTCGCCCCTCTCCCCGGGGACGGGCCTTGCCGGTACCGCGCGGGCTTCCGACCTCTCAGGTCCCGGTAGGATTGCCGCCTCTACTTCCCCGGTATCCCCCGCGGGAACTTTTACCGGGCAAGACTTCGAGGATAGAAAGCTCTCCAACACGCGCAAGCTGATCGCCCGCTCAATGCATGCCTCGCTGCAAAACTCGGCGCAGCTCACCCACCACTTGGGTGCCGACGCACGTAATATGCTCTCCCTGAGAGAAAAAGCAAAGGCGAGAATGGAAGCAGGAGAGGTCTATACCAACATCACCCTGAACGACATGGTCTGCTTCGCGGTCATCAAGGCACTGAAAAAGTTCCCGGCCGTGAACACCCATTTCCTGGGTGACTCCATCCGTTATTTCCACAAGGTGCACCTCGGACTAGCCGTGGATACCGAGAGAGGGTTGATGGTGCCCGCGGTGCGTGATGCCGACGACCTCTCCATCACGGGGTTGTCCAGGCGGCTTAAAGAGGTGGCGATCTCCTGCCGGAAAGGTAGCGTGAACCCCGATATCCTCTCACCGGAAGCCGCCACTTTCACGGTGTCCAACCTCGGGAATTACGGGGTGGAGATGTTTACCCCGGTGATCAATTTACCCCAGTCGGCCATCCTGGGAGTGAACACCATCCTCCCCAGGCCGAAAGACCTGGGAGGGGGTGTTTACGCTTTCGTGCCGCATATCGGCCTCAGCCTTACCTATGACCACCGCTCGCTGGACGGAGGAGAGGCGACCCGGTTCCTGAAACAGGTGGCGATAGAGATCGAGACGCTGGAAATTTAATGTGCCAATGAGATTAATGTGCTTAATCATCAAATCAATAAATCATCAAATCATCAAATCAAGATACAATGCCCAAGATACAACCGATAGATCCTTCCAAGGCCCGCGAGGCGGGGTTCGTTGAACTCCAGCCTATTCCCGTGAATCAATACCAGAAGAGCGTGAAGGACGAGCTGGAGAATTTCACCGCGGAGGAGTTTAAAGCCATCTACCACGACATGGTCCTCATCCGCGAGTTCGAGACGATGCTGAACCTGGTGAAGACCAAGGGGGAGTACAACGGCACGCCCTACAACCACCCCGGCCCGGCCCACCTCTCCATCGGCCAGGAATCGGCCGCGGTGGGGATGGCCTGGACGCTCTCGGTGGACGACTTCATCTTCGGGAGCCACCGCTCGCACGGCGAGATCCTCGCGAAGGGGATGTCGGCCATCCACAAGCTGGACGACGAGCAGCTCGCGGAGATCATGGATACCTTTTTCGGCGGGGCCATCCTTGCCATCGTCAAGGAGGGGTTTGACGGCACGGTCAAGGAGCTGGCCCGGCGCTTCCTGGTCTACGGCACCCTGGCCGAGATCTTCGCCCGGGAGACCGGCTTCAACAAGGGGCTGGGCGGCTCGATGCACGCCTTCTTCACCCCGTTCGGGGTGTACCCCAACAACGCCATCGTGGGCGGCTCGGGCGATATCGCCGTGGGGGCGGCCCTTTACAAGAAAGTGAACCGTAAGCCGGGCCTGGTGGTGGCCAACATCGGCGACGCCTCGCTGGCGTGCGGCCCCGTGTGGGAAGGGATCACCTTCGCCGCGATGGACCAGTTCCGGGAACTCTGGGAAGGGGACATGCGGGGGGGCCTGCCGGTGATCATCAACATAATGAACAACCAGTACGGCATGGGCGGGCAGACCGCCGGGGAGACCATGGGCTATGGCATCGCGGCCCGGATGGGCGCGGGGGTGAACCCCGAGCAGATGCACGCCGAGCGGGTGGACGGCTACAACCCGCTGGCGGTGATCGACGCCTACAAGCGCAAGCGGCAAGTGATCGAGGAGAAACGGGGGCCGGTGCTGCTGGAGGTGCTCACCTACCGCTACAGCGGCCACTCCCCCTCCGACGCCTCCTCGTACCGCACGAAAGAGGAAGTGGAAGCCTGGGAAGCGCAGGACTGCATCGCCTCTTACGGCAAGCAGCTCCTGGAAGCGGGCGTTACAAAGCAGGAAGAACTCGATGCCACCCGCGAGGGCATCTTGTCGCTGGTGAACGAGATGTTCCTGAAAGCGATCGACGACGAGGTCTCTCCCAGGATGGAGAACCCGGGCGTGATCGGCGACATGATGTTCTCGAACGGCTCGGTGGATAGCTTCTCCGGCGAGACGCCCGATGTATTGATGCCGATGGAAGAGAACCCGAGGGTGAAGCGCATCGCGGGCAAGGAGCGGTTCGCGTTCGACGCGGAGGGGAAACCCCATAGCAAGATGAAGCAGTACCAACTCCGCGACGGGCTCTTCGAGGCGATTATCGACCGCTTTTACAAGGACGCCTCGCTTATCGCCTACGGGGAGGAGAACCGTGACTGGGGAGGCGCTTTTGCCGTCTACGGCGGGCTCACCGAGTCGCTGCCTTACCACCGCCTGTTCAACTCGCCCATCTCCGAAGCCTCCATCGTGGGCACGGCCATCGGCTACGCGATGTGCGGGGGGCGGGTGATCCCCGAGATCATGTACTGCGACTTTATCGGCCGCGCGGGGGACGAGATCTTCAACCAGCTGCCCAAGTGGCAGGCCATGAGCGGCAACGTGCTGAAAATGCCCGTGGTTGTCCGTGTTTCCGTGGGATCGAAATATGGCGCGCAACATTCGCAGGACTGGACCTCGCTGGTGACGCATATCCCGGGCCTCAAGGTGTGCTTCCCGGTGACCCCGTACGACGCCAAGGGGCTGATGAACGCCGCGCTGCAGGGTACTGACCCGGTGATCTTCTTCGAGAGCCAGCGCGTTTACGATATTGGCGAGCAGTTCCGCGAGGGCGGTGTGCCGGAAGGGTACTACGAGATAGAATTCGGGGAACCCGACGTGAAGAAAGAAGGGAAAGACATCACTTTCCTGACCGTTGGCCATACCCTCTACCCGGCGTTAACGGCCGCTAAAGAACTGGAGGAGAAACACGGGATGAGCGCGGAGGTGATCGACGCCCGCTCGCTGGTGCCGTTCAACTACGAGAAAGTGATCGCCTCGGTGAGGAAGACCGGCAAGATCATCGTCGCGGGCGACGCCACGGCGCGGGGCTCGTTCCTGAACGACCTGGCGGCCAACATCAGCCAGCTGGCCTTCGACTGGCTCGATGCACCGGTGGGTGTGCTCGGCTCGCGCAACTGGATTACCCCGGCCCACGAGCTGGAGGGGGCGTTCTTCCCGCAACCGGCTTGGTTCCTCGACATGATCCACGAGCGAATCCAACCGCTGAAAGATTATATCCCGGGAGAGAACTTCACCGACGGGGAGGTGATTAAACGGGCGAGGAAAGGAGTGTAGTTGATGTGATGATGTGATGATGTGATGATGTGATTCATGAGATTAATTTTTAATCCTTCATTCTTAATTCTTAATTGATATAATGGATTACCTAGCGGATACAGCAAATATTGACGAGATAAGGGACCTGTTTCACTATTTCCCGATGGAAGGTGTCACGACGAACCCGACAATCTTGTCGCACGAAAACAAGTCGTTGTCAAAGATTGTACCTGAAATACAGGAATGTATTGGAGACAAGATGCTTCATTTACAGACAATAAGTGAAAAAGCCGATGATATCGTGCGAGAGGCAAAACGATATCGCGATTACTTCCAGTTCAACGACAATTATTACGCGAAAATACCGGTAACCAAGGAAGGGTATCGAGCGATCCGCCTGGTGAAAGAGGCGGGTATGAAAGTAACCGCGACCGCCATTTTTACCCAGCAGCAAGCCCTGATAGCGGCAAAGGCGGGAGCTGACTTCGTGGCACCCTACGTGAACCGTTTGGATAATATATCCTCACACGGGATTGATGTCGTGGCCGATATCGTGAAAGCATTTCAACTGCATGACTTACAATGCAAGGTGTTGGGCGCCAGTTTTAAAAACGTGGATCAAATCTACAGGGTAAGCATGGTGGGGTGTCATGCCGTTACAGCCTCTTACGAAGTATTGAAAGCTATCATGATGCACCCTATGACAGACAAGGGGGTCATGGACTTTGAAAGAGATGGAACAAACTTGTATGATATTTATTTACAGAATCATACAAATAGAGACTTATTAAACTCTTGATCTCAAGTGCTTTTTAGCTAGGAGTTGACAATTCCTCAATAAATGATTGAATTGCTATAAACTGCATGCAGACGGCATCTAACTTCTCAACATTGTTAGGTTTAGACAAGAAATCAGACGCGTTGCGAATCTCTGAGGTTCTACTTTGAATAAGTAAGATTGCATTTTCTACCTGATTTTAAAATATGTATGGCTAAATCTTTATTATAGGACATAGATTCCCTCTTTTTCAATGCGTTCTTTCAAGTACGGATTCATGTTTTCTCTAAATCGAACAATATCTACTGAACAACCGAACAAATTTTCTAGGTATTCTTTTAAATCAATTATCAGGAACGGATTTGGGGTTTCTGTTTCCACACAGATATCCACGTCACTTTCAGAGGTATGTTCCTCCCTCGCAACAGAGCCGAATAAACGTAACGAACGAACTCCGAACTGCCGAGTGAGCAACTTGTCCGAAGAGTGAAGCAATTCTATGAATTCATTTCTCGTTCTCATGTCAGCTAAGTTTGTTCTACAAAACTACAAAAACTATTGGTAATAAAAACACGTGGCGGTGAATAATCTTCGAGTAATTCATGTCAGATGAAGGAGGAAGAGACAGTCAAAAGAGTTAAAAAAGGAGTTAACATGCCTATTTAATGAGTCAAAATGACTAACTTGCAGGGAGAGTACTACTGGTAAAGAATTATTAGTCTCCGACATGGGAACGTGAAGAGTGAAGTACACCAGTATCAATAACTTTTAATATCAATCAGCTATGAATTTATTAGAACAGTTAAAGCAGTATACCAAGGTAGTGGCCGACACGGGCGATTTCGCGTCCATTGAAGCGTACAAACCGGTTGACGCGACCACCAACCCGTCTCTTATTTACGCGGCGTCACAAGATCCAACATATGCCGGGCTGGTAGATGATGCCATAGATTTCGGGAAGAAACAGTCTGCTAATAAGCAGGTGCAGCTATCCAAAGCCATGGACAGGTTGGCCGTGAACTTCGGTCTAAAAATAGTGGAAATCGTACCCGGAAGGGTCTCCACCGAGGTGGATGCACGCCTCTCGTTCGACACCGGGGGATCGGTTGATAAAGCCCGGGAATTAATCGCGCTCTATGAAGAGTCGGGCATCTCCAGGGAGCGGATACTGATAAAGCTGGCTTCCACATGGGAAGGAATAAAAGCAGCCGAGATACTCGAAAAGGAAGGTATCCATTGTAACTTGACACTCCTGTTCTCGTTCGCGCAGGCCGTGGCGTGCGCCGAGGCTAGCGTTCGGCTGATATCGCCCTTTGTAGGCAGGATCTTGGATTGGCACAAGAAAGACAGGGGGGTGGACGAGATAGCTCCCAACGAGGATCCGGGGGTGTTGTCGGTAAAGAATATTTACAATTACTACAAGAAATTTGGCTATAAAACACAGGTTATGGGAGCCAGCTTCCGTAACATGGGCGAGATAACCGAGCTTGCCGGGTGCGAACTGCTAACGATCGCGCCAAAGCTTCTGAAAGAACTCGAAGAAAGTGAAGGTACCCTGGAGCTGAAATTAAGCGAGGAGGCAGCCAAGAAATCGGACCATGAAAAGATCTCTCTTGACGAGAAACAGTTCCGGTGGATGATGAACGAGGACGCGATGGCTACTGAAAAGCTGGCAGAAGGCATCCGGAACTTCACCAAAGACCTGCTGAAGCTCGAGGAACAAATCTGGAAAAGATTGTGATTCGAGGCATGAACACGAACAACGGCTAATTCACTACACGAATCGCTCGCGTTTTTGAAGGTTCAGGAGGCCGATTAGCAACCAAACGATGCTTCCGGTGAATAGGAAAAGCCGGTTCTTGAAAAGGGTGTTCTGCCAGATCAGGGGGTGGATGTTGTCAGGGATGGAGAACGGGTTCAGGAAAACATTCCAGTAGGAATAGGCGATCTGGTTATTGCTGCCCATGAAGATAAAAAAGAGCAGCCCGAGGACAATCATGATCACCGCTGTCGCGTTGCCACTCCGGGTGACCGTGGAGAACATGAAAGCCAAGTTGCCAAAAAACAACATCGGGAAAATAAGTTGGGCGGCCATCTCGAACGCGCTCACCGGATACAGCAATACACGAGCCACGTAAGCAAAAAGAACCAGGATAAAATAATTTGCCACGTAGATCATCAACATACGTGCTCCCCACACCTTGTACCGGTAGTTGGGTATCCCGAAAATGATTTCCAGCATCCGGTTATCCTCGTCGTTCTGGATGCCAAAAACAACCGGGTAGAAGATAAGCAGCAAGCAAGGGAACAACAATAAACCGTAGATGGATCCCTCGTTGATTTCTGCCCGGTTCCATGCCTGTTGAAACATGAAAAAGGCAAAAAAGGCAAAAGCAGCCAAAAGGAACCAGAAGAACTTACCCGCGAAGATAATCTTCAGGTTATACCTTACTACTTTAGTGGTTAGTTCCATGTAATTTTTAAGACCCATCGCATCAGATATTTTTCAATAAACACAAGTAGGCATCCTCGAGATTGGCTTCTACCTGTACAGCATCGGGATAGGGTTTTTCAACCGAGATATACCGTACCTGTATCTTGTCAGCCGCCTGAATATTGTGCACTACCCGCGACTGATCGAGTTTCTTATCGAATGCCTCCTTATCAATCAAGAACTGCCACACCTTACCCACGGCCATTTCCACCATACTTTCAGGCTCTCCAAAATACTTCAACTCCCCTTTATCCACCACCGCCACCCGGTTACAAGAACTGGAAATATCCTCGATGATATGGGTAGAGAAGATGACCACCCGGTCTTTGCTCAACTCCACCAACAGGTTGCGGAACCGGATGCGTTCCCGCGGGTCGAGTCCCGCCGTGGGCTCGTCCACCACGAGGATACGCGGCAGGTGCAAGAGGATGAGCGCGATTCCTACCCGCTGTTTCATTCCTCCCGAAAAAGAGCCGATCTTATCGTCCTTGCGTTCATACATCCGTACCGCTTTTAACACGTGCTCGATGCGTTCTTCCCGCGCTTTCCCATCGGTCAACCCTTTCAGGATGGCTTGATAGTCCAAGAACTCCCAAGAAGTCATGTGCTCGTATGTTCCAAATTCCTGGGGGAGAAAGCCGATCAAGCTCTGCAGTTCTTCCCGGTAAACACGGGTATCCATCCCGTTAATCCAGATGGTACCATAACTCTGCTCCAAAATTCCGGTGATAATACGCATCAAGGTCGATTTCCCCGCCCCGTTCGGCCCAAGCAGGCCAAACATACCCGTTTTTATCTCAAACGACACACCACGCAATGCCTTAAACGGCCGACGGCGCTTTCCTATCAGCGGGACACTCTTGACCAAACGGAAACAAGAGCGCTTCAACCCGGCAAACCGCCCCGTCACTCGCTCGATGTTGATATTTCTCGTGTGCAAGTAGTTAGAAGTAACGTAAATGGCAATGCCGATTCCCCATAGGACGCCGATAATCAAGACCATCGGCAGGTTATCCAATTTCTTGTACAGCCCAAACAGGATTAAAAACGGCAGGCACCAAAAAATTGCCCGGTTCAAGTGCCTTACCGCCCGGTTGCCTTTAAAGCGATAAAAAAGATACGCCCTTACCTTGCGCCACAAGTATAACGTGGAGGCGTACATCACAAAAGACAACAGGAAGCCCCACAACCTGCTTTCGACATAAAAATAGGTAAAGTAGATGCCAAAGCCCCAGAGGATAAATTGCCAGATGACATGGATGAAATCTTTCAATGAATGGTATTCACCACTCAACCCAAACCGCCTCCGCAGTTCCAGCCCGCTGTTCCATTCACGCGTGAAACGTCCCGCGCGATCATAGATCTTGACCAAGTTACGCACCACGATGTGTATCTCTTGGTCCGGATCAACCACGTTCGTCTTGGCACGACGCAGGCTGGTACGCGCGAAATAGGTAACCCCGGGGATAAGTACCGCGATTGCTGTAACATAGAGCACTTGATACAACAGGTCGTCCACGTACAGGTAGATGCAAGCCACTCCCGCGATAAAGAGCAAGAGATGGATTGTTTTGATTTTTGGCGACAGCGTCCGGTACCAGTCCAGCGCGTTTTCCAGTCCCATGTTTACGGTGGGGATGATCACGAGTGTCAACAAGGTTGAAAACACGAGTCCCCCGATCACCGTGATGGCAAACGGGGCCCCGATAGCACCCGCGTATTCCGTGTCACCCATCGCCAAAGGGAACATGGCGATAATGGTCGTGATAGCGGTGATCAAGATTGGACGAACGCGTGACAAGCCCGCGGCCATCAGCGCCCGTTCGCGGCGGAACCCTTGCTTACGCAATATATTCGAATAATCGATCAAGATGATGCCATTATTCACCACCACCCCTAACAAGATGAGGAACCCCATCAAGGTATTCGCGTTCAACAGGCTGTTTCCAGTGACAATCAACGCGAGCAGTGACCCGATAGCTGCCAATGGAATAGAAAAGAGCATTACCAAGGGGGTGGTTATCGACTCGAACACCATTGCCAGGATCATGAATATCAACAGGAAGGCAGCCAGGATAAGGAACTTAAAATCCCCGAATTGATCCTCTTCATGAATCACCTCAATAGCAACCCCCGCGGGCAGGTTATAGGTAGCGATCAACTGGTCGATATCGGCACGGTACCCTTCCAACAACGTTTTGGAACCGGTCACGCTCCGGGAAAACCCATATTGCACCTCCAACTGTTTGTCTTGATTGACCCGCGTGATCCGGGAACGCCCGTACCCTCTATTAATGGTCGCGATATCATCCAGGTTATGCAATCCTCCGCTGCTGTTCATGATTTGTACTGCTTGCAAATCATCGACCGTCCGTTGCCTTCTTTGTTCTTCTTCCTCCTCTTCGGGTGTCTTGTCCCGGATAATGATATCGTACGATTCATCGCCTACCTTAAAGGTGGTGCCCGATGAAAATTCGGTGTTTAGTTCAGACAACCCGGTGGTTATATTGGCCCGCGTGATGCCGTACGACGTGAGCAGCAGTTGGTCGAAATCAAGCAGTATCTCGGGTTGCCTGCGCGTGAAGGTTACCCGCGCGTTTTGTATATAGTCCTGCTGGTCTAACTGGTATTGAATATCTTCTGCCACGAGTTGCATCATCTCGTAGTCGGATCCCTTGATGATAACCCGCTCCTGGTTATCCCCGATACCCAGCAAATTCATGAAACCCACCATTCCGCTTAACCCACCGCTACTGCCTTGTCCACCCCCGGTAGCGTCTGCCACGAAGATCTCCGCGCCACCCACGTTGGGCACCCTCGACTGCACATCGGCCTTTATATCGGTTATCCCCCGTTTTCCTATCTTTTGAAAATCTTCGTGCAAGATAAGTGTTAAAGCGGCCTCTCCCTCGTTCACCCGGCTGACCAGGTCTTTCTTTTCCGGTATCGCCTCCAAGCGCTCTTCGAGCACCCTAACCACGTTATCGGTACTCTCCAGCGTGCTACCGGTAGGCATGGTCACGTAAATATTAAACCGGTCCGCCTCTACTTCCCTATTTTGTCGCGTGGCGGTAGAAAGTGACAAGAGAAGGGTAGCGAATAGCACGATAATGGCCCCGAAAATGGTTACACCGGGATTGCGCATGCAGGTCTTTAGCAGTACGAGGTAGACTTGGACCGGGCGTTGCGAGAGCGATACTTTCTGGTAAAAGATGCTTTTGCTCTTCTTGCCGCGTAAAATAGAATAGGCTACCATTGGAACAAACAACAGGGCCACGGCCAACGAGACCAGAAGCGTGGATATGATGGAGACGCCGATATGGCTACCCATGAGCCTGAGCAAAAAGTTATCCGAAAAGAGGAAGGGAAGAAAAATGATCACGGTGGTAAACGTCGCTGCCACAATAGAGCGCCATACCTCTTTCGTTCCCCGCGTAACCGATTCGTCGGCACGCGCACCCGTACCCGACAACCGGTAGATATTTTCTAACACGACAATGCTATTATCAAGCAGCATGCCCACTGCCAATGCCATTCCGATAAGCGTGAGGCTATTGACCGAAATGCTCGCGTAATAGAAGAAGTTAAATGCCGTGAAGACAGATATCGGGATAGCCAAGGCAATCATCAATACCAGCCGGACATTCTTCAAGAAAAACCACAATACCAAGACCGCCAACAGCCCCCCCACCAACGCGAGCTGGATGATCTGGTTGATGTTGTTCTCCATCGTTTCGGCGGTATTGGAGTCTACTACCACCTCCACGTCCAACACGCCGAGTCGCTCGTTCAGTCGTTCCACTGCCTCTATGGTACGATGTGACAGGTCGATCAGGTTTGCTTGCGCGTCGTTGACAAGCGAAACGGAAATTGATTCCATCCCGTTAACACGGCTATAGGAGGTCTCCTCTTTCAGGTCAAAAAAGAGGGTGGCCACATCCTTCAACAAGATGGGTCCGGGGGCGACCACGAGGTTCTCCAAGTCTGACACCTTGGTATATGCCGAGTTTACATGGACAAAGTATTGGCTGTTCGTTTCGTTGACGGTACCCACGAAGACCCGTTCCCGGGTGTTGCTACCCAGCAAGCTGCTTACACGGGAAGGAGTAATATTCAAGGCCTCGCTTGCTCCCTTGTCTAATTGCACCTCGATGGCCCTTTCTCGTCCGCCAAACACTTGGGTTCCCGCGATTCCGTCGATATTCTCCAGCTCGGGCACCACCTCCTCGTCCACGATATGGCGTACGCGGTCCACACCCCCCGAGCCCCGTACCTGTAGTGACATGAACGCGTTGTTCATCATCGACACGTCCATTTTCCGGACTTGCACGTTAAATCCTTCCGGAAGCGAGGCCGATACCTCCTTTAGCTTTTCCTCCAGCCTCAGCGTGGTGGTTTTTAAATTCACGTTGCTTTTAAAGTCGACCCGTATGGATGATTGCCTGCTGCTGACCTCCGACACTATCTGATCGACCCCGCCCACGGAACTTATGGCTCCTTCAAGCGGGATAACCACCTCCGACTCCACGTACGCGGGGTCCATGTCTTGTTGGGAGCTAACGGACACGTATAGCATGGGCAGCTCCGCGTTGGGAAGCAGCTCTACCGGCAACTGTTTATATGACACGTATCCCAAGAGGGTAGTCGCTATAAACAACATGCTGATTGTTATTCTTTTATTTAAAAGAAACTTCATCTCTCTACTTGCCAGATTTTAACACGTTTCATATCCATGCTATCGCCTACTTCTAATTTGCCTCATTCCGGAGCGGGATATCTTCACCCGGTTTTTTTGACACCTTCCACTTCAACTGTTCAAACACGTAATAGACACACGGGATCACCACCAAGCTCATGAGCGTGGAGGTAACCAACCCTCCTATCACGGCCACGGCCATGGAGGAGCGCATTGCCGCGCCTTCACCAAAATTGAATGTCATGGGCAATAGCACCAGGATGGTGGTGAGGCTCGTCATGATGATAGGCCGCACGCGCTGTTGTCCTGCCTGGACGATTGCTTCCGTCAGCTCCATTGTCCTCTTCAGCTGGTTGATGCGCCCCACGAGAAGGATCGAGTTGTTGATGGCTATTCCTGCCAGCATGATAATCCCCATCGCTCCCATGATATTAAGCGGGATGCCGGTAATCCAGAAGATCACGATGGCTCCCACCAAGCCAAACGGTATGGTCAACAGTATCGTGAAGGGGTGCAACAGTGATTCATATTGCGAGGCCAACACCATGTATACCAACACGACCGAAAGCAGCAACGCAAACAGGAGACTCTCCATCGACGCTTTGCGTTGCTCTTCTTCGCCGGTTACCGTGATGGAGTAATTCGTGGGAAGCTCGATATCCTCGACGGCCACGCCAATCTCGTGGGCGACTTTATCCAAGGAATAGCCCGCGTTGATGTCGGAAACAATTTTATTGATGCGGCTCTGGTTTCGTCGGAATATCTCCTTGGGTGCCCGGGAAGCTGTGATCATGGCTATTTCACTTAACCGGAACTCCTGGTTCCCGCTCGTTACCACCAAGTCTCCCAGTTCTCGCGTGGTTATTTCCGGGACCTTGATGACGATATCCCGCATCTCGCCCCTGTAGTCCATTTTCCCCACGGTATGCCCTTGCAGTTGCTGTCCAACCTGCTGGATCACGGTAGCCACCGAGATGTTATTGATGCCCGCGACGGTGCGGTTGATATCCACGTTCAACTCGGGAGCCCCGTCGGCCATCGAAGATTTGGTGTTAAAGATTTCTTCCACGAAAGCCATTCGTTCTAAAACTTCCTCCGTTAAAAAGGCAATCTCTTCCAAGTCGTCTCCTTTAACCTCCACCACGATAGGTGCTTCCTCGTCTCCAAGAAGTTGATTTAACGAGTGGTCGTCTTGCTTGAAGGCGAGCTCCAATCCCTCGATGTTATCGGTTGCTTCCACGAAGCGCGCGATCAGCTGCTCCGGGGCCAGTTTTCCCTGTTTCGGCAGGAGCACTTTCATCATTGCAGTATGTTCTCCCTCGAAAATCTCGTTGTCTAAAGAGCCTTTGCCCACGTGGCTATATACCGTGATCAAGCTATCTTCACCGATCGCATACAACAAGTATTCCAGATTATTCACCACGGCATCGGTCCGTTCCAGACGGGTACCCTCCGGCAGCTTGACCGATATCGTGAAATCTTTCCCTTCGCCGCGCGGTAAAAACTCGGTACCGATAAAGGGGATCAAGAGAATCGAGACGCCCAGTATTGCTGCCGCTCCGCCAATCACCCACCATCGACGGGTGAGCATGGCACGCAGGTGCTTGCTATAGCTCTTGAATTGCACCGACTTTGTCTCTGCTTTCCCTTTCTTTCGACCCGTGAACCGGTCGTATAACATGGGAATCACCATCAGGGCGACAAAGAGTGACGACAACAATGAAAAGGTCACGGTCCACGCGAGGTCCTTGAATAGCTCTCCAGACGCGCCATGCATGTAAACAATCGGGATAAAGACCACGATGGTGGTCAAGGTGGAGGCGATGACTGCCCCGGACACCTCGCTTGTTCCTCCGATGATGGCTTCTTTACGCTCCACCCCCTGTTCCCGGTTTCGGAATATGCTCTCGATCACTACGATGGCATTATCGATCAGCATCCCGGCACCTAACGCCAGCCCGCTTAACGTCATCACGTTAAGCGTGAGCCCGTTGAAGTACATCATGGTAAACGTGGCGATCAGCGAGATCGGTATCGAGACACTCACGATAAGCGTCGTGCCTACCCGCCTTAGAAAGAAAAATAGGACGAGCACCGCGAGCAACATGCCCAAAAGGGCACTATCCATCACCTCCCCGATTGCCTGTTTAATAAAAGTCCCTTGGTTACTAATCACTTGAAACTTGTACCCCGGCAATGCTTGTTCGATCATGCCCAATTGTCCGGCGATCAGGTCTACCACTTTAACCGTGTTAAATTGTGTCTCTTTGTAAATAGAGAGGCCAATGCAACGCTCCCCGTTAATACGCACGATGTTATCGGGACGGGCATTCTCGAACTTGACGGTTGCCACTTCCCGCAAAAAAAGGGGCGCGCTTTCCGTGCCGGCGTCCGTGTTTTGCATAGCGGCTCCACCGGTGGTTGCCTCGGTGGGCTTATAACTGATGATCAGGTTTTCAAAATCCGACTCGGAAGCAAAGAGCGACGTGCTCTTCACAAGGTACTGCAATCCCAGCTCGCTCACCCGTCCGCCGGATATGCTCTGGTTGTTTGCCTCGATTCTTGAAGCGATCTCCTCCATCGTGATGCCAAAGGCGTTCAGCTTGTACGGATCGGTCTCTATGGTGAGCACGGGAACCTCTTGACCCGACAGGGCCACCTCGGCCACTCCCTCGAGCCGGATTAGCTCGTTTCGAATATAGTTGTCGGCCATTTTTCGCAATTCGGCCATGTCGGTTATTGACTGATGCGACATCGCGACCAGCATTACCGGTGCCATGTTCGGGTCGTGTTGCGTGATATTGATGGATCCGATATCGGCATTCTGGGAGAAGGGAGCCATCGCCTTCTGAAGATCCAGGAAAGCCTCGTCCATGTCTTTGTTCTGGACATACTCGACCGTAACCCGGGCAGATCCTGCCCTGATAACGGAAGACACTTGCACCACGTCGCTTTGCCGGATGGCTACCGACTCCATGTTCTCGACAAACATTTTCTCGATCTCTTCGGGCGGACGTTCACCCGCCTCGAACTCCACGAAGAGGCGCGGTGTATTCATATCCGGCAGCAGGTCCACGCTCAACCGGTCATACGAAATTTTCCCCAGCAGCAAGATCGCGAACACGATCATGCTGATGGTGACAGGGTTTTTCAACGCGAATCGGAGTAAATTCCTCATGTACTATATCGTGTTAAAGTATAGCTACTCTTTTCCACCGGGTTATTTCAATACCTTGACGCGGCTATTTTCACGCAGCGTCTCGTACCCCCGGATAATCAGGTTATCATTCTCGTTCAGTCCTTGGGTCACCTCCATGAAATCTTCATCCTCGAGCCCCGTTTGGATATCCCGCAGGATCGCGGTGTTCCTTTCCACGATGTACACATATTTCCGGTTTCTTCTTGAAACGACCACCTCCTTTGGAATGATGATCGCGCTATCGGCTCTATCTACCACGATATCGGCTTTCACAAACATGCCCGGGCGCAATTTCAGCTGGTTGTTATCGATCAGGATCTTCCCTCTAAACGTGCGAGTCTCGGTGCGGATGGCTGGTGACAATTCGCTTATCTCGCCACGAAGCGTATCGTGCGGCATCGTGTAATGCGTGATATGCACCGGTTGGTTTGCCCGGACGTATTCAATCGCGCTTTCGGGCAGGTTCACCTCCATGTACATGCGTGAGTAAGCCATCAGCCCGACCATTTCGCTCCCTTGTGCCACCCGGCTTCCCGGGGTATAGTGCGGCAAGGAGACGATGATCCCGTCGAAAGGTGCCCGCACGTTCATCTTCTCCAGGTTCAAGGTAGCGTTTTCAAGGTCATAACGAGCATTCGTGACCCGCACCTCGGTGTTGCGCATTTCACTTAGGGTGACGCCTCCTTTTTCATACAGTGCTTGTTGTTTTCCCTGTTCTTGCTCCGCGATCTCCAAGCTGAGTTTTCTGGCTTCCAAGGCAATCCCGTTTTCATACTCTTTATCTTCGAGGCGAATGATCAGTTCTCCCTTTTTTACCACGTCGCCCAGCTTATAAGGCCTGCCTGTAGCAGGGTTTGCCTGTAGGCCATAGAAGCCACTCATATCGGCATTCAGTAACACGCTATAGGTTGCCAAGGCCGTTCCCGTTGTATTGATGAGTTTACTGATTGAACCTTTTTTAAGTTCAAGTACCGACACGGGGGTCTCGATCTCGTTTGGGCTGCTTTGCGGTGGGTTTCCACATGCCGTGAATAAAACGATCATTACCACGAGCAATAAGATCTTGTTCTTCATCCAATTATTTTTTGTGTTCATCGCTTAACGAAAATATTGTTGTCTGTTAATTTCAATAGGTAGCGCCTGTCCACTCCCTGATCGGCACTAGCGGCTCCCCCTTTTCAAAATCATATAGCGTCAGGATTTTGAGGTTGAGGAGTTCAATCTTGTAGTTGATAAGAGCCTGCGAGTACGCGATGCGCCGGTTCGACAGCTGCGTTTGGAACTGGCTTATTTCCATTCCCGTGAGATCTCCTTCCCGGTACCTTGTCAGGTTTATATCGTAAGTCAGCTGCGCGTTGCGCACGCTTTTTTCCGCGATATCGATCTGGGTGCGCAGGTTCTCGAGCCTTCTCCACGTTTGCCTCACATCCAGTTCTATATCGATTCGCAGGTTTTCCTGCTCGAGTTTGGCCAAGGTCTGGGCCACTCTTTGCGCCCGCACCCGTGCTCTTTTTTCGCCCCAGTCAAAGATCGGGACGGCAAGGCTGATAGCCACACGCGGGTTTTGCGTGGGGTTATCGTATATATTTTCGAATCGTTCGTGGTCGCCAATGATTCCCACCGACAACGAGATATCCCCCCTGAACTCGTTGAGGCTCTTCGTTTGGATCATCTGGAGCTCTGCCAGCTCAATATCTATTTCACGTTGTCTTATCTCCATTCTCGAGTTGAGCCCGCTCTGTACCGCTTGGACCAGGTCGATTGCCACGGGACTCACCTCGATCTCCACGGTTACCTCGATCTCCTCGTCCAGTGCCATTCCTAATATCTGTTTCAGCTGATCTTTCGCGTTTTCAAGCGAGACGACTCGCTCCTCCACGGCCGACTGCGCGTTGGCAAGGTTCAGTTCCGCTTGGTAGAGTTCCTCCCGTGCCGACAGGTCGGCTTCCACCTTATTCCGAATAATCTCGAAGCTCTGCCCCGTGTTTTCAAGTTCTTCTTTGCTGATGGCCAAGTTACTTTGAGCCATGAACACGGTATAGAATTGATTGGTGATGCTTCTTTCGGTGTTCAGTCGTTGCAGCGCGTACCGGATGCCCGCGTTCTCGTAATCGAACTCGATCTGTTGCAGTTCCATTTTCCGCCGGTTGTAGGTGAAGATCGGCTGGTTGAGCCTCAGGTATAGATCGTTGCTAAATGCCCTGTTTCGATTATCGATCCCTTCCACCGTGGACTGATTGTCTTGCCATCCAAACGTGTTGATCAGTGAAATTTCCCCGTCGGTCAACAAGATCGGTTGCGACACCATGAATGTCCCGCTCGTGTTCAAGGTTTCATTGGTATACCATTGGGATAGCCGGTTATCGAATCTTCTCGAGCGGCTGTAGTTGAGGGGGGCCAGGTCCAGTGAGAATCGGGATTTCAGCGATGCGCGTTGCGCGACCAAGTTGTATTGGTAGCGCTCAAGGTTGAGTTTTGCCGCTTTTAAATCGGGGTTATTCTCTTCCGCGATATCCAATGCCTCTTCAATGGTCATAGGTGCTTGAGCACGCGCGTGCGAAAGTAATGACGCCCCTGCAAAAAGCAACAGCAAGCACGACAGTTGTATCCTTAACCGGTTCATATCTATTATTATTTATTCAAATTTCGTATATGCTAGGTTTACAGTTAAATATTTCAACTTCCACTATTTCGTGACCCGTTGCCGATTTATATTTAACTGTAATACCATCATCTCCTGACAATCCTCACGGCATCGGCCGTCACGGTCCGCAACTTGGAGTCGTCACTTAGAACGACCTCCACCGTGTCGTTGCTAAAAAAGTAAGTTCCCAGCAAGCTCCATCCCTCTTCGGCGCGTTGCAAATTAATATACGCGTTCTCTTCGTCGTTGTCGTATCGAACCTTGAAGTGGTATTCCGCGTCCCCCCCGGAACGGCCGCGCCCGCCTCTTCCTCTTCCTCGACGAAGTTCATCCGGCTTGTAGACCCAGTAAAACAGGTCGTATTGTCCTTCACTGGGAACGGGAATCTTCCATGTCGCGGTCTGGCTTCCACTACCGCTCTTGATCACGTAGGCAGAACGCACGCGCGCGCCGTGGTATTTATCGTTCGTGGTCAATGTCCATTGCAGCGGCGGCCGCCAACTCGACACGCCAGAATAGGGAAACGAGTTATCATCTGCCTGATCGAGCCATTTCGGTAAAAGGCCTACCACGTCGGGGGTCGACAACATGAACAGCGCGGAGTCCTGGTTGTCGACTATTACCTCTCCGGGAACGATAAATGAAGCGTTATCCACCACGAAGTCGCCCTCTTCGTCGATGGGCCTGTTTCGTTCTCGTATGATATTGTTTATTGGCAGGTTGATCGAGCTGGGAAGGTTCCCCGAAATCAGCGTGTTCACGTTGATAGTTCGCGGTGCCTCATCCCACACGGAGACGAGGTTTTTCGTTTCTCCTGCTTTAAATGGCACTTTTCGTTTTGCTCTCGGGTCGTAGAACGCGCTACCCTGTCCCCCGCCAAAGTTTATTTCCACGTCAATCACGCCGTCGTGGTTGGAATCATTGGTCACCGGCAGCTTCACCACGAATGCTTCCCGATCGCGGTTGGTGATTTGGGTGACTTCAGGTGTCCCAATGATATACGCGGGAAGGGCGGTAGGATAATACCACGCTTCAAGCGGCGCGCGCAGGTCAACACCGGCAATCATTCCCAGGGTATCCAGCAGGCTCTCGAACCGCAAATTAGAGAAAACGTTACGTTGCAAGACAGCCCGCAGCGAATCCCTGTATTCCCTGTACCCCACGTTTTGTTCCGCGTGGGCGAACAGGTAGTTGGCTTTCAGCGAGGTAATATTATCCAGCAGATCACGGTGTTCTATGCTGGACAGCAGTTCTTTGAACGGTTCTTGTTCCATCAGCAGGTTTGCTTTTTCATTGTTGCTGATCCCGTTCATTTGCCTCATCCAGTTACTGTCATCCGATTTATCCTGCAGGTAGAGCTCGATCAACCGGTTGGAAATAGGCCATTCGGACGAGAACACGTTGTACCTGAAGTTATAAAGTTGCGGGAAAACAAAAAGCGGGTTAGACCTTCTGGATACATTCACGGCGCCTCTCTCCCTCGACCAATCAAGGTTGGTCTCTGTTCGTTCGAACACCCGCGCGAAACGATTCAACACGCGCATTGCTGCGTCTTCATCGCTGATCTCCTGCCCATTTCGTCGTGCCTGATTTTTCTCGTCGCGCACTCCTTTCACCACGTCAGCCTCGTTAACCAAGCTTCCTTTTTCAGGGAAAAGCACCATCTCGGGCTGCATCACCTCTTGGGCTTGCGTCCAAGTGCGCGCGTAACTAAAAAATTGCACGGGAACCTCGATGATTGAAAACCGGTTAAACGAGTAGTCGAGTGCGTAGGCGGTCTCAATGGAGCGCCGCCGCTCCCTGATTTGAGCGGGGATTGTATCCACGATGGGGTTAAAAACGGGGGAGAAGAAGTCGTGCCCTTTCAAGTGCCACACGCTATACAATGTTTCATCCACGTCGATGCTCTTCTGTTCATAATCCCCGATGATGAGCGTGAGTGACGGGGTTAGAAAATCTGTTTCATAAATAAACAGGCTGTCGTACGTGACTTCGGTAATCACCCTCTCCCTTTTTCCTGTACTCCCTCTATCCTCGTCTCTTGTTGAATCGAGCATTGCCCGGTTTGCCCTTTCTCCCCGGTTGCCGGGCTGACCGGTGTCGCGCGGGATTCTCACCCCGCCTTCGCGGCCTTCACCGCGAGCCGGTCCCGCTTGATTCCTTTCTCCATCTATTCTCGCGCCCCGGTTTCCACGTTCTCTTCGTATCGAATCCCCGCGGAAAGCACGGGCTGAATCCCTGCCTCGATCCACCCTGTCAACCGGGCTCTCTCCGAGCCCCCTCTCAGCCCGGCGGCTTCGTATCGAGTCCGTTCGTTCCCTGTTGACTTCCCGTGGTTCTTCGGGATCCATCGTTACTCGTTTCACGATTGGCCATCTCATGGTTCCTTGCGACAGTGCTTTTAGATCGTTGATCGTGATCACCTTCAACCGGAAATGGCTAAAATAAGCCTGTTGCCAATCGGGATTTTCACTGCTATACGACGTGCCCGGGCGCGGGTACCAGTATGTCTCGGGCGTGAGAAGCACATAGTTCTCATCTTGAAAACTGTATCTTTTATCGATTTTGAATATACTGCTCGCGAACTCTTCTTGCAGGATCTCGGTGGGAATATCCAAGTAGCAAAAGTCTTCATCGATCATTCCCTCGTACTTTAACGTGAAAGAAACCGAATCCCCTCTCTTTATCGCGCGGCCAAAGTCGATCAACAGGATTTGGTGGTCACGTGTAAAAGCCAGCGTGTTACCCTTTTCCGACACTTCGTTCACTTTTAAGCCGGGATTCAGGCAAAATGTAAACACCCCGGCCTCTTCGAGCGCGACGCCGCGCATATCCACCTCAGACGAGATGGTACGGGGGTGCTGTTGCAGGTTGATATCGTAATGGTCGATCACCATTCGGGGGGTATTCACGTAGGCGTTATTCACGCTCGTGTATAGTTTGCGCGTATTTTCCGCTTTGAGGATAGCACCCACGTGATTGTACGCGGCCCATATGCCAGCTATGATAAAAAGCAACGATAGGGCCAGCCAACGATATTTTGCTTGCTTTGTATTGGGAAGGCGCTTGAACAAGAATATGGACAGGCTGATAAATCCTAACCCGAGCAACAGGTAGATCATCCGGTGATTAATTAATACTGCCCAGTTCGAGAATCCAACAATCGTGGATTTCACCAATGGCAGGTTATACACCATGTAATCAAAGAGGTAATAAAATTTATCCCCGATATAAAACAGCGTGAGCGCGATATATCCTAATAGAAGCACGAAGGTGATTGCCTGGTTTTTTAGAAGCAGCATGAGTCCTACCGACAAACCAAAAATATAGATCAGGGTAGGAATACAGATTACCACGAAATAAACGAGGTAAGCCCCCCAGTCGATAGGTACCCCCGACATAATGTTAAACGCGACCACCAGTATCATGATAAAGAGATCAAGCCGGATAAAAACCCGCATGCTCCCCCAGATCTTACCAATCACGTACTCCGCGTTACTGAGCGGATGCACGTAAAAGACCTCTGATGTATCCAGCTTCTTATCCGATTTCAAAAACTCAGATGACAAGAACACCGCTATAATCGCCTGTCCGGTATTCAGGAACAACAGGTTAACATAGGGAATATTGGCAGGCAGGGCCTTCATCAGCCAAAACCCTCCGCTATCTTGCGAGATTAGCGCGATGAAGTTATAGGCACATAAAAACAGGATGGCCAGCACGAGAAATACCCGATAGAACCAACTTCTCGTCAAAAGCTTGCTCTCGTATTTCGCGACCGATTGTATATTTTGCAAAGCGAACATATGGCACTTTTAATTCAACCCACTACCCCACTATCCTTCGACCCATCGATTCAGTTTTTTCTCCATGTAATAAACGTAGGCATGTTCGAGGTTCGGGGGGTAAGGTTCGGCATCATACCCTTCAATTTCATCTGCCACGACTTGAATTTCCCAACCTGTCCCCGAGGGTATGGTAGTAATTACCGGGTATTTTTTGTCCACCCGTGGCAGCTCATCCCCGCTAATTTGCATTCGCCAAACCTTTCCCACGGCTTTCTCCCGCATTTCTTCGGGTGAACCGAAAAAGGCGAGTTCTCCTTTATTCATCAGGGCCATGCAATTGCACGTGCTGGATATATCTCCCACGATGTGGGTCGATAAAATGATCGTTACATCCTGCTCGCTTATTTTCGCGAGCAAGTTTCGAAAGCGAATTCTCTCTTCCGGGTCAAGTCCTGTCGTGGGTTCATCCACGATAATTAATTTCGGGTTATGGATCAGTGCTTGCGCGATACCTAGGCGGCGCTTCATGCCCCCGGAAAGCCGGCCGGCATACCGTTCTCTCACGTCGAACAGCCCCACGCTCTCCAGCATCTCGTCCACCGCTTGGCGTCGTTTCTTACGGTTGTTCATGCCTGACAAACGCGCGGCATAGTCTAAAAACTCGTGGGTTTTGTACTTGGCAAAAAAACGGAAATCTTGGGGCAAGTAGCCGAGAATCCCGCGTACTTCTTTGCGCTCTTTCAAGAGGTTATGACCGAACACGTCGACCTCTCCCGACGTGGGCTCCATAAGGGCCACGAGGATTCGCATGAGGGTGGATTTTCCTGCCCCGTTGGGGCCCAATAATCCAAACATACCCGTCGGGATCTCCAGGTTGAGGTCTTTCAACGCGTGGTTCCCGTTCGGGTATATTTTGTTCAGCGACCGTATCGATATGCTCATTGGTAATTTCCCCTACATATGAAGATAATAGAGATATGACGTTTTTTTTTACAAAGGTTTAAAAAAGCACCTATTTTTTTATCATTTCAGGAAAATCTATCGCATTTGCCGGTTTAATTATCGTTGGAAAAGGAATAGGGAAGATCTTTTTTCCCGGTTCCTCGCTGCTTGTTGGGTTGCGCGTTCATTCTGAACGTGATTTCCCCCCCTTTCATCAGGTCGTCGTGTGTAAGGTAGTTTTTCGTGTATCTCTTCCCATCGAGGGTCATCTCTTCGATGTATCGGTTTTCCTTCGCGTTATTTGTTGATTTAATTTTCAAGGTTTTCCCGTTCTCCAGGTCGATCTCTACCGATTTGAAGAGGGGAGAGCCCAAGATATACTGGTCGCTCCCGGGGCAGACAGGGTAGAATCCCAACGCGGAAAAGACGTACCATGCCGACGTTTGTCCGTTATCCTCGTCGCCGCAATAACCATCGGGGGCGGCCGAATAGAGTTTATCCATGATCTCCCGGGTCCAGTATTGGGCTTTCCACGGTTCTCCCCCGTGATTATAGAGGTAAACCATATGCTGGATCGGCTGGTTCCCGTGGGCATATTGTCCCATATCCATCACCTGCATCTCGCGCATCTCGTGAATCATCCGGCGGCTCTTCATTCCTTCCAAACCGGGAATCACGAAAACAGAATCGAGCATGTTGACAAATTCCTCTCGTCCTCCCATCAGGTTGATCAGTCCTTGCGCGTCATGGAAAACCGACCACGAGTAGTGCCAGCTATTTCCTTCGGTAAAATCACGGCTCCAGTCGGTCGGGTTGAACGAATCGGAAAACGAACCGTCGTCAGCGCGTCCTGCCATCAATTTATGCTTGGGGTAGTACAGGTTCTTGTAATTCATTGCCCGCTCGCCGTAGACAGCTATTTCGGACTCCGGCTTCCCCAGTGCCTTGCCAAGGCTATAGATGGTCCAGTCGTTATAGGCATACTCCAAGGTGCGGGCCACGTTCTGGCTGATTCCCACGTTATTGGGGATATACCCGTACTTGTTGTACTGTTCATACCCGGTACGCCCGGATGCTGCCACGGTGGGGTGCACATTGTTGGCGCCATGCTTGAGCGCTTCCCACAGCGTCTCGATATCGTATCCCCTCAACCCTTTTATATAGGCGTCGGCCACCACCGAGGCGGAGTTATTGCCCACCATGATGTTCCGGTGTCCCGGGCTGGCCCATTCGGGGAGGAAGCCGCTTTCCTTGTAGGCGTTCACCAATCCCTCCTGCATTTTCACGTTTTCGGAAGGGTAGACAAAATTAAGGAAGGGGAACAGGCTCCGGAAGGTGTCCCAGAAACCGGTATCGGTAAACATGTAACCGGGGAGCACTTCGCCATTGTAGGGGCTATAATGATAAATATTACCATCGGCATCGATCTCGGAGAGGTTTCTCGGGAAGAGCAGTGTACGGTAGAGGTTAGAATAGAATGTCCGGAGGTTATCGATGTTATCGTCCTTCACGCGGATTCGTCCCAACACCTCGTTCCAGCGTGCTTCTCCTTTTTTCATGATGGTCTCAAACGAATCGTCTCCCAGCTCCTGCACGTTGAGCAGTGCCTGTTCTTCGCTGATAAAAGAGGACGCGACTTTGGCGTACACCTGCTCCTTCCGCGAAGTTTTGAAACCGATGACCGCGCCGGCATGATTCCCGGCAAATTCTTTCTCGTTCTCCGCGATTTCGCCGTCTTTCACGGCCGCTACATACGTGAACGGTTTATCAAAGACAATCACGAAATAGTTTTTGAAGTTATCGGGTACTCCCCCGCTGTTACGTGTTGTATATCCCACGATCTTTTGCTCTTCGGGGATAATCCGGATCGATGAACCTTTGTCGAACGCGTCAACAACAACATGGGCGCTGTCGCTCTCGGGAAAGGTAAACCGGAACATGGCGGCTCGCTCCGTGGGAGTAATCTCGGTGGTCACGTCGTAGTCGGCCAGGTAGACCCGGTAATAGTGGGGTTTGGCAATCTCCGCCTTGTGTGAGAACCAGCTGGCGCGCTCTTCCTCGTCAAAAACCGGTTTCCCGGTGAGGGGCATCAGCGAGAACTGGCCGTAATCGTTCATCCACGGGCTGGGTTGATGGGTTTGCTTGAATCCCCTGATCTTATCGGCGTGGTAGGTGTACATCCACCCGCTGCCCATCTTTCCGGTTTGTGGCGACCAGAAGTTCATTCCCCACGGGAGGGCGATCGCGGGATAGGTGTTCCCCGTGGAGAGTTCATACTTTGAGTCGGTACCCACCAAGGTGCTCACGTAATCAACCGGGTTGCCGGGTTGTGCGCCTGCTCCAAGGACCATCCCCAGAAAAAAAACGACACTCGATAATAGGACTTTCTTCATACGATTAAAACTATTTATTTCACTAAAGTTAGCTATTCGCTCACCACGGCATAATATAAGCAAGCTTATCTTCTGCTCGTTTGGTTTAATGCGAATAGTTCAATTGTATCGTATGGAACTCGCTTTAATCATGTTCTTGCGTTTAATGATTTACTTGCTCGTTTCATACTGAAATCGTGATTTTATAAAATAATTAAATCAGCACATTATCGTATTCATAATATGCTGATCTAATAATTAATAATTTATTCAAAGATAATTAATTTTAGAGTACTATCACCACTAATGACTGATGATAATGGGACCGTCAATCCCACACGATGGCCTGATCTTCATCGGGTATTTGGGTATTGATTTGCCGCTGCAATGCCAACGATCCCGACACACTATAATCAATCTGAAGGCCATCCACTGTTGTATAATCGGTATATTCATACTCGATATCGAGTATGATGTTCCTGTACAGTAGATAAGGCAAGGTCTCATCCATTCTCTCGGTGATCGAATAGACAGGCGTGCCTATCACGTTCAGGTTGATGGCAGGATTATCGGAATAGATCGTCAGTGTTTGTCCTTCATCATCATTGAACCTGACGTATATTTTGTAGTGTTGGCGGTCTGTCCGGTCTTCATCAACCAGTCCCGCGTAAAAGAAAACGGTATTTTCATCCGCCACGTAGGCCACCTTGTTATCGGTGGATATACCACCGGTTGAACTTCCTTTGAAATAGACCATAAACGCGGTAGAGCTGTAATTCCCCGAGTAATCGTTGAATGGAAACACACGCAATAATGCTTTCCGATAGTCCTTCCGTTTATTTACCTGGTAGTTGCCATCCGGGGAGTCAAGTATGGTAAGGGGAAGCACCCATTTGTCCATCAAGTCCAGGTCGGCAAACGAGAACGTGATCGGCAATAACCCGGTATTCCCTCCCGCCGAAATATTGGCTGTTTGAGGCATTGAAAAATATTGAGGAGAGAGCTCCTTGTAATACAACTCTGCACGGGTGCTGAAGCGCTCTTGGTTCAACGCGACCAAGGTGTCGGGATCCAATGCCACACTCACGGCTATATTTTTATCATTCTTTGTAGAGCCGCTGACAATCAACGGAAGCTGATAGGTGACCTCGCCGTCTCCCTTGTACCGCAAGTAGATGGGGGTTACCCCTTGCGCGTTGGGAGAAGCTTTGAAAGAGACCAAGTTCACGAATTGCTCCTCTTCCCAATCGTTGTTGCATGACACGCACACGATAAGCGCGGTCATAACCGATAATATAATGTTTATTTTTTTCATACGACAATATTTATTTTTAACTAAATTAGTCCCCATACGTCCAACCCGGGTTTTGGGTCAGGCGATGATTTCTTTTTAATTCCGTATGCCCGATAGGCCAGAACCACATTTTTTTGGAGAATGTGGTCGGCAACGAGGTTACCACTACGGGTGTATGGAAGATATCCCGTTGCTCAACCGTAGCGTACACGTTGTAGCCATAGATAGGCATTGATTCTTCCACCGGCGCGTCCATCCAGCGGCGCAAATCGAAATAGCGATGGCCTTCGGCCATCAATTCAATTTGGCGCTCACGTTTCAACATGGCACGGAATTCATCCTGATTGGCATATACCGTCGCATCATAATCGGGCAGTCCAGCCCTGATACGCACCGGGCGGATGCCTTTCTTCATTTCATCTATATTCCGGCTGATAGCATAGGTTCTACTTCCATCCCATGATTCAACGCTATGATTTTGAGTCAGCTCATTCAACGCCTCGGCATACATGAGCAGCACATCGGCATAGCGGATAGCCGGCTCGGTTTTGTCTACAATGTTACCGGTACTCTGGTTCAAATAGGTATCTTCCGGGTGTATATATTTCATGATGCCGATACCCGTGCGAAGCCAGGCGGTACCATTGGAGTACCCGCTGGCCGCGCCGCGGTAGTAAAACACCTGTTGGTTTCTCTTCTCTTCGAGGGTCTCATTCAACAGATACCAAAACGCGCCATTGTAAGCCACCGATGCATAAAAACGGGGCTCCCGGTCGGCAAATTGCAGGGAAACACCTGCTTTCAGCGGTTTGTATCTTTCAAGGCTGGCCTCATCACTCCCCACGTACCCGGTCACGCGCGCGCTGCCATCCCCGCGGCCGATCTCCCGGTCCTTACCCGGCGCGTCGGTCCCGTC
>WPCG01083630.1_pt1 | contig 107728 bp, 99 predicted proteins | sample 5403311 | NCBI WGS metagenome assembly WPCG01 (sample SAMN12869467, study PRJNA574797) | sludge metagenome | isolation source: wastewater treatment of Control | place: China:Beijing | collected 2019-05-17 | reverse complement strand
CCCACCACCTGCCGCTGGCTGCGCGAGAATTCCACCCCGATCAGGTGCACCGCATCGCCCCGGCCACGGTATTTGTCCGCATAGCCCCGCTCGACGATCTGCCGCAGGGCCTGCCCTTCGGCTTCATCGGCCACGGTCTTGAACTCGAACACATACACATGGCCTGCGTGCGCGAGCACCATGTCCACCCGACCCTGGCGGCTGGCCTCCTCCACCGTCACCGACAGGCCCAGCGCGGCAAAGTGGCTGTAGAACACGCTCGCGTAGTAGCCCTCGTACTGCGCAATCGGGTTCTTGCGGTGCCAGTCGTGCGGGATTGAGGCGAACAATGCTTTCAGGTGCGTGTGCAGTGCGGGCAGGTCGGCCTGCTGGAGCAGCTTCAGCAGCGGCAGGCGCAAGCGGGCATCGCCCGACACCCCCAGGGCCGGCAACAGCGCCCGGTTCAGGCTCGCTTCCACTTCCAGATTCGGGTAGCCCAGCGTATACACCCAGAAGCCTGTAACCGGTTGTTCGACTTTGGCAATGGTCAGGTAACCCGTCTGGAACAGCAACGCCTCGCTGCTGATGTCCTGCACGTCGAAACGGCCCAGCAAATCCTCTTCGGTGGGCAACACGGCCAGTTCCGGAGTGAAGCAACCACGCTCGGCGAGCAGCTTCACCAGAAAGCTCGGCGTGGCGGTTTCGAACCAGTACGGCTTGAACTCGCGGTTCTGAAACAGCAGCAACAGGTCGAAGGGGTTATATACCGGCTCGCCGCCCCAGTTGTAGCCGTTGTACCAGCGGCGCACCTCGTCGCGGTCCAGACCGGGTAGTTCGGGCGCGAACACCGTGTCCACGTCCGAATCGGTATAGCCGCAAATGTCGGAGTATTCCGATAACAGCGTGATGTCGCGCAGGTTGTTCAACCCGGAGAACAGACTGACCTTGCTGAACTTGCTCACCCCGGTCAGGAACACGAAGCGCAGCCAGGGGTCGGCATCCTTCAACACCGAATACAGGTTCTTCAGCCCTTCGCGTGCCTCGATGGCCGCTTCCGGGGCGCTCAGGTTGTCCAGAATCGGTTTGTCGTACTCGTCGATCAGCACCACCGCCCGCTGGCCGTATTGCGTGGCCGCATCGCGGATCAGGTGGGTGAAGCTGCCGGCGATGTCCTCGGCGGGTGCTTCCGGTTCGGGCAGGGAGAGCTCGCGGCGGATGTCGATGAGTTGCTGACGAATGCGCCGGTCGAGCTCTTCGCGCCCGCGCACCACGCCGCTACCGAAGCTGATCCGGATCACCGGGCTGGGCGTACTCCAGTCCCAGTGGGTGTCAGCGTACAGGCCGGCGAACAGCGCGCGCTTGCACTCGAACAATTCCTTGAGCGTGTCCAGAAACAGGCTCTTGCCGAAGCGACGCGGGCGGGACAGGAAGAAGTACTTGCCCTCCGACACCAGCCGGCAGGCAAAGCGCGTCTTGTCGACATAGTAAAAACCGCCGGTGCGGATTTCCTTCAGGTTCTGGATGCCGATGGGCAGTGACTTGCGGTGCATTCCTTGCGGGCTCCCTGTGAGGCTGCGGGTGAGGTGGCGGGCAAGGCGAACTATAGCAGCGCAACCCCGGCGCCGCAGGGCACACCCGGGGCACAGGGGCTTCACGGCCAGCCAGCCCACCATTGCCCCAGCCAGCCGCCTGGTCGGAACGGTCTGTTATCATCGGCCTCCGCAGACAGTTGCCCGTGAGGCCGAGTGTTCATGAAAATTGCCACCTGGAATGTCAACTCTCTGAAAGTCCGCCTGCCCCATGTACTCGACTGGCTGGCCGAGCATCGACCGGATGCGCTGTGCCTGCAGGAGCTCAAGTGCGAGGACAAGGCGTTTCCGCTCGATGCGCTTGTCGAGGCGGGTTATCAGGCGGTGTTCAGCGGTCAGAAAACCTACAACGGCGTGGCCATCCTGAGTCGTGAGCCAGCGCAGGACGTGGTGCGCAACCTGCCCGGATTCGAGGATGAGCAGAAACGCCTGATCACCGCCACGCTGGGCGGGGTGCGCATCGTCTGCGGATACTTTCCGAACGGCCAGGCGGTGGGATCGGAGAAATTCGCCTACAAGATGCGCTGGCTGGAGGCCCTTGCCGCCTGGGTCGAAGAGCAGTTGCAGGCGCATGAGCGACTGGTGCTCACCGGGGATTTCAACATTGCTCCGGAAGACCGCGACGCCCACCCGGACTGGAAGGACGAAATCCATGTGTCGGAGCCGGAACGCGCCGCCTTTGCACGACTCACCGGACTCGGGCTGGTGGACGCCTTCCGCCTTTTCGAACAGGCTGAGCGCAGCTTCTCGTGGTGGGACTATCGCAACCTGGCCTTCCGCAAGAATGTCGGCCTGCGCATCGACCATATACTGGTTTCACCCGCCCTCAAGCCGCTGTGCACCGCCTGCACGGTAGACAAGGCCCCCCGCAGGCTCGAACGGCCTTCGGACCATGCGCCGGTGGTGCTTGACCTGTCGGACGGATGACGCATGACGCCCACCCCCCTGCCCCCGGCTGACACGCTGACCGCCGATACCCTGCTGGCGCACTATCCGATGCTCGCTGCGCTGCCTGCCAGTGCCCTGGAGAACCTGCTGCGCACAGGCCAGTGGATGACGCTGCCGGCCGGGCAGGTACTGTTCGACGATCATCAGGCCTGCCAGGGGTTTCCGTTCGTCCTCAGCGGATCGGTGCGGGTGGCGAAGGTATCGCCCAACGGGCGCGAGTTGCCGCTGTACCGGGTGGGGCCGGGAGAAACCTGCATCATTTCTTCATCCTGCCTGCTGGGCCGACAGGACTACAACGCACGGGGCGTGACCGAGCGCGAAACCCGCCTGATGCTGCTGCCGCGCAGCGTGTTCGATGGACTGCTGGCCGAAGCGGGGTTTCGCGACTTTGTGTTTCATCTGTTTGCCGAGCGCATCGCCGACCTGATGCAACTGATCGAGGCTGTGGCCTTTCAGCGCCTCGATCAGCGTCTGGCTGCACTGCTGCTGGGCAAGGGCCGGGTGCTGCATGTCACCCACCAACAGTTGGCCGACGAACTGGGCAGTGTGCGCGAGATCGTGTCGCGCCTGCTGAAGGGTTTTGCCGCGCAGGGCCTGGTGCGCCTGTCGCGCGAACAGGTGGAAGTACTCGACGCCGCAGGGCTGCGCCGGATGGCCAGCGACGGGCGCGACGGCTGAGCGCACATCCACCGGAACCCGCCCATCCCACCTCCGCTCCAAGCGGTGAAGCGTAGCGCGCAGGCTATGTAACCCAGGTTACAGACACGCGCGGCGCCTGCCGACGAGAATGGCGAACATGAGACAGGGCTGCAGGTTTCAAGGTCACACGCTTCGCCTGCCCCGGTCCCTGCTTCCTCCATTCACACCCCTCTCATCCTTTCAGGAGTCTGACGATGAAATCCAATGTAGGCGGTATCGACAAGATTCTTCGCATTGTGGCCGGCATCGTGCTGATCGCACTGGGCATCATGGGCATTGGCGCGCCCTGGACCTTCATCGGCATCGTGCCGCTGGCCACCGGTCTGATGGGCTGGTGCCCGGCCTATACGCTGATTGGCGTCAACACCTGCCCGGCGAAGAAAGACTGACGCAGGGCACGGCTTGCCGGCCACAAGGCTTGCCAGCCTTTTTGCAGAAGGCGGCCGGGACACCCCGGGCCGCCTTTTTTGTGCGCGCGGCGTGCACGGCTCAATCAGGGCCTCAATCGGCGGCGCGCCCGGTGTCACGCTTTGCGGACAGGTGATTTGCAATGTCCACGAACTGCGCCACCGACAGGCGTTCCCCGCGCAGCTGAGGGTCCAGCCCCAGAGCCTGGAAGTCCTCGTCGGAGAGGAAGTCACGCAGGGTGTTGCGCAGGGTCTTGCGGCGCTGGCCGAAAGCTGCAGCCACAATCCGGCCGAGCAGGGCCTCGTCGTGCGCCGTCAGGTCGCTGACCGGCTTGGGTAGCATGCGCACGATGCTGGAGGTGACCTTGGGCGCGGGCACGAAGGCCCCCGGCGGCACATCGAACAGACGGGCCATGCGGAAACGGTACTGCAGCATCACCGACAGACGGCCATAATCGTCGGTGCCCGGTTCGGCCACCATGCGCAGCACCACTTCCTTCTGCAACATGAACACCATTTCGGTCACCCTCCCGGCGAAGCCTGCAAGGTGAAACAGCAAGGGGGTGGAAATGTTGTACGGCAGATTGCCCACCACCCGCAACGGCGCGGGCAGGCTCGCGAAGTCGAACTTCAGCGCATCGCCCTCATGAATGCTGATCTGGCTGTCGTCGTAGCGCTGGCGCAGCCGGGCAATGAGGTCGCGGTCGATCTCGACCACATGCAGGTGGCCCAGGCGCTGGATCAGCGGATCGGTCATCGCCCCCAGTCCGGGGCCGATTTCCACCAGCGCCTCGCCCACCTTCGGGCGGATTGCATCGATGATCTTGCGAATGATGTTGGGATCGGACAGGAAGTTCTGCCCAAAGCGCTTGCGGGCGCGGTGTTCGTTCATGCTTGGTTACGCTCGCTTTAGCTTGATTGGACCATGCTCACGGCCAGTGCGAAAGCCGCAAACAGGCTGCCGGGATCGGCCCGGCCGGTGCCGGCCAGGTCGAGGGCCGTGCCATGATCCACCGAGGTGCGCACGATGGGCAGCCCCAGGGTCACATTCACCCCGCCACCAAAACTGGCGTGCTTGAGCACCGGCAGGCCCTGGTCGTGATACATCGCCAGCACCGCATCGCCCTGTTGCAGGGTATGCGGCACGAACAGGGTATCTGCCGGCAGGGGGCCGATGAGCCGCAGCCCTTCGGCGCGCAGGCGCTCCAGCACCGGAATGATGAGGTCGATTTCCTCGCGCCCCATGTGCCCCCCCTCGCCGGCATGGGGGTTGAGGCCCGCCACCAGAATACGGGGCTCGGGCAGATGAAAACGCTCGCGCAGGTCGTGGTGCAGGATGCGCAGGGTCTCTTCGAGTGTCTCCGGGGTGATCGCCGCCGGCACGGCACTGAGTGGCAGATGGGTGGTGACGAGCGCCACGCGCAGGCCGGCCCCCACCAGCATCATCACCACACGCGGCGTGCCTGTGCGCTCGGCGAGATATTCGGTATGACCGGAGAACACACTGCCTGCCTGCGCCAGAGCAGCCTGGTTGATGACCGCCTTGTGAATCGGCGCAGTGACCATGCCGGCAAACTCGCCGCTGCGACAGCCCGCAATGGCGCGATCAAGCATCGCCAGCACATAGGCGGCATTGGCGGGATCGGGCACACCGGGGCGGGACGGCACCGCCAGCGGCAAGTGCAGCACCTCCAGCATACCGGGGATGGCGGCATCGAGCTCGGGCCGAGCGTGCGGGTAGTCGACCAGGTGCACCGGCACCCCAGCACAGGCAGCCCGTTCGGCCAACAACGCGCGGTCGCCCAGCACCACCGGCCGCAGTGCCCACGTCCGTTCGGCCAGACGCGCGCATAACTCGGGGCCGATTCCGGCCGGCTCGCCACTGGTCACCGCCAGCACGGGACGCGGGGAGGCCTTCAGCGACATGGCGACGGCACTCAGTCGAGCAATGGATCGGCGTCGCGATCCAGCCGCAACTGCACATAAGCGCTGTCACGCTGCTCGCGCAGCCAGTCGTCGTAGGCCTCCTCGGCCTTGCGCTGGCGCAGTGCATTGCGGGCCACGTTGCGCTTGAGCTCATCGGTGACATCCTGCACCCGGCGCTCCTGCACCTGGATCAGATGCCAGCCAAAGGGCGAGCGCACCGGCATGCTGAGTTCGCCCGGCGCCAGCGCATCCATCGCACGCTCGAATTCGGGCACGGTATCGCCCTGATTGAGCCAGCCCAGATCGCCCCCCTTCGCACCGGAGAGGTCCACCGAGTGCACCCGGGCCAGTTCGGCAAAGTCATCACCATTCACGATGCGCTCGCGCAGCCCGAGCAGACGGGCTTCGGCATCAGCGTCAGTCAGCACCTCGGAAGTACGCAGCAGGATATGGCGTGCGCGGGTCTGGCCAATCTGCTCGGGCGCAGCCAGTTCGCCGCCGCGCGCATCGACAAACATCACGATATGCAGCCCTGCCGCACTGCGGATCACCTGTGACACCTGCCCCGGCCGCAAATCGCCCAGTACATCGGCAAACAACGCCGGCAGGCGGTCCTGGGTGCGCCAGCCGAGCAGGCCACTGTTCATGGCATCCGGGGCGTCGGAATAGGTGGCGGCCAGCCGACCGAAGTCCTCACCTGCGATGATGCGCTGCATCACCTCTTCGGCGCGGGCATTGAGTCGGGCAATGTCAGCCTGGCTGGGCGACTCGGGGGCACGCAGCAGGATGTGCGCGAGCAGGTATTCGCGACCGGAGAAGGCCCCGGGGTTGCTGGCGATGAAGTTGTCGACTTCCGCCTCGGTGACCACCACGCGGCTGTCCACCTCGCGTTCGCGCAGGCGGGTGAGCAGGATTTCGGTGCGGATCTGCTGCCGGAAGCGCTCCCAGCTGATGCCGTCGGCCTCCAGCGCGTCGCGCAGTTCGGTTTCAGAGAGCCGGTTGTTGCTGGCCACCCGCGAGATGGCGCGGGCCATGGTGGCCTCGTCCACCCGGATGCCGACCTCATCGGCCACCTGCATCTGCACCTTCTCGAGCACCATCTGTTCGAGCACCTGACGCTGGATGATGTGCTCCGGCGGCAGCTGCACGCCCTGGCGCTGCAGTTGCGCGACCGCCTGAACCATGCGGTCGCGCAGTTCGAGCGAGGTGATGACATCATTATTGACCACCGCCACGACCCGGTCGACCGGGACAGCGCGCTGCGCCAGCGCGCCGGGGTGCCAGAACAGGGCCAGCCCGCTCAGGGCCAGGGCCAGCAGGACGCTGCTGAATCGGGGAAGCATGCTCATGTTGGAAGTCATCGAATCAGGGAGTCTCGGAACGGAAAATTTCGGAAAGCTGTGGCAGGCCGCGCTCATTCATTGCCGAAATAGCGATTGGACAATGAGTCGTTAATCTTGCCATAGCCAGGCACACTGCGCCGGAGCAGATTGACCGGACTCGGTCCAATGCCGCCCAGCCCGCCCAGTTCGAGCTGGAAGAACAGCGCGTTGGTGGTGTCATCCGGATTGGTGGCAAAGCGGTGCAAGGCAGTACGGAACACCCAGCAGCCGCCATCGTACTCCACGCCGCCAATGGCCTCGGTAATGCGCTTTTCAAGAATCGAACGGCTCACCCGGGCCACCCCGTACCAGCGCCCGCCCAGCGGCCATTGAGCTGAAATATCGAGGTCACGCAGCACATCGCGCGAGAAACGATACCCTACATTGAGCACCTTGGCGTAATCGGGCTGGTAGCGCAGCGACACGTTGAAGCGCTCGGTGGAGCCATCGTCCGCGTTGTACTGCAACAGGGCATCGGTCGACAGGGTGCGGGTCAGCCGACCCGACACGGCAGCGAGCAGGTCGGTGCGGTTGGCGCCGATGTCGCGCTCGTCGGGCAGCAGCACCTTGCGGTCCGAGAAGTAGTAACGCTGGCCGACGGTGGCACGGAAACGCTCCAGCCCGGAATCCGGCTCGATCAGCCGCGTGGTGACCGCTGCGGTGATCTGGTTGGCGTCGGCCAGCCGGTCGATGCCGGAGTAACGGTTTTCGCTGAAAATCTGCGCAAAGCCGAAATCGTAGCGGTCGGTGTCGAACACCGGAATGTCATTCTGCCGGCGATACGGCACCCGCAGGTACATCAGGCGCGGCTCCAGCGTCTGGCGCATGGCATTGCCGAACACGCGGGTGTCACGGTCGAAGAACAGCCCGCTGTCCACACTGAGTACCGGCACAGCGCGGGTAATGTCGCTGCGGCCTGCGGCGGTGGGCTCATCCAGCCGGTAACGGGTGAAGTGGAAACTGGCCCTGGGGGTGATGAAATAACCGGGCCGCTCCACCGGCAAGGCCAGTTGCGGATGCAGAAACAGGCGCTGGCCGGTCGCCAGGCGGGCGTCTTCGTGGTCGAACTCAACGAATTCGCTCTCGATGGTGAACACCGCTCCGCCCGGCAGGCCGCCCCGCCGGCCATCCAGCCGCAACTGCGGCACCCGCCGGTAAGGAGCATCCACCTGGGTGAGGTTCTGGTAACTTTGCACCAGCGCCGAGGCGGTCCACCAGCCGCCGCCGGTATACCACAGCCGCCCCTCGCGCAGCAGGTTGGAGGTGGACGCGCCTTCCACCCGCGAACTGAGATCCTCGAAGTAGCGGTCGTCGGACACCGCATTGATATCCAGTGAGGCAAACAGGTGCGGCGTGATGCGCTGCTGATGCTGCCAGGCCCCCAGGCTGCGCGACTCGCCGGTGACCTGGTCGCGCGGCATCAACTCCACTCGGGTCTCGCCCCGATACTGGCCGGTGAGGTAGCGAAACTCCCCGCCAAGCTGCAACCCCCGGCGCGACATGATGCGGGGCGCCAGGGTGGCATCGTAGTTGGGGGCGATGTTCCAGTAGTACGGCAGGGAAATGTCCAGACCGGTCTTGTTCGACATGCCCACGGTGGGCACCAGCAACCCCGACTGCCGACGCTCGGAGAGCGGGAACTCGGCCCACGGCCACCACAGGATGGGCGTATTTTTGAACACCAGCGAACTGCCGTGCACCTCGCCCCGCTCGCGGTCGTAGTCCAACCGGAGGGTGTCGGCCTTGATGTACCAGTCGGGATCGGGCGCTTCGCAGGTGGTCCAGGTGGCGCCCTTCAGGCGGTACTGGTTCTCGCCTTCGAAATACATCACCTCCGCCTGCCCGCGTCCGCTCAGCGTGGCGCCGCCGGCCTCATCGCCAGCCCCGTCGCCCGCCAGGCCGCCAATCTCATACTCAGGCTGTTCGATTTCCCCGCTGCGGGCGTGCACGATGAAGCGCGCACTCGGCCCGCTCACCCGCTCGCCACTGCGATGGATCACCACATTGCCCTCGGCGTGTACCTCGTCGAGCAATTCGCGGTAGCCGATGCGGTCGGCACTCAGATGCAGGTCCTCGCGCAACAGCTCGGCCTGCCCTTCGGCGACGATTTCCATTTCCCGGGTACCGTAGATGCGCTCGGCGCGCACCTCGGTGGCTCCCTGCAGCAGCTCTGGCGCCACCTGCAGGGGGGGCAGCCCCTGCGCCAGTGCAGGCGGGGCAATCGCGCACAACAGCCATGGCAGCACCCTGATCCGCGTGTTCAATCCTGTTGCTCGCAAACCCCTGCTCCTGTTGATCCGCCATGCGCCGTGCCGCAACCCGGGCGGGCATTTTAATGGGCCGATTTGATAAACTCGGCGATTTTACACGAAGCCCGTGGAGCCTCCCGTGCAAAGACTGGCACAACTTGAAAACTGGCTGAAGACCGAACTGCCCGAGCAACGCTTCGAGCTGGCCCCAGCTTCGGCCGACGCCAGCTTCCGGCGTTACTTCCGCCTCACCGACACGGCCACCGGACACACCCGGGTGGTCATGGATGCCCCGCCCGAGCATGAAGACTGCCGGCCCTGGCTGACGGTGCGCGCCCTGTTTAGCGAAGCCGGCGTGCATGTGCCGCAGGTGCATGCAGCCGACATCGAGCAGGGTTTCGTGCTGATGTCCGACCTGGGCACCCGCACTTACCTGGACGTGCTCGACCCCGCCGCCCCGGAACAAGCCGCCCCCCTGTATGCCGACGCGCTGGGCAGCCTGATCGCGCTGCAACGCACCAGCCGGCCCGGCGTGCTGCCCGAATATGACCACGCCCTGCTGATGCGCGAAATGCGCCTGTTTCCCGAATGGTATGTCGGCAAGCACCTGGGGCTGGACCTGGACGAATCCAACCTCGCCATGCTGGAGAACCTGTTCGAGCGCATTGCCGCAGTGAACCTCGCCGAGCCCAAGGTGTTCGTACATCGCGACTATCACTCGCGCAACCTGATGTACCAGACCGGGGACACCCCCGGAGTGATCGACTTTCAGGACGCCGTCTACGGGCCACTCAGCTACGACCTGGTGTCGCTGCTGAAGGACGCTTACATCCGCTGGGACGAGGAATTCACCCTCGACCTGCTGATCCGCTACTGGGAAGCCGCGCGCAGCCTGGGCCTGCCGGTTCGCAGCGAGTTTGCCGACTTCCACCGGGAATACGAATGGATGGGCGTGCAGCGCCACCTGAAGGTGCTGGGCATTTTTGCCCGGTTGTCGCACCGTGACGGCAAGCATGGCTATCTGGACGACCTCCCCCGGGTGCTGGACGCCCTGCGCCGGACCTGCGAACGCTACGGCGAACTGCGCCCGCTGCTGAAGCTGCTCGACCGGGTGGCGCCGCGCGAGGTGACGGTGGGCTACACTTTCTGAGCCATGCGCCCTGCCCCGCCCATCGCGATGATCCTCGCCGCCGGACGCGGCGAGCGCATGCGCCCGCTTACCGACTCCTGCCCCAAACCCTTGCTGGAAGCCGGCGGCAAGCCCCTGATCGAACACCCCATCGCACGGCTCAGGCAGGCCGGCGTGAGCCGTCTGGTGATCAACCACGCGCATCTCGGCCACCTGATCGAAGAGCGCCTGGGAGACGGGGAGCGCTACGGCGTACGCATCCGCTACTCCCCGGAAAACCCCGCACTGGAAACCGCCGGCGGACTGCGTCATGCCCTGCCGCTGCTGGGTAGCGCGCCCTTTCTGGTGTGCAACGGCGATGTGTATTGCGAGCTCGACCCCGCAGCGCTGGTGCAGGCCGCAGCGCAGTTGCCCGCACACTGCCTGGCGCATCTGGTGCTGGTGCCCAACCCCGAGCATCACCCGCTGGGCGACTTTGCACTCGATCCCGCCGACGGCCTCCACCTGCGCGCCGACGACACCAGCCTGCCACGCTTCACCTATGCCGGACTCGGCGTGTTCCGCCCCGAACTGTTTGCCGACCTGCCCGATGGACAGGCTGCACCGCTCGGACCGCTGCTGCGCAGTGCGATGGCCAGCGGACGGGTCACCGGCAGCCTGTACACCGGCTACTGGCTCGATGTCGGCACCCCGCAGCGCCTGGCGCAGCTCGATGCGCATCTGCGCGCGCAACCTTGAACACGCGCAACGCCCACCACCGGCCGTGCGCAGCCCCCGTGCCATCGGGTAGTATCATCCGCCCATCCCCAACCCGCCCCCGGATCTGTCCATGTCCAACGCAACGGAACCCATCTCCCCCCCCATTGCAGCCTGCGCCCAGCGCCGCGCGCAGCTGATTGCACGCATGAACGCTGCTGGCGGTGGCGTGGCCCTGATTCCCACCGCGCCGGAAGTGGCCCGCAACCGTGACAGCCACTACCCCTACCGCTTCGACAGCTACTTTCATTACCTGAGCGGTTTCGGCGAACCCGAGGCCGCCATTGTGCTGGTGGCCGGCGCGCAGCCGCGCAGCATTCTGTTCTGCCGCGAGAAGAACGAAGAACGCGAAATCTGGGACGGCTACCGCTACGGCCCCGAGGCCGCCGCACAAGCCTTCGGGTTCGACGAAGCGTGGACGATCGGCGAACTGGAACGCCGCCTGCCCGAGCTGCTCGCCGACCAGCCGGTGTTCTGGTACAGCCTGGGCAACGACGATGCCTGGGACGAGCGTGCGCTCAATGCGCTCAACACCGTGCGCAACCGCGCCCGCGCCGGCGTCGTTCCTCCGCACAGCATTCGCGACGTGCGCGCCGAACTCGACGAGATGCGCCTGCTCAAGGACGAAACCGAGCTGACCCTGATGCGCCGTGCAGCGGCCATCTCGGCCCGGGCGCATGTACGCGCCATGCAGCTTACCCGCCCGGGGCGCCACGAATACGAGATCGAGGCCGAACTGCTGCACACCTTCCGCAAGGCCGGCAGCCAGGCCCCGGCCTACACCAGCATCGTCGCCAGCGGCCCGAACGCCTGCGTGCTGCACTATGTCGACAACAACCGCCGCATGTGCGACGGCGACCTGCTGCTCATCGACGCCGGGTGCGAGCTGGACGGCTACGCCTCCGACATCACCCGCACCTTTCCGGTGAATGGCCGCTTCAGCGCCGCGCAGCGCGACATCTACGAGCTGGTGCTGTCCGCCCAGCAGGCTGCACGCGAGTCGATCCGCCCCGGCGCGAGCTGGAACGATGCGCACGAGGCCGCAGTACACACCCTTGCCGCCGGACTGATTGATCTCGGCCTGCTGAAAGGCAGCCTGGAGGCGGTACTCGAACAGGAAAGCTACAAGCGCTTCTACATGCACCGCACCGGTCACTGGCTGGGCCGCGACGTGCATGACGCCGGCGAATACAAGCTCGATGGCGCATGGCGCACGCTGGCCCCCGGCATGGTGCTCACCGTTGAACCCGGGTGCTACATCCGTCCGGCCGACGATGTACCGGAAGCCTTCTGGAACATCGGCGTGCGCATCGAGGACGACGCAGTAGTCACCGAGACAGGGTGCGAATTCATCACCGACGGCGTGCCGCGCACAGTGACCGCCATCGAGGAACTGATGCGCGGAGAGCATCATGCAGGAGACTGATCTGCTCATCGTAGGCGCCGGCCCGGTGGGCCTGTCGCTGGCCCTGGCGCTGGCCGACAGCGGCCTGGACATCACACTGGTCGATGCGCGCGGCGCAGGCGCGGCCGCTGACGACCCGCGCACCCTGGCACTGTCGCACGGCAGCCGTCTTGCGCTGGAGCGGCTGGGCGTCTGGCAGGGCCTGCCAGCCACGCCGATCGAGACGATTCATGTATCGCAACAGGGCAGCCTGGGGCGCACCCTGATCCGCGCCAGCGAGGAAGGCGTACCGGCACTTGGCCATGTGGTCGCCGCCGGTGCGCTGGCCCGCGCGCTTGAACAGGCCGTGCGCGCCCGAGGCATCCGCGTGCTGAACCACCGCGAACTGCGCCACAGCCACGAACAGGCCGTCCCCCACGGCGAACGACTGAGCGTCACGCTGCATGACACGCATCCCGAGGCCCCAGCCGGGGAAAATACGCAGGGCGAGAGCTTCCGCCCCCGCCTGCTGGCCTGCGCCGAAGGCGGCCTTCAGGCTGGCCAGCCGGATGTGGTCGAACAGGATTACGGACAACACGCGCTGATCGGCTTCATCGATTCGCCCGGTGCACGTGAGCGCATTGCCTACGAGCGCTTCACCGCGCACGGCCCGCTCGCCCTGCTGCCCTGCGGCGAGCGGTTCGCGCTGGTGCATGTGTGCCGCCCCGAGCAGGCCGACGCGCTGATGGCGCTGGAGGCCGCAGAGTACCTGGCCCGCCTGCAGGCGATCATTGGCCGGCGCGTGCAACTGCAGGGCATTGGCGAACGTCACCGCTACCCCCTGCTGCTGCGTTACCGGCAGCATCCAGTGGGCGAACGCACGGTGTGGCTGGGCAACGCAGCCCAGACCCTGCACCCGGTGGCCGGACAGGGCTTCAATCTGGCACTGCGCGATGTGTGGGCTCTCACCGAAACCCTGCTGCACACGCATCGGCGCCCCCCGACCGACCCCGGTGCCCCCGCCCTGCTGGCGAGCTTCGCCCGCCAGCGTCAGCTCGACCGGAGCGCCACGATACGCTTCACCGATGGCCTGATCCGCGTTTTCAGCAACGATATCGCCCCACTGCATCACCTGCGCGGGGCCGGCCTCTTCGCGCTCGACCTGTTCCCCCCGCTGCGCAGCTTCATCGCCCGCCGGATGATGTTCGGCGCACGCGCCTGGCCTTGATACCCAACCACGTGGGGCAGCAACACTGTTGGCTAAATGCAACAGTGTTGCTCTCAAGCTTCATGACAAAACCCTGATGGGGCAACTACGGACTGCGCCCGCAGGGTGCTTGGGGTAGAATCCTGCCTTTGAATCTCCCGCACCGCCCTATCATGCAGTTCGCCGGTTTCACTCTACGCAACAATCTTTTCGTCGCACCCATGGCGGGTGTGACCGACCGGCCGTTCCGTCAACTGTGCAAGAAGATGGGCGCCGGCCTCGCGGTGTCGGAAATGGTGACCTCCAATTCCCTGCTCTACGGCAGCGCGAAGACCCGCCGCAGGGCCAATCACGATGGCGAGGTCGAGCCGATCTCGGTACAGATTGCCGGCGCCGACCCGGCCATGATGGCCGAGGCCGCACGCTACAACGCCGATCGCGGCGCACAAATCATCGACATCAACATGGGCTGTCCGGCCAAGAAAGTATGCAACGTCATGGCCGGCTCCGCGCTGATGCAGGACGAGGCACTGGTTGCCCGCATCCTCGAAGCCGTGGTCGCTGCCGTGCCCGATACTCCGGTGACCCTGAAGTTCCGCACCGGCTGGAACCGCCAGAACCGCAATGCTCCGAACATTGCCCGCATCGCCGAAGCATCGGGCATCCGCGCCATCGCGATTCACGGGCGCACCCGTGCCGACCAGTACATGGGCGAAGCCGAATACGACACCATCGCACAGGTCAAGACCCTGGTGCGCATTCCGGTAATCGCCAACGGCGACATCACCTCGCCCCAGAAGGCCAGGCAGGTGCTCGACCATACCGGTGCCGACGGTGTGATGATCGGCCGCGCCGCGCAGGGCCGCCCCTGGATCTTCCGCGAGATCGAGCACTACCTGAATACCGGTGAATTGCTGCCACCGCCCCTGGTGGGCGAGATCCGTGACGTGTGCCATGCGCACATGCTCGACCTGTACGCCTTTTACGGCGAAGAGACCGGCGTGAAGATCGCCCGCAAGCACATCTCATGGTACACCCGGGGGCTGGTGGGCTCTGCAGCCTTCCGTCGCATGATGAACCAGTTGCCCGATGTGGCCAGCCAGCTTGCCGCCATCGACGACTTCTTCGGTCAGCTTGCCGAGCACGATGCCCGCTTGCGCTACGAAGACGAATTGCCGCAGGAGCTTGCCGCATGAGTCGCCAGAACGACATCGCAGACAGCGTGCGCCGCACGCTGGAGCAGTACTTTCAGGACCTGGACGGCGAGAAACCGAGCGCAGTCTATGACATGGTGATTCGCACGGTGGAGCGCCCTCTGCTTGAGTTCGTGCTTGGGCAGACCAACGGCAACCAGACCGCTGCGGCCGAGATTCTCGGCATCAACCGCAACACGCTGCGCCGCAAGCTGACCGAGTACGAGCTGATCTGAACGGACCTGCCCCGCTTGGCCGGTGCAGCGTCATCCGACGGCACCGGCCCGCGAGATCGCAACCGAAGCCGGCAGCACGCTGCAGCGCCCGCGCATCCGGACCCGACAAGCACACGACACCACGACACCACGACACCATTTCTCAGTTCCCTGCTTTCCAACCTCCCAACCTCCACTTCCGACTCATTTCCAGCGAACGTCACACACCATGAAAGTTACCCAAGCCCTGATCAGTGTTTCCGACAAGCGCGGCGTGCTCGACTTTGCCAAGGCCCTGCATGAGCTGGGGATCAGACTGCTGTCGACCGGCGGCACCGCCTCGACGCTGCGCGAGGCCGGCCTGCCCGTGACCGATGTCTCCGAGCATACCGGCTTTCCCGAAATGCTCGATGGGCGGGTGAAGACACTCAACCCGCGCATCCACGGCGGCATCCTGGCACGCCGTGACCTGGCCGAGCACATGAGCACCATCGCGGCGCATGACATCAGCCGCATCGACCTCGTGGTGGTGAACCTCTACCCCTTCCAGCAGACCGTGGCCCGCCCGGGCTGCACGCTCGAAGAGGCCATCGAGAACATCGACATCGGCGGCCCCGCCATGGTGCGCGCAGCGGCCAAGAACCACGGCGGTGACGAAGGCGGCGTAGGCGTGGTCACCGACCCGGACGACTATCCGGCGATCATTGAGGAACTGCGCGCCGGCGACGGCAAGCTCAGCACCGCCACCCGCTTTTCGCTGGCGGTGAAGGCCTTCACCCACACCGCACGCTACGACTCGGCGATCTCCAACCATCTCACCGCACTGGCCGAAGACGGCTCGCGCAAGGCCTTCCCCGAACGCCTGCAGATGGCCTTTGACAAGGTGCAGGACCTGCGCTACGGCGAGAACCCGCACCAGCAGGCCGCCTTCTACCGCGAACCGGTGGTAGCCGATGGCGCCATCGCCGGCTACCGCCAGCTGCAGGGCAAGGAGCTGTCGTACAACAACATTGCCGACGCCGATGCCGCCTGGGAATGCGTGAAGGCCTTCGACGCCGACATGGCTGCAGCTGCCTGTGTCATCGTGAAACATGCCAACCCGTGCGGCGTGGCGATTGCCGCACAACCGCTGGAGGCCTATCGCAAGGCCTTCTCCACCGACCCCACCTCGGCCTTCGGCGGCATCATCGCCTTCAACTGCGAGGTCGACCGCAGCACCGCCGAAGCGGTGTCGGCACAGTTCCTCGAAGTGCTGATCGCCCCGTCCTACAGCGACGAAGCCCTGGAATTGCTCAAGGCCAAGCAGAACGTGCGCGTGCTGGTGTGCGCGCTGGGCCAGTCGAGCAGTGTCATCGACATGAAGCGGGTGGGCGGTGGCCTGCTGGTCCAGACCGCCGACGATGCCCGTGTTGTGCTGGCCGACCTGAAATGCGTCACCCGCCGCCAGCCCGACGAGCGCGAGATGCGCGATCTGCTGTTCGCGTGGCGCGTAGCGAAGTACGTCAAGTCGAATGCCATCGTGTTCTGCCGTGACGGCATGACCGTGGGCGTGGGCGCCGGCCAGATGAGCCGGGTCGACTCCACCCGCATTGCTGCGATCAAGGCCGAGAATGCCGGCCTGACGGTGAAGGGTTCGGTGGTCGCCTCCGACGCCTTCTTCCCCTTCCGCGACGGACTGGACGTGCTCGCACAGGCCGGCGCCACCGCCGTGATCCAGCCCGGTGGATCGATGCGCGACGCCGAGGTGATCGCAGCGGCCGACGAACAGGGCATTGCAATGCTGTTCACCGGCTTCCGCCACTTCCGCCACTGAGGCGCCCGGCACGGTACTCACCCAGGATGCGGGCAGCCAGCCGGCTGCCCGCTTTCGCAGTTTTGATGATCAATCGGTCTGCATTCATATGAAAGTACTTGTCATCGGTTCCGGCGGTCGCGAACACGCACTGGCCTGGAAACTTGCCCAATCCCCCAAGGTCACCCGCGTGCTGGTGGCGCCGGGCAATGCCGGCACCGCCCGCGAGCCGCTGATCGAAAACGTGCCGGCCAACAGCATTGAAGACTGGCTGGCCGTGGCCCGCCGACACAATGTGCACTTCACCGTGGTCGGCCCGGAAGCACCGCTGGCCGCAGGCGTGGTGGATGCCTTTCGTGAGGCCGGCCTGCGCATCTTCGGCCCCAGCCGGGGCGCTGCACAGCTGGAAAGCTCCAAGGACTTCGCCAAGCAGTTCCTGACCCGTCACGGCATTCCGACCGCACGTTACCAGACCTTCTCGAACGCGGTGGATGCGCATGCCTACATCGAGCGCGAAGGTGCGCCGATCGTGATCAAGGCCGACGGCCTGGCCGCCGGCAAGGGCGTGGTGGTCGCCATGACGCTTGAGCAGGCACACGAGGCCGTGGACATGATGCTGCTCGACAACCGCATGGGCGATGCGGGCGCCCGGGTGGTCATCGAAGAGTTCATGCGCGGCGAGGAAGCCAGCTTCATCGTGATGGCCGATGGCCGCAACGTACTCGCACTGGCCACCAGCCAGGACCACAAGCGCCTGCTCGACGAGGACCTCGGTCCCAATACGGGCGGCATGGGCGCCTACTCTCCCGCGCCGGTGGTCACCCCTGAGGTGCATGCCCGGGTGATGCGCGAAATCATCCACCCCACCCTCGCCGGGATGCATGCCGACGGCCTGTCTTACACCGGCTTCCTGTATGCCGGCCTGATGATCGACGAGGCCGGCCAGCCCCGCGTGGTGGAGTTCAACTGCCGTTTGGGCGATCCGGAAACCCAGCCTATCCTGATGCGCCTGAAAACCGACTTTTCCGACCTCATCGAAGCCGGCATCGACGGCCGCCTGGGCGAAATCGAAGCCGAGTGGGACCGCCGTGTGGCACTGGGCGTGGTGATGGCCGCCGCAGGCTACCCCGAGTCCCCGCGCAAGGGCGACGTGATTCGTGGCCTGCCCGAGACGGAACGCGAGGACGTGCATGTGTTCCACGCCGGCACCGCCGCGCGCGGCACAGAAGTGCTCACCTCCGGTGGCCGGGTGTTGTGCGTGACCGCACTTGGCGACAATATTCGCCACGCGCACAAGAGCGCCTATGAAGTGGCCGATGCGATCCTGTTCGACGGTCGCCAGTACCGGCGCGACATCGGCTACCGCGCCCTGGCGCGCAAGAGCTGAGCGGGCAGCAATCAAGCACATGAGCATCGAGACTAGCGAGATCAAGGACTACCTGCTGGCATTGCAGGCCCGCATCGTCGACCAGCTTGAAGCCTTCGACGGCGAATCCTTCCACACCGACAGTTGGACGCGTCCGGCCGGCGGCGGAGGCATCACCCGGGTGATCGAGGAAGGTCGCTTCTTCGAGCGCGGCGGGGTCAACTTTTCCCACGTGCGCGGCGACCGGATGCCCGCCTCGGCCACCGCCCATCGCCCCGAACTGGCCGGACGCCGTTTCGAGGCCATGGGCGTGTCGCTGGTGCTGCATCCGCGCAACCCGTACTGCCCCACAGTGCATATGAACGTGCGCTGCTTCATCGCCAGCGCGGACGGACAGCCGCCGGTGTGGTGGTTTGGGGGCGGCATGGATCTGACGCCCTACTACCCTTTCGAGGAAGATGTGCGCCACTTCCACCGCACCTGCCGCGACGCAGTGCTGCCTTTCGGTGGCGCGGCGCAGTACCAGCGCCTCAAGCAGTGGTGCGACCGCTACTTCCACCTCAAGCACCGCAACGAGGCACGCGGGGTCGGTGGGCTGTTCTTCGACGACCTGGGCGCCGACGGACAGACCGACTTCGACATGGCCTTCGGCCTCACCCGCAGCGTCGGAGACGCCTTCCTGCCGGCCTACCTGCCCATCGTCGAGCGACGCCGCGATGTCGTCTATGGCGAGCGGGAGCGGGATTTCCAGGCCTACCGGCGTGGCCGCTACGTCGAATTCAACCTGGTGTTCGACCGTGGCACACTGTTCGGGCTGCAGTCGGGCGGGCGCACTGAATCCATCCTCATGTCGCTGCCCCCGATCGTCAAATGGCGCTACGACTGGCAACCCGAAGCAGGTTCGCCGGAAGCGCGGCTGTACGAAGACTTCCTGCCGGTGCGCGACTGGGTGTAACGGGGGGGGCTGCCTGCATTGCAGCACCTCACCGGTCCAACAAAAAACCCGCCTGTTGGCGGGTTTTTTGTGATTCGTTGCTCCTGCGGAACGCTGCCTCAGCCCACCACTGTCAAGGCCCGGGACTGCGCAGCAGCGCGGTAGTACTCCATCGCTTCGGCCGGCCGCTCCAGGCGCTCCATCAATTCGCCCAGAGCAAGCTGCACGTCCTTGCGCGGATCGATGCGCAGGGACTGTTCCAGATAACTTTGTGCCTTGCCCCAGATCTGCGCCTGCATGCACTGACAGCCCAGCGCGTACAACAGTCCGGCATCCTCCGGATGGGCCACCAGCCAGCGTTCAGCCTGAGACAGGGCGTCCTTGGCCTCATCGGCACTCCCCGCGCAACGCGCATACAAACGCACCAATTCGCTGTTCCATTCGGCATCGAGCACCCGCTCCACCGAACGGCGAGCGGCAACCCCCTGGCCGGTCGCACCCAGCGCGGTGACCACCTCGCGCATCATACCCACATCGTTGATCACCTCGCGCGGCAGCGCACGCCAGTACGCAAGCTGCTTGTCCGGCTCGCCCACCAAGGCGCGCAACTGGGCGGCATGTGCCTGACGCAAGCCCTCACGGGCCTGGGCCTGATCGATGGCACGATTGTCGAGCAGACGGTGGAGCGCCGTGACGGCCGTCTCCCAGTCGCCACGCTCCCGCGCCAGTTCGAGTTCAAGGCGATAGGCGGCGCTGCTCTTGTGCTCGCTCTGCTTGAGTTCGGCCATCGCGCGGCTGGCGTCTTCCAACTTTCCGCTGCCCAGGGCCAGTTCCACATCGGTCAGCAGACCGGCGGCGCGGGTACTGCGATCGGCCTCAAGCCGGTCCATCCACTCACGGTAACGCTTGGCATCGCCCAAGCCATGTGCAGCCCGGGCCGCAATCAGCGCGGCCACCGGCGCCTCGCCCCCTGCCGCCCAGGCGATTTTCGCCTGACGCAAGGCCTCGGTATAACGCCCTTCGAACAGCGCCTGCAGCGCGTCGCGCAGCGAACGGTAAGCCTTGTCCTGACGTCTGCGCGAGCGGAACAGGCCTACCTTGCCGGGCAGGTCGATGGCGCGCGCAACCATGCGCACCAGCATGTGCAGTGCGAGAAAACCAACCACCAGCACAACGATGGCCAGATTCAGCGACACCTGCGCGCGCCACGGCGGGAACACCACCAGCAGATACCCCTGATTGGCTTCGGCCAGCATGGCCACGCCTGCCGCCACGGCAAAAATCGCGATGATCCAGATCAATGTACGCATGGCGAACCTCTCAGCGCGACGCCGGAGCGCTGGCCGCACGGGCCTGCGCCACGCGAAGGGCGGCAAACGTTTCTTCAAGGGTCGGCGGCTGGGCGGTGATCGAGATCGCTTCAAGCTCGCTCATCTCGGCCACGGCACGCTGCACTTCCGGGTCGCGCAGGTCGAAGAAACGCTCCACCCAGCCACGTGCCTGGGACAGATCGGCAGCATAGGTGCGGCCGTCGCGCGCCAGCAGCGCCAGGCGTGCGGTGAGCAGACGCACCTTCACGTTCTCACGCAGGAAGGTGCTCTGTGCCGGCGCCAGCAGGACCGGGTCTGTCTGGTCCAGACGCTCAAGCCGGATCATGCCCTTCACCTCATCCCATACATCGGCCGCCAGGGCGCGTGCATAGGCCAGCGAACGGTCGGTCCAGCCCAGGCTCTCATCCACCTCGGCCAGTTCGGCCTTGCCGCCCAACGCGGTCGATTCGTCCAGCGTGAATTCGTACACCAAGGGGAGCTTGTCCATGCGCTCGAGCAGGATTTCCAGCTTCAGCGCCAGCCCGGACACATCCACCCTGGGATGGGCCTTGATGGTATCGAGGTCGCTGATGAGCGCCTTGCGCAAAGGCTGCAGATGCGCCTGCTCCGGCATGGCCAGACGGGCGTCGGCACTTTCCAGCGCAATCAGTGCGGCTTCATAGTTGCCTGCGAGTTGCAGGTGCTGGGCCGCGATGTTGATGGCCTGGGCAATCTCGGCCAGCACCTGGTCACCACGCGAACGGGAATATTCCTGATACAGGGCCTGCAAGGCAGCCGCCTGACCTTCGGTAGCGGCCACCTTGGACTCCATCGCGCCAATGCCGCCCTGGATCGATGCAATCGTTTCCTGCTGCTGGCGCACCAGCCCACGCAGTTCGGCCACCGTGACATCGGCCCCATTCACCCGCTGCGCGACTTCGGCCCGCAACTCCTTGGTCGCCAGCCTGAGTTCATACACCTGCCAGCCAGCGGCGGCCGATGCCAGTACCGCCACTGCGGTCAGCCCCACCAGCAGCGCCGTGCCGCGTCCGCTGCCCTGAGTCGGGGCAGGAGCGACCTCCTCTGCCGGCAACGCAGCACCAGCCTGTCCACCGCCGTCAGCGTGTGCGCGCTCTGCCTCTACGGAAGATGTCACAGTCGGGTCACGCTCGGATTCATCACGTCCGGCCACATTGGGGGCGCCATCTCCGGACACGGCCGGCTCGCCGGACGCCGTGGCCTGTGCAGCCTTCGACAACACAACGGCATCGCCGTCCGTCACGCCAGGCTCTGCATCCGGCTTGTCTGCGGCCTCGGACGCGGCAGCACGGGTCTTGTCATCATCGCGACGACCGCCCCGCCTGGAGCCGCGCCCCTTGTTGCGGTCATTGTTGCTGTCGCGAGCGTCGCCTCCTGACGCCTGGTCTTCGCCGGAACTGGGCGGCAGCTTGTCTCCGGAACCGTCCTCAGTAGGTGCCTGTTGTTCGCCCTGCACGGGCTTGGTCAGCGCTGGGATTTCTTTTTTCATGGTCGCGAGTTTAACCGAGACTGGTGGGAAGGTGCGAATCAAGGGCCTGAACCAGCCCTTCATCCGCGGGAGGCGTTTCGAACACCGTCGAAAAGCCGGCCTTGCGGGCATGTTCCGCAATCCGCGGATGCGGTGCGAAAACCGGTATCCCGGACAGCAGCCGCATGCCGTCCGGATCAAGCAATGCAAGCAGATTGCCAACCGCCTCGCTGCTGGTCAAGCTGATCGCATGAAGCTCACCAGCCTGTGCACAGGCCAGCAACGCCCCGGGCAGGCGGGTCGGTGCCCTGCGCCGGTAACAGTTCAGATAATCCACCCGGGCACCGCGTGCGCGCAAGGTGTCGCCGAGCAGCGGACGCCCGCCATCGCCGCGCAGGATGAGCACGCGACGGCCATTGACGGCGTTCGCCCGGAATTCCGGCAGGGCCAGCACTGCTTCGCTGTCGAAACCGGCCGCAGGCACGATCACCTCCGCAAAGCCTCGTGCCCGCAGGGCCTGCGCGCTGCCCTGCCCCACGGTGGCCACCTTCAGGCCGGCAGGCCACGGGCGGTGGGCCAGCAGGCCGTCCAGCCCGTACTGCACCGCATTCGGGCTGACGAAGAAAGCCAGGTCATAGTCGTCGAGCGCAGCGGCTGTCCGCTCGAAGGCGGAGGTCTCTTCCGGCGGCAGTATTTCGATCAACGGAAAGCACACGGGCGTGCCGCCGAGCTCTGCAATGCGGGCGCACAGCGATCCGGCCTGCGCGGCGGGTCGGGTGACCAGCACCTGCCTGCCCCGAAGTCCGCCGGCCATGTGTCCGCGCTCCGCCGTGGTCAGCCGATTTCGGCGAGGATGGCCTGCGCCCCCTGCGCCTTCAGCTGTTCGGCCAGCGCCAGTCCGAGCGATTCGGCATCGGCTGCCGGCCCACGAGCCTCCGCCTGCACCATGCGCGAGCCATCGGGCAGCGCCACGAAACCGCGCAACCACAGCTGACCCTCCTGCAGTTCGGCGTACGCGCCCAGCGGCACCTCACAGCTGCCGGCCAGTGCGCGCGACACGGCGCGCTCGGCAAGCACACAGGCGGCCGTGGCGGCATCGTGCAGGGGCTGCAGCGCGGCGATCAGGTCGGTGCGCGAGGACAGGCACTCCACCCCCAGCGCACCCTGCCCGACCGCCGGCAAGGATTGCTCGGCGCTGAGCACGCCACGAATGCGCGAGTGCATGCCGAGCCGCTTCAACCCGGCTGCAGCGAGGATGATGGCATCGTACTGACCTTCATCGAGCTTGCGCAGGCGGGTATCGAGGTTGCCACGCAGGCTGGTTACGCCAAGATAGGGATAGCGCACATGCAGTTGCGACTCGCGCCGCAGCGACGAGGTGCCGACGATGGTGCCCGGAGGCATGTCCTCCAGGCTCTCGTAGCGGTTGGACACGAATGCATCGAAGGGATCTTCCCGGTCGCAGATGCACGCCAGATGAAAAGGGGCCTCCATGCTCATCGGCACATCCTTCATCGAATGCACCGCAATGTCGGCGCGGCCGTCGAGCAGCGCGGTTTCCAGTTCCTTGATGAACAGCCCCTTGCCGCCCACCTTGGCCAGTGGCCGGTCGAGTATCTGGTCGCCACGCGTGGTCATGCCCAGCAGTTCGACCTGACAGGCGGGGTACAATGCCTCGAGACGTGCCTTGATGTGCTCGGCCTGCCACAGGGCCAGGCGGCTTTCACGGGTGGCGATGACAATACGTTCGGGCGGCTGGAGGCCGGTTGCAGACTGGGTCACGGCGTACTCGAAGATCGGGACAGGAATTCCATGAAAATGAATCAGACGGCACGGGCCGGTTCGCAGCAGCGAACCGCAAACGCCATGCGACTGAAAGCGTGGGTCGGCATTCTAGCATGGGCGGCCGCCCTGCCCGCATTCCTGCCCGGTTTTGTCGCCGCCGCAGCGGACGCGCCGGCACGCATGGAGCGGCTCGCCGAACCGGTCGACCTGCAACAGGAAAGTCGGCACATGGCCCTTCACGGCATGCCGATGGTGGTGTTGTACAGTCAGGCAGACTGCCGCTACTGCGACCAGGTGCGCACCCACCTGCTACCCATGGCGCGAGAACAGGCCACGCAACCGGCCGAACGGCAGCATGCGCTGTTCCGGCAGGTGAACCTCGACAGCAACGCCCCGCTCACCGACTTCAGCGGCCGGTCCACCACCCAGTCGGCCTTCTCGAAGGCGCAGGCGATCCGCTTCACCCCTACTGTGGTGGTGTATGGGCCGGACGGTCGCACACTGGGCGAACCGATCCTGGGCGTGCGCATTCCGGATTTTTACAGCCAGTATGTGGAGCAGGCCATCGGGCAGGCACGCGAAGCACTGCGCGCGCAACGCCCCTGACTCACAAGCCAAGCAACGGTCGCAGCTGCGACCACTGACGACGGCTGACCGGAAGACGCTCGTCCAGCCCCTGCAGCAGGATTTCCCAGTGGGCATCGCCGTCATTGCCAACCACCCGCTCCACGCCGGCAATCGCCTCGCGCGCCACCAGGCAGTTGCGATGGATGCGCACGAAGCGCTCAGGAAACTCCTGCTCCAGTTGCACCAGTGACTCGTCCAGCACATGGCTGCGCGTACGGGTGGTGGCGGTGACGTACTTGAGCTCGGCCTTCAGGTACAGCACATCGGCCACCGGCACCAGCAGGATGCGGCCACGCTCGCTGACGCTGAAGTGCCTGCGTGCGCCCGGCGCCAGTGACGCCAAAGCCTCACCGGCCAGCGGGCGGCGCTGCCGTGCCCGCCCCAGCGCCTCGGCCAGCCGCACGGCGCGCACTGGCTTGAGCAGATAATCGGCCGCCGCCACCTCGAAGGCGCTGAGGGCATATTCGTCATGCGCCGTGGTGAAAATCACCACCGGCGGCGAATCCATGCGCGACAGATGGCGCGCCAATTCCACCCCGTCCATCGCCGGCATCTGAATGTCGGCCAGCACCACATCGGCCGACTCGTGCTCCAGCAGGCGCAACGCCTCCACCCCGTTGGCCGCCATGCCCACCAGACGGGTCGGCTGCTCGGCCGCGATGTCGCCCAGCAACTCGCGCATGCGGCTGCGGGCCGGCGCCTCGTCATCGACGATCAGCACCGACAGCACCGGCTGGGCACTCGTGTCGTGCGCGTCGCTCATCCCTGCGCCCTCCTGTAGGGCAGCTGAATGGTGACCCGGTACTTGCCCTCCCGTACGCTGCTTTCCAGACGTGCCTCAAGATCAAAGAACAGCATCAATCTCTCCCTGATGTTGTCGAGCGCCATGCGGTTGCCCACATGGTGACTTTCGTTTTCGGTAAACGGGTTTTCCACCCGCAGGATGATCTGATTGCCCCGGCGGCGGCCCCGCACGACGATTTCACCGGGCTCGGCGGCCGGCTCGATGCCGTGATACACCGCATTTTCCAGCAGGGGCTGGAGCATCAGCGGCGGCACCAGTGCATCGCGCGGACAGCCTTCGAGCGACCAGCGCACCTTCATGCGATCGCCGAGGCGCAGGGTTTCCAGATCCACGTAACGCTCGCACAGGACCAACTCATTGCGCAGCGGCACCAGCTCGCGCTGTTCGCGCATCAGCGCCCGGAACAGATCGGCCAACTCCTCCAGGGCCAGTTCCGCACGACGCGGGTCGGAGCGGATCACGCCCAGCACACCGTTGAGCGCATTGAACAGGAAATGCGGCCGGATGCGGGCCGTCAGGGCACGCAAGCGGGCCTCTGTGTGCGCTGGCGACAGGCTGCGGCTGCGGTAATCGAAATAGGCAAGACACGCCCCGGTAACCGCCCAGGCCCACAACAGCCAGCGCCACGCCAACGCCTCGCTCCCATCGCGCAGCAGCGGAAAGCAGGCCAGCACGACCGCACTCACCAGCACCAGAATGAAGGCGCCCGCGCGTGCCAGACCTGCACGCTTGAGCAGTGGCTGCAGCAGGTACAGCAGCAGCACCACCACAAACAGCGGCAACTCCACCCGCCCGGCCATGTTGATGGTGCGCTCCAGCCACACGCGCGGCTCGCTTTCGAGCACCATCACAGTACCGGCAGCCAGCAGGTTCACCAGCACCAGTACCCGCAGCAACACGCCCAAATTGCGGAAATCCGGCACATCGCCACGTCGGACGGGGGCAACCGGCTTTTGCTTTATACTTTCCACTTGCTCTCCACGCGGGGCTCAGGGTGTGCAACAGGGTGCAACGGCGCCCCGGCCCGTGCGCACACCGGCCCCGCACACCAACGCCGACCCGCACACTCAGAACTCACTCCGGTATCATCTCGTTATTATGACAGACACTTCATCCCAGAACGCTGCCAAGGCCTGGTCCGGCCGTTTCTCCGAACCCGTCTCCGAGCTCGTCAAGCGCTACACCGCATCGGTGGGCTTCGACCAGCGCATGGCCGCGCAGGACATCCGGGGCTCCCTGGCCCACGCCAGAATGCTCGCCGCACAGGGCATCATTCCGGTCAGCGACCTGAGCGAAATCGAGCGCGGCATGGCCATTATCCGCGATGAGATCGAACGCGGCGAGTTCGCATGGAACCTGGACGACGAAGACGTCCACCTGAACATCGAGAAGCGGCTCACCGCACTGGTGGGCGATGCTGGCAAGCGACTGCACACCGGACGCAGCCGCAACGATCAGGTCGCCACCGACATCCGGCTGTGGCTGCGCGATGCGATCGACCAGATTCTGGTCCTCATCGAGCAGTTCCAGCGCAATCTGCTGGCACTTGCCGAAACCCATGCCGCCACCCCGCTACCGGGTTTCACGCACCTTCAGGTGGCCCAGCCGGTGACCTTCGGCCATCACCTGATGGCCTACTACGAAATGAGCCGCCGCGACGCGGAGCGCTTCGTGGATGTGCGCCGCAGGGTCAACCGCCTGCCGCTGGGCAGCGCCGCGCTGGCCGGCACCAGCTATCCGATCGACCGTGCCTTCGTGGCCCGCGAACTGGGCTTTGAGGAAGTGTGCGCGAACTCGCTCGACGCCGTGAGCGACCGTGACTTCGCCATCGAATTCTGCGCAGCCGCCTCACTGCTGATGATGCACCTGTCGCGCATGTCGGAAGAGCTCATCCTGTGGATGAGTCCGCGCGTGGGCTTCATCGACCTGGCCGACCGCTTTTGCACCGGCAGCTCGATCATGCCGCAGAAAAAAAACCCGGACGTGCCCGAGCTGGTGCGCGGCAAGACCGGACGGGTGAATGGCAGCCTGATTGCGCTGCTCACCCTGATGAAGGGTCAGCCACTGGCCTACAACAAAGACAACCAGGAAGACAAGGAACCCCTGTTCGATACCGCCGACACGGTCATCGACACCCTGCGCATCTATGCCGACATGATCACCGGCATCCGCGTCAAGCCCGAGGCCATGCGCGCCGCCCTCGCCCAGGGCTATGCCACCGCCACCGATCTGGCCGACTATCTGGTGAAGAAGGGACTGCCCTTCCGCGATGCGCACGAAGTGGTGGCCCTCGCGGTGCGCGCGGCCGAGCAGCGTGGCTGCGACCTGTCCGACTTCACGCTCGCCGAACTGCAAGCCTTCTCCGCCCTGATTGCCGAGGATGTGTTCGGCGTACTCACGGTGGAAGGCTCGCTCGACTCGCGTAATCACCCCGGTGGCACCGCCCCCGCGCAAGTGCGGCAGGCCATCGCGCAGGCCCGGGCGCGGCTCGGATAGCGACACCGTGGAAACCAGCGTGAGCGTGAAGACCAGGATAGGCAAGTACGAGATCCTGCGGCTCATAGGCGAGGGGGCCACCAGTCTGGTGTACCTCGCCTATGACCCCTTCGCGCAGCGCGAAGTGGCCCTCAAGCAGATGCACCCCGAGATGCTGCGCGACAGCAACCGGGGGCAGCTGTATCGCCATCTGCTGATGAACGAGGCCACCCTGGTCGGCAAGCTGAATCATCCGCACATCGCGCAGATCTACGATGCGTCGATGGACGAGGACGAAGCCTTTGTGGTGATGGAATACGTACCTGGCGGCACGCTGGACGCCTTCACCACCGCAGACAAGCTGCTGCCCTTCGACCGATTGGTCGAGATCATCTTCAAATGCACCCGGGCGCTGGACTACGCCTTTCATCACGGCATCACCCACCGCGACATCAAGCCTGCAAACATCCTGATGGTGTCGCCGCAGGGGCAGGACATCAAGCTCAGCGACTTCGGTGCAGCCTTTCATGTTTCTGCCGAAATGACCCAGGTGGTCGGCGTGGGCTCACCCGCGTACATGTCGCCCCAGCAGATCCGCGACATGCCGGTAGACCAGCGTGCCGACATCTATTCTCTGGGCGTGGTGATGTTCCAGTTGCTCACCGGCCGCCTGCCCTTCGAGGGCGAAACCAACTACAGCCTGATCTACCACATCACCCACGACACCCCGCCACTGCCCAGCGCATTCCGCCCCGAAGTGCCCGCCGCACTGGAGGCCATCGTGCGCCGGGCGATGGAACCCGAACTGGAGCGCCGTTACCAGAGCTGGAGCGAGTTTTCGCAAGATCTGGCCCATGCCTTCCGCAACCGCGCCCTGGAGCCGGCGAACCGTGATATTCCCGAAACCGAGAAGTTTCAGACCCTGCGGGAAATGAGTTTCTTCCGCGAGTTTTCCGATGTCGAACTCTGGGAGGTGGTGAATTTCTCGAGCTGGACATACGACCAACCCGGCACGGTGATCATGCGCGAGGGGGAAACCGGCGATCACTTCTGCTTCATGACCGAGGGCGAGGCCCAGGTACGCAAGAACGGCAAGCTGCTCACCATTCTGTCGCCGGGTGAATGCTTTGGCGAGATGGCCCTGTTCTCTGCCGGAGGCGGCATACGCTCCGCGACCATCGAAGCCAGCACCCGGGTGTCCGTGGTCTGCATCAGCGCCAGCGCCCTGCACGCGGCTTCCGATACCTGCCGCATGCATTTCTACAAGGCATTTCTGGAAGTCCTGTCCACCCGCCTGTCGCTGGCCAACGCCCGCATCGCCAACATCTGACGGTTGACCCGCCTGCCGGACGAATACCCCGGCGCGCTCAGCGCCCTCCTCGCCCGCCCAGTCGTCGCCCGAATTTATGCAATGTATGACGCAGCAACAACGTGGGACGCATGCGCAGGCGGTGGTAGCGCAGGCTGCCCAGCCGCAATGCGAGACGCACGCCGGCATTGTCCTCCACCTCGGGCAGGCGCGACACGAAACTGCGCCGCATGACCCAGTCCAGCAACGCCATCCGCCATCCATCCGGCACCGTCAGCGCGGTCTGTTCGAGCAACCGGGGCATCGGCGTATCCAGCCAGCCCCGGGCGTAATGCAGGGCCAGGCCAAGCGGCCTGTCTGCGCAGTGGCGTTGAGAGGACGCCAGCAACTCGCCCCAGAAGCCCCTGTCCGTACCATGCCGGCGCAGCAGTCCGTCGATATCCAGCAGATCGCGCAGCCGATCGTCCAGTTCGGTGTCCTGAAACAGGTGAATTGCCGCATGCACCACCCGGTCGGCGGGCGACAGCACCCGATAATGGGTGTCCTGCGCGATCACCGCACGCTCGAACAGCGCCGTTGCATCGGCCCGCACCCGGGCGGTAACCGGCGAGATGGTGTGGTGCACATCGAGTTCGAAGCTGAAATCCGGATGACGCATCGGCGGTAGCTCATGGCTCCACTCCCGGTAATAACGATCATCGTAGGCATCGCTCACCGTGCTGCGCCAGCCGGCCGCGCGCAGTGAGGCCTCGGTGAGCGCCAGTTGCGAGCGCGGCACCAGCAAGTCCATGTCGGCAGGCAGACGCCCCCTGGCGCAGGGCTCGTCATCCACCAGATAGGCGGCCCCCTTCAGCAGCAACATGTCCACGTTTGCAGGAATGCTGCGCCGCAGCCGACCGAGCTCATGATGCATGCAGCGTGCCCGATAGTCAGCCACATTGCAGGCTGCCTGCAAATGTCCGCGCACTGCGTCCGGCACCCCCTCCCACACCCCGGGGCGGGCCGCGATGCGCTCCGCGAACTGCCCCAGCATGCGGGCCTGGCGAGCCACCGGCAGGGCCCGATCCCACTCCGCCAGCGTCCACTGCGCCACCTGCCCGACATCGCGCAGGGCCGGCAGCAACAGGGTCCAGGCCACCTCAGGGGGACGAAAGTCAGGCCATCGGCTCATGCGCGTCCTGTACCGTGTTGCGCAGCCAGTCCACGGCCTGGTCAACGTCGCCATACACCAGCCGATAGCATGCGCAGGCATTGACCAGATCGGCCAGCGCATGAAAGGCCGTGGCGCCCAGCACCGGATAATTGAAGCTGTTGAAGGCCAAGCGCGCAAAGGCTTCGTGCCGCTCTTCCGGAATGGCCTGCAGGGCCGCGCCCGGACGGTAAGCCGGAAACAGCACCACGGCCGGTCGGGCGGCCCGACGGCCAGCCTGCAATGCGATCGGATCGGGCGGCAGGTGCGCCACGACGCCCTTGCGCGTACCGGCAAAGCGCGGCCCGAGCCGTCCGGGGGCAGAGGCTTCGATCAGGTCTATCGAGGCATTCTTCAGCGCAATCGGCTTGAGCATCGGCAGCAGCACGGCACGGTCCGGGTCAAGCACACCAAATTCGTCGGACAGCAGACGGAAGCCCGCCAGCATCAGCGCTGCGGTGAGCGTGCTCTTGCCATGGCCGGGCGGAGCGGCCATCAGCACGGCACGATCCTCCAGGGCCACAGCCCCTGCATGCAGTAGCACATGCTGGTTGCAGCGCTGGCCAAACGACCAGTTCACGCCCCACTCATACAGCGGCAGCGCCAGACGGGCGGGAAAAGGCTCGAACGGCATCAGCCCGTCGATCAGGAAGCGGGCCTGGGGGCGCCAGAGCCTGCGCAACCCCGGGCTGTGCCGGATGCTGACATGGTAGTCGGCGAAGGCCGCGTCGCTGTCGGCGGCGGGTTCGACAGATCCGGCCGATACCTCCTGCAGCAGGGGGTAGTCGCGATACACCTGTTGCAAGACGGGCTCAAGCGCCGGGCAGGTGGCGTGCAGGCGTACCTTGGCCGCACCATAGTCGATCAACAGACCCTGCCCGCGCAGCATGCCTGCCAATGCAGCAGGCGGCAGACTGCCGATACAGGGACAGGAGGCAGAAAGTGCGTCCCGGGACATCAGCCTGACAGAATGCCCAGTCGCACGAAGCGGGCGAGCGCATCGGCCACCACCACCTCTGCGGGGTCCACTTCGAGTTGGGAAGAGAGAATGCTTCTGGCTTCATCCGCGCTCACGCGCCTGGGCCCGGCAACGGCAAACACCGTTTCCAGCACGGCCAAGGCGGCCGGACGCACCACATGGGTATGGCCGGAGGCGGCCTCGAACAACGCAGCCCCCTCGCCCAGAAGACGAAAGTCGAAACCGAGTTCGCCAAGAAAGGCGGACAGTTCAGAGGCGCTCAAGCCAGGCGCTGCGCGTCGGTCAGACGATCCGGCTCAACGCACGGGCGGCCAGGTTGCCGACCCCGACGGAATTCCAGCACGAGGCACTGACCAAACGGTCATTGCTGGCGTCATATACATAATCACCACCGTCAAAACCGGCCGCTGGCGGCAGGGTGACCGTTGCGCCATCGGCCACCGGCCCCCCCATGCTTTCGAAAAAGGCTTCCTCGTCGGTCACATTGACCACGCTGCTGCCATCCTGAAGGCAGGCACCGCTGCTTGAATTGGCCAGAGCCATGCCGCTGGGCAGGGTGAAGATTACGGGAGCTCCGATGACCGTCTTGAGCAAACGGCGTCTTTGCTTGACCCGATCAATATCCGACAAAGACATGGAACCCCCTTCTGTATTTGAATGCAGCGGTCTGTTGAATACTACCCAGCATCCGGCAGAACCAGAGACGCAATTTCCGGGCCTGCTAGACCCGAACGCCCCGGAAAGCCTGTCAGAACAGCGGCGTGTGCGTGTGCGCCGAAGTGTTCCGGAGCACGCTGACGCACGACTGTAAGAAAAGCCGACGCCGCAAGCAGGCACCGGGGGCAAATGCTGGAAAGCGGGAGCATATCACAGACGGACATCATTCATCCTGATGACATGCACCGGATTCAGGCCTGGCTGGTGTTGACCTCTGCCAGCATTTGCTGCAGTTCTCCGCTGGCAAACATTTCCTTTACGATGTCACACCCCCCAACGAACTCACCCTTGATGTAGAGCTGCGGAATGGTCGGCCAGTTAGCGTATTCCTTGATGCCCTGGCGCAGTTCGTCGCTTTCCAGCACGTTCATTGCAGCCACCTGCGTCACCCCGGCCTGCTTGAGGATCTGCACCACAGTGGCCGAAAAGCCACACTGCGGAAACTGCGGCGTGCCCTTCATGAACAGCACCACGGGATGGGCGTTGACCTGCTCGTGGATGTATTCCTTGATGTCCATTTTCAATCCGTAAAAGTTGAGTGAATTAGTCGGATAAGTGTAGATTCCGTACCGACCCGCGTCAATAGCGTTGTCAATGCCAACCCTGCCACTGACCACCGGACACCCGCTCGATTCCGGCCAGATCGCGCCATGAGGCAATCGCCGAGAAGCCGGCATCGGTCAGCAGACCACGCACCTGTGAAGCCTGGTCGTAGCCATGTTCGACAAACAGCCAGCCCCCCGGCTCCAGATGCTGCGGCGCCTGGGCCACGATGACCTGCAGGTCGTCCAGCCCTTGTGGCCCGGAAGCGAGCGCAGTGTGCGGCTCGAAACGCACATCGCCCTCCTCCAGATGCGGATCGGAGGACGCAACATATGGGGGATTGGCAACGATCAGGTTGAAGCGGTCGCCCTGCAGTGCTGAAAACCAGTCGCTCACCACGAAGGAGACGCTCGCCCCGATGCGGGCCGCGTTGGCCATCGCCACCAGCAGCGCATCGCGCGAACGGTCGACCGCTGTCACATCGGCCGCAGGTAGCTCGCAGGCCAGCGCAATCGCCAACGCACCGCTGCCGGTGCCCAAGTCCAGCACCCGGGCAGCGGATTTGTCGCTGAAATAGGCCAGCGCCAACTCCACCAGCAACTCGGTTTCCGGCCGGGGAATGAGCACTGCCGGGGTTACCATCAACGAATAACCATAAAACTCCCGCGAACCCACCAGATAGGCGACCGGCTCACCGGCAGCCCGTCGCTCGACGAGTTGGCGGAAGGCGCCCCAGTCCTCGCTGTCGAGCGTCTGCTCGGGATGCGACACCAGACGCGCTGGCGGACACTGCAGCACATGGCGCAACAGGACACGCGCATCCACCATGTCGATATGGGCTCTGGCCCACTGCAGGGCACCCGCGATATCGGGAGTGAGCAACTGTGTCATTTCAGTCTCCAGCCAGTTCGGCCAGCTGACCGGCCTGGTGTTCGAGGGTCAGGGCCTGGATCAACTCGTCGAGTTCACCTTCCATCACCTGGTCGAGTTTGTAAAGCGTCAGGTTGATGCGGTGATCGGTAATCCGGCCCTGCGGAAAATTGTAGGTGCGAATCCGCTCCGAGCGGTCGCCACTGCCAACCAGGCTCTTTCGGGTGGCCGCCTCCCTGGCCTGCTGCTCGCGCACCTGAATATCGTGAATGCGCGCGGCCAGCACCGACATGGCCTGCGCACGGTTGCGATGCTGGGAGCGGTCGTCCTGGCATTCGACCACGATGCCGGTGGGCAGGTGCGTGATGCGCACCGCCGAGTCGGTCTTGTTCACATGTTGCCCGCCGGCCCCGCTGGCCCGGAAGGTGTCGATCTTCAGGTCCGCCGGGTTGATCGCCACCTCGGCCAGCTCGTCGGCCTCGGGCATCACCGCCACGGTGCAGGCAGAGGTGTGGATGCGGCCCTGGGTTTCGGTCACCGGAATGCGCTGCACCCGATGCCCTCCGGACTCGAACTTCAGTCGGGCATACGCGCCGTTGCCAATCACGCGGGCAATAATCTCCTTGTAGCCCCCGAGCTCCGACTCGCTGGCCGACACCAGCTCCACCTTCCAGCGCTGCCGTTCGGCATAGCGACTGTACATGCGAAGCAGATCGCCGGCAAACAGGGCGGCCTCCTCGCCTCCGGTGCCGGCGCGGATTTCCAGGAACAGGTTACGCTCGTCGTCCGGGTCGCGTGGCAACAAGGCGCGCTGCACTTCCTGCTCAAGCGTGGCGAGCCGGGCATCGGACTCCTCGATCTCCAGTTCCGCCAGCTCGCGCATCTCGGGGTCGGACAGCATCTCGCTCGCCCCTTGCCGGGCCGCCTCGGCCTGGCGGTAAGCCTGATACAGGGCAACCACCGGCTCGATCTCCGAGCGCTCCCGCCCAAGCCGGCGAAAGGCATCCATGTCGCCCGCCATGTCGCCGGAGGCAAACTCGCGGTCCAGCTCCGCGAGTCGGGATGACAACTGTTCCAGCTTCTGGCGAATGCTTGGTTTCATAGGTGCGGAAGGATGAAGGGTGAAGGAAGCGGACGGAAACACCCGGCACAGGCGATGCACGCCCGCCCGGCCCTGCCGGAAAAACGGCTAGAGCCCGTCAGGCTTGAGATTGAAGATGCGCCGCACCAGACGGCTGGCTTCGAGCTGCTGCTCGGCCTCGCCCTCGTTCAGGAAGCGGGTGGGCGCATGCAGCAGCTTGTTGGCCAACCCCTGGCTGAACGCTTCGAGCACCGCCTGCGGGTCTTCGCCACGGGCAAGCTGCCTGAGCGCACGCTCCAGCTCCCGGCTACGCAGGGTGTCGGCATGTTCGCGCAGGGCTCGGATGGTCGGCACCGCCTCGCGCGCCTTCATCCAGTGCAGGAAGCCATCCACCCGGGTGTCGATGATCGACTCGGCCTCGATCACCGCCTGCTGGCGAGACTCCAGACCGGCATCGACCACCTGCGCGAGATCATCCACAGTGTACAGGAACACATCGTCAAGCTTGCCGACCTCGGGCTCGATGTCGCGCGGCACGGCCAGATCCACCATCACCATGGGGCGATGACGACGCGCCTTCACCGCCCGTTCGACCATGCCCAGGCCAACAATGGGCAGCGGCGCGGCCGTACAGGAGACGACGATATCGAACGCAGGCAGGGCCTCGCCGATATGGTCGAGGCGCATCACCCGGGCGTTGAAGCGATCCGCGAGTGCCCGGCCGCGCTCTTCGGTGCGGTTGGCAATCATCATTTCACGCGGGCCGGCGCCGGCAAAGTGTGCCGCACACAGCTCGATCATCTCGCCGGCGCCGATGAACAGCACGCGCTGTTCGGACAGGCTCTCGAAGATGCGTCCGGACAGATGCACCGCCGCCGCCGCCATGGACACGATATTGGCGCCAATGGCGGTGGTCGAACGTACTTCTTTGGCCACCGCAAAAGTATTCTGGAACAGCTTGTGCAACAGCGTGCCCATGGTGCCGGCCTCTTCCGCCCGGCGCACCGCATCCTTCACCTGCCCGAGAATCTGCGGCTCGCCCAGCACCATCGAGTCCAGCCCGCTGGCCACCCTGAACACATGGCGCACCGCATCGCGCTGCGGATAGGCATACAGGTAGGGCGACACATCGCTCAGCGGCAGATCGTGAAAATGCGCCAGCCAGTCGGCCGCACACTGCGGCTGCTCGGTGGCGAAATACAGCTCGGTGCGGTTGCAGGTAGACAGGATGGCCGCCTCGCGCACGCTGTTCCCCTGCGTGAGATCGTGCAGCGCATGATCCAGACGCTCAGGCTGAAACGCCACTTTCTCGCGGATCGAGAGTGGCGCCGTGTGATGGTTCAGACCCAGGGCGTAGAGCTGCATGCAACAACCGTCAGTGCGAAGTGCGGGCGATTATATCACCAGCCCCCGACCGTCAAGACCCGCGCCCGGCCGGCATCGCACATGCCTTTGCTGCGGGGCCGGCTCAAGTCACGGGATAGAATGCCGATAGGGAACAGATAACGCCACACACCACACGCCGGACAAGGAGCACATCAACATGCTGACCGCCATCGCCCGTTCGATGCGATTCAAACTCATCCTGACCACACTGCTGTCGGGCAGCCTGCTGGTGGCGGTCCTGATGCTGTCGCTGTGGCACCTCGACCGGAGCGAAGATCGTTTTCTCGGCTTCATCGACCGCGACGCGCGCGCGATGACCCTGCTGCAAGGCGCACTGGCCGACGGGCTGCTCGCCGGTATCGCCATCCGCAACAAAATCTTCAACCCCGACCTGCCGCAAAGCCGCCAGGTGACCGAGGCCGCGATTGCGCGGGTCGATGCATCGCTGGCAGCCCTGCGCCCCCTGTATGCAGGGCACGCCGAGCTGGCCAGCGAACTGCAGGCTCTGGACAACGCATGGCAAAAGAACCGTCAGGAGAAGCTGAGGGTTCTGGAGCTCGCCGAACAGGGTGCGCTGAGCGAAGCGCAAACCCATCTCACCACGGTCGAGCACAAGGGTTGGTTTGCCATCCGCAACGGTTTGCAGGCGCTGATGACGAAGCAGGACGAGATCACCGCCGGCACCCGCTCGGCGGTGATCGGCGAAGGGCAGCGTGCGCTGTGGCAAACCCTGGTACTGGTGGTGCTGGCGATGGCCGCCAGCCTGGTGATTGCCTGGTGGCTGAGCGGCAAGCTGTCGCGCGGCATTCGCAGCGCGCTCGACGCCATGAACCAGATTGCCGGCGCAGATGCCGACCTGAGTCACCGCCTGCGGGTGGACTCTCAGGACGAAGTGGGGCAGTTCGCTGCGAGCTTCAACACCTTCATGGATCAACTGCAACAACTGGTGCGGGAGGTACGCGCCACGGCCGGCGAACTCACCCAAGGGGTGGCGCAGCTGGGACAGGCCAGTGTCTCGGCCACCGACAACATCCATGAGCAACGCGAAAAAACCGAGCTGGCTGCCGTCGCCATGAACCAGATGACCAGCTCGGTGCAGGAGGTTGCGCGACATGCCGACGCCACCGCCGATGCGGGCCGCGAGGCCGGCAAGGCCTCCTCGCGCGGTCAGGAGGAAGTCCGCCACACCCTGTCGGGCATCGAGGCGCTGGCCTCGGGCGTGGATGACTCGGCCGGCAGCATCCGCCAGCTGGTGAGCGACAGCGAGCGGGTCAGCCAGGTGCTGGACGTCATCATGGAGATTGCCGACCAGATCAACCTGCTGGCGCTCAACGCCGCAATCGAGGCCGCACGTGCCGGAGAACAGGGTCGCGGCTTCGCGGTGGTGGCCGATGAAGTGCGCTCGCTGGCGGGGCGCACCCAGAGCAGCACCTCGGAAATCCGCGACATCCTCGACCACTGGCGACAAAGCATCCAGGCCGCCAGCAAGCGCATGGACACGGTCGCCGAACGCTCCGACAAGACCCGCCATCAGGCGGCCCTCGCGGGCGAAGCGCTGGCGCTGATTCAGTCGGCGGTCGACCACATCGAGTCGATGACCGTGCAGATCGCCTCCGCCGCAGGCGAGCAATCGAACGTGGCCGCCAGCATCAACCAGCAGCTCACCGCCATCGACCAGCTTGCCCAGCACAGCGACCAATCTGCCCGCGACACCGCTCAGATCGGCCATCAACTGCAGGAACAGGCCCAGCGGCTGCAGTCGCTGATTCAGCGCTTCAGGCTATGACATACCCGCCCCCGCTCGGGGCGGCCTGTCCGTAAACGGCAGGGCGGGCGCCCCGCACGATTGCGAAGCGCCCGCCCTTTCAACACACTCACATGCGAGGGCTCAGACCTCGAGCGCCTTCACATGCGTGATGACTTCGGCAATCGCCTCCTGCGCATTGCCGTACAGCATGCGGCAGTTGTCCTTGTAGAACAGCGCATTTTCGATTCCCGAATAACCAGCACCCTTGCCGCGCTTGACCACGATCACATTGTGCGCCAGATCCGCATTCAGGATCGGCATGCCGTAGATCGGGCTGGACTTGTCGGTACGTGCCACCGGGTTGACCACGTCGTTGGCACCGATCACCAGTGCAACATCGGCCTGGGCAAAATCGGCATTGATTTCTTCCAGATCGAAGATCTTGTCATACGGCACACCCGCCTCGGCCAGCAGCACATTCATGTGACCCGGCATGCGGCCGGCCACCGGATGAATCGCGAACACCACCTCGACGCCCCCTTCCTCAAGCAGCTGGGCCATCTCCCACACCTTGTGCTGGGCACCGGCCACGGCCATGCCGTAACCCGGGATGATGATGACCTTCTGGCCATAACGCATCAGGGAAGCGGCATCCAGCGCCGACAGTTCGCGCATCGTGCCCTGAACGCCCTCACCCGAAGATTCGGATGCAGCACCGGTCAGCGGCGCGAAGATGATGTTGCGGATCGGACGGTTCATGGCCTTGGCCATCAACTGGGTGAGCAGCAGGCCCGAAGCACCGACCACGATACCAGCCACGATCAGGGCCGGGTTGCCGAGCACGAAACCCTTGAAGCCCACGGCCAGGCCGGTGAAGGCGTTCAGCAGCGAGATCACCACCGGCATGTCGGCACCGCCGATCGGCAGCACCAGTACGGCACCGAGCACCAGCGCCAGCGCAAAGAACAGGAAAATCTCGAAACCGCCCGGGTTGCCGGAGTAGCCGATGGTCAGGCCAATACCCAAGGTGAGCATGGTCAGGAAGAAGTTGATGCTGTTCTGCCCGGGCAGCTTCACCGTCTTGCTCATCAGGCCCTGCAGCTTGGCGAAGGCCACGCAGGAGCCACTGAAGGCCACCGAACCGATGACGGCGCCAAAGATCAGCAAGGTGGTGGTCATCGCGCCATGCGGTGCGCCCTTGATGATTTCCACTGCCGCAATCGCGGCGGCGGCACCACCGCCCATGCCGTTGTAGATCGCCACCATCTGCGGCATGTCGGTCATCTTGACCTCCTTGCCGTACCACCAGGCCACACCGCCGCCGAGCGCGATGGCCAGGATCATCAGCCCGAAGTTGCTCATCCCCGGAATGAAGAAGGTCACCACGGTGGCGGCCACCATCGCAATGCCCGCCCAGACGATGCCGCGCCGTGCGGTCACCGGCGAGCTCATGGCCTTCAGGCCCATGATGAAGAGCAGCGTGGCGATGAAGTAAGTCGCGTTCACGAACCAGTTTGATGTCATTTCGCGCCTCCCTGGCGAGCATTGCCTGTCTTGAACATCGCCAGCATGCGCTCGGTGACTACATAACCACCGGCCGCGTTGGCTGCCGCCAGGAATACTGCGATGAATCCGATGAACTGCTGCAGGGGCTCGTCCGGATCGGCCTTGCCCAGTGCGATCATCGCGCCAATCAGCACCACACCGTGAATGAAGTTGGACCCCGACATCAGCGGGGTGTGCAGGATCACCGGCACACGCGAAATCACCTCATACCCGGTGAACGCCGCCAGCATGAAAATGTACAGCGCGGTAAAGCCTTCCATCATTCGCCTCCTTCAAGTCCGAGCACCTCGCGGACACGGGCACTCACCACCTTGCCAGCATGTGTCAGACAGGTTCCGGCCATCACCTCGTCTTCCCAGTCGAGCACCAGCGCGCCGTTTCTCAGGAACGGGGAAATGAAGTTGAACACATTCTTGGAATACATCTCGGACGCATGCACCGGCATGCGGCTGGCAATATGCGTGGGACCGATCACCAGCACGTCGCCGATCCAGGTCTTCTCACCGGCCACCGTGCCCTCGACGTTGCCGCCGCTTTCGGCCGCCATGTCGACCACCACGGCACCCGGTTTCATGCGGGCAATCATGTCGGCGGTGATGATGCGCGGAGCGGTGCGCCCCGGAATCGCGGCCGTGGTGATGAGCGCATCGCACTGCGCCACCGCCTTGCCCAGGCGCTCGGCCTGCTGGGCCTTTTCCTCTTCGGTCAGCTCGCGGGCATACCCCCCTGCTCCCACGGCCGACACGCCGGTATCCACGAAGCGGGCCCCGAGCGACTCGATCTGCTCACGGGTTTCCGGGCGCACATCGTAGGCCTCGACCATCGCACCAATACGGCGGGCGGTGGCAATGGCCTGAAGGCCGGCCACACCGGCACCGATCACCAGCACCTTGGCGGGGCGAATGGTGCCGGCCGCGTAGGTCATCATCGGGAAGAACTTCGGGCTGTGGTCAGCCGCAATCAGCGCGCACAGGTAACCCGCCGCAGCCGCCTGGCTGGACAGGGCATCCATGCTCTGCGCACGCGAGATGCGCGGCAGCAGCTCCAGCGAAAACGCAGTGATGTTCTTGCGGCACAACTGTTCGAGACGCGCCTTGCTGGCCCAGGGCTGCAGCATGCCAACCAGCACGCTACCGTCGGGCATGGCCTCGATCAGCGCCTCGGTGGGCGGCTGCACGCACAGCACCACCGAGGCGTCGGCCACGGCCGCTTCGGCCGTTTCGACGAACTCGACGTTCTGGAACGCCTCGTCACGATAATGTGCCGGAACCCCGGCACCGCTTTGCATCCTGATCTGCACGCCCAGGTCGGCGTATTTCCTGACCGTCTCCGGCACCACCGGCAAGCGGCGCTCTCCGGCTACGGCCTCGGCAGGCACTCCGATTAACAGAGGCATCAGCACTCCTCCTGAAATTGGTTCGGTAATGTGACATGCAGTCCGGGCAGTATGCTACGGTTTTTGCCCGTCCGGCATGTCATGAAACATGGCACCCACATCGATTCTTGTCTTGTAGTGACGTCCCGCCGATCGCAGAATCCTGAGTCCGCTCCCGTCACTTTTGGTCACGCGCGTTGCTCGGGTCGTGTTGCAGGTGAGCATTCGATCATACTCATAGAAACGCCGAGCGCAACCCGCAAATGCACTTCATCGGTGCATTTCACGCGTCCCACCCGCCTCGCGCGCCCTACTTGGGCGTGCGACGCCTTTCCGCCTCCACCAGCTTGACGATCGCCAGGGAGATGTTGTCCCCCCCGCCCATCGCCCGCTCGCGTGCCAGATTGACCAGCAGGCGCGCAGCCTCCCGGGCACTGTGCTGGTGGACAATGCTGGCCAGCTCGTCATCCGGAAAGTACGCCCACAGCCCATCGGAGCACAGCAGAAAACTGTCTCCGGCCACCAGTGGCGACAGTTTGCCATGATCGATGCGCGGCTCCCGCTCACTGCCCAGGCAGGACAGCAGGACGTTGCGCTGCGGGTGCGTGAGCGTACCCGCCTCGTCCAGCCGGCCCTTGCGCAGCAACTCCCCCACCAGTGAGTGATCGGGACTGCGGCTCACGGTCTGCTCACCCCGGAAATGATACAGGCGGGAGTCGCCACAATGCACCCAGTCAATACGCTCGGGCTGGAGCATGAGCACGACTGCGGTACTGTGCGGGTCCTTCTCGCTGGTGAAGCGGGTCAGGCGAATCACCACATGCGCTTCATTGACGATGCTTTCGAGCAAATGTTCCGGCGTTTCGGAGTTCGGTGCATAGGCTTCGAAGTTCTGTCTGGCCTTGAGCACCACCTGCTCCGAGGCCATGGCACCGCCGCTGTGCCCCCCCATGCCGTCGGCAAGCACCGCAATCATCATACCGGGCCGGGTCGGGTGACCGAACAGGCCGACACAGTCTTGCTGCTCGGAGCGATCTCCTATGTGACGCGCAACACAGGTTTCAATGTTGATAGACATGACAAGCAACGTAAAGATGGAGCGCCATGATAGCAACCGCAGGCCCTCCATGGGGCCGGGTGAATGCGAAAAAATCGCCTCGCCATGTCAACGGTCTGTGCCGGGCGAATGCAGGCAGGCGTCGAGCAACTCCACCCAGTGGCGCACGGGGGTATCGGTGCCGCCGGCCAGATGCGTCAGGCAGCCAATGTTGGCCGTGGCAATGCACTGTGCCTCATGCGCCTGCAGCGCAGACAGCTTGTTGTCGCGCAGGCGCTGCGCCAGTTCGGGTTGCAGCAGGGAATAGGTGCCAGCCGAGCCACAGCACAAGTGCGCATCGCGCACTGCCTGCAACACGAAACCGGCATCGCCCAGCAGACCTTCCACCACACCCCGGATACGCAGGCCGTGCTGCAGCGTGCAAGGAGCATGAAAGGCCACCCGTGCAAACGGCAGGGGGCGCCCTGCGGCACGCGCCGATGCCAGCAGCGGTGTCAGGCGCGAAGCTTCTGCGGCCACTACCTCGCTGATGTCGCGGGTCAGCTCCGCCACCCTGTTCGCCCGTGCGGCATAGCGCGAATCGGCCGCCAGCAGGTGGGGATAATCCCTGACCTGCACCCCGCAGCCCGATGCGGTCATCACCAGGGCTTCGACCTCGCCCGCCTCGATCGCCGGCCACCATGCATCGATATTGCGGCGTGCGTCATCGCGTGCACCTTCAGGATCATTCAGATGAAAGCGCACCGCCCCACAGCACCCCGCCCGTGGCGCCTCGCTCAGGGCCACACCCGCCCGGTCGAGCACCCGCGCGGCGGCAGCATTGATCGAAGGCGCCATCGCGGGCTGCACACAGCCGGCCAGCACGAACATGCGCCGGGCATGGGCATTGCGCGGCCAGACACCGGGGGGACGCAGTGGTGGCACCTTGTCCCTGAGCGTGGCCGGCAGCAGCGGACGCACTGCGCGCCCGGTCCCCAGCGCCGCAGAAAATACCGTCCGGCGCGGCACCAACTCGCGCAACACCCAGCGCAGCATCCGCTCGCCCCCCCGGCGCGGCACCCGGCGCTCGATCAACTCACGGCCAATGTCGACCAGACGCGAATACTCCACGCCGGACGGACAGGTGGTTTCACACGACCGGCAGGTCAGGCACCGGTCCAGGTGCAGGCGGGTTTGCTCGCCCGCCTCGCCGCCCTCGAGCATCTGCTTGATCAGATAGATGCGCCCACGCGGCCCATCGAGTTCGTCGCCCAACAGCTGATAGGTCGGACAGGTGGCCGTGCAGAAGCCACAATGCACGCATTTTCGCAGGATCTCGTCCGCCTCGCGCCCGGCTGCGGTATCGCGGATGAAGTCGGCAAGCTGGGTCTGCATGGTCAGATTCCCTGATAGAGTCGGCCCGGGTTGAACAGGCCGTCCGGGTCAAAAGCCTGCTTGAGCCGGCGGTGCACCGTCATCAACGGTGCAGACAGGGGATGGAACACCTCGCCATCCCGCGCCCCGCCCCGGAAACGCAGCGCATGGCCGCCGAGCGCCTGCACTCTGGCGCGCAGCTCGGCTTCGGCCAGCGTGGTGCGCACCCAGCGCAGTCCGCCGCTCCACTCGATCAGCTGCTCGCCCGGCAAGGCCAGCGGGGGAGCCGTGCCCGGCACCGCCACGCGCCACAACGGCGTGCCGGTGTCGGCAAAGAATGCGAGCTGCTGCTCCGTCACCGAGGCCCAGAAAGCGGTGGCCTCGTCGGGGGTCAGCAGATCGCCGCCCACCCGGTCGATGGCTGCATCCAGCGCCTCATCCGACCCGGACAGGCGCACGGTGAGCAAGCCATCGTGCCATACCGTGGCACTCACCGGCAGTGGCTGGCCGGCCCAGCGATTCATCAGATCGATGGCGCCCGCCTCGTCGCGACGCTGGCGCAGGCTGATCTCGCGCAAGGGGCGCGGCAGCACCTTCAGCGACACGTCCAGCAACAGCCCCAGCGTGCCCAGGCTGCCGGCCATCAGGCGCGACACATCGTAGCCGGCAACGTTTTTCATCACCTCGCCACCAAAGGACAGCACCTCGCCACGGCCATCGATCAATCTGACACCGAGCACGAAATCGCGCACTGCCCCCGCCGCCATGCGGCGCGGCCCGGACAAGCCCGCCGCCACGCAGCCGCCCACAGTAGCCCGTCCTCCGAAACAGGGCGGCTCGAACGCCAGCATCTGGCGGTGTGAGGCAAGCAGCGCATCGAGCTCCGCCAGCGGCGTGCCGGCGCGCACGGTGACCACCAACTCGGTGGGCTCGTAATTCACGATGCCGTGATGCTCGCGGGTATCGAACAACTCACCCGTCGGCTGGCGGCCGTAGAAATCCTTGCTGCCGCCGCCACGCAGGCGCAACGGCGTGCTCAACGCGCGTGCCTCGCACACCCGCTCACGCCATGTCTGGGTACAGTCGCTCATTGTCCATCCACCCGTTCATCGCGCCGCACCGTACCCTGCCGGTCGGCAATGGTCTTGAGTGCCAGCCATGACCCCAGCAGGGACAGCACCGGCACCACCACCAGCAGAAACTGAATCCAGCCCTTCTCCATGCTCAGAACCTCGGCAACTCGGGAAACGGCAGCTGTCCGTTGCTCACACGCATGCGTCCGTACTCGGCACAGCGGTTGAGGGTGGGGATGGCCTTGCCCGGATTGAGCAGACCGGCCGGGTCGAAAGCCGCCTTGACCCTGAAGAACATCTCCAGCTCCGCACGGCCAAACTGACTGCACATCTGGTTGATTTTCTCCACCCCCACACCATGCTCACCGGTGACGGTGCCCCCCAGCGCAACCGACAACTCCAGGATTTCAGCACCGAACGCCTCGGCGCGTTCCTGCTCACCGGGCAGATTGGCATCGAACAGGATGAGCGGATGCAGATTCCCGTCACCCGCGTGAAACACGTTGATGCAGCGCAGGCCATAGCGCTGCTCCATATCCTGGATGGCGGCAAGCATTTCACCGATGCGCTTGCGCGGAATGGTGCCATCCATGCAGTAATAGTCCGGCGAAAGACGCCCCGCAGCCGGAAAGGCCGCCTTGCGGCCAGCCCAGAAGCGCAGGCGCTCCGCTTCGTCACGCGACTCTCGCACCTCGGTGGCCCCGGCCGCAAGCAGCACGGCGCGCATGCGCTCGACCTCGTCGGCCACCTCCTCGGGCGTGCCATCAGACTCGCACAGCAGGATGGCCCGGGCGTCAAGCGGATAACCGGCCCGCACGAACTCCTCCACCGCTGCCGTGGCCGGCTGGTCCATCATCTCCAGTCCGGCGGGCACGATGCCGGCTGCAATGATCGCCGCCACCGCATCGCCCGCCCGCACCACATCGTCAAAGCTGGCCAGCAGGCATTGCGCCAGGCGGGGTCGCGGAGTGAGCCTGACGGTGACCTCGGTGACCACGGCGAGCATGCCCTCCGAACCGGTGATCAGCGCCATCAGGTCATAGCCCGGCGCATCCGGGGCATGACTGCCCAACTCCAGCACCTCGCCCTCGATGCTCACCCCCCGCACGCGCAGCAGGTTGTGCACCGTCAGCCCGTACTTCAGGCAATGCACCCCACCGGAGTTCTCGGCCACATTGCCGCCAATCGTGCAGGCAATCTGCGAGGACGGGTCAGGTGCGTAATACAGCCCGTGCCCGGCCACCGCCTCGGAGATCGCCAGATTGCGCACGCCCGGCTGCACCACGGCCGTACGCGCATGTGCATCGATGCTGATGATGCGATTGAAGCGCGCCAAGGACAGCAGCACCCCCTGCGCATGCGGCAGCGCACCGCCGGACAGGCCGGTGCCGGCCCCGCGCGCGACCACTGGCACGCCAAGGCGGGCACACAGCCGCAACACTTCGATCACCTGCGCTTCGGTTTCGGGCAGCACCACCACCATCGGCAGACAGCGAAACGCCGCCAGGCCGTCACATTCATACGGCCGTAAAGCCTCCGGGGCATGGATCAGCGCCCCCGGTGGCAACACCCTGGCAAGTGCCTGCACCACCTCGGCCTTGTCCACACGACTGAAGTCTGCTTCCCGTTCGCCCAGCAGCACCGCTTCTTCAGGCGCGTGCCTGTGTGGCGATAGCGGAATCTGTTCATCCATCGGACTGCTCCCCACGGGTCTGTTCCATATCGAAGGAAAGGGCCGCCGCCCCGTAGCCGGACGCTCCCCCAGCCATATTCCCGGTCTCACTCCCGCCCGCCAGCCAAGGCAGCGCAGGCAGGCCCAGGCGCTGTGCCGCATCCAGGATATGAGCCTCGGCCAGCCTCCTGGCCTGCCCCGCATCGCCGCGTTCGATGGCCGAATACAGGCGGCAGTGCTCCTCATGCGCCACACGTGCCCAGCCTGCCGCATGCCCGGTGCGGCTCCAGGTGGGCACCCGGGTATCGGACAGCTGGCGCCCCATATAAGCCAGGAAGCGGGCCAGTTGCGGGTTGTGCGACGCCTCGGCAACAGCCACATGAAACAGATCATCGTCGATGGCAGCATCCGTGCGCCGAACCAGCGCCCGCTCCATGCGCTCAAGCGCCGCCTGCATACGCTGCAGATCGGCGGGCGTGCGCCGCATGGCAGCCAGCTCGGCCGCACCACGCTCGATCAGATAGCGCAACTCGAACATCTGCGCCATCGCCGCATGCCGTTCGTCATGACTGGCCTGCTGCAAACGGTCGAACCGAAAGCTGCTGCGCCCGGGCAGGGCCGCAATGAACGCACCCGCTCCCTGACGGGTGGTGATCACGCCCTCGGCCTTCAGCCGGGCAATCGCCTCGCGAATCACCGCACGGCTCACACCGAAGCGTTCGCACAGCAGCTTTTCGGACGGCAAGCGGTCGCCTGCCGCCAGACCGGCGCGCACAATCCAGCGCTCCAGATCATGGGCCACGGTTTCGCCCAATGCGGGACCACCCCCGCCAGAACAGGAAGAAAAAGACGAGGACAGGGATGAAGACAGGGACAGCGAATCCGGCATGTTTTCCACCGACTTGTCTGACAAGTTCGTGCATGCTACTGCAAGCCTTTACCGCTTGTCACCTCATACCGCCCTTCTGCACTTGTCGGACAAGACAAAATGGCACCCGGAGCAGACCCAACACAGGATTTGCTAATATATTGCCCGAGCTGCCCCCTTCCGGCCTGTGCCGCACGTCACCCTCCCACCCTCCTGCCCTCATACAGGTTTCCGATTTGCCATGTCCGACCGACTGAGCCGTCTGCTGCCCTTTCTCGCATGGCCACGCCAGTGGAAACGGTATGGCATCCGGGGCGATCTGATCGCCGGCATTTCCGTGGCGCTGGTGATGGTGCCGCAGGCCATGGCCTACGCCCAACTCGCCAACCTGCCGCCCTACATCGGCCTGTATGCCGCCCTGCTGCCTGCGGTGATCGGCGCACTGTTTTGCTCCTGTGCACAGCTGTCCACCGGACCCGTCGCCCTCACCGCCTTGCTGACCGGCGCCAGCCTGATGCCGCTGGCCTCTCCGGACACACCCGCCTTCATCGCTCTGGCCATCGTGCTGGCGCTCATGTCGGGGTTGATTCAGCTCGCGCTAGGTGCCTTCAAGGCCGGCTGGTTGCTCAATCTGCTGTCCCGTCCGGTCATGACCGGTTTCATCAACGCGGCCGCACTGCTCATCTGCCTGTCGCAGATTCCCGCCCTGCTGGGCCTGCCGATGCCCCGCGCCGAGCACTTTCTGATCGGTTTTGCCGGCCTGCTCGAACAACTGCCCGACAGCCACTGGCTGTCGCTGACCTACGGTGGCTGCGCCCTGGCGAGCCTGATCGTGCTGCGACGCTTCGCCCCCAGACTGCCCGGCGTGCTGTTCGTGGTGGCCGTGGCCACGACGGTGTCCGCGCTCACAGGCTTCGAAGCCAGCGGAGGCAAGGTCATCGGTGCCATTCCGCAAGGGCTGCCACCGCTGGCCCTGCCCGACATCGACTGGCAGATGGCCGCCCAGTTGCTGCCGGCGGCCTTCGTCATCGCACTGGTGAGTTTCATGGAAGCCACTTCCAGTGCGACCCTGATCAGCGCCCGGCTGGGCGAGCAGTGGAACCGCAACCAGGAGCTCATCGGCCAGGGTCTGGCGAAGATCGCCTCGGCCCTGTCCGGCTCACTGCCCGTAAGTGCGTCCTTCTCACGCTCAGCCATGAACTATGCCAGCGGCGCACGCAGCGGCCTGTCCTCGCTGCTGACCGCGCTGGTGGTGCTGCTCGCCGTGCTGTTCCTCACCCCGCTGCTGTGGCATCTGCCGGTGGCCGTGCTGGCTGCAGTCATCCTGCAGGTGGTCGCCGGTCTGCTCGACCCGCGCGCTCTGGCACGCGCCTGGCAGGCCGGTCGCGCCGACGGCCTGGCCTCGGCGGTGACTTTTGCTGCCACCCTGCTCTTCGCTCCAAACATCCAGAACGGCATTCTCACCGGCCTGCTGCTGTCGCTCGCGCTGATGCTGTATCGCGACATGCGCCCCCGGGTGGCCCTGCTCGGCCTGCACCCGGATGGCACCTACCGCGACCTGGAGCGCTTCGGACTGTCCCACCCCGCCCCGGACCTGGTGATCATGCGCTTCGACAGCCCGCTGACCTTCGTCACGGCCGAAGCCTTCGAGCAGGCGGCCAAGGGCAGCGTGAATGCCCAGCCCGGCACCCGCACCTTGCTGGTATCGGCAGCCGGCATCAATGACATCGACGCCACCGGCCTGCACGCCATCTCCCAGACGCTCGAACAGTTGCGCGGCGAACATCGGCAACTCGCCTTCTGCGGACTCAAGAAACAAGTCATCGACGCCATGGAGCGCACCGGCCTGTGGACCCGCCTCAGCCCCCATGCGCATTACCGTACCGAGGCCCACGCACTGGCCACGCTGCTGGAAGGCAACGCCCCGGCCAGTGCCGACGAAACCTCGCCCACCACACACCAGAACGGCTGAGCGCACACCCGGGCAAACGCTTCGCACACCGCCTGCCCGCGCGTCCGGCGGGTTCTACAGGTGCAGCGCAGCCATTCTTGAGCACTGTTTTACTTGACTATTCCGGCCCAGTTCGCCAGAATGCTCGATTCTTTGCAAAACCCATCAACTGGAGCAACACCATGTACGCGGTGATAAAAACCGGTGGCAAGCAGTATCGCGTGGCCGCTGGCGAAAAGATCAAGGTAGAACAGATACCGGCCGACGTGGGCTCTGAAATCACTCTCGACCAGGTTCTCATGGTCGGCGAGGGCGAGTCGGTGAAGATCGGCACGCCGGTGGTCTCGGGCGCCGCTGTCAAGGCCACCGTGGTTTCCCACGGTCGTCACGACAAGGTCAAGATTTTCAAGATGCGTCGACGCAAGCACTACCAGAAGCGTCAGGGCCATCGCCAGAACTACACCGAGCTTCGCATCGAAGCGATCTCGGCCTAACCGCTTCGTCCGTCAGGAGGTAATTCGTCATGGCACACAAAAAAGCTGGCGGCAGTTCGCGTAACGGCCGCGACTCAGAATCGAAACGACTGGGCGTGAAGCGCTACGGTGGTCAGTTCGTCGTTGCAGGTAACATCATCGTGCGTCAGCGCGGCACCGAGTACCACCCGGGCGAAAACGTCGGCATCGGCAAGGATCACACCCTGTTCGCACTGACCGACGGCACCGTGCAGTTCTCGGTCAAGGGCGCGCTGAAGCGTCGCACCGTGACCATCGTGCCCGAGGCTGCCTGAGCGCCCTGCTTCACCGCATCACGCGCAGGCGCCGAAAAGGCACTGAAACACATGCAAAAAAGCCCTATCCTTGCGGTAGGGCTTTTTTGTTAGGTCGGAAGCATACCCATCATGAAGTTTTTTGACGAAGCACGAATCGAAGTCATCGCGGGCGATGGCGGCAGCGGCAGTGCATCCTTTCGCCGTGAAAAATACATCCCGCGCGGTGGCCCGGATGGCGGCGACGGCGGCCGGGGCGGCAGCGTCTTTGCAGTCGCTGACCGCAACCTCAACACGCTGATCGACTTCCGCTATACCCGCACCTTCACCGCCCAGCGCGGCGAGAACGGTGGCGGCAGTGACTGCTACGGCAAGGGTGGCGATGACATCACCCTGCGCATGCCGGTGGGTACGGTGATCTCCGACCTGGAAACCGGTGAGCTGATCGCCGACCTCGACGAGGACGGCAAGCGGGTACTGGTTGCACGCGGCGGACGGGGTGGTCTGGGCAACATCCATTTCAAGTCCAGCATCAACAGGGCTCCGCGCAAGCGCACCCTGGGCGAACCCGGCGAACGGCGCGGCCTGAAGCTAGAGCTCAAGATCCTTGCCGACGTGGGCCTGCTGGGCATGCCGAATGCGGGCAAATCCACCTTCATCCGCGCCGTCTCGGCCGCGCGTCCCAAGGTGGGCGATTACCCCTTCACCACGCTGGCCCCCAGCCTGGGCGTGGTACGTACCGACGAGAACCGCAGCTTCGTGATCGCCGATATTCCCGGACTGATCGAAGGGGCCGCCGAAGGCGCCGGCCTGGGGCACCAGTTCCTGCGCCATCTGCAACGTACCCATCTGCTGCTGCATCTGGTCGACCTCGCCCCCTTCGATCCCGAAGTCGACCCGGTCGCCGAGGCGCACGCCATCGTCGAGGAGTTGCGCAAGTACGATGAAACCCTGCATCAGAAACCCCGCTGGCTGGTGCTCAACAAGCTCGACCTGATTCCGGCTGAGGAACGCGCCGAACGGGTGGCTGCCTTCCTACAGGGCTATGGTCCGGTCGAGCAGCATTTCGAGGTTTCGGCGATCAACGGCGAGGGGTGCCGCCGGCTGGTGTTTGCGCTGCAGGACTTTCTGGACGAAAGCAAGGCGCGGCTCGAAGCCGAACGCCTTGCCAGCGTACCGCCCCCTGGAAACGAGCACTCCGCGTACGAGGAGTACGGGGAAGAGGACACAGAGGGCGCGGAAGATGCGGAGAACGGAGACGCCCCCCACGATGCCGACACCCCGACGGACGATCAACCCACATCTGATACACCATGAGAGACACGCTTCGTCAGGCTCGCCGACTCGTCGTGAAGGTCGGCAGTGCCCTGGTCACCCGCAACGGCACCGGACTGGACAAGACGGCGATGGCCGACTGGGCGCGGCAGATTGCCGCGCTGCGCGCAGCCGGCAAGGAAGTGACACTGGTTTCATCCGGTGCCATTGCAGCCGGCATGCAACGCCTGGGCTGGAGCAAGCGCCCCGGTGAGATGCACAAGCTGCAGGCGGCGGCGGCCGTCGGCCAGATGGGACTGGTGGAGGCCTACGAAGAAGCCTTTTCGCGCCACGACCTGCACACGGCCCAGATACTGCTCACCCACGAGGACCTGGCCGACCGCAGGCGTTATCTGAATGCACGCACCACCCTCAAGACCCTGCTCGAACTGGGGGTGGTGCCGATCATCAACGAAAACGACACCATCGTCACCGACGAAATCAAGTTCGGCGACAACGACACCCTGGGCGCCCTGGTGGCGAACCTGATCGAGGCCGACGCGCTGATCATCCTGACCGACCAGCAGGGCCTGTACACGGCCGACCCGCGCAGCAACCCCGAAGCCACCCTGGTTGGCGAAGGCCGCGCCGAGGACCGCAGCTACGAGGCGATGGCCGGCGGCGCCGGCAGCGGCATCAGCAAGGGCGGCATGATCACCAAGATTCGTGCCGCGCAGCGCGCAGCGCGCAGCGGCGCGCATACCTGCATTGCCAGTGGTCACGAAGCCGATGTGCTGATCCGACTGTGCAGTGCCGAGCCGATCGGTACCCTGCTGCACGCCAGCAGCAGCCGTCTGCAGGCGCGCAAGCAGTGGCTGGCCGACCATCTGCAGTTGGCCGGCACGCTGGTGATTGACGACGGTGCCATGGCCGCCCTGCGTGCCGGCCGCAGCCTGTTGCCGGTGGGCGTGGTCGAGGTGCGTGGCGATTTCGAGCGTGGCGCCGCCGTGGCCTGCAGCAGCCTGCAGGGTGAAACGATTGCCCGTGGTCTGGTCAACTACAGCAGCAGTGAATGCCGGCGCATCGCCCGCCAGCCAAGCACTGCGATTGCCAGCCTGCTCGGCTACGCGGATGCACCGGAAGTCATGCACCGCGACAACATGGTGATTCAGTAGGCACTGGATTCCGCCGTCTACGCCACCCGTCCCTCACACCTGCAGCCAGCGCCGGCGCAGGGGCAACTTATTCCATAGCACCAGCAGCGCCGGCAGCAGCATCAAGTCCATCAACTGGCCGGCCAGCAGGCCGGTTGCGGCCAGCAGGCCGAAGCTGGCGGTCGGTTGAAAATCCGACCCCGTCAGGATCAGGAACTGGGCAATCAGCAGCACCGATGTAGCCACCACCGCGCGACCGGTCAGGCGGGCACTGCGCGCCATCGAGAACACCACCCCAAATCCCTTTCGACGCCGCTCCACATAGTTGTGGAAAATGTGGATCGTGTCATCCACGGTGATGCCCAGCACCACACTGGCTATCAGCACGGTGGCCAGATCCAGTTCAATGCCCGAGGCCCCCATCAGCGCAAAGATGCAGTATAACGGGGCCATGTTGGGCAGCATGCTGATCGCGGTGGTGGGCAGCGAGCGCCATAACAACAGCATGATGACCATGATCTGGCCGAAGGCCCCGATCAGGCTGCGCAACTGCCCCTGCACCAGCAGGTCTTCCTGGTCGGCAAACAGGCGCCCATAACCGGCCACCTGCCAGACCAGCCCCGGCATCGGCCTGTGCGCCAGATGCGTTTCGATGCGTTCGATCACCGCCTGGATCGCATTCGCACCATGCACGTTCAGGTTGAGCAGAATGCGCGTCCGGTCGAACTCACCATTCACCAACTCGCGCAGATCGACACCGTCATACACCAGCAGCAGCTGGCTGATCAATTCAGGATCATCGGGCAGCGCCCGATAGGCCTCTTCCTCTTCGAAGAAGGCCCAGTGCATCTCCTCGATGATGTCGACCATCGAAACGCTGCGATCCACTTCGGGCAGGCTTTCCACCCAGTCCTGCACATCGCGCACATGTGCGAGGTACTCCAGCTGCTTGAAGGCATCGCGCCCCGGCCCATCCACCACCAGTTCCAGCGCAGTCACCCCGACCAGGGCCCGCTCGAAGCGTTCGGTGGACACGGTAATCGGATGTGTGTCGCTGAAGAACTTGAGCAGGTCCGATTCCGCACGCACCTGCAGCACCAGCGGCACCGCGAGCACCCCGGCCACGCCCACCAGGGCACACACCCAGCCCGCACGCCGCATGCTGAACAGCGTCAGCCGATAGGCCAGACGCCTGGCCCAGCTGAACCCATTGCGCCCGGCCGGCCACACCCCCCGGTCGAAATGCATGAGCAAACCGGGCATCAGGTAGAACACCGTCAGGTAAATCATCAGCACGCCGAATGCCGCTGCGACACCGAACACCTGAATCGGTGGAATCGGCACCAGGGTCAGGGCCAGCATCGCTGCACTGGTGGTGAGCATGTTGAGCAGCGCTGGCCTGTGCACCGCCTGCAATGCAAAGGGCACGCGCCTGCGCCGTCGAAAGCGCGCGTCGCGCATGCGTTGCAGCGATGCGTACAAGTGCAGGATGTTCGCCACGGTATAGGCGGACAGCAAGGTAGGCAACATTGCACTGACCAGGGTATAAGGCTGCCCCAGCACCACGATGAACCCCACCGTACTCACCACCACGGTGCTCATGGCCAGCGCCCCGATCGCCACCGGCCAGGCACGTCCGACGATCCAGTACATCAGGAACAGGCCCAGGCCCATCACCAGCGGGGTAAAGCGCACACTGTCGTTCATCAGGGAACGCAGCTGCGCCACATCCAGCGCGACGGTGCCGGCCACGGCCACCAGGCGCTCGCGCAGGCCATGCGCATCCACTTCGCGCTGGAAGGCGGCCTCCACCCGCTGCCGCTCCCGGCTTTCGCTCAGCCGGTGCGTGCGCACGATGAGCGCCACCGACTGACCGTCCCGGGTGGCCAGCCAGCCCGGTGCGAAGCGATCGCGGAGCACACGCTGCAGTCGCCCGGCCACCTCGCCCGCCTCCAGTCGGTCCATATCGAGCAGGGGCTCGACCACAAAACCATCGGCCGTGCCCCTGATGCCTTCCACCGTGGTGACGGAAAACACTCGGTCGACCTCCGGCAAGCGCTCCAGCGTTCGCGCAAGGCCATGCATGGCCCGCAAGACCGGCACGGCATACAAGTCGTCCCCCGAAAACAGGGCGATCAGCAGTTCGTCGTTGGGAAATTCGGCGCGCAGCGCATTCTCGAGCTGGGTGGCCGGCGCCGATGCCGGAAAGTACAGCTCGGGGGCGTTATTCACCTCCAGACGCCAGAGTATCGACAGGGACAGCACATGAATCAACACAACCAGTGCAAGACAGGTCTTCCAGGCCAGCACCCGGGGCTGCATGATCAGGCGCAACAGGTGGCGAAAGGCGTCACTCATGATCGACTCGGCAGTTCATCCCCGTGATGTCGGCAAAGCCCTGCGCGAGCGTCAGAAGCGTGCCCGCCAGCCCGCCATGAGCATGTCGTTGTCGCGGTAATACCCCCCGAGCGTACGCTCTGAGCCGCTGAACACATGCCCGGCCAGAAACAATTCATGCTGATCGAAGCCGACATAGGCAATGCGCGGGTTCAAATACAGGTCGTGCTCGCCCAGTCCGACAATGAAGCGCAGCCCGGCCTTCCAGCGCCCCTGTCCGAAGGGGTGCTCCACTTCCCCGGTCAGCGCATGACGCTCGCTGCGGTCGAGCAGCGGTGTCGCGGTGATCAGGCGCTGGCTGGCCAGCTGCAGGGTAACGCGGGTTTCACCATCACCGGGAAACCATTCGGCCCCCAGCACTGCATCGAGACGCGGCACGGTCCGGTAAGCCAGTGTGTGCGTGGTGACCGGGGCGTCGCTGCTCCAGGCCAGTTCAAAGCGCCAGGTCGCCCCGGCCAGCGCCGCCTCCAGCTCACCGCCCAGCACCCAGCTGAAGGGGTGCATGGTGGTCAGCACGCCCGGTTCAAGGCGGTAATAAGGTTGTGTCTGCCTGACACGCTGCACGCTGAACCCGAGGTCGACAACATCGCCTTCCCGGGTGAGCCGCAGGCCAGCGCCACCGCTTCCGTGGGCACGCGACTTCACGCTGGCCCCTGCCACCGGGGTCGCCTGACCAATGCCCAGCAGACGCCCCTGTCTGGTATCCACCGGATGCCAAATACTTTCCCGCTCGGGCATCCGCGAGGGGTCGAATACCGGCACCCATACCAGATCAAGCTTCATGTCGTCGGTGAAGTGCTCCGCACGCACCGCCGGCGTGGCCAGACGACGGTCTGCCAACTCATCCACCAGTGCCCGGGAGAAGTCATTGCGCCCGAAGCGGTCGATCGGCGATATCTCATCCACCCGTCCCCAGACGATGCGCTGCGTACCCAGCGTCAGACGGGTCGATTCACCATGCCACTGAAGATGGTTTTCACCATATTCCGCACGCACCCGCTCGAAGTTGCGCGCCCCCCCCTGGGCATGAGCATCGAACATCACCCCCAGCGCCAGTGACCAGTTGTCCCCCTCGTGCGCAGCGGACACCTCTGCGCGTGCAAAGACCCCGCTGGACACCCCCGGAGCCTCCAGAAAGTGACCCCCTTCAAGGCGTATCTGGTCGACCGACAGCGCCAACCCCGCCGCTTCGTCCCCCGCATGCGCGGCAGTGCTCGCCAGCAACATGGCCGCACTGTACCCCAGCACACTCAGCATGAAACGAGTCTGCGTCCCCCTCCGCTTCACCCACGGCTTCATGGCCTCTCCTCCTCATCAACTGCGCCGGCTCTGCTGAATATAGTCACCGGACTAGGGTCTGTAAGGTCTTTCGCTGCGCTCATCCTCAAGTGCCCGGGTGCCGAACAGGCTTTCTGGCAGGCCTTGGTCATACACGACCCGCTCGGTGACGAGGCGGGTTTCATGCCCCCTGTTCAGATCGCGCATGACACTTTCCATCACGGTCCAGTAGCCCTGAACCTGTTCCCGACGGACAACCTGCATTCGCTTGGCAGGCGTGCGTCCGCCCCCCTCATGGAATTCGACACGCAAGGGCAGCAGGGTGCTCGGGTCTATCCAGGCCACACGACGGTCATACACCGAATTGGTGGAATCAACCGGGGTGCTCTCCAGCACCTCGCACATCACCCCCTCCACTTCTTCACGTCCAAGCAGACGGTGGCGGTCGAGCTCAACCTGCCGCGTGCGCAAGTCTTCAAAGTAATAATCAGAGTTGACGAAACGTCCGCCCTTGCGGTTGGCGTCCACCCGCCTTACCCGCTTCATCGCAGGCAGATAAATCCACTGGTTGCTGTCGCCCACCAGCGGATCGTGGGTGAGCAAGCCGGTGCCGGCAATGTCCGCAGGCGCCGTGAAACGGATCAGGGTACGCACCCCCTGCCCCGGATCGTCGAGCCGGTAACTCACCATGCTGCGCACGCGCGGGCTACGTCCATCTTCAGTCAGGGTCATGCTCAGGCTCATCACCGCATCCCGTCCATCGGGCCGGTCGAGCACCGCCCGGGCCAGCGCCCGCGCGGCATCCTCGGCCCCCTGCGCCGGCCATGAAAAGACCGAAAGCATGAGCAGGGCAAGCATGCCCGTCATCCACTTCAGGTGCGCTCGATTCATGATCCTGTCCCTTCCGTAACCACCACGTTGCGGGTCTGCACCAACCCTGTTCGAGCTTAGCGCAAACATCCGCCGCTTTCCGGCCCATCTTTCCCTTGTGCTTGTCGGGAATCTTTACAAGCACACCTTGCAATGCTTTGTAAAGACTCTTTCGATAAAAAATTAGTCCTTTCATATCACGACCTTGCAACACATTTCATAGCACCTGGCACCGTTGATGCTAAAGGAGACACAGAAATAACAAGAAGACACACCCCCGACCCCAGCAGGAGACTCAAAATGAACACGAAAAAAACCCCTGGCATGCTCGCCGCACTGGTACTTGGTGGCGGCTTGGCACTCAGCGCACAAGCCGCCCCGATCAACGTCGGCGGCGTGGTCTGGGATCCAAGCTACACCGACGGTTCGGTGCCCGCAGTGGAAGAGGATTTCATCGGGCGCTTCAGCTTCACGCAGTGGTACAGCGCAGTCATGGATCCTGCCGGTACGCTGAACAGTTTCTCGAACGCCGAAACCATTGGCACGGTACTGGCAAGCCAGGGCGGTGGCGCTGGGGCCACGGGGCTTTTCCTGGCCGGGGCGGGCGAGTTCTACCAGATCAACGATCCCGCAGCTGACGTCATCACCTCATCCGCCACTGGCGGCGGTCCGGCCTCCTTCTGTCCGGGATGCGAACTCACCTTCGCTTTCGGTGGCATCGGCCTGAATGGAGATGGAAGCTTCGACCTGAGCCAGTCCTGGGCGCATGTGTATGTGGACCACACCCCCAACTTCGCGATTCCGGTGAACTCCCAGGGGCGGGCCGATGGCGCACTGGATGGCGCACTGTGGCTGGAATTGAGCATTCTGGATCTCGGCTTTACCTCTCTGGCGAATGGCTTGGCCTCCGGCTATGTGGATGTCACCTTCGGCATCATCGGAGGGTTGGCGGCCGGTTATTTCGATCCACAGATCGCCTTTTACAACGCCAGCGCCTTTTTCGGCACCACAGCGACAACAGCAGACCTAAGCGCCCGCTACTCCAGCGGGGGCAACGGTTCGGTACAGGCCAACACTGTCCCTGAGCCCGGATTGCTTGGCCTGCTCGGTCTGGGACTTCTGGGCTTGGGGCTTGCACGCCGGCACAAGTGAATCGATCGCACAGATCGCCGCGCACGCCGGACAACAGGCATCAAGACGGAAAAAGCCCAGGCACCGCGCCTGGGCTTTTTTCTTCGCCACCTCCGCCCTCAAGTGCGGACATAGCGACCCGGTGAAAGAATGCCGGAAGGGTCGAGGAGATGTTTCAGCCCGGAAACGATCTCCCAGTAAGGCGTGTTGTCGGGCATGAAAAAGCGCATGGCATCGACCGGCGCACGGTAAGGCACGCAGCCCACATCGCGTCCCGCTGCGAGCAATGCCCGGTAGCACTGTCCGGCGCGTTCCACGGCCTGCGGGTCGGCCCGGTCGAAGAGAATGGGCACGGTGCTGTCAAAACAGCGATCCGACACGCTGGTCAGCGTAATCAGGGGTTCGATGCGGTGTTCAATACAGATGCGCCTCACCATTTCGACATAGGTGCGCACCACCTGGGGCTTCATCGGCACCAGGGGGGAGTACCACAGCAGCCCGCAGCCATCGCGTGCCGGGTTCATTGGCTGTCCGGCCTCAGGCATCCGGCCGGACAGCCAGTAGGCGAGCGGCAGCGCAATTTCGCTCGGCTCCCCGGCCAGCAGGGTGAGCGTCTTGTCGAGCGTGCCAAAGATCTTGCGTGCGCTGCGCCCAGGTGCCCCCGGCAGATGGGCACTCAGTCGATTGAGCCAGCTCACCGAGCTCGGCGTGAAGAACACCAGGCGTTTCGACACGCCGCGCAGCCGCTGGCGGATCACCGACTTTGCCGCCCGCACCACCTTTGCATTGCCATACAGGGCCCCGGCCCCCATCCACGGCATCACCTGGTTGCGCCTGGCCATCTGCTGCAAGCACGATGCCTCGATCAGACCATTCGCATCGAGCCGGTCGCGGGGGTACGGCTCCATCATCGACAGTACCCGGTGCATGTTCATCAGGTTGACCGAGCCGGTCACGCCGCCCACCTCCCGCAGCACGGCACGCACGGCGTGCACCGCATCTTCGAGCATCGCATCCTCGGGCACGCCGAAGAACAGGGCCTCGACCCGCTCCGGTATCGGCGCCAGGGCAATCGTCATGCGCGTGACAATGCCGAAGCTCCCCTGGCTGAACATGCCATCGAGAAACGGACCAACCCCCCACTTGAATGCCCGGTCTACATCGGAACACCCCAACTCGGCGAGCGGCGGACGGTAGAGCCGCCCATCGGCCAGCACCGCCTCCAGCGACATGATGGACAGGAAGTGATCGGCGTGCGGCGTGATGCCGTAACCCCGTTCAAGCGCATTGCCAATCAGGCTGCAGTCCGGGCCTGCGCCGCTGACCGGACACAAAAAGGCCAGGCCCCGCTCGTCCAGATAGGCCCGCAGCATGCGCTGTGTCACACCGGGCTCCAGCGTAACCAGCCCGGTTTCCGGATCAAAGTCGACAATCTGCCGCATTCCGGAAAGGTCCACCACCACACAACCGTCCATCACCGGATTGGCGCTGCCATAGCCCCAGTTGTTGCCCGTGCTGACAGGATACAAGGGCACCCCCGTCTGCACCGCCACCAGCACCACACTGCGCACCTCGTCACTGCTGGCGGGTCGAACCGCGCCGGCGATCACCCGCTGCACGCCCATGGTACTGGCACCGTAACGCTCACTGGCCCGGTCGGCACCCAATACCTTGTCTGCCCCTATCGTGGCGGCCATTGTCTCCAGAAATGCTTGCGCTGCCATATCTGCCTCCTGAGCGGATGGTTCGATGGTTCAAGGCTGCCTGTGACGCAGCTTCATTATGGCCCGGGAACGGGCATCTGCCCGGAAATGGTACATCCCTTTGCCATGGCTGCGCGTACCGCTCCGGAGCGCTGCCACCTTCACTGCAACCCTTACTCAAGCAGGTGACATGATGGGACTCTTCGACCGCTTCAATCTGGGCAGTGGGTACAGGAAGTACTTCCATGTACAGGCCGCACTGACCGAAACCGAACTGGCCACCGTGCACCGCATACGGCACGAGGTCTATTGCGAGGAACTGGGCTTTGAGCCCGTGCGTCCGGACCGCATGGAGCGGGACGAATTCGACCGCCACAGCCTGCACTGCCTTCTGCAAACCAGCGGCCTGCCTCGCCAGCCTGTCGGCTGCGCCCGGCTGGTCTTGACCGATCCGGAAGACCCTTACCGCGAATTGCCCTTTGAACGTGCCTGCCGGCACTCGCTGGACCGCAGCCTGGTCGATCCGGCCCGCCTGCCACGCGGGCAAATTGCCGAAGTCTCGAGGCTGGCCGTCTGCGCCCGATATCGCCGGCGCAAGGGTGAAACCCATAAACCCCTGTCGATCGAGAAAGTCGACTTTGGCAGCCCGGCCCATCCCCGCTTTCCGTACATTCCGATCGGTCTGTATCTGGGCGCCGTCGCACTGGCCCTCCGGCATGACATCCATACCCTGTTCGTACTCACCGAGCCTCGCCTGGCCCGGCATTTTGCCCGGCTTGGTGTGGACATCCAGCAGATTGGCGGGCCGATAGAACATCGCGGCCTGCGCGTGCCCTCCATGATGCGGGTGGACTCGATCATCGACAACATGCGTTTTCTGGTCAAACCCCTGTGGCGCGCCATCCTCTCACAAGTGGACGAATCACTGGCCGCCCCCCCTGCCCAATATCCCGGGGCCCGGGAGCATGACAGCGCAGCCCCACGGCACGCCGGCCGAAGGCAAGCACCTGCACTGCATCAGTGTCGCCAATATTTACAAGACCGCCCGGGGGGCCTTCAGTAAACACCTTCAGAAAAACACAACACATTGACTCTAATGGAAAAAATTCAAAATAAAGAAACCGGCACGATCCATGCTGAAACACCCATGCCCCCAACCCCACGGGCCTCATCCGCTCAGTTCAGGAGAGACACATCATGAAAACAACACATAATCCCCCAGTCCGCAAAATGCTTGCCATCCTGTGCGTCGGCTTGCTCGGCAGTGCCAGCGCCATGGCCGCGCCCATCGTCACCGACTGGCAGTACACCGTCACGGGCGAATGGACCAGTTACGCCCCTGGCGCAGTCGACAATCCGGACTCGAACACCCTGATCTGGGGGACGCCCGCAAGCGCAGGCGGGGGACGCTCCTCGCTGATCATCACCAATCCCGCCCCGGACCAGATCATCCAGACCCAGATCACCGGCGACAGCCCCCAACCGGGTACAACCGGCACCGGGCTGACCCTGACGCACAACAATTTTCCCATCCTGGCCGGCAGCGGCAGCCTGACCAACGCCGTACTGTCGGTAACCCTCGACCTGCTGGCGCTCCTGCCGGGCGAAGCGGCAATCGGAGGCCCAGGCGCCCTGCCCTCGATCAACTACGACATCCAGTTCGTGGAAACGCCGAACTCGGGCACCTGTGCATCGCCCAGCCCCACCCCTTGCAATGACATCTTCGTTCTGCTGGGTGGTTTTCTCGATCAGGTGCTGCCCTACAATGGCAACAATTACTTCCTGAACATCTTCCCGGTGGAAGGCGGCGCACTGCGTACATTGACTGCCACGGAATGTGCCGCTGCAGGGGTGCTCCAGCCGAGCTGCCTGGGCTTCAGTACCGTGGAAAATGAATCGAACACGCTCAGTTTCGGCTTCACGATCTCCACCCGGCGCTTCGGTGAAGTGCCCGAACCCGGCATCCTGGCCTTGCTTGGCCTGGGCCTGGCCGCAGGCGCGCTGACCAGCCGTCGCCGGCAGCATCGCTCGATGCCCGTCTGAGGATTGCCACTGAATGCCGACGGACGCACGCACAAAAAAAGCCGCCCTGAACAGGCGGCTTTTTGATGTGCATGAACCCAGCGAAATTAACGCTTGGAGAACTGCTTGCGGCGACGTGCCTTGCGGAAACCCACTTTCTTACGCTCGACTTCACGCGCATCGCGGGTCACGAAACCTTCTTTCTTCAGCGGGGACTTGAGTTCTGCATCGTAGTCGATCAGTGCGCGGGTGATCCCGTGGCGCACAGCACCTGCCTGGCCCGACTCGCCACCACCGGTCACGTTGACCATGACGTCGAAACGGGTCTCGTTGCCGGTGAGCACCAGCGGCTGACGCACGATCATGCGGCCGGTTTCACGCGAAAAGAACTCGTCAAGCGGCTTGCCATTGACGACGATGTTGCCGGAACCCGGCTTGATGAACACACGGGCGACTGCGGTCTTGCGACGACCGGTGCCGTAGTTGTAGCTAACAGCCATTTATGGGCTCCTGTCAGATCTCGAGAACTTTGGGCTGCTGAGCAGCATGCGGATGAGCATCACCCGCGTAGCACTTCAGCTTCTTCAGCATTGCGTAACCCAGCGGACCCTTCGGGAGCATGCCCTTGACCGCCTTTTCCAGCACACGGCCCGGGAAGCGCTGCTGCAACTTGGTGAAATTGGTTTCGTAAATACCGCCCGGATAGCCGGTGTGACGGTAGTACTTCTTGTCGAGCGCCTTGTTGCCGGTCACGCGCAGCTTTTCCACGTTTACAACGACGATGTAATCACCGGTATCGACGTGCGGCGTGTAAATGGCCTTGTGCTTGCCACGCAGGCGACGGGCCACTTCGGCAGCGAGACGGCCAAGCACCTTGTCCGATGCATCGACAACAAACCAGTCGCGCTTGACCTCATGCGGCTTGGCAGAAAACGTTTTCATTCGAATCCTCGATCTTGTCCGGCCTCGGTAGCGGCCAAATAAACTGAAAGCTCGTGATGATAGAGCAAGGGGCATTGCACTGTCAATGCAATACCCGCCATTGCTAAAAAAAACGCAGCCACGAGGGCTGCGTTAAATCCACACCAAAGGAGGAGGGTGGAGGAGACACCGTTTGGACCATGTTGCTCAGCGATCCGACTGAGGGCAATTATCCAGATGACCAGACCATCGGGCAAGCCTTTTTTGTGCATTGCACTACAAATGTTTTAATTTAATCATCACATTTCCTGATGCCCGACTCTTCCTCTTGATGCACGTCAATCAAAGGAAGTTCTGGACAACAGAGCAAGCATTACGCACCAGACTGGTGCGTATGGTGGACGACGTGAATTGTGCGTCGCAATATCGCCCTCGACCCCCTGCCCTGCCCGCTTCGGCTAGAATCCGCGCTCACTCTGACAATCAAGGGAGCAGCAGGCATGGAATGCACGGTGAAATGGACGGATGGCATGACCTTTGTGGCGGAAACCGGTTCGGGTCATCTGGTGGGCATGGATGGCGCCCCCGAGGCAGGCGGACGAAACCTGGCCCCTCGGCCCATGGAGCTTCTGCTGGCCGGTGCCGGTGGCTGTAGCGCCTTTGATGTGGTGCTGATCCTGAAGCGGGGTCGCCAGGACATTCGGGGCTGCGAGGTCAAGCTGGTCGCCGAGCGCGCCGACACCGATCCGAAGGTCTTCACCCGCATCGGCTTTCACTACACGGTACGCGGCCGCAACCTCAAGCCCGATGCAGTGGAACGGGCAGTCCATCTGTCGGCCGAGAAATACTGCTCGGCCTCGATCATGCTGGGCAAGACGGCCGAAATGGCGCACACGTGGGAGATCATTGAAGACTGAGCATTGAAGACTGCGCGCACCGGGGGCCGGGCGCTGAAGGCCCGGCGCGAAAAATCCTGGCCCTGCCCCTGGCTTACAGGCGATAAGCCAGAGTGGTCATGACCCGGGACATGCCCTTCATCGCCACCTTCACCGGCTGCGGCAATTCATGCCCGCCCAGCGCCACGGCGGTGTCCGCGTGGCGTGCCTCATCCTCTTTCATCTGCTCGACAATGGCCCGGGAGCGTTGATCGGCCGCTGGCAGCATGCCCAGATGGCTTTCGAGGTGCGCTTCCACCTGCCGTTCGGTTTCAGCGAGAAAGCCCAGATTCCAGCGGTCGCCAAACTTGCCTGCCAGCACGCCGATGGCAAGCGAGCCTCCATACCAGAGCGGATTGAGCAGGCTCTTGCGGCCGCCCAGTTCCGCGATGCGCCGCTCGGTCCAGGCGAGGTGCTCGGTTTCCTCGGCGGAGGCCTGCTCCAGCTCACGACGCACTTCGGGGTCGCGCGAGGTCAGGGCCTGCCCCTGGTACAGGGCCTGTGCGCAGATTTCCCCGCAATGGTTGATGCGCATCAACCCGGCAGCATGACGCCGCTCCTCCTCGCTCATCGGCGCGTCCGGAACCTCTTCCCCCGGTACCGGCCGCACGCTGTGTGCCGGAGCAAATACGGTGCGCAGCACCCGGTCGAACTGAACAATGGCCTGATCGAGCATGTGGGGAAATCTCCTGTTCAGAATGAGATCGGCAAAGATGGCGCTGCCCGCAGCCGGCGCAGCGCATCGTCACGATTGCGGGGCGGGACGCGATCGTCGCAAAAATGATCGAAGGCGAGAGCGGCCCGGGGGCGATTGTGAGTACTGCCAGCGATCGGCGCCCATTCGCTGTTGCGCGCTTCACGCCAGCGGCCGTCGTGCCCGCCAATGGCGTAAATGCGGTAACTGCCGCTGACGCAGCGCACGCCCTCGAACGTCACGTTGCGCGCCCCACCCGATGCTTCAACCACCAGGGTGTAGCGCACCACGCCATCGTCACCCACACTGATGCTGCGTTCATCGACCATGAAGCGGTTGCCGGACAAGCCTGCATCGAACGCCCGCAGATCAGCCGCCCCGGGCGGTTCGGGCAAAACATGCGGCCCTTCCACCCAGTTGGCCTCGGGGTCTCCAAAAAAACCCCCGAGCACACTCAGGGGCACCATCAGGCCCAGCGCCAGCAGCCGGCGAAACACGCTCCGGGTTCCGCTGGTCGGCCTATTGCAAAAGGTCGGCATCTGCATGAAGCCTCAACAGACTCCCATGATCAGTTTGAAGTGCGCGACACCACAGGGGGCGCATCGCGGTAGGATGCCGGTGGCTCCGGCAGACGGGCGCGAAACAGCAGCGCAGACAACTCGGACAGGGCCTGCTGATACACCTGCCGCTTGAACTCGATGACCGCTTCGAGCGGCACCCAGTATTCACTCCAGCGCCACGCATCGAACTCCGGGTGCTTGCTGGCACGCAGACACACATCGGTGTCGCGCCCGACCAGGCGCAGAAGAAACCAGATCTGTTTCTGCCCCTTGTAGGTGTTGCGCCATTCCCGCCTGATCCAGTGCTTGGGAACGTCGTAACGCAGCCAGCCACGCGTGCGGCCGAGAATCTTCACATGCTCCGGGCGCAAGCCAACCTCCTCGTACAGCTCCCGGTACATGGCCTGTTGCGGCGACTCGCCGTACTTGATGCCACCTTGTGGAAACTGCCAGGAGTGCTCACGAATCCGTTTGCCCCAGAAAACCTCGTTGCGCGCATTGACCAGGATGATGCCGACGTTGGGGCGATAGCCTTCACGATCGAGCATGATCAAACCTTCAAATCAATAATTGGTTGAATTCTTTCATACTTGCCCAAGCTTGGAAAGCCGACCCCCGCCCGGGTTCCTGGCCATCCGGCGGGCCGCGCGCGGCCACTTCATGCCGTCCGTATCCCCGGCGGACGGCAAGACACTGTTTCTACGGCGCCAGCCTGCTAGAATTCGCCTCTTTCAACGCCCGTTCTGGATATATCAGCATGCTCGCAAGCCGGTTCTTCATCTCCACCCTCAAGGAAGCCCCTTCCGATGCCGAGGTCACCAGCCAGAAACTGATGATGCGCGCCGGGATGATCCGCAAGGTCGCTGCGGGCATCTACACCTGGATGCCCATGGGGCTGCGTGCGGTGCGCAAGGTCGAGGCGGTGGTCCGCGAGGAAATGAACCGCGCCGGCGCGGTCGAGGTGCTGATGCCTGCCGTCCAGCCCGCCGAGCTGTGGCAGGAATCGGGCCGCTGGGAGTTCTACGGCCCCGAACTGCTGCGCCTGAAGGATCGCCACGAGCGCGATTTCGTGGTCGGTCCCACCCACGAGGAAGTAATCACCGACGTGGCCCGTCGCGAACTGCGCAGCTACCGCCAGCTGCCTCGCCACTTCTACCAGATCCAGACCAAGTTCCGCGACGAGATCCGTCCCCGCTTCGGTGTCATGCGCGGGCGCGAATTCACCATGAAGGATGGCTACAGCTTCCATGCCTCGCACGAAGACCTGGTGCGCGAATACCAGAACATGTATGACACTTACAACCGCATCTTCACCCGCCTCGGGTTGAGCTATCGGGCCGTGGCAGCCGACACCGGCTCGATCGGCGGCACCGGGTCGCACGAGTTTCATGTGATTGCCGACACCGGCGAGGACGACATCGCCTACTGCCCCGGCTCCGACTACGCCGCCAACGTGGAACTGGCCGAGGCGCAAACCAGCGGTCCGCGCGCCCAGGCCCAGCGGGCGCTCAACAAGGTGCACACGCCTGGCGTGAAGACCATCGAAGAACTGGCCACCTACCTGAACATTCCGGTGGACACCACGGTGAAGGCCATCGTCGTGCGAGGCGACGAAGAGTCCGCCCATGCGCCGGTGCTGCTGCTCCTGCGCGGCGACCACACCCTCAACGAAATCAAGGCCCAGAAGGTCGACGGCATCCACAGCCCGCTCACCTTTTCCACGGCCGAAGAGATCGTCACCGCCTTCGGGGCACACCCTGGCTCGCTCGGCCCGGTGGGGTTCAAGGGTCGGGTGATCATGGATCGCAGCGTGGCGGTGATGGCCGATTTCGTCATCGGCGCAAACGACGACGACTGGCACTATGTGGGCGCCAACATCGGGCGTGACTTCCCCGAACCGGAAGTGGCCGACCTGCGCAATGTGGTGGCTGGCGACCCCTCGCCCGATGGCAAGGGCACGCTGGAGATCTGTCGCGGCATCGAGGTGGGCCACATCTTCCAGCTGCGCACCAAGTATTCCGAAGCCATGGGCTGCAAGTTTCTGGACGAAAACGGGCGCGAGCAGGTCATGGAGATGGGCTGCTACGGCATCGGCGTGACCCGCATCCTGGGTGCGGCCATCGAACAGAACCACGACGAGCGCGGCATCATCTGGCCCCGCGCCATGGCCCCTTTCGACCTGGTGATCTGTCCGGTAGGCTGGGGCAAGTCGGATGCCGTCCGCGAAGCAGCCAACCGCCTGCACGAGGCACTGATCGCTCGTGGCATCGACGTGATTCTGGACGACCGCAACGAGCGCCCCGGGGTCATGTTTGCGGACTGGGAGCTGATCGGCGTGCCTCACCGCGTCGTGATCGGCGAACGCGGCCTGAAGGACGGCATGGCCGAATACCAGGGCCGGCGCGACAGCGAAGCCACCCCGGTGGCGCTTGAAGCGCTGGAAACCTTCATTGCCGACCGCCTGGCCACGCAATAAGCCGATGCCCCTCGTTCCATCCCATCCAACCTCCACCCGCCGCACGCACAGCTCCTCTGTCCGGCAGGCGCTACGTGCGCTGCTGCTGTGCGTGGCGCTGGCCGGCCCGTGTGCGGCGCTGGCCGGCCCCCAGCAGTACGAGCCGATGTCGGAAAGCGTGCGCGCTGCCCTGCATTCCGCCGTGGCCGATGCGGGTGCCCCCAGCCTGCTCATTGCCGATCCGGCCGAAGCCGAAGCCTGGCTGGCCGACATGTCGCGCCGTCTGGAAAAGCGCATCCCGGATGCGGCCTATCGTGAAGAGTTGCTGGTCACGATTCACTATGAAGCAACCCGCGCCGGACTGGACCCCCAGCTGGTGCTGGCGCTGATTCAGGTGGAAAGCGGCTTTCGCAAGTACGCCGTGTCGAGTGCCGGTGCTCGGGGCTACATGCAGGTCATGCCCTTCTGGATCGACGTGATTGGTGAAAAGGGCGACAACCTGTTCCACATGCGCAAAAACCTGCGCTATGGCTGCACCATCCTGCGCCACTACCTGGATATCGAAAAAGGCGATCTCTTCCGGGCCCTGGGGCGTTACAACGGCAGCCTGGGCAAGGCCACCTACCCCAATCTGGTCCGGGGTGCGTGGGACAACCACTGGTCGTACCAGCCGCTCAAAGTGGCGGCAAGCTCGGGCGGCGTTTCACGTTAACCGTGTAGCGCGTGCAACCCCGCCCCTGCGTCCTCAATCCTGCGTCGGGCCGTCCGCGCTGGCGGACGCCTCGGCGCGATCTTCCGGCTGCCCGGCGGTGCCCCCCTGCGAGTTGGCCGGCTTGTCTGCGGCAGCATCGACCGAATGGATGTCGCCCGACACCTCACCCCCTTCGTCGATGTGAATCCGGCCATAGCGCAGCTTGCCGCTCACCCGGCCGGTGGCATGGATGATCAGCTGCGCGCGCGCAGTCAGCTCACCTTCGAAGCGTCCGTGAATCTCTGCCACATCGACCGATGCTGTGCCGTAGAACGCCCCTTCGGCCGCAATGCGCAACACCCGGCTGCTCTCCAGGCGCCCATCGACACGCCCTTCGACCACCACGGTTTCGCAGTCCTGGATTTCCGCACACTTCAGATTGACGCCCCGCCCCACCAGCAACTGGCTTTCGCCCGCCTGGTATTGCGGGGGGGCTTCCCTGCGCACGCTGGCCACCAGCCCCTGCGCAGTCGACTGGGAGGTCACGCTGCCCGCTCCGCCCGCCGTGTCTCGGCCAGGTGCATCGCCATTTGCCACGGCCCCCGATGCACCGCCCGGCACGAGCCGCCCGCCACGCGGTGCCACGCCCGACTGCATCCCGCCATCGGCACCGCCCTTGGGAAAAAGCGAGGGTTTATTGAACATTTCTTCTCCTTGTCACAAACCGTTTGATTCAGTCATTCACTGTGTGTGGCGGACCCGACAGGCTGCTCAGGCCGTCCCGCCCACGGTGAGCCCGTCCAGTCGCAGGGTCGGCTGACCGACGCCCACCGGCACACTCTGCCCATCCTTGCCACAGGTGCCCACGCCGGGGTCCAGCGACATGTCGTTGCCGATCATCGACACCCGGGTCAGCGCGTCCGGTCCGTTGCCGATCAGGGTTGCTCCCTTCACCGGGCGGGTGACCCGGCCATTCTCGATGAGATAGGCCTCGGAGGTCGAGAACACGAACTTGCCCGAAGTGATGTCCACCTGACCGCCACCAAAGTTCACCGCATACAGCCCCTTGTCGACTGATCGGATGATCTCTTCCGGATCCTTGTCGCCATTGAGCATGTAGGTGTTGGTCATACGCGGCAACGGCAGATGAGCGTAGGATTCACGCCGGCCATTGCCAGTGGGCGCCACCCCCATCAGGCGGGCATTGAGCGTGTCCTGCATGTAGCCGGTGAGGATGCCGTCCTCGATGAGCACGGTGCGCTCGCTGGGATTGCCTTCGTCATCGATGGTGAGTGATCCCCGGCGATCGGCCAGTGTGCCGTCATCGACCACGGTCACGCCACGCGAGGCCACCTGCTGCCCGATGCGACCGGCGAAGGCCGAGCTGCCCTTGCGGTTGAAGTCGCCCTCCAGCCCATGACCAATCGCCTCATGCAGCAGAATGCCCGGCCAGCCCGGCCCCATCACCACCGTCATCGTACCAGCCGGCGCGGGCGCCGCCCCCAGGTTGACCCGGGCCTGATGGACTGCGGCCCGTGCATATTCACGCAGGCGCTCGTCGGTAAACCAGGCGTAGTCGAAGCGACCGCCACCGCCGGCGCTGCCCTGCTCACGCCGGGTGCCGTCTTCCATGATCACGGTGATCGACACGCGAACCAGCGGGCGCACGTCGGCCGCCAGATGGCCATCGCTGCGCGCCACCATCACCACCTCCCAGGTACCGGCCACACTGGCCATCACCTGACTCACGCGGGAATCCTCGGCACGGGCAAATCCTTCCAGCCGTTCGAGCAGACGCACCTTGGCCAGATCGTCCAGCGACGCAATCGGATCTTCCCCACGATACAGCGGCGGGCGATGCGCAGCACGCCGGATCGCCACCTGACGCTCCGCCCCACTGTCGGCAATGGCCCGCGTAGCGTCGGCAGCCGCCTCCAGGGCAGACAGCGAAATATCGTCGGAATAGGCAAACGCAGTCTTCTCGCCACTGATCGCACGCACCCCCACGCCCTGCTCGATGTTGAAGCTGCCGGCCTTGACGATGCCCTCTTCAAGGCTCCAGCCCTCCGAGCGCTGATACTGGAAATACAGGTCGGCGTAATCGAGCCGATGGTTCATCAGGCGTGAAAACACGCGGTGCAGCTCGCTGTCCCCCAGTTCGTAAGGGTTCAGCAGGTAGCGGTCGGCAACGGCCAGTGCGTCATTCAGAGCGTTCATCAAGTTTCCGTATCGAGCGGGGCACACTCGGTGTGCGTACCCCATCATTCTTCAAGATTGCAGGTCTGTCCGGGCGGTGCAGTTCAAGGCACGACCGGCCCGGCAGATTCAATTCAGTCGAGGCAGCGATGACGCAGGGCCGGCAGGCTTTCACGTATCGCGGCAATGCGCACAGGGTCGATATCGGCGCACACCACACCCGGCCCCTCGTCCAGGCAGTCAAGCACTTCGCCCCAGGGATCGCAAATCAGGCTGTGCCCCCAGGTCATCCGCCCGCCAGCGTGCCGTCCGCCCTGCGCAGGCGCCAGCACATAGCACTGGTTTTCTATGGCGCGGGCGCGCAGCAGCACCTCCCAGTGTGCCCGTCCGGTGGTCCAGGTAAAGGCAGCGGGCAACACGATCAGATTGACTTCCCCCATGCGCCGGAACAGCTCCGGAAAGCGCAGATCGTAGCAGACCGACAGACCGACCCGACCACAGGGGCCATCGAAGCACACCACCTCGTGCCCGGCCTCGATGGTCACCGACTCATCGTAACGCTCTTCACCCCGGCAGAAGCTGAACAAATGAATCTTGTCGTAACGCACCATCCGGCGACCATCCGGACCGAACACCAGGGTGGCATTGCGCACCTTGCCGGCATTCTGCGCCTGAAGGGGCAAGGTGCCGCCGATCAGCCACACACCATGGCGGGCCGCTTGCGCGGACAGGAAGTCCTGTATCGGCCCTTGGCCCTCGGCCTCGCGCGCCACCACCTTGGCGGTGTCGTCCGTGCTGATCAGCGGGAAGTACTCAGGCAGCGCAATCAACTGCGCGCCTCCATCCACCGCCTCGGCAATCAAAGCCTCCGCACTGCGCAGGTTGGCCTGAACATCCGGCCCGGACACCATCTGCACTGCTGCCACCCGGCATGTCTCTGTCGTCATCGCTCAATCCTGCCCTTGTTGCGGCGTGGCACTGCCCACCAGCCCGCCAGTCTTCTCCACCCTGGGTTCGCTCCAGCTTCCACGCACGGCGTAGGAGTAGGAGAACATGCGCTCCACCGGATCGCTCAGCACCTTCTGTGCGAGATAGGTGACCACGCCGGCCACCGGATTGATCAGCCCGGCAGCCGCACCGACCGCCACCGATTCACTGAGCGTGGGCTGCACCACCACGTCGAGCGACTGCGTTTCGTGCGCCACATCGGCCTGACCGGCAATCCACACCCTGGCGGCCGGTCCGGCAATGGCCAGCGATTCGCTGGACAGCACCCCATCGACGATGTCGATGCTACCGGAAATGCGGTCGAAGGCGAAACCTTCGCTGAACACGTCGCGAAAGTCCAGACTCAGGCGCCGTGGCAGAGCCTGCAGGCTGAGCACGCCAAGCAGGCGCCCGACACCCGGCTCCAGGGTACGGAACTGTCCGTCATGCGCGTCGATCTCCAGCGTCCCGGCCAGCGTGTTCACATCCAGCCGGGTGGGCACGCCCCGCCAGCGCAGTTGTCCGGACAGCACGGCAGCCCCGCCCTGCACCTGATCCGCATGCCCCAAGCGGCCAAGCATGCGGCCGATGTCATGCACATCGAGCCGGAACATCAGTTCGCTCAGCGGATGCTCGCCGCCCAGCCAGCGGCCACTGCCCTCCAGACGGCCATCTTCGTTGATCAGTTCGAGCGCCTGCAGATGCCAGAGCAGCCCCTGATTGCGCGCTTGCAGTGACAAACGCCCCATCTCCGAGCCATTGAAGCTGAAACGGTCGGCCACCACATCGAGCGTGGGCAGGCGTGAGGCAGGCGTGTCCCCTCTGTCCACCTTCCCGACCGAAGGTGCATCGCCCCCCTCGTCGGCCGTCCCGGCTTCGCCCAGTGCGAGCCGGGTGAGCCGTGCGCGCAAGGCGCCCGCCCCGCCCCCGCCCCCGGCCTGCGTGGCATCGGCCGTACGCCAGTCAAACACGCCTTCGGCCATCGTGCTGTCGAGTCGCCCCTTCCAGCCACCCTCGTCGGCCACCGCATCGAGTGCCACCGAGCGTAGCGCACGGCCTGACACCTGCAGCGTATCGGCCCGCAGATTCAGCGCCACCAACCGGGGGGCAGACGTGTCGGGTCCAAGCGCCTCCTGTGCGCCAGTCGGCCCATGCCCAGCCAGCAGGGTGCGCCACGCATCCACATCCAGCTCCGCCAGCCGCGCCTCCAGTGCCAGCCCGCTGGCCGCAGCCGGTACCGGTGCATTCACCGCCACGCCCCCGCGTGCAAACGTCCAACCCTGAGCGGGGTCGCGGGCGAACATCAGGCTGGCGGCTGCAGCCTGCCGGTCAAGCTGCCAGCCCAGCGACAGCTCGGTCAACCCGGCCGATGGCAGGCGCATCGACACCTCCAGTGGCGCGGACAACTCCGCAGCCTTGCCAAAGGGCGCGGGCAAGGCCAGCGCCAGCCCTTCCAGCGAGGAGCGCAGGCGCACGGTGGCACGCTCGCCCGCCAGCAGCAGCTCACCCTGCCAGCGCAACTCACCCGACAGGTGCGGGCTCAACAGCGGTGGCAGGTATTCGCTCACCCGGCTGAGCAAGAGTCCGGCATCGATATCAAAACGCACCCCTTGCCCACGCAGCGTTTCGGCACGCAACTGAAACGGTGCCCCGAACCAGCGACCACGGGCATGGGGAATATCCAGCCGGTCATCAGTAAACTTGAGCTGTGCCGACACGGCCCGCATCGGCGGCACCCCCTCGGCGAGCGTGAGCGTGTTGCCGGACAGGGTCAGGTTTCCAGCCACCCGGGTATCGACACTGTGGTGCAGGGGAATGTCGAGTTGCAGATCGAGCACGCCCTCGCCTTCGGCCCGCAGACTGTCGGTCAGCCCGCCAAGATGCCGGCTCACCGGGCTTTCCGCGACAAAGCGCAGGAATGAGGCGCTCGGCCCCCGTGCCTGACCGGTGACTGTCAGCACCTGGGCACCGACGGCCCCCAGATCGGGCAAATGTGCCGTAACCGGCGCCAACTCGACATCGAACAGACGTGCCTGTTCGGCGAGGACGGTCATCGACGGCCCTTCAAAGCGGATTTCGCCCTGAATGCCCTCGATCCCCGGCCACCCCTCGGCATAGTCCAGGCGGGCATCCGCAATCCTGGCGACAACCAGAAATTCTCCCTCGTCATCCGCACCCTCGAACGGAAAATCGCGCAAATCTCCGCGCAGGCGCAGGGTTGCCAGTGGCGCCTCGCCCGCTCGCAGAGCGGCACGCAACCAGTCACGGGTGTCCTGATTCACCGTCAGCGGCAGGTAACGCCACACGGCATCGCCGCGCGCGTTGGTGAGGCGCGCCTGCAGATCGATCTGCCCCGGCCCCTCCCCGGTCAGGGTATAGCGCCCTTCGAGCGAACCGGAGGCATCCGCGTTGTCGAAACGAGCCGACTCCACGAACAGCGTCACCGCACCGGCCCCGGCGTCCCGCTGCCAGCCACCGGTAGCCGACAGCGAGGACAGCCTCAGACGGGGCTGCTCGAACACCCCCGGCAACTCAATGAAGGCCTGTTCCCCCACAACACGAAAACGCCCCCCGGAGCGATCGCCCGACACCATGCCGGAAAACCCCTCCAGCCCGGGCAACCCCCGGTAAGCCCTCAGACTGAGTTGCTCGACCAGCGCCTGCACCTGCCAGTCAGTAGGCGCAGCGCCCTCCGGCCCGGACCAGGACAGCTCCAGGGTCGTGACCTGCCCTGCCGGCGCCGTCGCCTTCAGCGCCGTCTCGAGTTCTGTTAACAAGGGCCAGTGCGACAACAACGCACGCAGGCTCGACAGATCGAAGGCCCCCGTCGTGACACGCCATTGCTCGCCCTTGCGCTCCAGCCCTGCATGCCCCACGGCCTGCTGTGCCCCCTCCTGCAGTGCCAGCACCAGGTCGTCGACCTCCAGCCGGAACCCGTCGGCCAGTGCCTGCCAGTGCCAGCGAGCCTGCGCCTCCGCCAGCCGCAGTTCGGGTTGCCCTTCGGCCAACTGCCCCGAAACCTGCCACAGCCCCATCCGCCCACTGAAGGCGCGCGCACGACCCTCGTCGAAATCCCCCCACAGGCGCACACTGGCCAATCCATCCAGCACGGCGCCGTCATCCAGCCACGGCGTCCAGGCTCCCAGCACAGCCTGCTCCACGGAGGCATACAACCGGATGGGTTGTTGCAACCAGGCACGCTCCGGATGGCGCGCATCCAGTTCGGCACGCAACTCAAGCGTCCGGCCCAGCGCCTCCGGCAAGGTCGCGTGCACCGCCAGCCGCACATGCCGGCCATCGCCCAGCACCCTCAGTGCCACCCCGGACAGGCGTAGCTCCGGCGCCTGTCGCAGGTGATCCTGCCAGCGCAGGGTACCGCTGCTCAGTACCAGCTCGCCCTGTTGCCGCAGCCCGTCGGGCCATGCCTGCTGTCCCGGCCCGGACGTGTCTGGCGCATCGGGCGCGGGCAGCTCGATGCCGGCCACTCGCAAGCGGCCATTGCTCAGGCGCTCGATGAGCAGATCAGGGGTGTCGATGGTCAACCGGTGAAAGAACGGCCTGCCGCTGAGCACACTACGCCAGCTGAGCGTGGCCTCGATGGATGAAAGAGTGAGCGCCGGCCGACCCGCACTGCCCAGCAGCCGCACCCCCGACAAGCGGACACGCGGGCGCAGCCCAGACCAGTCGGCCTGCAGGTGCGCCACCTCCAGGGGCTGGCCCAGAGTATCCGCGAGCAGCGCGACCAGCTCGTCGCGATAGCGCTCCACCCCCGGCATGAGCAGCTCGCGCACACCCAGCAGGGTCAGTCCAATCACAAAAAACGACAGCAGGGCAACACGCGCCAGAATCCTCATGCCACCTCTCATCACGGCCGCTTGCAGCCTGCGCCCATGCAGCACGCCGCCGGCAGAAACACGGCGGACGGGGCAACGCAGGCGAAGGCAGCAGGAAAACAGGACATCGGCGTGCGGGGGATCGGGTCATGGGCCGGAAGCTTCGCTACAATCGACGCATTCACCGCCTGTCAGCCTGGCCTATCGACCATCCTGGGCAGCGAAGCGGGTCCCGTCGAACCAGGGCCGCGAAGCCGGGCTTGTCATTCTAACAACCTTCCTGCAGGGCCGCGCCGATGTCTTTGGAAACTTCCCACATTCCTGCTGCAATCGACCATGCCAGCCGACTGTCACCCTTTTTCACGCGCATGCTGGCCAGCCGCCCCTGGCTCGCCGAGCGCCTTTCGGCCACGCTCGACCGGCCACTCGACGCACAGGCGATGCAAACCTTTCTGGGCGGACAGGCGCTGGACGAAGACACCCTGCCGGCCGCGCTGCGCCATCTGCGCTGCTGGGTGATCTGCCACCTGCTGGTGCGCGATCTGTACGGCAGTGCCAGCCTCGCCGAAGTCACCGAAACCATGACGGTGCTGGCCGAGACCGCAATCCGCTGCGCCCACGACACGCTGCTGCCGGTTCTGGTCAGACGCTACGGCATGCCACTGTCGGCCTCGGGCTGGGAACAGGAGTTGCTGATCATCGGCATGGGCAAGCTGGGCGGACGGGAGCTCAACGTATCCTCGGACATCGATCTGATCTTCGTGTATCCGGAAGACGGCGACACCGGTGGCACCAAGGTGGTCAGCAATTTCGAGTTTTTCGAGATGCTGGGCAAGCGCATCATCCGCGCCCTGTCCGAAATCACCGAGCACGGACAGGTGTTCCGCGTGGACATGCGGCTGCGCCCGAATGGCGACTCGGGGCCACTGGTGTGCTCCTTCGAGATGCTGGAGAACTACCTCATCACCCAGGGGCGCGAGTGGGAGCGCTACGCCTGGATCAAGGGCCGCGCCCTCACCGGGGAACGCTATCAGGAGCTCGCGCGCATCACCCGCCCCTTCGTGTTTCGCAAGTATCTCGACTATGGCGCGATCAATGCCATGCGCGACCTGCATGCACAGATCCGCCGCGAAGTGGCCCGCCGCGACCGGGCCAACAATGTCAAGCTCGGCCCGGGCGGCATCCGCGAGATCGAGTTCATTGCCCAAGTGTTCCAGCTGATACGCGGTGGCCGCGACCCCGAACTGCAGATCCGACCCACCCTGCAAGTGCTCGCCCGGCTGAGCGAGCGCGGCATCCTCACCGGTGAGGCCACGGCACAGCTGGCGAGTGCCTACGACTTCCTGCGCCGGCTCGAACACCGCCTGCAATACGTGGAAGACGCCCAGACCCATGACCTGCCCGAAGAAGCCAGCGCGCTTGCACGCATCGCCCAGGCCATGGCCCTGCCCGGCACCGCCACCCTCCTGGAGCAGCTCGACCTCCACCGGGCGCGGGTCACCCAGCATTTCGACGACGTTTTCAGCGACCCAAGCGACGAGCAGCATGCGCTCGACAAGGTGTGGGCCGACGCGAGCGACGAGGACTCGGTCGACCCCGCGCTGGCCCGGCTCGGTTACCGCGATCCGGCAGCGGTCAGCGCACGGCTCGCCGCCCTGCACGGCAGCGCCCGTTACCGCCAGCTGCCCGGCCACATCAGCAGCCGGCTCGATGCACTGGTGCCGCGCATCATTGAATCGGCCGCCAGCGCCGACAACCCTGACGACACGCTGCTGCGCTGGCTGGAGTTGCTTGAGGCAATCAGCCGCCGGGGAGCCTATCTGGCCCTGCTGCAGCAATACCCCCAGGCGGTGCAAAGGGTCACCGACCTGATCGGCGCATCGCGCTGGGCCGCACATTACCTGACCCGCCACCCCATCCTGCTCGATGAACTGCTCGACGACCGCCATCTGCAGGCAGACCCCGACTGGACACGCTTTGCCCGCGAACTGAGCGAACGGCTCGATGCACTCGAACCCGACATGGAGCACCAGATGGACATGATGCGCGAGCAGCATCACGCCCAGGTGTTCCGCCTGCTCACCCAGGACATTGCCGGTCGCCTGTCGGTGGAGCGGCTCGCCGACCACCTCTCCGCACTGGCCGACATCATCCTCGAATGCACCCTGCCACTGGTCTGGCGCAAGATGCGCAAGCGCCACCGTGACGTGCCGCAATTTGCCGTGATTGCCTATGGCAAGCTCGGTGGCAAGGAGTTGGGCTATGCCTCCGACCTGGACATCATCTTCCTGTTCGACGACGAATCACCCGAGGCGCTCGACCTGTACTCACGCCTGGGCCAGCGCATCAACACCTGGCTGTCGAGCCAGACGGCGGCCGGCATCCTGTTCGAAACCGATTTGCGCTTGCGCCCGAATGGCGACTCCGGCCTGCTCGTCACCTCAGTGGAAGGCTTTCGCCGCTACCAGCTTGAAAACGCCTGGGTGTGGGAGCATCAGGCCCTCACCCGGGCCCGCTTCGCCGCAGGTGACCGGCGCATCGGCGAAACCTTCGAGCGCATCCGCTGCGAAATCCTGCAGTTGCCGCGCGATCTGGACAGCCTGCGTGAAGAAGTGCTGAAGATGCGCCAGAAGATGCGCGACAGCCACGCCAATCGCAGCCCCCTGTTCGAGCTCAAGCACGATGCCGGAGGGCTGGTCGATGTGGAGTTCCTGGTCCAGTATCTGGTGCTCGGTCATGCCGCGCAGCACCCGAGACTCACCGGCAACCTCGGCAACATCGCCCTGCTGCACATGGCCGGCGAACTCGGTCTGATTCCGGCCGGGCTGGCCGCCGACTGCGCCGACAGTTACCGCCTGTTCCGCCGGCTTCAACACCGCCAGCGGCTCAACGGCCAGCCTTCGCGCGTTGCGCCGGCCGAGGTTGAAGCGGCCCGGCGCCCGGTGATCGCCCTGTGGGAGACGGTGTTCGGCGAACGGCAGGCGCTGACCGGCTCCGCCTGATTCCGAACCCGGCCGTATGAGCCGCCGCATTGGACCATGACAGAGGCGATGCGGCGGGCTAGAATGCCTCCGGTTCGCCCCAAAAAGGTGCAGGATATCCGCATGAGTCAGGAAATTGAACTGAAACTGGCCCTGCCCCGTTCGGCCCTCACGGCCCTGCGGCGGCACCCTCTGGTCACTGGCAGCACCCGGCTGGGCAATGCCAAGACACTCGACAACACCTATTACGACACGCCCGACCTCCAGCTCAAGGCTGCCGGCATCGCGGTGCGCACCCGCAAGCAGGGGCGCGAATGGCTGCAGACGGTGAAGTGCGCCGCCCGCTCGACCGGGGGGCTCACCCAGCGCCCGGAATGGGAACAAGCCTACACCGAGGCCTTCGATTTCAGCGCGGTGGATGAACCCCGGGTACGCAAGCGCCTCATGCGCCTGCAGGACACGCTGGTGCCGGTGTTCACCACACAGTTCCGCCGCGAAACCCGGGTATTCGAACAGAACGACGGCACGGTCCGCATCCTGATGATGGTGGACACCGGCGAAATCGTGGCTGGCGAACGCTCCGAAGCCATCTGCGAAGTCGAGCTTGAGCTCGAACAGGGCAGCCCGCTCGACCTGCTCAAACTGGCCTGCGCCCTGGCCGAACGCCTGCCGCTGCTGCCCAGCGACATCAGCAAGGCCGAACGCGGTTACCGCCTGCATCTGGGGCACGTCCAGCAGGCGATGCGGGCAGAACCCTGCGTGCTCGACCCCGGCATGAATCCGGTGCAGGCATTCAGCGAACTGGCCGGCAACTGCATCCGGCAGTGGCAAGCCAACGCAGTGGGGGCGTCCAGTCATGACGACCCCGAGTTCATCCATCAACTGCGGGTCTCCCAGCGTCGCCTGCGCTCGCTCATCCGGCTGTTCGCTCCGGCGCTGCCGGACGCCTTCGTACAGGCGTGGAACGAAAAACTCAAGGCCAATGCCGGCAGCTTTGGTGAGGCCCGCGATCTGGACGTGCTGTACGAGGAAATCCTCGCCCCGGTTCACGGCGGCAACCCCGACGAAGAGAAGGCACTTGCCCGTCTCCGCGAAGCGATCCTGCAGGCCCGCGATACGGCCCGCAGCCAGACCGCCGGTCAGCTGGATGCGGCCGCGCAGGGACGGCTGATCCTCAACCTCACCACCGAACTGCTTGCCCTGCCCAGCAACAACCTGATCGGCGCAGCCGACCTGGGCGTGTTTGCCAGCCTTCAGCTCAAGCGCCTGCGCAAGAAGATTCGCCGCCGCCACACCGCCGCCCGCAGCCTGGTGCCGGAACAGCTCCACGCCCTGCGCATCGCCCTCAAGCAGTTGCGCTACGGCATGGAGTTCTTTCAGTCCCTGATGCCAGCCGACACGGTGAAGCCTTACCTCAAGGCCCTGGCCCGGGCGCAAAATGCGCTGGGTTTCATCAACGATGTGGATGTGGCCCGTGGCCGGCTGGCCACCTGCTGCGGTGACGACCCGGTGCTGAACGCCGCCGCCGGCCTGGCCTGCGGCTGGCATGGCCCACGTTATCGCAAACTGAGCAAACAGGCCGTGTCGGCCCTGGAGCCCCTGCTCTGGGACAAGGCTCCCTGGCGTGGGCTGGACCGCCGACGCAGGAAATAAGTGACCGGCGCCCACCTGTCACCAAACCGTAACCCGGGCATTCGATCATTGCGGTCTTTGAACAAGGGAGCAGGCAACATGGACTTACTGCTGTGGCGACACGCCGAAGCCGTGGATGGCACGCCCGATCTGGCCCGCGAACTGACCGAGCGTGGCGAGAAACAGGCACGCAAGATGGCGGCCTGGCTTAAAAAGGAACACCCCAAGCGCCTGCGCGTGCTGGTCAGCCCGAGCGTGCGCACACGACAGACGGCCTCGGCCTTCACGGAAGAGTTCGAGATCGTATCCGCGCTGGGGCCGGACGGCAGCGTGGCCGATCTGCTCGCCGCCAGCGGCTGGCCCGACAGCAGCGGGGCCTGTCTGATCGTCGGGCATCAGCCCACGCTTGGTCGCCTGGCGGCCCTGCTGCTGTCGGGCAGCGAGGCCGACTGGAGCGTGAAGAAGGGTTCGTTGTGGTGGTTTTCCAACAGGGTTCGGGAAGAACGCAGCCAGACCGTGCTGCGCGCAGTCATTTCTCCCGATCTGCTATAGCTCCGGCGAAAAAACCGCACTGCCCGCTCGGCAACTGTCGTTGTTGCGCAACAACTGTCGGTCGTCGGAAGTCTTTCGCCTGAAACAGGTTCCGGTTTCAAGGTAACATGCCGGACCCTGGATCGAGCGACTGATGATAAAGCGGTATCTGCCCTCCCGAGAAGCAATCACGAGCAGCCGGATGCTGAGGTGGCTGGGTCCCCGCATCCATGATCCACGGCTGTGGCACATGAATCGCAACTCGGTGGCCAGAGGCGTAGCCATCGGTGTGTTCTTCGGGCTGATGGTGCCCGTAGCACAGATCGCTGCAGCCGCTGCGGCCGCCCTCGCGCTGCGTGCCAACCTGTGGGTGGCGGCCATCGCCACGCTGGTCAGCAACCCCTTCACTTACGCCCCCATCTATTTCTTTGCCTACCGGCTGGGCAGCAGCATCCTGCCCCCTTCTGCAGCCAGCGGCATACGCCCGGCGGATGACCACGCCATCCGCGCCCTGCAATGGCTGATCGACGGCATTCACTGGCTCACCGGCGTTGGCCGGCCGCTGGTGCTGGGCATGTTCATCATGGCCGTGTGTGGCGCGATCATCGGCTACTTCGGCACCCTGCTGGCGTGGCGGGTGCGCGTCATCCTGAAGCGCCGCCGTCAGCGCATTGCACGCCTGGCCATGCGCCAGAATTCGCAGTGGAACTGACCCATCGTTGGCAGCGGAACTGACCAATCGGTCAACACTCTCCACAACCCACATTCCAGCAAAAAGCACAACCCCTGTATTGCCGTGCACAAACGGCGTATTCTTCGCACTGCCCAAATTGTGTCAGGCTTTACAACCATGAGCGACCCGATTCAAAACGGTACGATTCGTGTCACCGACGACGTCAAGCGTGTGTATTACGACGGCTACTGGATCAAGGCCTACGACGCGCCAGCCGATTCGCTGAGCGCCAAACGCCGCCTGATCGAGGCCCTCACCCGCCGCCTGTTCAATCACGTCGAGCACGGCATCAACATCCCCGGCAAGCGTCTGAAGGAAGCGCGCGAGGCCTTCGAGCAGGAAACCGACCCCGAGCGCCGTCGTGTGAAGGGTGCAATGCTCGCAGGCGCGCTGTTCAACCGCGCCACCGACATTTTCACGCGTCTGGTGGATCTGCAGGAAGAAGGCGTGGATGTGGAGTACGACAGTACGCTGATGGGCGAATGCGGGCAGTGCCTGCAGGATGCATTGGCGCTGGGCAAAATGGTGATGCACCGCAGCGGTGACGAAGGCATCGACGAATTGTGGGGCGAACCCTTCCGCGCGTTCTCGATCCCGATCGAGGCGTTCTATGAAAGCCGCTACCTCAAGATTGCTCAAACGCTACGCGACATCGACCGGATTGCTGCGGTGATGACCACCCATCTGGCCGCCAATCCGCTGTTTCGCGGCATTGAAAGCGAAATTCACAAGTTTGCCGAGGCCGCCAAGGCGAAATGCGAGACGCTGCGCACGGATGCGCAGATATTCGACATCTGGACCGACTTCGTGGTGGCCTCCGAACACCTGATGGCCTTCACCCCGCACCTGTCCGCTGCCCCCACCAGCACCCTGATGCAACTGGCCAGCGACGGCAAGCAGTTGCTCATACAGGGCAAGGACTTGGTGAGCTACATCGCGCGCGCGCGCGTGCCCATGCCCAAGAGCACGCGGGAATACATCGAGCGCTGCGAGCACTATGCCGAAACGGTGCGCGAACGATTGCTCGGTCACCATTCCGTCTGACGCCGGTCAAAGGATGATGCCGCCTCCCAGGCAGACCTTGGACTCATACACCACCACGCTCTGACCCGGCGTGAGCGCCCATTGTGGCTGGGCAAACACGATTTCCGCCCGTCCGTCGGCAATCGCATCCACCTCGCAGGGCATGTCCGGCGTGCGGTAACGCGGCTTGGCGGTATACACCCAGTGGGTATGCGGATCGGGTCCGGCAATCCAGTTCAGGTCAGTGGCCGTGAGCCGCTCCCTGAGCAGGGCCGGGTGGTCATGCCCCTGCACCACGTACAGCACATTGGCCTTCACATCCTTGCCCGCCACATACCAGGCATCATGCTCGCCGGCCTCGTCCTGCCGGCCCTTGATGCCCCCAATGTGCAACCCCTTGCGCTGGCCGATGGTGTGGTACATCAATCCTTGATGTTCGCCCAGCACACGCTGATCGTCGAGGCTGCGAATCTCGCCCGGCCGGGTCGGCAGATAGCGCATCAGGAATTCACGGAACGGGCGCTCGCCGATGAAGCAGATGCCGGTGGAGTCCTTCTTGGCGGCCACATGCAATCCGGCCTGCTCGGCGATACGCCGTACCTCGCGCTTGTACAGCCCACCCAGCGGAAACAGGGTGCTGGCCAGTTGCGTCTGGTTGAGCCGGTACAGGAAGTAGCTCTGGTCCTTGGTGCCATCCTCGGCCTTCAGCAACTGGAACGCCCGCCGCCCGTCATTCACCCATTCGCGCACCTGCGCGTAATGGCCAGTGGCGATCCGGTCGGCACCCAGTTTCATGGCGTGATCGAGAAAGCAGCGGAACTTGATTTCGGAGTTGCACAGGATGTCGGGGTTCGGAGTGCGCCCGGCCTCATACTCCCGCAGGAAGTCGGCAAACACCCGGTCCTTGTATTCCTTGCTGAAGTTGACCACTTCGAGATCGATGCCGATGACGTCGCACACCGAGGCCACATCCACCAGGTCCTGACGGGTGGAGCAGTATTCGCTGTCGTCGTCATCTTCCCAGTTTTTCATGAACAGGCCGGTCACCCGATACCCCTGCTGCTTGAGCAGCAGGGCGGCCACCGACGAATCCACGCCGCCGGACATGCCGACAACCACCTTCATCCCCTGCGGGTCTTGCTTACTGGACATTCGGTCCTTCTCCATTCAACCAGTCGGCCAGCGGCAGGATCACTGCCGGCTCGCCATGATCCACAAACCAGGTGTCGACCGCAAAGCGGGCCGGCTCGATCACAGTGCCAGGCGGTCGCGCCGGAATGTCGTGCACCACTTCCGGGCAATCGCACTGCACCAGCAGGACAGGCACATGATCGGGCACCGTCACGGCTTCGCCGCGTTCCTCGATCACCGCCGAAAAATGCTGTGCGAACAGCCATCCGCGTCGTGTTGGCTCCAGCACCTCATGATGGCGCAGCCAGCCCCGCTCCGCCATCAGTTCAAGCAGGCGGGTGGTGTTGGTGGAGTGATCGATGCAATCCATGCGCCCCTGGCGCTCCTCATCGCGCAGGTTGCCGGCCACATCCATGAACACCGGGGTCTGGCCTCCGATCAGGCGATACAGCTCGGCCAGTGCCCGGGCAATGCGGTCACGCTCATCGGCAGCATCCGCCACACCGATGAACAACGCCTCCACCCGCATCAGCTCTGCCTGCAGAAACAACACCGGGACCCGGCTGGTGCAGCCATAATTGAAACAGGCATCGAAACTGCGCCCCGGCATATCTGCCCGAGCCGGCACGCCCCCCTCTACGGCGATCAGCACTGCCACGGCGATCAACCGGATCAACCGGCCGGGCTGCACCTCACCCCCTCAGCCGTAGTGGCGCAACAGCGACAACTCGCCCCGCTGACCGCTCAGCCAGTCGTCCACGCACTGCAGCACCAGTTCGCTGCGATGGCGCCCGGCACAGGCTGCCAGCTCCTCCCGGGTCAACCACAGCGCCCGCACGATGCCAGCATCCAGCGTACGTCCGGGCAGCTCACCCTCGCAACGCCCCCCAAAGGCAAAACGCAGGTAGGTCACATCCCCCTGGGGACGCGGCCACTGATACACCCCCAACAAATATTCCGGTACGAACAGGTGCGCCGTTTCTTCCAGCACCTCGCGCCGGCAGGCTTCGAGCAGGGACTCACCCTGCTCCAGATGGCCGGCAGGCTGATTGAAGCGCAACCCCTCTGCCGTTTCCTCCTCCACCACCAGAAAGCGCCCATCGCGTTCGATCACTGCCGCGACGGTAACGTTGGGTTTCCAGGATCGTTCCATCGGTTGCCTGCTCCTGCACGTGCAAATCCGGGATTCTACTCTGGAGAATCAACAACATCATCATCTTATGTTTGATGTAAGACCTCGTAAAAAGTAGAATCTCGGGGTTTTATTCCGTCGACCTGAAACGATTCGAGACCTTTTGAGCGTGCCATTCGGGAGTGTGGCGCGCTCATGGTGCAGGCCTCGAAACGGCCAGGGTCGGTATCCGAAAACCAGGATCGAGACCTCTATGCACATAAAGATCAAGAAAGGCCTGGATCTGCCCATTACGGGAAAACCCGAGCAGCGCATAGACGCTGGGCGGCCCGTGCGGCACGTGGCGCTCCTGGGCGCAGATCATCTGGATCTCAAGCCCACCATGCTCGTCACCGAAGGCGACAGGGTCAAACTGGGTCAGCCCCTGTTTGAACACAAGAAAATCCCCGGTGTGCGCTACACCGCACCCGGCGCAGGCGAAGTCATCGCGATCAATCGCGGTCATCGCCGCGTGTTGCAGTCGGTGGTGATCCGGCTCGACGAGCAGGAAGAAGCGATCGAATTCGCATCCTATTCGGGCGAGCAACTGGCCAACCTGAGCCGTGAGCAAGTGGTCGAGAACCTGCTGGCCTCGGGGCTGTGGACTGCGCTGCGCACCCGCCCCTTCAGCAAGACCCCCGACCCGGGCAGCACGCCGGCGGCGATTTTCGTGACCGCGATGGACACCCATCCGCTGTCTGCCGATCCGGGGCCGATCATCAATGCGGAAGGCGAAGCCTTCGGCGACGGCCTGACCGTGCTGTCACACCTCACCGACGGCGCGCTGTGGGTATGCAAGGCGCCTGGCACCGAGATCCCTCACGCCAAGCACCTGAACCGCGCCACCCTGGCAAGCTTCGAGGGGCCGCATCCGGCCGGCCTGGTGGGCACGCACATCCATTTTCTCGATCCGGTGCATGCTGAAAAGAGCATCTGGCACCTGAACTACCAGGACGTGATTGCCATCGGCAAGCTGTTTACCACCGGCAGGCTGTGGACCGAGCGCATCGTCGCGCTGGGCGGCCCGGTGGTCGACAAGCCCCGCCTGCTGCGCACCCGCCTGGGCGCGAGCCTGGACGAGCTGACCGCAGGGGAGTTGCGCTATGGCGACAACCAGGGCAACAACCGGGTGATTTCCGGTTCGGTGTTCGGCGGACGCACTGCACGCAACGCCTTTGCCTACCTGGGCCAGTTCCATCTTCAGGTGTCCTGCCTGAAGGAAGGCAACGATCGTGAATTCATGCACTACCTGCGTGCGGGGGTGAACAAGCACTCGGTGCTGAACATCTTCGTGTCCAAGCTCACCAACGGCAGGCTGTTCGACTTTTCCACCAGCACCAACGGCAGCCCCCGGGCCATGGTACCGGTTGGCAACTACGAAGAAGTGATGCCGCTGGACATTCTGCCCACCCAGTTGCTGCGTGCCATCATCGTCGGTGACACCGAAGTGGCCCAGAAACTCGGCTGCCTCGAACTCGATGAGGAGGATCTCGCGTTGTGTACCTACGTCTGTGCGGGCAAGTACGAGTACGGCCCCATTCTTCGGGACAATCTCGCCCGAATCGAGAAGGAGGGCTGATTGATGGACGTACGTAAATACCTCGACAGCGTCGAACACCACTTCGAAAAGGGCGGCAAGTACGAAAAGTGGTACGCCCTGTACGAAGCGGTCGATACCTTCTTCTACCGCCCGGCCAGCGTCACCCGCACCACGTCACATGTGCGCGACGGCCTGGACCTGAAGCGCATGATGATCACCGTCTGGCTGTGCACTTTCCCGGTGATGTTTGCCGGCATGTGGAACACCGGCCTGCAGGCGAACACGGTGTATGCCGCCAATCCGGACCTTCTGGCGGCCCAGGACAACTGGCGCATTGCACTCATCGGCCTGTTCGCCGGCTTCGACCCTGGAAGCCTGTGGGACAACGTGATACACGGGGCGGCCTACTTTCTGCCGATCTATCTGGTCACCTTCCTGGTCGGGGGCTTCTGGGAAGTGCTGTTCGCCTCCATCCGCAAGCATGAAGTGAACGAAGGCTTCTTCGTCACCTCGGTGCTGTTCGCCCTCACCCTGCCCCCGTCCATTCCGCTGTGGCAGGTCGCGCTGGGCATCAGCTTCGGCGTGGTGATCGGCAAGGAAGTGTTCGGGGGTACCGGCAAGAACTTCCTCAACCCGGCCCTCACCGGTCGCGCCTTCCTGTTCTTCGCCTATCCGGCGCAGATCTCGGGTGACGCGGTATGGACTGCAGTCGACGGTTTCTCCAGCGCCACGCCGCTGGGCCTGGCCGCGGCAGGCGGCGTCGAGATGATCGCTGCGGGCGGCCTGACCTGGTGGGATGCCTTCCTGGGCAACATCCAGGGCTCCATCGGCGAAACCAGCACGCTGGCCATCCTCATCGGCGGTGCCGTGTTGCTGACCACCAAGATCGCCTCCTGGCGCATCGTGCTGGGCGTACTGATCGGCATGATCGCAACCAGCACCCTGTTCAATGCCATCGGCTCGGCCAGCAACCCGCTGTTCGCGATGCCCTGGTACTGGCACTTGGTGGTGGGCGGTTTTGCCTTCGGCATGATCTTCATGGCCACCGACCCGGTGTCCGCCTCGATGACGAATACCGGAAAATGGATTTTCGGGGCGCTGATCGGGATCATGGTGGTGCTCATCAGGGTGGTCAACCCGGCCTTCCCTGAAGGCATGATGCTGGCGATCCTGTTCGCCAACCTGTGTGCTCCTTTGATCGACCACTTCGTGGTTTCGGCCAACATCAAGCGGAGGATGGCACGTAATGTCCAATAAGAAAGAATCCACCGGCCGCACCCTGCTGGTGGCCCTGACGGTCAGTCTGGTGGCGTCGGTCTTCGTGGCCGGTGCTGCGGTGTCGCTCAAGCCGATCCAGATCGAAAACCGTCTGCTCGACAAACAGCGCAGCATCCTGGCGATTGCCGGCATCGGCGGCACAGGACTGTCGTCCCGTGAAGTGAAGGATCTGTTTGCCAGCCAGATCACCGCACGCGTGGTTGACCTGAGCACCGGAGAGTATGTCGATTCGATCGACCCGGTCACATTCGACCCGCTCAAGGCGGCAAAGGACCCCTCCACCTCCCGCGCGCTGCGCGGGGCCGAAGATGTGGCCTCGATCAAGCGTCGCGAGCAGTTCACCACGGTGTACATGTACGAGCGTGACGGTCAACTCGAAGCCCTGATCCTGCCGGTGCGCGGCTATGCGCTGTGGTCCACGCTGCACGGTTTTCTGGCCATCAAGCCGGACCTGAACACCGTGGTCGGCCTGGGCTTCTACCAGCACGCCGAAACACCGGGCCTGGGGGGCGAGATCGACAACCCGAACTGGCGTGGCCTGTGGCCGGGCAAGCAACTGTTCGACGCAAGCGGCGCCACGGCCATTCAGGTCATCAAGGGCAACGTCGATGCATCCAGCCCGAATGCAATCCACCAGATCGACGGCCTGGCCGGCGCCACGCTGACCAGCCAGGGTGTGGATCGACTGCTGCAATTCTGGCTTGGCGAACAGGGTTTCGGCCCCTACTTCGCCAAACTGCGTAACCAGGGGGTCTGAGCATGTCCAAGCCTACTGTAAAAGAAGTCCTCTTCAATCCGATCTTCTCCAACAACCCGATCGGTCTGCAGATCCTGGGGATCTGCTCGGCACTGGCAGTCACCTCCAACCTCAAGACCGCTCTGGTCATGTCGGTGGCACTGACCCTGGTGACCGGCTTCTCCAGCCTGTTCATTTCGATGATCCGGGCGCAGATTCCGGGTTCCATCCGCATGATCGTGCAGATGGTGATCATCGCTTCGCTGGTGATCCTGGTCGACCAGGTCCTGAAGGCCTTCGCCTACTCCCTGGCCAAGCAGCTCTCGGTGTTCGTGGGGCTGATCATCACCAACTGTATCGTGATGGGTCGTGCCGAAGCCTTCGCCATGCAGAACCCGCCGGTGATGTCCTTCCTCGACGGCATTGGCAACGGTCTGGGCTATTCGGCCTTCCTGATCGTGCTCGGCATCATTCGGGAGCTGTTCGGTGCCGGCAAGCTGCTCGGTATCGAAATCCTGCCGCTGGTCAAGGATGGTGGCTGGTATGTGCCGAACGGCATGCTGCTGCTGCCGCCGTCGGCCTTCTTCCTGATTGGCCTGATCATCTGGGCGCTGCGCGTCTGGAAAACCGAACAGGTTGAGCAACCCTCGTTCCGCATGGCACCGCAAGTGAGCGAAAAGGAGGCCTACTGATATGGAACACTACCTCAGTCTTTTCGTGCGGGCCGTGTTCATCGAGAACATGGCACTGTCCTTCTTCCTGGGGATGTGCACCTTCATCGCCATCTCCAAGAAGGTCGAAACCGCCATCGGTCTGGGTATCGCCGTGGTAGTGGTGCAAACCATCACCGTACCGGTGAACTACCTGATCTACTCGCTGCTGCTGCGCGAAGGCGCGCTGCACTGGGCCGGTCTGCCCAACGTGGATCTGTCCTTCCTCGGTCTGCTCTCCTACATCGGCGTGATTGCCGCACTGGTGCAGATTCTGGAAATGCTGCTCGACAAGTATGTCCCCAGCCTCTACAACGCGCTGGGCGTGTTCCTGCCACTGATCACGGTGAACTGCGCCATTCTGGGCGGTACCCTGTTCATGGTCGAACGCGACTACAACCTGTCGGAAAGCGTGGTGTATGGCGTGGGTTCCGGTTTCTCGTGGGCACTGGCCATTGCGCTGCTGGCCGGCATCCGTGAAAAGCTCAAGTACAGCGACGTGCCGGATGGCCTGCAGGGTCTGGGCATCACCTTCATCACCATCGGTCTGATGTCGCTCGGCTTCATGTCCTTCTCTGGCGTGCAGCTGTAAGGAGGCAATGACAAGATGAACGCAGAAATCATACTTGGCATCGGCATGTTCACCGTCACCGTCGTCACGCTGGCGGTGGTCATCCTGATTGCCCGTTCCAAACTGGTCGCCAGCGGCGACGTGACCATCGATGTCAACGGCGAGAAGAAGATCACCGTTCCGGCTGGCGGCAAGCTGCTGCAGACCCTGGCCGAGAATGGGCTGTTCCTGCCCTCGGCCTGCGGTGGCGGTGGCACCTGCGCCCAGTGCAAGTGCAAGGTATTCGAGGGCGGCGGCTCCATGCTGCCCACCGAAGAGTCGCACTTCACCAAACGCGACGCCAAGGAAGGCTGGCGTCTGTCCTGCCAGACAGCTGTCAAGCAGGACATGAAGGTCGAAGTGCCCGAGGAAGTGTTCGGCGTGAAGAAGTGGGAATGCACGGTGGAGTCCAACCCCAACGTGGCCACCTTCATCAAGGAACTCACCCTGCGCCTGCCCGAAGGCGAGAACGTCGACTTCCGCGCCGGCGGTTACGTGCAACTCGAATGCCCACCGCATGTTGTGAACTACAAGGACTTCGACATCCAGGACGAGTATCGCGGCGACTGGGACAAGTTCAACATGTGGCGCTTCGTGTCGAAGGTGGAGGAAACCACCATTCGCGCGTACTCCATGGCGAACTATCCGGAAGAGAAAGGGGTCGTAAAGTTCAACATCCGTGTCGCCTCGCCCCCGCCGGGTCGTGACGACATTCCGCCGGGAAAGATGTCCAGTTGGGTGTTCAACCTGAAGCCGGGCGACAAGGTCACGGTATATGGCCCGTTCGGCGAGTTCTTCGCACGCGACACCGACAACGAGATGGTGTTCATTGGCGGTGGCGCGGGCATGGCCCCGATGCGTTCGCACATCTTTGACCAGCTCAAGCGCCTGAGCAGCAAGCGCAAGATCACCTTCTGGTACGGCGCCCGCTCGATGCGTGAAGCCTTCTATGTTGAAGAGTTCGACAAGCTTCAGGAAGACAACCCGAACTTCAAGTGGCATCTGGCGCTGTCCGACCCGTTGCCGGAAGACAACTGGACCGGCTACACCGGCTTCATCCACAACGTGCTGTACGAGAACTACCTGAAGAACCACCCGGCACCGGAAGACTGCGAGTTCTACATGTGCGGACCTCCGATGATGAACGCCGCAGTCATCCAGATGCTGCTGGACTTGGGCGTCGAGCGCGAGAACATCATGCTCGACGACTTCGGCGGCTGACGAACAGGCGCCGCGTTGCCAGCCGGTCCGGCAATGCGGCGCCGCATTTCAAAGGAGAACGTCATGACCCTGTCCACCTTCCTCCTCACCTTCGTCATCGTCGGCCTGGTTGTGGCCGGCATGGCCATCGGCGTGATTGCCGGACGCAAGCCGATTGCCGGCAGTTGCGGCGGACTGGGCAAGATCGGTCTGGAATGTGACGGTGGCTGCGAAAACCCCTGCCCGAAGCGTCGGGCCAAAATGGAAGCAGCCAGACTCGAAGCCGAAAGACTCGAAGCTGAAAGGAATCAAACATGAAGACAAAAGCCATGCTGGAGTCCCTGCTGGTCAGGGACTACATGGTCGGAGACACCCTTGCCTTCACCCCGGACATGCCGGTACTGAAGGCCATTCACAAACTCATCCAGCACGAACTGACCGGTGCCCCGGTGATTGACTCCGCCGGCCGGGTAATCGGCTTCCTGTCCGAAAAAGACTGCATGAAAGCCTCGCTCAGCGCGTCCTATTACGAGGATCAGGGCGGTCGTGTCGAGGACGTGATGACCCGCTCAGTGATCAGCCTTCAGACGGACGACTCCCTGATGAAGGCCGTAGAGCTTTTCCTGGCCCAGCCGTTCCGCTGCTATCCGGTGGTCAACGACAGCCGTCTGGTCGGTCAACTCAGCCGCCGCTGCGTACTGAAAGCCATGGAAAAACTCTGGTAACCCCGGAGCAAGCACGCAGTTCAAGGGCGGTCATCTTCCATGACCGCCCTTTTTCTTTTTGAGCACATCGCAGGCCGCATACGAATTCCCGAGTTTGCGCTAGAATTTACGGTTCATCGGCACAATATGCCGACCCTCAGAGCTCATTGCAGGAGATTCCTTTCATGTCCATGGCTGACCGCGACGGTTTCATCTGGTACGACGGCAAACTCGTTCCATGGCGCGATGCGACCACGCACGTGCTGTCCCATTCGCTCCACTACGGCCTCTCCGTATTCGAGGGCGTACGGGCTTACAACACCGTCAAGGGCACGGCCATCTTCCGGCTCGCCGAGCACACCCAGCGCTTGCTCAACTCCGGCAAGATCTACATGATGGACATCCCCTACTCGCGGGATGAACTGATGGCCGCACAACTCGAAGTGGTGCGCGCCAACAAGCTGGAATCCTGCTATCTGCGCCCGATTGCCTTCTACGGCTCGGAAAAGATGGGCATCTCCACCCGGGGCGCCACGGTGCATGTGGCCATTGCCGCCTGGCCCTGGGGTGCCTACCTGGGCGAGGACGGCCTGGAGCGCGGCATCCGGGTGAAGACCTCGTCGTTTGCGCGTCACCATGTGAACGTCACCATGCCGCGTGCCAAGCTGGCCAGCACCTATGCCAACTCCATTCTTGCCAATCTGGAAGCCACGCAGGACGGTTACGATGAGGCCCTGCTGCTCGACACCCAGGGTTTCGTGGCCGAAGGCGCCGGCGAGAACCTGTTCGTGATCAAGGATGGCAAGATCTACGAGCCCGAGATCGCTTCGGCCCTGACCGGCATCACCCGTGACTCGGTCATCACCGTGGCGCGCGAATTCGGGCTGGAAGTGCAGTCCCGCCGACTGACCCGCGACGATATCTACATTGCGGACGAAGCCTTCTTCACCGGCACGGCGGCCGAAGTCACCCCCATCCGCGAACTCGACAACCGCGTGATTGGCGAAGGCCGGCGTGGCCCGGTCACCGAGAAGATCCAGTCCCGCTTCTTCGACATCGTCAACGGCCGTGCCCCTGAATACGCGCACTGGCTGACCTGCATCTGAGGTTCTCATGCCAAGCGCGAACAACAAGCAAGCGCCGATCGAGGTCAGCGCTGCCGACCTGCCCCTGGCCTGCCCGCGTCCGGGTGCCCCGCTGTGGGCACAACACCCCAGGGTCTTTCTGGATGTACTGAAGGAAGGCGAGGCCGTCTGTCCTTACTGCAGTGCGCACTACGTGTTCACCGGCGAACGCCCCAAAGGGCATCACTGAGAAACGCGCGCACCGATCTTCAAGGGGGCCTCTGATCGGCCCCTTTTTCATGCCCTCCCTCCGGCCCGGGCAACACGCGGATACATTTGAACGTCATGTCCGGCCTGCCCGCCACGGCGCAGGCTGCATCCGGGCCTGCTCCTTCTGGGATAATGTGCGCTTTGCCCACTTCACCGGACAACATGACCAACACGCCGTATGCTCCCCCCGCACCCGAGATCTTCAAGGCCTACGACATTCGTGGCATCGTGGATCGCACACTGACCGTCGATTCGGTCCGCGCAATTGGCCACGCCCTGGGCTCGGAAGCCCTGGCACGCGGACAGCGTGAAATCGCCATCGGCCGGGATGGCCGTCTGTCCGGTCCGGCGCTGGCAGGCGCCCTGGCCGACGGCATTCGTGCCGCAGGCCTCGATGTGGTCGACATTGGCTGCGTGCCCACTCCACTCACGTACTTCGCCGCGCACTATCTGGGCACCGACTCCTGCGTGAGCGTGACCGGCAGTCACAACCCCCCGGACTACAACGGACTGAAGATGGTCCTCGGCGGGGAAACCCTGCACGGGGCGCAGATCCAGGCCCTGCGCCAGCGCATCCTCGACGGAGAACTGTCCACCGGGCAGGGCGCGCTGCGCAGCGCCGACGTCACTGCGGCTTACATCGAGCGGGTGATCGAAGACATCCGCCTCGCCCGTCCCATGAAGATCGTGGTCGACTGCGGCAACGGCGTGGCTGGTGGCATTGCCCCCGAGTTGTTCCGCAGGCTGGGCTGCGAAGTCGTCGAACTGTTCTGCGAGGTGGACGGCAACTTCCCGAACCACCATCCGGACCCCTCCAAACCGGAAAACCTGCAGGACGTCATCCGTACCCTGCAAGCCACCGACGCCGAACTCGGGCTGGCCTTCGACGGTGACGGCGACCGCCTGGGCGTGGTCACCAAGGAAGGGCAGATCATCTACCCAGACCGCCAGTTGATGCTGTTCGCACAGGACGTGCTGTCGCGTGTGCCGGGCGGCGAAATCATCTACGACGTGAAATGCAGCCGCAACCTCGCCCGCTGGGTACGCCAGCATGGCGGCACGCCCACGATGTGGAACACCGGCCATGCGCTGGTAAAGGCCAAGCTCAAGGAAACCGGCGCGCCGCTGGCCGGCGAGATGAGCGGCCACATGTTCTTCAAGGAGCGTTGGTACGGTTTTGATGACGGCTTGTACTCGGGTGCCCGTCTGCTGGAAATCCTGTCCACTCACCCCGATGCGTCGTCCGTGCTGAATGCGCTACCGGATGCCGTCAGCACCCCCGAGCTGAACATCCAGATGAACGAAGGCGAACCTTTCGAACTGGTACGCCGACTGCGCGAGCAGGCCCGCTTCAGCGGTGCGGAAGACATCATCACCCTGGACGGCGTGCGCGTGGAGTACACCGACGGCTTTGGCCTGGCCCGCGCCTCCAACACCACCCCGGTCGTGGTGCTGCGCTTTGAAGCCGACAACGAGGCGGCACTGAGCCGCATCCAGTCGGACTTTCGCACCGCCCTGAATACCGTCTGGCCCGGAGCAACCCTGCCCTTCTGACAGCACAAGGGGGCGCTCGCTGCGCTCCCTTGTCTTTGGTTTGCTTGTGTCACGCTCAGGATGAACGTGACCCGCCGCCGGATCTCAGAGACGTGCCTGCACCCACTCGGCCACACCGGCCAGTGCCGCGTCCAGCCCGGACGGATCGGTGCCGCCGGCCTGTGCCATGTCGGGACGCCCCCCACCCTTGCCACCGACCTGCTGCGCGACCGAATTCACCAGCTCACCGGCCTTGACCTTGCCGGTGAGATCGCTGGTGACCCCCGCAATCAGGCTGACCTTGCCGTCCTTCACCGAAGCAAGCACGATCGCGGCCGACTTGAGCTTGTCCTTCAGCTTGTCCATGGTCTCGCGCAACGTGGCCACATCCGCGCCGTCGAGCGCAGCCGCCAGCACCCTGGCGCCCTTCACCTCCACCGCCTGCGCGGCCAGATCGTCGCCCTGGCTGGCGGCCAGCTTGCTCTTCAGGCGGGCGATTTCCTTTTCCAGCGACCGCACATTGTCGAGAATGCCGGCCACCCGCTCGGCCACCTCATCCGGCTGGACCTTGAGCAAGGCGGACATGCCCTGCACCCGGCGCTCCTGCTCCTGGGCATAGCGCAGCGCGTTCTCCCCGGTCACCGCTTCCACACGACGTACGCCAGCGGCCACGCCGCTTTCCATCACGATCTTGAACAGGCCAATGTCCCCGGTACGCGCCACATGGGTACCGCCACACAATTCCTTGGAACTGCCGATGGTCAGCACTCGCACCTCGTCGCCATACTTCTCGCCGAACAGCATCATTGCGCCGGAACGCTGTGCCTCCTCCAGCGCCATCACGCTGGCATCGGTGGCACTGTTGGCAAGAATCTCGGCATTGACGATTTCCTCGACCTCGCGAATTTCTTCGGCGGTGAGCGAGGCATTGTGGGCAAAGTCGAAACGGGTCTTGGACGGATCGACCTGTGAGCCCTTCTGCTGCACATGTGCGCCAAGCACTTCGCGCAGGGCTTTGTGCATCAGGTGAGTGACCGAGTGGTTGCGTGCAGTTGCCGCACGCGCCCCGGCATCCACCCGCGCCGCCACGCTCTGCCCCACCACCAGCCGACCGGTCTTCACCACGCCATGATGGCCGAAGACGGTCGCCTGGATCTTCTGGGTGTCCTCCACCGCAAAAATGCCCCCGCCGCCACGCAGCTCACCGCAGTCGCCGACCTGACCGCCCGACTCGGCATAGAACGGCGTGCGGTCCAGCACGGCCACGCCCATTTCGCCTTCCTGCAGCTCATTCACCTGCACACCGTCGCGATACAGCGCCAGCACCCGCCCGGAGGTTTCCAGCTGTTCGTAACCGGCAAAATCGGTTTCCTGCCCTTCGTACTCCAGATTCACCGTCATGCGGAACTTGCCGGCTGCACGGGCCTGCGCCTTCTGGCGCGCCATTGCCGCATCGAAGGCATGCGCATCGACACTCACGCCACGCTCGCGGCAGATGTCAGCCGTCAGGTCCAGCGGGAAACCGTAGGTATCGTGCAGCTTGAACGCGGTATCGCCATTGAACACCTTGCTGTCAGTGGCCAGCATCGCCTCCAGCTCGCTTTCCACGATCGCCATGCCATGCTCGATGGTGGCGAAAAAGCGCTCTTCTTCCTGCCGCAGTACATCGGCAATGCGACGCTCTCCGGCCTTGAGCTCGGGATAGGCCGCGCCCATTTCGGCCACCAGGTCGGGCACCATGCGATGGAAGAAAGCCGCGCGCGCACCCAGCTTGTAGCCATGGCGGATCGCCCGGCGGATGATGCGGCGCAACACATAGCCCCGCCCCTCGTTGCCCGGAATCACCCCGTCGGCAATCAGGAAGGTGCAGGCGCGGATGTGGTCAGCCAGCACCTTCAGCGACGGCGACGCCATGTCAGCGTCCGAAGTCTCGCGGGCCGCAGCCTTGATCAGGCTCTGGAACAGGTCGATCTCGTAGTTGCTGTGCACGCCCTGCAGCACTGCCGAGATGCGCTCAAGCCCCATGCCGGTATCCACACTGGGCTTGGGCAACGGATGCATGACCCCCGCCTCGTCGCGGTTGTACTGCATGAACACGTTGTTCCATATCTCGATGTAACGGTCGCCGTCCTCTTCGGGGCTGCCCGGAGGCCCGCCCCAGATGCCTTCGCCGTGATCATAGAAAATCTCGGTGCAGGGACCACAGGGGCCGGTATCGCCCATCATCCAGAAATTGTCGGAAGCGTAGCGGGCACCCTTGTTGTCGCCGATGCGAATCACCCGATCCGGCGCCACACCAACTTCCTGCGTCCAGATGGTGTAGGCCTCGTCATCTTCTGCATACACCGTCACCCACAGGCGGTCGACCGGCAGGCGATACACCTGGGTGAGCAGTTCCCAGGCGCTGGCGATGGCTTCGCGCTTGAAGTAATCGCCGAAGCTGAAATTGCCCAGCATCTCGAAGAAGGTGTGATGACGGGCGGTGTAGCCGACATTCTCGAGGTCGTTGTGCTTGCCCCCGGCGCGCACGCACTTTTGCGCGGAGGTGGCACGGCTGTAGGGCCGTTTGTCGAAACCGAGGAACACATCCTTGAACTGGTTCATCCCGGCATTGGTAAACAACAGCGTCGGGTCGTCGTGCGGCACCAGCGACGACGAAGCGACGATCTGGTGTCCCTTGGATTCAAAGAACTTGAGGAACTTGTCTCGGATTTCGGAGGATTTCATGTTCGTTGGCGTGTAATCGGGCAATGAGCCTGAAGCGCAGGCTGAATATTGAAGTTTAACATGAGCGCTTCCAGCGCAATGCGCCGCAAAACTCGCCAAACTCGCCTCACCGGCCGAAAGACATGCCTCATCGGCACGCTTGGCGAATGTTCGGGTTTGACTCTATAGTTGACGTTCACGTCAACCTGACTGCAACGAGGAGACCATGGGAAACCGACTGTCCAAGATCTACACCCGCACAGGAGATGCGGGCACCACCGGCCTGGGCGATGGCAAGCGCGTGTCCAAGAACAGCCTGCGCATTCATGCACTGGGCGAGGTTGACGAACTGAACGCGATCGTCGGCCTCCTGCTGGCCGAAACCCTGCCCGACGAGGTACGCGCCCTGCTCACCGATGTACAGCACGATCTGTTCGATCTGGGAGGCGAAGTGTGCATTCCGGGCATGAGCATGATCACCGACAAACAGGTGACCCATCTCGAAAACGAACTGGATCGCTTCAACGAACCGCTCGAACCCCTGAAGGACTTCATTTTGCCCGGTGGCACCCGTGCCGCCGCGATCACCCACCACGCCCGCACCGTATGCCGGCGCGCGGAACGCTCGCTGGTCGCGCTGGCGCTGGAAGAGGCGGTGAACGATGCACCGCGCCAGTACCTGAACCGGCTCTCCGACCTGCTCTTCGTGCTCGGCCGGGTGCTCAACCGCAGCGCCGGCCGGGGCGACGTACTGTGGCAGAAACGCAAGAACGCCTGACGCTGCTCAATCCGGCCCCAACGCCTCGAAGAGGGTGAGCTGGCCGGCCAGCGGGGCCTCCGGCTGGCTGAAACGCACGCCCACGCCCAGCAAGCGCACAGGCTGACAGCGGCGCGCCCAGGCCTCGTCGAGCAAACGCATCCATACGGCCCTGTCCGGAGCCTCGGCCACACACTCGGCCGTGGTGCGGGAAAAATCGGCGAAGCGTATCTTCACGAACGCCTTGTGCAACGGCCCTGGCAGGCGGGCGCGGGCCAGACGTGTGGAGAATTCTTCGAGCAGTGCCGGCAGCGCCGCATGACAGGCTGCAAGGTCGAGCAGATCGCGCTGGTAGGTGGTTTCCACCGACAGGGACTTGCGCGGCCGGTCCGGCACCACCGGGCGCTCGTCGATGCCACGACACAGGCGGTACAGGCTGGCCCCGAAGCTGCCGAAATGGCCCACCAGTGCGGCTTCGTGCAAGGCGCGCAGATCGCCACAGGTGTCCACCCCGAGGGCAGCCAGTCGCTCGGCCGTCACCTTGCCCACGCCGAACAGCCGCTTCACCGGCAGGGCTGCGACAAAGGCATCCACCTGGGCCGGTGGCACCACATGCTGACCGTTGGGCTTGTTCCAATCGCTCGCCACCTTGGCAATGAACTTGTTCGGCGCAATGCCGGCCGAGGCGGTGATACCGACCTCACGGTGAATGCGCGCACGGATTTCGGTCGCCATCAGGGTGGCACTGCCTGAGCAGCGCTCGACGCCCGTCACATCCAGATAGGCCTCATCGAGCGACAGCGGTTCGACCAGCGGCGTGTAGTCGCGATAAATCTCGAGGATCTGCCGTGACGCCGCGCGGTAGCGCTCGAAATCCGGTTTCAGCAGCACCAGATCGGGACACAGGCGCATTGCATGCGCGCTGGACATCGCCGAACGCACGCCAAAGGCGCGCGCCTCGTAACTGCAGGTGGCAATCACCCCACGCCCCGACGGAGCGCCCCCCACCGCCACCGGACGCCCCCGCAACTCGGGGTGGTCGCGCACCTCGATGGAGGCATAAAAGCTGTCGCAGTCGCAGTGGATGATCTTTCTGACGGCCCGCCGGCCGTCAGAAAGATCATTCGTACTGCGCGCGCTTGATCCGGCGGTTGCGCACACCTTCGGCGAGCACTTCGAGCACAGTCAGCGAATCTTCCCAGCCAATGCAGGCATCGGTGATGCTCTTGCCGTACTCCAGATCCTTGCCCGGCACCAAATCCTGACGGCCTTCCTTCAGGTGGGACTCGACCATCACGCCGATGATGCGCTCCTCGCCCGCCGCCATCTGGCTGGCCACATCGCGCGCCACCTCGACCTGCAGCTTGTGCTGCTTACGGCTGTTGGCGTGGGAAAAGTCGACCATCACCTTGCCCGGCACACCCGAGGTCGCCATCTCCTTGCACGCCATGTCGACGCTGGCCGCATCGTAGTTGGTGGACTGGCTGCCACCGCGCAGGATGACATGGCAGTCCTCATTGCCGCGTGTGGTCACGATGGCCGAATGGCCCGCCTTGGTCACCGACAGGAAGTGATGCGGCGACTGCGCCGCCTTGATCGCATCGACCGCAATGCGCACATTGCCGTCCGTGCCATTCTTGAAACCCACCGGGCACGACAGGCCGGATGCCAACTCACGGTGCACCTGGCTTTCTGTGGTGCGCGCACCGATGGCCCCCCAGGCGATCAGGTCGGCAATGTACTGCGGCGTGATCATGTCCAGAAACTCGGTGCCGGCAGGCAGACCCAGTTCGTTGATTTCCCACAGCAGCTTGCGCGCCAGCCGGACCCCTTCATTGATCCGGAAGCTGTTGTCCAGATAGGGGTCATTGATCAACCCCTTCCAGCCCACGGTGGTACGCGGTTTTTCGAAATACACCCGCATCACGATCAACAGGTCGTCCTTCAGCCGGTCGGCCTCCACCTTGAGCTTGTTCGCATACTCCAGCGCCGCATCGATGTCGTGGATGGAGCATGGCCCGATCACCACCAGCAGGCGGTCGTCCGCGCCAAACAGAATGCGGTGAATCCCCTGACGTGCCTGAAAAGCCGTCTCGGCAGCCTTGGCAGTGGCCGGAAACTCGCGCAGCACATGGGCTGGCGGAATCAGTTCCTTGATTTCCTGGATGCGGACATCGTCGATATGGATTTTCACCGAAGCGGACATGGATCTACTCTTGATAATGTTGTATTGATCGATTTGGACGGTCGAGTTTAACCGATTCAACCGATAGAAACAGGGCATCGCCACGATTTGCAACCATCCGGACACCACGGGTGTCTGAGCGTCACAGTGGACATTTCTGCAATGTACAGAAGTCATCTCTCCCCCCAGAAACTGCAGCCACCGGATCAGATCATGCTCATAAGACGTCCGGCCAACATCCTCCCGTCCGAAATCACCCCGCACTCGATCTTCCTCGACAGACGACGCTTCATCCGCGACGCAGGACTCACCCTGGCTGCGGGTGCGGCCCTGTATGCGGGGCTCCCGGCCTTCGCCCGGGCAAGCAGCCTGCCACGCAGCCCGTACAGCACCGAAGAAGCGCTCACCGACCGGGAAGCCATTCTCACCTATAACAACTTCTATGAATTCGGCACCGGCAAGGACGATCCGGCGAAGAATGCGGGCAAGATGTCCACCCGCCCCTGGACGGTGAAGGTTGAGGGCCTGGTCAACAAACCCGGCGTATTCGACCTCGACGACCTGCGCAAACTCGGCACCATGGAGGAACGCATCTATCGCATGCGCTGCGTGGAAGGCTGGTCGATGGTGATTCCGTGGATGGGATTCCCGCTGGCAGCGTTGCTCGACCGGGTCGAACCCCAGGGCAGCGCCCGCTACGTCGAATTCGTTACCCATTACGACGAGCGCATCATGCTGCGCCGTGGCGTGCTGCACTGGCCGTACACCGAGGGGCTGCGGCTGGACGAAGCCCGCCATCCGCTCACGCTGCTGACCTTCGGGCTGTACGGCGAGCCGCTGGAAAATCAGAATGGCGCGCCCGTGCGCCTGGTCGTGCCCTGGAAATATGGCTTCAAGAGCGCCAAGTCACTGGTCACCCTCCGGCTCACCGAACAGCAGCCGATGACCGCCTGGAACCGCTCCGCGCCCCATGAATATGGTTTTTACTCAAACGTGAACCCCGACGTGCGTCACCCGCGCTGGAGCCAGGCCAGCGAGCGGCGCATTGGCGAATTGCGCAAGCGCCCGACCCTGATGTTCAATGGTTACGCCGACGAGGTGGCCGGCCTGTACGCGGGCATGGATCTCAAGCGCCACTATTGAAGCACGCCGAATTGCAGCCACCCGAACACCAAAAGGATTTTTGCCCGACATGCATTTCAACCCCACCCCCGGCCAGCTGCGCCTGATCCGTCTGGCTGTCTTTGCCGCCTGCCTGCTGCCCGCCCTGCTGCTGGCACTTGGCTGGCAACAGGGCAGCCTGGGCGCAAACCCGGTGGAAACCCTGACCCGCTCAAGCGGCGAATGGGCGCTGCGACTGCTGCTCATCACGCTGGCCGTCACCCCGCTGCGCCGGCTCACCGGGCTGCACTGGCTGATCCGGCTGCGGCGCATGCTCGGCCTGTTCAGTCTTGCCTATGCGCTCGGCCACTTCGTGACCTACCTCTGGCTCGATCAATTCTTCGACCTCCAGGCAATTGCGCGCGACATTCTCGACCGCCCGTTCATCACGGTGGGTTTCGCCGCGCTCGTACTGATGGCGCCACTCGCACTGACGTCCACCCAGGGCGCCATGCGCCGCCTGGGCGGACGGCGCTGGCAGGCCCTGCATCGCTCGGTATACGCAATCGCGATGCTGGCCGTGCTGCATTTCTGGTGGCTGGTCAAAGCCGACTGGCTGATGCCGCTGATCTACACCCTGGTGCTCGCGGCCCTGCTGGGCGTGCGTGCGTGGTGGCGGGAGCTGGAACGCCGCCGCCAGCTCGCCACACCGGCAGCCGGGCAGTTCAAGGGCAAGGTCATTCCCATCGTGCCCAAATGACCCGCCGGAAGCGTGCCGGGGAGGCGCTCAGGCCTTGGGGCGCAGTGCGTGCTTGGGCCTGAACGCCTTGATCACGGCGTCATCGGTTTCGATGTACGGCCCGCCGATCAGGTCAATGCAATAGGGAATCGCGGCAAAGATGCCAACATGGGTAACCGAGCCATCCGCCGCCCGCACCCCTTCCAGCGTTTCACGAATCGACTTGGGCTGGCCGGGGAGATTCACGATCAGGCTGCGTCCGCGCACCACGGCAACCTGACGCGACAGGATCGCGGTCGGCACGAAGTTCAGGCTGATGCGCCGCATCTCTTCCCCGAAACCGGGCATTTCCTTGTCTGCCACAGCCAGCGTGGCCTCGGGCGTCACATCGCGCGGCGCCGGCCCGGTGCCACCGGTAGTGAGAATCAACGCACAGCCTTCACGGTCGGCCAGCTCGGTGAGGGTGGCCTCGATGTTCGCCCGGTCATCGGGAATCAGGCGTTCCACGGCCACCCACGGGCTGCTCAGGGCACGCGCCAGCCAGCCCTTCAACGCGGGAATGCCCTGATCCTCATACGTCCCTTCGGACGCCCGGTCACTGATCGAAACCAGCCCGATGCGACACCCTTCAGGGCACACATCAGAGGCTGCGGTATTGGCAATACGGTCAGTCATGCGTGGGAGGCTCCATCAAGTCGTCTTGCAGGAAATCATGCCCGGACTGCGCATTTTCGGACAATACCGGCTCCGGCTCACGCGCTTCGGTGGCCTGCTCGTCAAGCTCGCGCAGAATGCGGAACAGCTCACGATACGCCCTGGGGGGTTTCTCCTGTTCGCGCTCCCTGATCGCATTGCGCCGCAGCACCCGCAGGTGCTGCAGATCGGCCTGCGGCCATTCCTCCGCAATCCGGCCCAGCACCTGCTCATCGGCCAGGAAGTCGTCGCGCAGGCGTTCGAGCCGGTGATGGCGCGCCACCGCAGCTCGGGAAACACCATTGAAGGCATCAAGCTTGGCCTGTATCGGCGCCGGATCGACATGGCGCATCAGCTTGCCGATGTATTGCAGCTGCCGACGCAGGGCGCCATGCTTGGTGATGCGCTGTGCCTCGCGCACGGCGGCGCGCAGGTTATCGGGCATCGGCACCTTGTTCAGCCGTTCGGGCGACAGCGCCACCAGGGCCTCGCCAAGCGCCTGCAAGGCATGCATCTCGCGCTTCAGGCTGCTCTTGCTCGGGCCACGGTATTCTTCCGCTTCGCCGTCGTGGGGATCGGTATCGTGAATCATCGCGTCCAGGGGTTCGGGTTCGGGTTAAGATTATAGCCTTTTGTCCGGAATCACCCTGCCCATGTCTTCCAAAGGTTTCTCGTTTTCTTCCGACCAGTTGCGCGAGATTGCCCGCTCCGCGCTCGACCATGCCAGTCAGCGGGGCGCGTCGGCCTGCGAGGTGGACGTCTCCGAAGGCTTTGGTCAGACCGCTTCGGTGCGCGTCGGCGAAATCGACACCATCGAGTACAACCGTGACAAGGGACTGGGCGTGACGGTGTATCTCGGCCAGCAGCGTGGCCATGCAAGCACCTCGGATTTTTCCCCTGCAGCGATCCGCTCCGCCGTCGATGCGGCCTTGTCGATTGCCCGCTTCACTGCGGCCGACCCCTGCGCCGGCCTGCCGGACGCGGCGCTGCTCGCACGCGACTGCCCCGATCTCGATCTGCATCACCCCTGGCGCCCCAGCGTGGAGGAGGCCATCGAGATGGCACACCGCTGCGAGCAGGCTGCCTATGCGGTCAGCCCGCAGATCAGCAATTCCGAAGGGGCCAGCGTATCCAGTCAGGAATCGCAGTTCGTGCTCGCCAACAGCCTGGGTTTCGTCGGCGGTTTCGCCAGTTCGCGACACAGCGTATCGTGCTCGGTGATTGCCGGAGAGGGCGACGCGATGCAGCGCGAGTTCTGGTACGACTCGCGGCGCGATGCGGCCGAACTCGACGACATCGAGCACATTGGCCGCAAGGCTGGAGAACGTGCGCTGGCCCGGGTGGGCGCACGCAAGATCGCCACCTGCGAGGTGCCGGTGCTGTTTGAAACCACGGTGGCGGGCTCGCTGATCGGCAACCTGATCCAGGCGGTCAGCGGGGGCGCCCTGTACCGCAAATCCTCGTTCCTGCTCGACAGCCTGGGGCAGCAGGTGATGTCCCCGATCGTGAACATCTCCGAACGCCCCCACCAGCCCAAAGCCTTTGGCGCCACCTGGTTCGACGACGAAGGCGTGGCCACCCATGACCGGGAAATCGTCAGCGGCGGCGTGCTGCAGGGTTACTTCCTGTCGAGCTACTCGGCCCGCAAGCTCGGCATGCGCACCACGGCCAACGCCGGGGGCGCCCATCATCTGGTGGTCGAATCCGGCGACGACGACTTTGCCGCGCTGCTGCGCCGGATGCACCGTGGTCTGGTGGTCACCGAGTTGCTGGGCCACGGGGTCAATCCGGTCACCGGCGACTATTCGCGTGGCGCTGCGGGCTTCTGGGTGGAGAAGGGTGAAATCAGCCATCCGGTGGAGGAAATCACCATTGCCGGCAATCTGCGCGAGATGTTCCAGGAAATCGTCGCGATCGGCAATGACGCCCTGCCGCGCGGTGCGCGGCGCTGCGGTTCGATTCTCCTGGCGCGCATGACCGTGGCCGGCAGCTGAACAAAAACACGGACGGTTAGGGTTTTCCGGGGTTTTCCGCAACCTTGCAGAACCTATAATCAGGACGCCAAAAACGAGCACCCAACCAAAGGAGATACTTGTGGAACGTCGCAAATTTTTGAAAGGCGCTGGCGTGGCCGGCGTCCTCGCCGCAGGCAGCGCACCGGCCATCGTCAAAGCCCAGGAAAGCATTCGCTGGCGCCTGGCCTCCAGCTTCCCCAAGTCGCTGGACACCATCTATGGCGGCGCCGAGGTGTTTGCCAAACAGGTGTCGGAGGCCACCGGCGGCAAGTTCCAGATTTCGGTGCACGCTGCCGGCGAACTGGTGCCCCCGTTCAGCGTGGTCGACGCCGTGCAGGAAGGCACGGTGGACCTGTGCCACACCTGCGGCTACTACTTCTTTGGCAAGGATGAAACCTTCGCCATCGACACCGCCATTCCCTTTGGCATGAACTCGCGCTCGATCACCGCCTGGATGTACGACGGTAACGGCATGAAGCTGATGCGCGAATTCTTCTCGCAGTACAACCTGGTGAACTTCCCCTGCGGCAACACCGGCGCGCAGATGGGCGGCTGGTACCGCAAGGAAATCAACTCGGTCGCGGACCTCAACGGCCTGAAGATGCGCATCGGCGGCTTTGCCGGCCGGGTGCTCGAGCGCCTGGGTTCCGTACCGCAACTGATTCCGGGCAGCGAGCTGTATCAGGCGCTCGAGCGCGGCACCATCGATGCCACCGAATGGGTCGGCCCCTATGACGACCTGAAGCTCGGCTTCCACAAGGTTGCACCGTTCTACTACTACCCCGGCTGGTGGGAAGGCGGCGCCCAAGTCTCCCTGTTCATCAACGACAAGCAGTGGAACGCGCTGCCCGCCGAATACAAGGCCATCGTCACCCAGGCCGCCTCGCACGCTCATGTGAACATGCAGGCCATGTACGATGCGCGCAACCCGGTGGCCCTCAAGCAGCTCATTGCCGAAGGCGCCAAGCTCAAGCGTTTCTCGCGCGAGATCATGGATGCCGCCTTCAAGGCGAAAAACGAAGTGTACGCTGAACTGATGGAGAAGAACCCGAACTGGAAGAAGGTGTACTCCGACTATGAACGCTTCATGGCCGACCAGTATCAGTACATCCAGCTGCCCGACATGAGCTACGACCAGTACATGGCCGCACAAAAACTCTGATTCAGGCGCCTGCGGGCCTCTGACGATCCGGCCGCTCCCCGCCTTGTCAGGCATGGAGCGGCCTTTTTGAATGCCGCGAACACCTTGCCCGTCCCGGGCAACGGCGCCCTGTTTCGCGGCCAGCCACTGGCACCCCCCAATGGACATACTGCTCAAGACCTCCCGACTGATAGACGCCTTCACCCGCTTCGTAGGCCAGTCCCTGATCTGGCTGGTGCTGGTGGCCGTGGTGATCAGCGCCGGTAACGCGATTGCGCGCAAGTTCTTCAACGTCGGCTCCAATGCCTTTCTGGAGATCCAGTGGTATCTGTATGCTGCGGTCTTCCTGGGCGGCGCCGGCTGGGTATTTCTGCAAAACGCCCATGTGCGCATCGACGTGCTGGCCAACAAATTGACGCGGCGCACCCGCATCTACATCGACATCATGGGCATCCTGCTGTTTCTGCTGCCCATGTGCTACTTCATGATCAGCTTCGCCTGGCCCATTGTGGAGCGCGCCTATGTTTCGGGTGAAATGTCCAACAATGCGGGCGGACTGATTCGCTGGCCGGTACACGCAATGATTCCACTGGGCTTCGGCCTGCTGGCCCTGCAGGCGCTCTCCGAGTTGATCAAACGCATCGGTTTCCTCACCGGCAAGGCCCCCGACCCACTGCTCATCGGCAGCGGCGAGGAAGAAAAGGCCAAGCCCGTCCCCACCAGCACGACACCCCACCATGGCGAGGCTCAGAAATGATCGAATTCGTGTCCGCCAATCTCGCGCCGATCATGTTCGGCTGCGTCCTCTTCTTTCTGTTGTCCGGTTTTCCGATCGCCTTCTCTTTGGCTGCCTGCGGCCTGTTCTTCGGTTTCATCGGCATTGAGTTGGGCCTGCTGCCGGCCACCCTGTTCCAGGCCCTGCCCCTGCGCGTGTTCGGCATCATCCAGAACGAGACCCTGCTGGCGATCCCCTTCTTCACGCTGATGGGCCTGATTCTCGAACGCAGCGGCATGGCTGAAGATCTGCTCGACACGGTTGGCCAGATTTTCGGGCCTGTCCGTGGCGGACTGGCTCTGGCCGCGATCTTCGTCGGCGCGCTGCTGGCCGCCACCACCGGCGTGGTGGCGGCTTCGGTGATTTCCATGGGCCTCATCTCGCTGCCGCTGATGATGCGCTATGGCTACAGCCGCCCGGTGGCCTGCGGCGTGATCACCGCCTCGGGCACCCTGGCCCAGGCCATTCCGCCTTCGCTGGTGTTGATCGTGATGGCAGATCAACTCGGCCGCAGTGTCGGCGACATGTACAAGGGGGCCTTCCTGCCGGCCTTCATGCTGGTCGGCATGTATGCACTGTACATCGTCGCGCTGGCCATCTTCCGGCCGTCCATGGTGCCGGCCCTGCCCCCCGAAGCCCGTCAGTACAGGGAGCCGGACGGCAGCTCGGGCATGCGTTCGCTGCTGGCGGTATTCCTCCTGATGACTGCGCTGGCGCTTGTCTTCGGCCATTACTACGACAGCCTGCTCAGTGCTCTCGAGGGCCGTGAAGTCGTTGCCAAGTTCGACGAAACCGTGGTGATGGCCCTGACCTTCACCACCGCAATCGCCCTGCTTCTGGCCGGTGCCAACCGGCTGCTCAGGCTGGGACTGCTGTCGAAGATCGCCGAGCGGGTGGTGTTCGTGCTGATCCCCCCGCTGGCGCTCATCTTCCTGGTGCTTGGCACCATCTTCCTGGGCGTGGCCACCCCCACCGAAGGCGGTGCCATGGGGGCCTGCGGTGCCCTGCTGATGGCGCTTCTGCGGCGCCGCATGAGCTTCACACTGCTGCGTCAGGCGCTGGAGTCGACCGCGCGCCTGTCGGTGTTCGTGATGTTCATCCTGATCGGCTCGACCATCTTCAGCTTCACGTTCACCGCCATCGACGGCAAGGAGTGGGTCGAGCACCTGTTCGACAAGCTGCCCGGCGGCGAGATCGGCTTCCTGATCTTCGTGAACCTGGTGGTATTCATGCTCGGCTTCTTCCTCGATTTCTTCGAGATCGCCTTCATCCTGGTGCCCCTGCTCGCTCCCGTGGCCGAAAACATGGGCATCAACCTGATCTGGTTTGGCGTGATGCTGGCACTCAACCTGCAGACCTCCTTCCTCACGCCGCCATTCGGCTTCGCCCTGTTCTACCTGCGCAGCGTCGCACCGGTCAGCGCCTTCGTTGACCGGGTCACCGGAAAGCGCATCGAAGGCATACGCACGCTCGACATTTACCGAGGCTCCATTCCCTTCGTCATCATTCAGGTCATAGTACTCGGCCTGTTGATCGCCTTCCCGCAGTTGGTCACGGGCGGACTGGACAAGGCAGTGGAGGTGGACCTGGACAGCATCCGCATCGAAGTGCCCGGCGGCAACGACGACGGCGGCTGGGGGGGCGGCAGCTCATGGGACTGATGCAGGACAGCCCCCCGGCGGGCAGCGCCGGGCACGCACCCGCCACCCGGCTGTGCCTGATACGCCACGGCGAAACGGCATGGAACGCCGAGCGCCGTCTGCAAGGGCATCTGGACGTGCCCCTCAACGCAACCGGCCGGGCACAGGCAGCGGCCACCGCCGAACGCCTCGCCAACGTGTCGTTTCATGCCTGCTACTCCAGCGATCTTGAGCGCGCGCAGGAAACCGCCCGCACCCTGCTGCGCGGCCACCCCCTGCCGCTGCAGCTCACCCCGGCGCTGCGCGAGCGGCACTACGGTTGCTTTCAAGGGCTGACCTACGAAGAGGCCGAACAGCGTTACCCGGAGGTGTACCTCCGCTTCAAACAGCGCCAGCCCGACTACGCCCTGCCCGACGGCGGAGAGAGTCTGCTGGTCTTCAAACGACGAATCGGCGGCTTTATCGACACTGTGCTGCACCGGCACGCCGGCCAGCGCATCCTGCTGGTCGCGCATGGTGGCGTGCTCGAAATGATCCGGCGCATCGCCACCGGCCAGGCCCTCGAAGCCCCGCGCGACTTTCCGATCCCGAATGCCACCCTGAACTGGTTACGGCATCACGACGGTGCATGGCAACTCGAAGCCTGGGCCGACCAGCAGCACCTGGACAGCAGCCGAGACGAACTGGCCAACACCTGAAGCGCGGCGCCCGCACATACCGCACGGGCATTGCTGTCGCGTGCGTCAGCAATTCTCATTATGCCGATTGAGGTATCCTGAAATCCTGAAGGCTTTCCCGGACTGGAGTCTGCCATGTGTGCCACCCGTACTGCGCAGCCAGTGAGCCTGAACCAGGCTGCTTTGATTGCCCACCTGCGTAGCG
>WPCG01135395.1_pt1 | contig 107882 bp, 102 predicted proteins | sample 5403311 | NCBI WGS metagenome assembly WPCG01 (sample SAMN12869467, study PRJNA574797) | sludge metagenome | isolation source: wastewater treatment of Control | place: China:Beijing | collected 2019-05-17 | reverse complement strand
CTCGCCCGAGGCCATCGTGGCCGACGATCCGGGCTGGCGACTGGTGTGCGCCTGGCCCTACGGCGACGTGCACGCGCTCGAGGCGGTATGGCAGCGACTCGGGATCGATGCCATCGTGCGTGCGCAGGCGCACGGCCGGCGCTTCGGCTTCGAGATGGAGCGGGCGCTGTTCGCACTGGTGGCCAATCGTGCGTGCGCGCCTGCCTCCAAGCTTTACTGTCACGAGCAGTGGCTCAAGGAGGGCGTGCACATCGAAGGCACGCAAGCCCTGGCGCTGCACCAGCTCTACCGCGCGATGGACTTTCTCGAGGCCAACAAGGCCGCGATCGAACAGGCGATCTTCTTCACTTGCTGACATCTGGAACCGGTACTGAAGAAGCTGGGGTCGTGCTGGGCAGTTCAAAGACGCTACCCGGCTCAGCACTTTTGGCTCGCCCTCGGGGGGGCAGGGTAAAGCGTGGAGCCCCATCGACCACCCGTGCTGGGGACGACGACATCGATCCGAATGATCTGACGTACAAGGAGGCCTTCAAGAAATGGATGTTCGACGGGCTGATGAACTAAGTCTTCTTCCGCTACACCCGTCCCGAGATTCCATCGAGTGTCGCGGAGCCTTCTAGCTGCCTCGAGTAGGCAGCTAGAAGGCTCCGCGCTCTACACGCTCGCCTGCGTCAGACGGTTGAACGGACGCCTCGAGTGACCGTGCACAAGCCGCAATCGGGAACCGCCCGATGTGACTAGCTTCGACGCGAATCTCGAGAGCGAAAGCATCCGCAATTCCGACATCCTGAGAGGCGGCGACAGGATCCCCCTGCCTTGCCAGTGAAGCCGTCAAGAGCCACTGGCTTGCCTCAAAGGATCCGACTCTGCTCAAAGTTCGCCGCCCGTAGCTGAGCAACTATTTGTTAGTTTTCTCAGTTTTTCTGTGAACCTACACATGAAATCACACATCAATATTCTGCGCATACAGCGCATTGCCCTCGATGAACGCCCTTCTCGGCTCCACGTTATCCCCCATCAGCGTGGTGAAGATCTCGTCCGCGGCGATCGCGTCGTCGATCTGCACGCGCAGCAGGCGGCGCACGGCGGGGTCCATGGTGGTTTCCCACAGCTGCTCGGGGTTCATCTCGCCCAGGCCCTTGTAGCGCTGCTTGCTGATGCCGCGCTCGACGTCGGCGAGCATCCACTTGATGGCGTCGGCGAAGCGGCTGACGGTCTGGCGCTTTTCGCCGCGGCGGATCTCGGCGCCGGGGCCGATGAGGCCGCTGATGGCTTCGGCGGCGTTGCGGATGGCGCGGTAGTCGCCGGAGACCAGGAAGTCGTGCTCGACCCAGCCGAACTTGCGGTTGCCGTGGTGCAGGCGCTCGATGGTGAGACGCCAGGCTTCGGATTCGTCGTGGTACTCGGCGTAGATCTGCAGGCCTTCGGGCAGGTGGGGCTGGATGCGTTCGGCCGAGGCGCGGGCGGCGGCCTCGTCGTCGAGGCTGACCTCGATGTCGTGCGCCAGCATGACCTGCAGCACTTCGGGGTCGATGTAGCTGGCCAGGCGGCGGGTGACGGCTTCGGCGAGCAGGTAGGTGCGTGCCAGGCCACCGAGGGCCTCGTCGCCGATGGCTTCCGCACCTTCACGCGGTACGAGCACCGCGCCGTCGAGGGCGAGGCGCAGCAGGTGGTTCGACAGCTCGTTGTCGTCCTTGATGTACATCTCGCTCTTGCCGTGCTTGATCTTGTACAGCGGCGGCTGGGCGATGTAGATGTGGCCGCGCTCGACCAGCTCGGGCATCTGGCGGTAGAAGAAGGTGAGCAGCAGGGTGCGGATATGGGCGCCGTCGACGTCGGCGTCGGTCATCAGGATGATGCGGTGGTAGCGCAGCTTCTCGGGCTTGTAGTCGTCCTTGCCGATGCTGGTGCCCAGCGCGGTGATCAGGGTGGCGATCTCCTGGCTCTGCAGCAGCTTGTCGAAGCGCGCCTTTTCGACGTTGAGGATCTTGCCCTTGAGCGGCAGGATGGCCTGGAACTTGCGATCGCGGCCTTGCTTGGCCGAACCGCCTGCGGAGTCGCCCTCGACGAGGTAGAGCTCGCACAGCGCGGGGTCCTTCTCCTGGCAGTCGGCGAGCTTGCCGGGCAGGCCGACGCCGTCGAGCACGCCCTTGCGGCGCGTCATCTCGCGCGCCTTGCGGGCGGCGTCGCGCGCGCGCGCGGCCTCGACGATCTTGTTGCAGATGGTCTTGGCGTCGATCGGGTTTTCGAGCAGGAAGTCGCCGAGCTTGCTGGCGACGACTTCTTCCACCGCCGGGCGGGCTTCCGACGACACCAGCTTCATCTTGGTCTGGCTGGCGAACTTGGGGTCGGGCATCTTGACCGACAGCACGCAGGCCAGGCCCTCGCGCATGTCGTCACCGGTGATGTCGACCTTGGCCTTCTTGGCGATCTCGTTTTCTTCGATGTACTTGTTGATGACGCGCGTCATCGCCGCGCGCAGGCCGGTGAGGTGGGTGCCGCCGTCGGCCTGCGGGATGTTGTTGGTGTAGCACAGCACCTGTTCCTGGTAGCTGTCGTTCCACTGCATGGCGACTTCGACCGAGAGTTCGGCTTCGTGGCCCTGGCCGGTGGGGATGCGGGTGGTGCCGGTGGCGTAGAACACGTTGGGGTGCAGCACCGTCTTGGCGCGGTTGATGTACTCGACGAAGCCCTTCACGCCGCCGGCGAAGGCGAAGTCCTCTTCCTTGCCGGTGCGCTGGTCGATGAGGCGGATCTTGACGCCGTTGTTGAGGAAGGAGAGCTCGCGCAGGCGCTTGGCGAGGATGTCGTAGTGGTACTCGACGGTGCCGAAGATCTCGTCGTCGGCGAGGTAGTGCACCTTGGTGCCGCGCTTGGTGGTCTCGCCGATGACGCGCGCCGGGCTGACCTCGACGCCGTCGACGAGCTCGATGACGCGGTTCTGCGGCTTGCCGCGCTCGAATTCGAGCAGGTGGCGCTTGCCGTCGCGCGCCACGGTAACGTGCATCCACTTCGACAGCGCGTTGACGCAGGACACGCCCACGCCGTGCAGGCCGCCGGACACCTTGTAGCTGTTCTGGTTGAACTTGCCGCCGGCGTGCAGCACGCACATGACGATCTCGGCCGCGCTGCGCTTGGGTTCGTGCTTGTCGTCCATCTTGACGCCGACCGGGATGCCGCGGCCGTTGTCGGTGACCGAGATCGAGTTGTCGGCGTGGATGGTGATGACGATGTCGTCGCAGTGGCCGGCCAGGGCCTCGTCGATGGAGTTGTCGACGACTTCGAACACCATGTGGTGCAAGCCGGTGCCGTCGGAGGTGTCGCCGATGTACATGCCGGGGCGCTTGCGCACGGCCTCCAGCCCTTCGAGCTGCTGGATGCTGGATTCGTCGTAGTCGTTGCCCGCTTGCGGGGCCGGCATGTTTTGCGGTTCGGACATGGTCATCTCGGTGATTCGTAAAGAACGGGGTGCTGCGGTGGAGCGTGGCGCAAGGTGTTGCGGGTGCCTGTAGGGGCGGCGCGGGCTGCGAGCTTGCTGCGGTGGTCCGTGGGTTGTCTGGGCCTGGCGCACAAAGGCTCGCGGCTGGCGCCGCTCCTACAAGGGGGTCAGATGCGCATTGGCATTACGACGTACTTGAACTTGTCGTTGCCCGGGAGGGTGATCAGGGCGCTGGAGTTGCCGTCGTTGAAGCGCCAGTCCACGGTCTCGGACGAGAGGTTGTTGAGCACGTCGAGCAGGTAGGTGACGTTGAAGCCGATGTCGAGCTTGTCACCCTGGTAGTCGATCTCGAGCTCGTCCATGGCCTCTTCCTGCTCGGCGTTGGTGGAGACGATCTTGAGGATGCCGTCTTCGAGCACCATGCGCACGCCGCGGAACTTCTCGTTGGTGAGGATGGCTGCACGCTGCAGGGCGCCGAGCAGGGGCTGGCGGGCGAAGCTGATGAGCTTGGGGTGGGCCTGCGGGATGACGCGCTCGTAGTCGGGGAACTTGCCGTCGATGAGCTTGGTGACGAGTTCGATGGGGCCGAAGCGGAAGACGGCCTGGTTGCCGGCGAGCACGATCTCGAGCGGGTCGTCGTTGTCGGCGAGCTGGCGGGCGAGTTCGAGCACGGTCTTGCGCGGCAGGATGGCTTCGTAGCGCTGCGCGTGTTCAGAACCGAGCGGCGCGTCGAGGTCGGACGCGGCGTAGGCGAGACGGTGGCCGTCGGTGGCAACCATGCGCAGTTCGCCGCCGTCGGCAATGATGAGCAGGCCGTTGAGGTAGTAGCGGATGTCCTGCTGCGCCATAGCGTACGAGACCTGGGCGAGCTGGCGCTTGAATGCGCGCTGGCTGATCGACAGGCGCGCGGCGGCGTCGGTGGGCGGGGTCAGGCTGGGGTAGTCGGCGGCGGGCAGGGTCTGCAGCTGGAAGCGGCTGCGCCCGGCCTTGACGGTGAGCCGCTTGTCGTCGAGGGTGAGGCTGACTTCGGCGGAGTCGGGCAGGGCGCGCAGGATGTCCTGCAGCTTGCGTGCGCCGACGGTGATCGCGGCGTCTTCGCCGCCGATGTGGCCGCCGGTGGTGGTGCGGATCTGGATCTCGATGTCGGTGGCGAGCATGGTGAGCTGGTCGCCGTGCTTCTCGATCAGCACGTTGGACAGGATCGGCAGCGTGTGGCGCTTCTCGACGATGCCGGCAACCGACTGCAGCGGGGCCAGGAGCGCATCGCGGGTGGTGGTGAGCAGGAGCATGGCGTCAGATCAGGTCGTTGGGTTGATCGGAGGTGTCGGGTGTGTGCTCAGCCCCGCAGGACCTGGGTGAGCACGTGAACGTCGTGGTTGAGCTGAGCGTCGCCGAGGCGAAGCTCGGTGATGGTGCGGCAGGCGTGCAGCACGGTGGTGTGGTCGCGGCCGCCGAAGGCTTCGCCGATCGCCGGCAGCGACATCGGCGTGAGCTCCTTGGCCAGCCACATCGCCACCTGGCGCGGGCGTGCGATCACGCGCGTGCGCTTCTTGGAGTGCATGTCGGCGACCTTGATCTTGTAGTAGTCGGCGACGGTCTTCTGGATGTGCTCGATCGACAACTGACGGTTGTGCGCGTGCAGCAGGTCCTTGAGCGCCTCCTTGGCGACCTCCAGGCCGATCTGGCGGCCGTGGAAGCGGGCGTAGGCGACCACCTTGTTGAGCGCGCCCTCGAGCTCGCGCACGTTCGAGCGCAGGTTCTTGGCGATCAGGAAGGCGACGTCGTCGTCGACCAGCACGCGCAGCGCCTCGGCCTTTTTCTTGAGAATGGCGACGCGCATCTCCAGCTCGGGCGGCTCGATCTGCACGGTCAGACCCCAGTCGAAGCGGGAAATGAGGCGGTCTTCCAGGCCCTGGATGTCCTTGGGGTAGGTGTCGCAGGTGATGACGATCTGCTTGCGCGCTTCGGTGAGGGCGTTGAAGGCGTGGAAGAACTCTTCCTGAGTCCGGTTCTTGTTGTTGAAGAACTGGATGTCGTCGATGATCAGCATGTCGAGCGAGCGGTAGTAGCGCTTGAAGGCGTCGAAGCTCTTCTGCTGATAGGCGCGCACCACGTCGGCGTAGTAGTCCTCGACGTGCACGTAGCGGATGACCGCGCGCGGGTTGTGACGGAACACCGCGTTGCCGATGGCGTGTACGAGGTGGGTCTTGCCGAGGCCGACGCCGCCGTAAACAAACAGCGGGTTGTAGGACGTGCCCGGGTTCTGCGACACCTGCATGGCGGCGGCGCGGGCGAGGTCGTTGGCGCGGCCGGTGACCAGGGTGTCGAAGGTGAAGTCCGGGTTGAGCCGGGTCTTGTCGTAGGCCAGTTCGAGGCCGCTGGCGGGCTCGGCGTCGCGGGTGCCGGTCGCGCTCGCGACGCTGCGGCGGCGCACGGCCGTTGCGGTGTCGGACGCCGTATTGTCGATGGGCGCCGGTTCGGCTGCTGGCGTGCTTGCCGTGGTGTCCGCGCTGGCCTGGCTAGCGCCGGCCGGAGGCGTTGCGACGCTGGCTGCGGGGCTTGTCGACGGGCTGCGCTTGGCCGGGGCGCTGCCTGCCGGCGGGAGCTGGAGTTCGATCTGGACCGGGACCCCCGCATGCTCTTCGCCCAGTTCCTGGATGCGGCGCAGGTAGCGCTCGCGCACCCACTGCAGCACGAAGCGGTTGGGCGCAATCAGCGTCCATGCGCTGCCGTCACCAAGTTCGGCCCGCAGGGTCTTGATCCAGGTGTTGAATTGCTGCTGGGGCAGCTCCTGTTCAAGGCGCAACAGGCAGAAGGACCAGAGATCTTGAGTCACGGAGGCGCGATGGGTAATGGCGAGCTTGCAGTTGAAGACGAAAATACCGGTACCGTACCGCGGGTTTGCGGTGCCGGAAGGCGGCGTGGGCGGGGTGTCGTGCCAGCTTGCGCTCTTGCGGCGGCATTGTTGGGCCCGGGTGCTGAGGCTACCCGGAGGCACGCGAAGAGCTGTATTCTAAACCCGCAAGAGCGACTTATCCACAGGCTGGGTCAAAAATTCTTATTGACAAACATGGGATTATCCATTTAACTCTCGCGTTTGACCTAACACTGGCAGTCCGATCATGAAACGCACTTATCAGCCCTCCGTCGTCCGTCGCAAGCGCACCCACGGCTTCCTGGTCCGCATGAAGACCCGTGGCGGCCGTGCGGTCATCCGCGCACGTCGTGCCAAGGGCCGTCATCGCCTCGCCGTCTGAGGTGACGTTGCCCACGGGCGCTGACCAGGGTTTCCGCAGCGCTCACAGATTGCACAAAACGGATGAGTATTCATCCGTTTTTGCTTTTCGGCGGGCGTTGCGCGGCCGCTTCTACATGCTCCACTACCGGCCCAGCGAGCTCGACACGGCCCGCCTCGGCGTGGTGGTCGCCAAGAAGCTGGCCAAGCGTGCGAATGTGCGCAACCTGGTCAAGCGTATTGCGCGCGAAACCTTCAGGCGTCATCGTGAAGGTCTGCCTGCGATGGATCTCGTCGTCAGGCTGCATGCGCCGGTGGCCAAGGCCACCCGTGCGGAACTGAACCTTGACCTGCTCGCTCTGCTGCAAAGGCTGCCCCGGCAATGAAGACCCTGATGATCGCCCTGCTGCGCTTCTACCGCTATGCGATCAGCCCGATGCTGGGGCGCAATTGCCGTTTTCATCCCACTTGTTCCGAGTACGCGATCGAGGCGATCCAGCGTCACGGCGCGCTGCGCGGCGGCTGGCTGGCCGCACGGCGGGTGGGACGCTGTCACCCCTTCAATCCGGGCGGGTATGATCCCGTTCCCTGACCTGAGACAGACCGATTCCGATGGATCAACGCCGCCTACTCCTCTTCCTGGTTTTCTCCTTCGCCCTCGTCATGCTGTGGGATGGCTGGATCAAGCATAACCAGCCCGCACCCACGGTGCAGCAGGCCGCCGCAGGCGCGGCCGTGCCGACGGACGGTTCGGTGCCGACGCCCTCGGCAAACCTCGGTGTCGGGCAGGCGGCTGTGCCTGGCGAGCAGCAGGCTACGGCTGCCGCGGCGGCGGTTGCACGCACGGTGGTCGAGACCGACTTGCTGCGTGCGCAGGTCTCCGCGCAGGGTGGCGCCATCGTTCGCCTCGAGCTCAAGCAGCATCGCGCGAGCGCGAAGAGCGAAGACAGCTTCGTGCTGCTCGACGATGGCTCGCGCCACCAGTACGCAGCGCAGGCAGGCCTGATCGGTGACGGCCTGCCCAACCATCGCACGATGTTCGAGCTGCCTGCGAGCGAACTGGTGCTCAAGGATGGCGAAGACCGCGTCGAGCTGCGACTGCGCGCGCCCGAGCAGAACGGCGTGCAGGTCACCAAGGTGATGACCTTCCATCGCGGTAGCTACCTGATCGACGTGGCCTACGAGATCGTCAACGAGAGTGGTCAGCCGATCTCGCCGCATGCGTATTTCCAGCTCACCCGCGACGGCAATCCGGCCGAGCAGGTCGAGGCCTTTGGCGTGCATACCTTCACCGGGCCGGCTTTCTACACCGACCTCGGCAAGTTCCAGAAGGTGGACTTCGACGACATCGCCAGCGGCAAGGCCAAGTTGCCGGCGGCCACTGCCGATGGCTGGGTGGCGATGGTGCAGCATTACTTCGTCAGCGCCTGGTTGCCCGAGCAGGGCGTGCAGCGCGAGTACTTCGCGCGTTCGATCGGTGGCGGTCTGTACTCGGCGGGCCTCATCGTACCGGTGGCCAACATCGAGCCGGGCGCTACGGCGACGATCGGTTCGCGTCTGTATTCCGGGCCGCAGGAGCAGGACAAGCTCGAGAGCATCGCCCCCGGGCTCGACCTGGTGGTGGACTACGGCTGGCTGACGGTGATCGCGGCGCCGCTGTTCTGGGTGCTGTCGTGGTTCCATAGCCTGACCGGCAACTGGGGCTGGGCGATCATCCTGGTCACGGTGGCGATCAAGCTGGTGTTCTTCCCGCTGTCGGCAGCCAGCTACAAGTCGATGGCGAAGATGCGCGTGCTCGGTCCGCGCCTGCAGCGCATGAAGGAGCTGTACGGTAACGACAAGGCCAAGATGCAGCAGGAGATGATGAATCTCTACCGCACCGAGAAGATCAACCCGCTTGGCGGTTGCCTGCCGATCCTGGTTCAGATCCCGGTGTTCATCGCGCTCTACTGGGTGTTGCTGGGCAGCGTCGAGATGCGGCACGCACCCTGGCTGGGCTGGATCACCGATCTGTCGTCGAAGGATCCGTACTTCATCCTGCCGATCATCATGGGCGCGTCCATGCTGGTCCAGATGAAGCTCAACCCGACGCCGCCGGACCCGATCCAGGCCAAGGTGATGATGGCGATGCCGATCATCTTCACCTTCATGTTCATGTGGTTCCCGTCCGGCCTGGTGCTGTACTGGGTTGTGAACAACCTGTTGTCGATCGCCCAGCAGTGGCAGATCACGCGGATGATCGAGAGTGGAAAGGCTGCCGCCAAGAGCGCCTGACACCATCGCCGCAGTCGCGACGGCGCCGGGCCGCGGTGGCATCGGCGTCGTTCGTGTCTCGGGCTCCGGCCTGCTGGGCTTTGCGCAGGCCTTGTGCGGTCGCCAGCCGCAACCCCGGCTGGCGCAGTTTTCCCGCTTTGTCGATGGCGAAGGTCGGCCGATCGACGAGGGTATCCTGCTCTACTTCCCCGCTCCTGCCTCGTTCACTGGCGAGGACGTTCTCGAACTGCAGGGCCATGGTGGCCCGGTGGTCATGCAGCTGCTGCTTGAGCGCTGCCTGGGGCTGGGTGCACGTCTTGCCGAGCCGGGGGAGTTCACCCGCAGGGCCTTCCTGAACGGCAAGTTGGACCTCGCCCAAGCGGAGGGGGTGGCGGACCTGATCGAGGCGTCGACTGCGGCGGCGGCGCGTTCTGCGGTCCGCTCGCTGTCCGGGCGCTTCTCGGAAGAGGTGCATCGTATCGTCGATCGTCTGGTCGATCTGCGCATGCTGGTCGAGGCGACGCTGGATTTTCCAGAGGAAGAGATCGAGTTTCTCGAGCGTGCGCGTGCAATGCCACGGCTCGAGGGTATTCGTGGCGAGCTCGAAGCGCTGCTCGATCGTGCGGGGCAGGGCGCATTGCTGCGCAGCGGGCTGAATGTCGTGCTCGTCGGTGCACCGAACGTCGGCAAGTCGAGCCTGCTCAACCAGCTCGCGGGTGAGGAGCGTGCGATTGTCACCGACATCGCCGGTACGACCCGTGATGCGCTGCGCGAGACCATTCAGATCGAGGGTATCCCGCTCCACGTCATCGACACTGCAGGCTTGCGTGACACGGCCGATACGGTCGAGCGTCTGGGCATCGAGCGTACCTGGCGGGAGATCGAGCGTGCGGACGTGATCGTGCGTCTTGTCGATGCCAGCGTGTCGGCGACTGGAGACGATGAGCTCGCTGGCCGCTTGCCTGGCGGGGTTGAGCGCATCACGGTGGTTAACAAGATCGACCTGGTGTCGGCGGCTGCTGGCCGTGAGGAGCAGGCGGGGCAGGTCACGGTCCGCGTTTCGGCGCGAACGGGCGAGGGCGTCGATCTGCTGCGCGCCGAGTTGCTGCGGGTCGCGGGTTGGCACGCGCATGGAGAGGATGTCGTGCTCGCGCGCGAGCGCCACCTCCAGGCCTTGCGTATGGCGCTCGGGCACGTGTGCGCGGCGGGTGAGCAGCTTGCAGCGCTCGAGTTGTTTGCGGAAGAGCTGCGTCTTGCGCAGGAGCGCCTGGGTGAGATCACGGGCGAGTTCGGCGCAGATGATCTGCTGGGCGAGATCTTCTCGCGCTTCTGTATCGGCAAGTAGGGTTCCCCGGATTGCCCGTCCGCATCGGTACGAGCCGCTGCGGATGTTTCACGTGAAACGTCCCGATGGAAATCGAATTCCTCTTCCTGGCCCTGGGGCTTGCCGCATTGTTCGCCGGATTCGTGGATTCCGTCGTGGGTGGCGGCGGGCTGATTCAGCTGCCTGCGCTGTTCACGGCGCTGCCCAACGCGGCGCCGGCAACCCTGTTCGGTACCAACAAACTTGCCAGCATCGTCGGTACGACAAGCGCTGCGATCCAGTACGGGCGCCGCGTGAGCATACCCTGGCGGGTCGCGCTGCCTGGCGCTGCCGCCGCGTTGGTCGGGTCGTGGTACGGCGCCAAGGCGGTTGCCTACCTGGATCCGGCGATCCTGCGCCCGCTTATCCTCGTGCTGCTCGTCGCCGTAGCCGCCTACACCTTCATCCGCAAGGATCTTGGTGCGGTCTCGGCGGAGCCCGCTCATGGTGCCCGTTCGGCGCTGCTTGCAGCGACGATTGGCGCTGTGATCGGCTTCTACGACGGCTTCTTTGGTCCTGGAACGGGGAGCTTTCTGATCTTCCTGTTCATCCGCTTCCTGGGCATGGATTTTCTGCGGGCATCCGTTACCGCCAAGATTCTCAATGTCGCAACCAATGCAGCGGCGATCTCCTTCTTCGTGGGTAATGTCGAGCTGCTGTGGAAACTGGCCGCAGTGATGGCGGTGTGCAACCTTGCGGGGGCTTTGCTTGGGTCGCGTATGGCCCTGAAGCACGGCGTCGTGTTCGTGAGGAAGATGTTCCTGGCCGTGGTTACGGTGCTGATCGCACGCCTGGCCTACGACACCTTCCTGCGCTGAGCCTCGCTGTGTTTCACGTGGAACATGCGGGCACCCTGAGGCAGCCAGGGGCGGGGTGGGCGAGGGCACGCCAGAGCGCTGGGAATATTTGCAAAAATATTACCTTAGCCCCGCATGATAAAATCCTCAGCTTCAGTCACCTGTACAACAAGACCGAGGACATGAACGGACTGCATCTCATCGCTGACATCTACCGCTGCAGATCTTCTGCTGGATTGCTGACCGAACGCGCCGAGCTTGAGGCCTTGTGCGTGGAAGGCTGCCGTAATGCGGGCCTGACACCGCTGGGCGCCTATTTCTATCAGTTTCTGGACGAGCAGGGCGACGCTGCCGGGGTGACCGGTACCGTCGTGCTCGCGGAGTCGCACCTTGCCATCCATACCTGGCCGGAAACTGGCGATGTGACACTCGATGTTTACGTGTGCAATTTTTCGCGTGACAACAGCGGTCGCGCTCGCCAGGTGTTCGCTGCCGTGATCGATGCGCTCGCGCCTGAGGAAATCGTCAGTCACGAGGTTGTCCGCGGTCGTCTCGAGCAGGGTGTCACCTCGTGAGCGTGCATGTGGAAGGGTGGCCGCCGGAGCTCATTCCTGAGTTTCTGTGCGACGACGCCGGCTATTTTCTGAAGGCAGGCCGGCTGCTCGAGCGAGGCCATTCGGAATGGCAGTCCTACGAAGTCTGGGATACGCCCCGGTTTGGGCGACTGTTCCGCCTCGATGGCTGCTTCATGACTTCGGAGCGCGATGAGTTCTACTACCACGAGAACCTGATCCATGTGCCGGGGCTCGCTCACGCGGGCTTGCGTCGAGCCCTCGTCATCGGTGGCGGGGACGGCGGCTCGGCAGAAGAATTGCTCAAGTACCCGTCGATCGACAAGGTTGTGATTGCCGAACTCGACGCCAAGGTGATCGACATCTCCCGCCGCCATCTCCAGGCCGTTCACCACGGCGCCCTGGACGATCCGCGTGTCGATATCCGTATTGGCGACGGCATGAAGTACGTGCTCGAGGACGCGCCTGCAGCGGGCGATAGCTACGACATCGTGGTGCTCGATCTGACGGATCCGGTCGGTCCTGCCGAGGCGCTCTATTCCGAGGCCTTCTTCCGCGCCTGTCGTGAGCTGCTCACGCCCGGGGGTGCCCTGAGCTTGCATATCGGCACACCGGTCTTCCAGCCGGAGCGGGTGCGCCTGTTGATCGAGCGTCTGCGTGCCGTGTTTGCCTGCGTGCGCCCCTATTTCCTGTACATTCCGCTTTACGGCAGCCTGTGGGGCCTGGCCTGTGCCTCCGATACCCTCGATCCGCTGAGCTTGAGCGAGGAAGAGGTCGAGCGCGTGATTGCCACGCGCGGCACCAGCCGGCTCCAGCATCTGAACGGGGCTGTCTATCGGGCCCAGTTTGCCCTGCCCAATCACCTGCGCGCCTTGCTGGCCTGAGCCATGGGGCGCGTGTCCCGCGTCCACTCCCGTATTCCAGATCGTGACCTCTCCGTCCAGAAATCAGCGCCCTTCGCGCTCCTCCGCGCCGGGCGCGCGCAATCGCAGACCGCCTCAAGACGCTTCCGCCACCGTTCGGACCACCCTTGCCGATGACAGCCTTGCCATGGCCTTGGCGCGTGCAGCCGAGCTTGTTGGCGCAGTGCTTGGTGGCGGCAACCTTACCGAAGCGTTCGAGCACATGCTTGCCACCCATCCGGGGTGGCCGGATGCAACCCGGGGCGCGGTGCGCGACTTGGCCTGGTCCACGCTGCGTGATTTTCGCCGTAGCGGCGTCGTGCTCGATCGTCTCCTGCACACGCCACCTGCGCCGGCCATCCATGGCCTGCTGCTGGTTGCGCTCACACGTCTGCGCCAGCGGCCCGAGCAGGCGCACACCGTCGTCGATCAGGCGGTCCAGGCCGCACACGAGTTGATGCCCGGGCTCAAGAACATGGTCAACGGCGTGTTACGCAACGCCCTCCGTCAGCGTGATCAGTGGGAGTCCTGGGCCGAGGCCGATGAGGAGGCCCGGCTCGGCTTTCCGCGCTGGTGGATCGCCCGCCTGCGTGCCTCGGCCGGTGAGAGTTGGGAGGCGGCGCTTGCAGCCGGCAACCAGCGTCCGCCCATGGCCATCCGTGTGAATACGCGCAGGACGACGATCGACGCTGTGCTGGCAGGGCTCGAGGGCGCCGGGCTGGTCGTACGCCGGCTCGATAACGATGCGCTCCTGCTCGATCGCCCCGTGCCCGTAGGCCGCCTGCCCGGGTTCTCCGACGGCCTGCTTTCGGTGCAGGATGCGGGCGCACAGTGGGCGGCACGGCTGCTTGCGCCGCTTGCGGGCGAGCGTGTGCTGGATGCCTGCGCGGCCCCCGGCGGGAAGACGGCGCATCTGCTGGAGTGCGCTGACGTCGAGCTGCTTGCGCTCGAGCTCGACTCGCTGCGTGCACAGCGTGTCGACAGCAATCTGGCGCGGCTGGGCCTGACTGCCCGCGTACAGGTTGCCGATTGCCGGCGTGTCGAGCGCTGGTGGGATGGACGCCCCTTCGATCGTATCCTGGCCGATGTGCCGTGTTCCGCGTCTGGCGTTGCGCGCAGGCATCCCGACATCAAGTGGCTGCGCCGGGAGACCGACATCGCGCAGTTCGCCGCACAGCAAGCGGAGATCCTCGATGCGCTTTGGCAGACGCTGGCCCCGGGTGGCACAATGCTCTACGTCACCTGCTCGGTTTTCGATGAAGAGAACGCCGGGCAGATCGCCCGTTTCTGCGCCCTGCATGCCGATGCCGAACGTGTCCCGGTTTGCGGGGAGCCCGACCTGAAGCTGTTGCCCAATGCCGAACATGACGGCTTCTACTACGCGCTCCTTCGCAAGCAGGCCTGAACGCCTGCTGCGTACGATCGTATTTGCCCTGCTTAGCGTCATCGTCGTGTTCGCGCATGCGGACTCGAGCGAGATCCGCAACGCAGAGATCGTGCGTGGCGATTCGGGCTATGTCCTCAACGCCGATATCGACATCGAGCTCAACCCTCGACTCGTCGATGCCGTTTCGCGTGGCGTGTCGCTGTACTTCACCACTCAGCTGCTCATCGAGCGCCCGCGCTGGTACTGGCTCAATCAGGTCGTGGTCGATCGCAGTCTGGATTACCGGCTGCACTACCACGCCATTACGCGCAGCTACCGGTTGTCGATCGGCAGCTTCCACCAGAGCTTCGACAGCCTCGAGGCGGCGGTGATGACCATGCAGCGTGTGCGCAACTGGCAGGTCGCCGACTTCGACACCCTCGAAGCGGGGCAGTCTCACCAAGCCTCACTGCGTTTTCGACTCGACACCAGCCAGCTGCCCAAGCCCTTCCAGGTGACCGCGATCGGCAGCCGTGACTGGAGCCTGGGCACCGACTGGTTGCGCTGGACCTTCCTGCCCGGAGCGCCGGGGTTCCAATGAAACGCGCCTATCTCGTCATCGTTGCTGCCCTTGCCGGAATCTCCTTGTTCCTGCTGGCCTCGGCGAGCGCGAATACCGAGCTCTTTGCAGGCAGCTATCCGTTCCTGCTTGCGCTCAACGGCGCGGTGGTCGTTGCGATGGCTGCCCTCGTCGGCATTCAGCTGCGCCAGCTGTGGCGCGAGTACCACCGCCGTGAGTTCGGCTCGCGGCTCAAGATGCGCCTGGTGCTGATGTTTGCGCTCATGGGCGTGGTGCCCGGCGTGCTCGTGTATGGCGTGTCCTTGCAGTTCGTCGTACGCAGCATCGAGTCGTGGTTCGACGTACGCGTCGATTCGGCGCTGGAGGGTGGCATTGCGTTGGGCCAGAGCGCCTTCGACTACCTCGTCAGCCAGGTGCGCGACAAGGCTGACGACATGGTGCTCGAACTCGAGGTTGCCAGCGCAGGAGCGGGGTCGGCCGCCTTGCTCAACCGCCTGCGCGAGCAGAGCGGCATCAGCAGCGCAACCATCATCAGCGCCAATGGCCAGGTGGTGGCGACGGCGGCCGACCAGAGTCATGGCCTCATCCCCGACCTGCCGTCGGTCGCCGAACTGCGCCAGGCCCGCCAGTCGCGCCATTTCCAGAGTGTCGACAGCCGCCCCGACGGACGTCTGGTGATTCGCGTCGTCACCCCCATCCCGCTGCGCACGCTGGCGGGTGAGCCCAATCTGCTGATGCTCCTTCAACCGGTACCGGAGTCATTCGGGCGCAGCGCCGAGGCTGTCCAGGAGGCCTATCGTGACTATCAGCAGCTCACCCTCGGGCGCAGCGGGCTCAAGCGCATCTACACCATCACGCTCAGCCTCACGCTGCTGCTCGCACTGCTGACCGCACTCGCGGTCGCCTTCTTCATCGCCCGCCGGCTGGCGGCGCCTCTGCTCATCCTGGCCGAGGGCACACAGGCGGTGGCACAAGGCGACTTCAGCCCGCGCCAGGCCCTGCCGGCCAACGACGAACTGGGCGTGCTGACGCAGTCCTTCAACCGCATGACGCGGCAACTGCAGGACGCACGCGGCGCGGCCGAGCGTAGCCGTGCCGAGGTCGAAGCCGCCCGCGCTTACCTCGAGAGCGTGCTGGCCCACCTGTCCACCGGTGTGCTTGCCTTCTCGGTGGACGGCCAACTGCGTGCGGCCAACCATGGTGCGCTGCAGATCCTGGCCGACGACCTTGCCGGGTTCGAGGATCTCGCGTTGGAGGACTGGCCTCGCCTCGACCTCTTCCGTGACACCTTGGTCGAGGGCTTCGCCAACAACGAGGGTGACTGGCAGACCCAGATCGACCTGCCGGTGAAGGACAGCTCGCCGCTCAGCCTGCTGATCCACGGCTCGCGTCTGCCTGCGGTCGGCGGCGGCGGGTTGGTCGTCGTCTTCGACGACATCTCCAGCCTGGTTGCGGCGCAACGCACCGCCGCCTGGGCCGAGGTGGCGCGCCGACTCGCGCACGAGATCAAGAACCCGCTGACGCCGATCCAGCTCTCCGCCGAGCGCCTTGCCTTCAAGCTGGCGGACCGCCTGGACGATAGCGGGCGAGAGATGCTCGAGCGCGCAACGACGACCATTGTCAACCAGGTCGAGGCGATGAAGAACCTGGTCAATGCCTTCCGCGACTATGCGCGCCTGCCTGCGCCGAAGCTGGCGGCGGTCGATCTGAATGCGCTGATCCGGGAGGTGCTGCACCTGTACGAAAGCTCCGCCGTGCGTGTGCGCACCGAACTCGCCACCGGTCTGCCGCCGGTCATGGGTGACAGCACCCAGCTAAGGCAGGTGATCCACAATATGCTGCAGAATGCGCAGGACGCGGTGACGGGCGTTGATGATGGCGAGGTGCGTGTGCTGACGCGCCGTGACGGCGAACGGGTTGTGCTGCTGTTCCGTGACAGCGGGCCCGGCTTTCCGGCTGAAGTGCTCGCCCGCGCCTTCGAGCCCTACTTCACGACCAAGTCGCGTGGCACCGGACTGGGTCTGGCGATCGTGAAGAAGATCGTCGATGAGCATGGCGGCGACGTGCGCCTGAGCAACCTCGAGGGCGGCGGTGCAGAGGTCCGCATCCGCTTGCGCCTGGCTGAAAACAAACAAGCTTGACGAAGACAATGGCAAAGATACTCATCGTTGACGACGAAATCGGAATCCGCGAACTGCTCTCCGAAATCCTGCGCGACGAAGGCCACGACATCCTGCTCGCCGAGAATGCCGCCGCTGCGCGTGCGGCGCGCAATGCGTTGCGGCCCGACATGGTGCTGCTGGACATCTGGATGCCGGACACCGATGGCATCACCCTGCTCAAGGAGTGGGCGGCCAACGGCCAGCTCAACATGCCGGTGGTGATGATGTCCGGCCATGGCACGATCGATACGGCAGTCGAGGCGACACGTATCGGTGCGATCGACTATCTCGAAAAGCCGATCGCACTGCAGAAGCTGCTTGCTGCGGTCAAGCGTGGGCTGCAACGGCCGCAAGCCCCGGGGGCGCCCGCTCCCTTGACCCTGTCGGCGTTTACGCGCTCGGTGCCGCTGCGCGAGCTCAAGCGCCGGGTCGAGCAGATATCCGGTAGTTCGCGCGTGCTGTTGCTGCGCGTCGGCAGCGGCAGCCTTGCCGAACTCGTTGCCCGCAGCGTGCAGCCGGGCAATGCCCCCTGGCTGGACCTGGGCGCTGTCAGCGCGCCGCTCGACCTGAGCCAGCTGCAGGCTACCCAGGGCGGCGTCCTGTTCGTGTCCGAGCTTGCCCGTCTGTCGCGTGCGCAGCAGAAGAACCTTGCCTTTGCCCTCGACCGCCTCGAGCGCTATGACTTGCGCCTCGTGGTCGCCACCGAGCGCAATCTGGAAGGGCTGGTCGCCGAAGGTTGGGAGGAGGGCTTGCTGAGCCGCTTGTTCGAGGTCAGCCTGGCCCCGCCCTCGCTGGCCGAGGTACGCGACGACCTGCCGGAGCTGGCCAGCCAGCTTCTGCTGCACCTGATCGAGGGCGGCGATGTGCCCTTGCGGCGCTTGTCCACGGCAGCCCTGAACCAGCTGCGCAATCTGCCCTGGCCAGGGGGATATGCCGAGTTGCGCGCCGCAGTGAAGTCGCTCGCGCTCGGTACGCTGGAGGAGGAGATCGGCGCGGGCGAGGTCCGCCGCCTGCTTCCGCCCGATCTCTCCACCGGTGGCTGCGGGGTACCGCTCGACCAGCCCTTGCGCGAGGCGCGCGAAGCATTCGAGCGTCTCTACTTCGAGCACCACCTGCGCCTCGAGGGGGGCAACATGACGCGGCTTGCCGAAAAGACCGGGCTCGAGCGCACGCACCTCTACCGCAAGTTGAAGCAGCTCGGGTTGCAGGCTGGGCGGCGCCACGAAGAGGGCTGAGTAGCCGTTATCGCTATGATTGCTGCGGTGCAACAAAATCTTGGACCCTGCGCCGCGGGCGGCGTAGAATCCACAGCCTACATTCGTATGCGGAAGTCAGCGTGAAGATCATCATTCTCGGCGCCGGCCAGGTCGGTGCGTCGGTCGCCGAAAACCTGGTGTCGGAAGCGAACGACATCACGCTCGTCGACACCAGCGAGGAGTACCTGGCTGCGCTGCGCGAACGGCTCGAAGTCCGTACCGTGTGCGGCAACGCGGCATCGCCGCGCGTGCTGCGCGAGGCCGGGGCGGACGACGCCGACCTGTTGATCGCGGTGACCCAGTCCGACCAGACCAACCTGTGCGCCTGCCGTATCGCCAAGACGCTGTACAACCTGCCCACCCGCATCGCACGCCTGCGCTCGACCGACTACGTCGACCATCCCGAACTGCTCGAGGACCACAATTTCGCGGTCGACTTCTCGATCTGCCCCGAGCAGGTGGTCACTGACTACATCAAGCGCCTCATCGCTTTTCCGGAAGCGCTGCAGGTGCTCGAGTTCGCCAACGGGGTGGTGAGCCTGATCTGCGTGCGCGCCTTCGAGGGCGGACCGCTGGTGGGGCATCCGCTCAAGGCGCTGCGTTTTCACCTGCCCAACGTCGAGGTGCGCATCGCCGCCATCTACCGTAATGGCGAGCCCATCATCCCCAAGGGCGATACCGTGATCCTGCCCGGTGATGAGGTCTTCTGCCTGGCAGCGACCGTGCACATCCGCAAGGTCATGGGTGAACTGCGGCGTTCGGACCGGCCGATGCGGCGCATCATGATCGCTGGCGGCGGCAACATCGGTTTCCGTCTGGCGCAGTCCATCGAGGAGAACTACCACGTCAAGATCCTCGAGCTGAACCGGGTACGTGCAGAGATGCTGGCCTCGCACCTGTCCCACGCCCTGGTGCTGCGCGGCGATTCGACTGACGAGAAGCTGCTCGAGAACGAGGGCATCGACGAGACCGACCTGTTCGTCGCGCTGACCAACGACGAGGAAGACAACATCATGTCGGCCTCGCTCGCCAAGCGCATGGGCGCGCGCCGCACACTGGCGCTGATCAACCGCAAGAGCTATGTCGACCTCGTGCAGGGCGGGCCGATCGACATCGCCATCTCGCCGGCTCACACCTCGATCGGTACCTTGCTGGCGCATGTGCGCCGGGGCGATGTCGTGGCCGTGCATAGCCTGCGCCGCGGTGCCGCCGAGGCGCTCGAGATCATCGCCCACGGCAACCGCAAGGATTCCAAGGTCGTCGGCCGCATGATCGAGGAGGTCCCCCTTCCCAAGGGGGCGACCATCGGCGCGCTCGTGCGTGACGTAAAGAACGACGAAGGGCGCATCGTGCGCAGCGAGGTCATCATGCCCCACCACGACACGGTGATCGAAGAGGATGATCACGTCATTGTCTTCTGTACCAGCAAGAACCTCGTGCGCAAGGTCGAGAAGCTGTTCCAGGTCAGCTTCACCTTCCTGTGACCCAGGGAACCGCCTGAATGCGCGCTTACCACCCCGCGCTCAATGCGCTCGGCCTGATCATCATGATCTTCGGCCTGCTCATGGGCTTTCCGCTCACCGTATCCGCGGTGCTGGAGGATGGCGCCACCCTCGCCTACGACCAGGGCATCTTCGTCACCTTCGTCTCGGGCCTGCTGCTGTGGGCTGCCACGCGCTCGCGGCGCCGCGACCTGCGCGTGCATGACGGCTTCCTGCTCGTTGCTGCGAGCTGGGTGGTGCTGCCGGTGTTCGGTGCCCTGCCGCTGGTTGCCTACATCCCCGAACTGCGCTTCACCGACGGTTACTTCGAAGCCGTGTCCGGGCTCACCGCAACCGGCGCGACCGTGCTCACCGGTCTCGATGATCTACCCATCTCGATCAACCTGTGGCGTACCTTCATGCACTGGATCGGCGGCATGGGCGTCATCGTGCTGGTAGTGGCCATCCTGCCGCTGCTCGGCATCGGTGGCCGCCAGCTCTACAAGGCCGAAGTGCCCACGCCGATGAAGGACGCCAGCCTGACGCCGCGCATCGCCGAAACCGCGAAGGGCCTGTGGATCACCTACGTGCTGCTCACCGTCGCCTGTGGCTTCGCGCTCTGGTGGGCGGGGCTGGAGGGCTGGGACGCGGTCATACATGCGTTCACAATCGCAGGCTTGGGTGGCTTCTCGAGCAAGGATGCCTCCCTCGGCCACTTCGCCAACCTCAACGTCGAACTCGTCACCATCGTTTTCGCGGTGCTGGCCGGTCTCAACTACGCTACCCACTACCTGGCCCTTATACGGCGCTCCTACAAGCCTTACCTGCGCGACCCCGAGATTCCCTTCTACTTCGCCGTGCTCGCCGGCAGCATCGTGCTCCTCACCGTGTACCTGATGCAGCATGGTGCGCACGACGATGCAGCCACCGCGCTACGCTATGTCGCCTTCCACGTCGTGTCGATTTCCACCTCGCTCGGCCTGGCGACCTACGACTACACGCTGTGGCCGATGTTCGCCCAGATCTGGATCCTGTTCCTGGGCAGCTTCATCGCCTGCTCGGGCTCGACCGGCGGCGGCATCAAGATGATGCGCGCGATGATCCTCTACAAGCAGGTGTTCCGTGAGATCGTGCGCTCGCTGCATCCGCAGGCGGTGCGTCCGGTCCGCCTCGGTACCAAGCCCGTACCCGAGACCATCCTGCACGCGGTGCTCGGTTTCAGCTTCATGTACATGGTGTCGATCGTCAGCCTGACGCTGATCCTGTCGGCGACCGGTCTCGAACTCATCACCGCCTTCTCCGCGGTGGTGGCCTGCCTCAACAACACCGGCCCCGGCCTCGGCCTGGTGGGCCCGGCGTCCAATTACCAGGGGCTCGAGGACATCCACAAGTGGGTGCTGTCGTTCACCATGATCCTCGGCCGCCTGGAGATCTTCACCTTCCTCGTCGTGCTCACGCCCACCTTCTGGCGGCGCTGAGCCTGCGCCAGGAGCGCTCCGGCTGCACCTGGATTGACGCTCGACAAGCCCCGAGCGGCGCGGGAAAGGCGATAATCACGCCTTCAGCCCCCTTCAGCCAGATTGCCAGCCTCAAAGGACTCGCCGTGAGCCACCTGAAGAACGACACCTTCCTGCGCGCCCTGCTGCGCCAACCCACCGAATACACGCCCGTCTGGCTCATGCGCCAGGCTGGCCGCTATCTGCCCGAGTACTGCGAAACCCGCCGCCGTGCAGGCAACTTCCTGAACCTGTGCAAGAGTCCGGCGATGGCGTGCGAGGTCACCCTGCAGCCGCTGGCGCGCTACGACCTCGACGCCGCCATCCTGTTCTCCGACATCCTCACCGTACCCGATGCGATGGGTCTGGGCCTGTACTTCGCCGAAGGCGAGGGTCCGCGCTTCGAGCGTCCGCTCAAGGACGAGTGGGAGATCCGCAACCTGACCGCGCCCGATCCCCACGCCGAGCTGCAGTACGTGATGGATGCGGTGAGCGAGATCCGCCGCGCGCTCGACGGTAGCGTGCCGCTGATCGGCTTTTCCGGCAGTCCGTGGACGCTGGCCTGCTACATGGTCGAAGGCGGCTCGTCCGACGACTACCGCAAGGTCAAGAGCATGGCCTACAGCCGCCCCGACCTGATGCACCACATCCTGGAGGTGACCGCGCAGGCGGTGGTCAAGTATCTCAACGCCCAGATCGAGGCGGGCGCACAGGCGGTGATGGTGTTCGATTCCTGGGGCGGGGTGCTGTCCGAAGCCGCGTACAAGGAGTTCTCGCTGCGTTACCTGGAGCAGGTCGTCTCCGGACTCATCCGTGAGCGTGACGGCCAGCGTGTGCCCAGCATCGTGTTCACCAAGGGCGGCGGCCTGTGGCTGGAATCGATCGCTGCCATCGGCAGCGACGCGGTGGGTCTCGACTGGACCATGGACATCGGCCGTGCCCGCCGCATGGTCGGCGACAAGGTCGCGCTCCAGGGCAACCTCGACCCGAACGTGCTGTTCGCGCCCGCCGACGCCGTAGCTGCGGAAACCCGGCGCATCCTCGATGCCTACGGCAACCACCCTGGCCATGTCTTCAACCTCGGGCATGGCATTTCGCAATACACCCCGCCCGAGAGCGTCAGCGTGCTGGTCGACACCGTGCATGCCTACAGCCGCGAACTGCGCGCACGCGGCTGAAAGCCGTCATGGGCGGCGACTTGGGTCGTCCAGGTCGCCGCCTGTCAAGCACAATATTGCGCGCAAAGTGCTTGACTTATGCACATCCAGCGGTTCCGGCCTCATTGGCGGGTGCTTAACCAGCTGCTTGTGGGTGCATTCAATAAGTTATTGAAAATTAACGAGTAAATAATCGCGCAATGTTAAGGCATTGTGACGAAAAGCCTTATGTGGCGCAGGTTTGGGGCTGATTCACCCAGGTTCCCCACAAACTTATCCACAGCTTTTGTGGACAAGCCAAAAGGGCCATTCTGGCCCAGAGACTTGACCTTCGTTTTCTCCATCCGGTCTCATCAAGGTGCTGCAAGCACCTGACACAAAAGCCTTTTTACAAGGTCATCCATCATCCCATGACCATTGTCCGCGTTGCCTTGCCCGTTCCGCTGCCGCAAGTCTTTGATTACGCTGCGGCAGATGCCACTGAAGCGGACGTCGGGCGGTGCGTGAAGGTGCCCTTCGGGCGCGGCGATCGCAACGGTTTGATCGTCGCCCTCGGCAACACGGCCGATGTCGAACCAGCACGCATCAAGACCGTACACCACATCCAGCGCGAGGTGCCGGCACTGCCGGCAGACTGGTTGGCGTTGGTCGATTTCGTTGCACGCTACTATCACGCGCCCCTGGGCGAGGTGGTTGCACTGGCCTTGCCGCCTGGCCTGCGTCGCGCCGACGGTGTGAGCGACGCCGACGAGGACCCCCTGCTCGAGATCGGCGAGGCCGGCCGGCGTGCGCTTGCCGACGCCCGGCGGCCGAGCAAGGCGCTCATGCTGCTGCAGGCGCTCGCTGCCGAACCTGGGCCATGGCGGCGCAGCGTGATCCGTGCCATGGCTGGCGGCGAGGCGGTGGGCGATGTGCTGCGACGTGGCTGGCTGACTGCAATACAGGATGAGGGCCGTGTTGCCGCGCTTGCCAGCGGCGCGCAACCTGAACTCACTGCCGAACAGGCGCGCGCGATCGAGGCCATCGTCGGCGGTGGGGCAGGCTTTAGGCCCTGGCTGCTGCATGGCGTCACCGGCAGTGGCAAGACCGAGGTGTACCTTAGGCTGGCCGCGCATGCGCTGGCACAAGGTCAGCAGGTGTTGATGCTGGTACCCGAGATCGCGCTGACGCCGCAGCTGGAGCAGCGCGTCGCGCAGCGCTTTGCCGCCGCCAACGTCGTCAGCCTGCACTCCGCGCTTGCCGACGGCGCGCGCTCGCGCGGATTCGTTCAGGCGCTCACCGGCCGCGCCGACATCGTCCTAGGTACCCGCCTGGCCGTGTTCGCACCGCTGCCGCGGCTGGGCCTGATCCTGGTCGACGAGGAGCACGATGCGTCCTACAAGCAGCAGGAGGGGGTGCGCTATTCGGCGCGCGACGTCGCCGTGTGGCGCGCGCGCCAGCGCGGCGTGCCGATCGTGCTGGGGTCGGCCACGCCCTCGCTCGAGACCTGGTACCACGCGCGCAGCGAGCGCTATGCGTTGCAGACCCTGAGCCAGCGCGCGGTAGCGGCGACCTTGCCGGCCGTACACTGCATCGACACGCGGCGCCTGAAGCTCGACGAAGGCCTCAGCCCGGGCCTGCAGGCTGCGATCGGCCAACGCCTGGAGCGTGGCGAGCAAAGCCTGGTGTTCCTCAATCGCCGTGGTTATGCCCCGGTGCTGTCGTGCCCGTCTTGCGGCTGGGTGAGCCGCTGTCCGCACTGCTCGGCCAACCTTGTGGTCCATCTTGCCGATCGCCGCCTGCGCTGCCACCACTGTGGCTGCGACGGATCGATCCCGCACGCCTGTCCGAGCTGCGGCAACCAGGACATCCAGCCTTTCGGTCGCGGCACGCAGCGCATCGAGGCGCGCCTCGCCGAACGCTTTCCTCAGGCGCGCGTGCTGCGCGTCGACCGTGATGCCGCACGCACGCGCGCGCAGTGGGAAAAGCTGCTCGATACCATTGCCGCGGGCGAGGCCGACATCCTCGTCGGCACCCAGATGATGGCCAAGGGGCACGACTTTCCACGCCTGACCCTGGTCGGTGTGATCGGCGCCGACGCGTCGCTGCATGCGGCCGATTTCCGCGCCCCGGAGCGCCTGTTCCAGCAGCTCATGCAGGTGGGCGGGCGCGCCGGCCGCGGCACTCTGCCCGGAACGGTGCTCATCCAGACCGAGTACCCGGGACACCCGCTCTACCAGCACCTTGGCCGCCATGATTTCGACGCCTTTGCCCGCATGGCACTTCAGGAGCGGCGCAGTGCAGGCTTTCCGCCGTTTACCCACCAGGCCATGCTGCGCGCCGACGCGCCCGCGCTCGACGATGCCGTGGAGTTCCTGCGCCATGCGCGGCGCCTGGCCGAGGCGCTTGCGCCCGAGGGATTGCGCCTGTACGACCCGGTCCCGATGCGCATGACGCGGCTGGCCCGCCGCGAGCGCGCGCAGCTACTGATCGAGGCCGACCAGCGCGGCCTGTTGCAGGCTTTTCTGCTGAGCTGGATCGAGATGCTCTACCGCCAGCGTACGGCGCGCGAACTGCGCTGGCAGATCGACGTCGACCCGCTCGAGGTCTGACCGCGACCGCGGCAGCGGGCTTGCGGTGGCTTCGGTCGTGCCCGGGCCCCAGTGTTCAATTGTCGTCATGGCTCCCCATCGTGGGGTGTATTGCTTCATCATGAGCGGCGATGTCTACTGCGCCTCGGTGCGCCCAAGCTGCCCCGTGGGTCGCAGTGGGGCGACGATGCCTGCAAAAGGAGCGGTTCATGCACATGGGACGAACTTTTCCGCTGCACACTCATGTCCTTGCCCTTGCGCTCGGACTCGTCCTGCTGGTGGGGGGGCTGTTGGCCGTGATCGGCCAGCATCTGGCGCGCGACATGATGGCATCCGTCGCGCAGGACCTTTCGCTACGCATCAACCGTGAGGTTCGTGGCAATCTGCATCTGCTGCTGCGGCCCGCGGACATGGCGCTGCGTCTGCTGCAGGAGGATGAGCTTGCCGAGGCCGGGACGCTGGACGAGCGCCTGCGTCGCTTGCCGGCGATGCGTGCGGTGCTGACGGGCTCGACGGCGCTGTCTTCGGTGTATGTCGGCTACGGTGATGGGCAGTTCTTCTTTGTTCGCCGCCTGGCGAGCGATGCCGAGCGCGCGCGTTTCGCTGCGCCAGCCGATGCGGCCTTCCTGGTGCAGAGCATTGACCGCGACGGCGGCGTCATGCGCGGGCGTTACCTCTACTTTGACAAGGGGCTCGCATTGCTTGCCGAATCGGAGCGGCCCACGTACCCGCGCGACTTCGATCCTCGCTACCGCGACTGGTTCAGGCATGCGCCGCAGGCCGGCCAGTTGTCGGTCACGCCGCCCTATCTGTTCTTCTCGGATCGTGAGGTGGGTGTAACACTTGCCCGCAGGGTGGTGGGCCAGGACGTGGTGGTTGGCGCCGACATCCGGCTGCACACCCTGGGTGAGGACCTGATGCGGCAGCGGGTCACGCCCGGCACGCGTCTGGCGCTGGTCGATGAGCACGGGCGTGTCATGGCTCAGGACGATACCAGCCTCATGGTCACACGGCCGGGCCCGGACGATGCGCCCGGCCTGCCCACTCTTGGAGACCTCGCGCACCCGGCTTTCGCGGGCCAGGACAAGCTCGTTGCTGCCGCCCTGGCCGCACCCGAAGGGCATCTGGTGCGCAGCTTTGCCGCGGACGGCGAGAACTGGCTGCTCAGTGCAGCCGTGCTGCAGCTGGATGAGAGCGCCGCGCAGCTTATCGTCACCGCCATTCCCGAGCGCGAGCTGATGGCGCTCGCGCATCGGCAACGCGACGCCGCGCTGATGGTGACTGCGCTCGTGCTGTTGATTGCGGTACCGCTGACCTGGGCCCTGGCACGGCAGATAGCCCGTCCGCTGCGTGTCCTGGCAACCGAGGCCGAAGCCATCCGCCGCTTCAACTTCGGCCAGGTCGGGGTGCCGCGGTCGCGTATCCGCGAGGTGGCGGTACTGGGCGACACCATGGACGGGATGCGGCTCACCATTCGTCGCTTCCTGGAACTGAACACGGTGGTGGCGGGCGAGCCCGATTTCGACAGCTTGCTGCCACGCCTGCTCGGTGAGACCTTGTCGGCAACGCGCGCGCAGGGCGGCGTACTCTATCTCGCTGCGGACGGGCACCTCGCGCCGGCCGTGACCCTCGATGGCGAAGGCCGCCCCCTGCCGGAGACCGCGCCGTGGGCGGCGACGGACGCCGAGGCCGGGCAGCCTGGGCAGGCACGTGCGCAAGGGCGGTCGATGGTTGCGGCACGTGCGCTCGGCAGCGTCGGCCCGTTGATGACGGCGGCGCTCGCTGCCAGCGCGCCGCGCGCTGCCGCACTCACCACGCACGACCTGGAGGCGCTCGGCCTGCAGGCGCAGGCCACGGCGCTCGGGGTATCGCACGCAATAGCGGTGCCCTTGCTCAACCGCCAGGATGAACTGGTGGGGGCGATGCTGCTGCTGCTCGATGCACCCGCCGACGATGACCGGCTCGCCTTCATCGGTGCGCTGTCTGGGCTGGCTGCAGTGACGCTGGAGGCGAGGGCGCTGATCGCCGCCCAGAAGGCGCTGTTCGAGGCGCTGGTGCGGATGGTCGCGGGAGCCATTGACGCCAAGAGCCAGCACACGGGCGGCCACTGTGCGCGGGTGCCCGAGCTGGCGCGTCTCCTTGCCCAGGCCGCCTGCGATGCGCGCAGCGGCCCCTACGCTGGTTTCAGCCTCGATGAAGGTGGCTGGGAAACCTTGCGTATCGCCGCCTGGCTGCACGATTGCGGCAAGATCACCACGCCCGAGTATGTGGTCGAGAAGGCGACCAAGCTGCACGCACTCTATGACCGCATCCACGAGGTGCGCATGCGCTTCGAGGTGCTCAAGCGCGAGGCGGAGCTGCGCTGCCTGCAGGACATTATTGCCGGCGCCGAGGCCGCCGAGCGGCGACGCCGTTGCGATGCGGAACTCGCCGTGCTCGACGAGGAGTTTGCCTTCGTCGCGCGCTGCAACCAGGGTGTCGAGGCGATGGCCGAGGCCGACGTCGCGCGCCTGCATCGCATCGCCGGGCGCACCTGGACGAGAACGCTCGATGACCGTCTTGGCGTGTCGGGCGAAGAGCTGGCGCGCAAGCTTGCCGAGGGCGAGGTCGCCTTGCCATGCGCCGAACCGGTGCTCGCCGATCGCGCTGAGCACCGCGTCCCGCGTCGCCCCGAGGATCGCTTCGAGGAAGGCAACCCCTGGGGGTTCCGCATGCAAGCGCCGCACTGGCAGCTCGAGCTCGGTGAGCTGCACAACCTCGGCGTGCGCTACGGCACGCTCACCGACGAGGAGCGCTACCTGATCAACGCCCACATCATCCGTACCGAGATCATGCTGCGCCAGCTACCCTGGCCGCGGCATCTGGTAGAGGTGCCCGAAGTGGCGGCCTCGCACCACGAGAAGATGGACGGGAGCGGTTACCCCAAGGGCCTGGATGGTACGCAGATGAGCCTGCCGGCGCGCATGATCGCGGTCGCCGACATCTTCGAGGCTCTGACCGCGCGTGACCGGCCCTACAAGGCGGGCAAGACCCTGTCCGAAGCGCTTGCCATCATGGCGCGCATGGCGCGGGAGGGCCATGTCGATCCTGGCCTGTTCGCGCTCTTCCTGCGCTCCGGAAGCCATCTTGTCTATGCACGCCGCTTCATGACCGAGGCGCAGATCGATGCCGTCGATATCGATGCGCTGCTTGCCGGCTTCCCTGCCACATGAGTTGCAGGCGCAGCCCGATCAGACCCGACGCGCGGCCGGCCATAACCAGGCTGCGCCGCGCACGCCGGAGGCATCGCCGTGGCGGGCCGGCAGCAGGCGGGTGGCAATGTGGTCCGAGAACACGTGCGGTATCCATAGCCGCGGGACGTTGTCGTACAGGCGTGCGATGCCGGACAGGCCGCCGCCGAGCACGATCACGTCCGGATCGAGCAGGTTGATCACCCCGGCCAGCGCGCGCGCCAGGCGCGCCTCGAAGCGCGCCAGCGTCGCCGTGCAGGCCTCGTCTCCCGCCTGGGCGTTGCGGGCGATGGCGGCCGCTTCCAATGTCTGGCCGTGGTGGCGCAGGTGGTCCGCCGCCATGCCGGGGCCCGACAGGTAGGCTTCGATGCAGCCGTGGCGACCGCAGTAACAGTCTGGCAGGGGCAGGTCGATGGCCGTGGGCAGCGGCAGCGGGTTATGCCCCCACTCACCGGCGACGGCGTTGGCGCCGACGAGCAGGCGACCATCGACCACGATGCCGCCCCCTACGCCGGTGCCCAGGATGGCGGCGAACACCGTACCGGCGCCCGCCCCCGCACCGTCGGTCGCTTCCGACATCGCCAGGCAGTTGGCGTCGTTGGCGAGGCGAATCTCGCGCCCGAGCAGGGCCTGCAGGTCGTCCTGCAGCGGGCGGCCATTGAGGCAGGTCGAGTTGGCGTTGCGGATCAGGCCGCTAGGGTGCGAGGGCGAGCCGGGGGTGCCGATACCCACCGTGGCTGTGGCGCCCGTTGCGTTTTCGGCCTGGCGTACCAGGTCGGCGATGGCGTGCAGGGTCGCCGCATAGTCGCCCTGCGGGGTGGGGATGCGTTGACGCCACAGGACCTGGCCATCGTCGGCAAGCGCGACGAGTTCGATCTTGGTGCCGCCGAGGTCTATGCCGATGCGGATCATGGCCTGCGTCCGGTTGTTCCGAGGGCAGGATTATCGCCAATTCCGCAGTCGTCAGCGGCGGCTGCGGCTTCGTGTTGCTCAGTCAGACCCGTCGCCGGCCGCCGATCCGTTGACCATTCATCCAGCGTTCAGGTGCAGGCGCATAATCTCGCTGCCTGATGATGCCGCCGTGCCCCTGCGACGGCAGTACCGACGTCCGCGATCCTTCCAGGAGCCCTCATGAATCCCGAGCAGACCCGTTCCCTCGTCGCCATCTGCCTGATGGCGGCCTTTGCAGATGGTCACCAGAGCGCCGACGAGCGCGAGCACGTGCGCAAGGTCGCCGAGTCGTTGAGCCGTGAGACACAGATCGACTTCATTGCGCTGTACCAGGACGTGCTGCTCGGGCGCGTCGTCCTGGAGGAAGCGGTTGCTGCACTCTCCGAGCCTGGCTTGCGCCAGCTTGCGTTCGAGCTCGCGCTTGGGGTGTGCGAGGCCGACGGTAGCCATGACGCGGACGAGCGCGCCTTCCTCGCGCGCCTGGCTGCGGCGCTGGGCCTGGAGGCTGCTGCTGCGCAGCAAAGTGTCTTGCAGGCGGAGGCGGTGGCCGATGCACCGCTCGAAGGTGTCCTGCCCGGCTACGATGTGGTCCCCAGCGCTACGCCAAGGGTTGCCGCGTCCGTGGTTCCGGATGCGGCCGAACTCGAGCGCATGACGCTCAACGCCGCCATCCTCAACGGCGCGCTCGAACTGCTGCCGCAGTCGATGGCCTCGATGGCGATCATCCCGTTGCAGATCCGCCTCGTGTATCGCATCGGCAAGGCGCATGGCTACGAGCTCGACCGTGGCCACATCCGCGATTTTCTCGCCACCCTCGGCGTGGGCATGACCGGGCAGTACGTCGAGCAGTTCGGCCGCAAGCTGCTCGGCGGTGTCCTTGGCAAGGTGTTTGGCGGCGCAGGCCGTGCCATCGGCAGCCAGGTCGCAGGCTCCGGCTTCTCCTTTGCCACCACCTGGGCCATTGGCAAGGTGGCGCAGCGCTATTACGGCAGCGGCCGGACCCTGGATGCGGAGATGCTCAAGCAGACCTTCGCCAGCCTCTACGACCAGGCCAGGGGGCTGCAGTCGAGTCATGCCCCTGCGATCGCCGAGCAGGCGCGCAGCATCGACCTCGGTCGTTTGATGGCCGAACTGCGTGCATAGGGAGAGGGCGGCACCATGGCAGCAGTAGACATCACCCGGCGCCAGCTTGGACATCGCTTGCTGGCGGTGGGCCTCGGCTGTGCCGCGCTTGCCGTGGCGCCCGCCGGCAGGGCCGACGGGCGTGACGACCATGAGCGCGCGCGGCGTGCCTTCGAGGCCGGCGAGGTGATGCCGCTACGCGTGTTGCTTGAGCAGGTCGAGCGCACTTATCCGGGGCAGGTGCTGGAGGTCGAGCTCGAGCGTGAGGACGGGCGCTGGGTGTATGAGCTCAAGCTGCTGCGAGGCGGTGGCGAGATGCTCGAGCTCGAACTCGACGCCCGTGACGGTACCCTGCTCAAGCTCAAGGGGCGCGATGTCAGGCCCGAGCGCGGTCACGGTGAGAGACGCTGATGCGCATCCTGGTCGTGGAAGACGAACCCCTTCTGAACGCGCAGCTGCGTGCTGCGTTGGAGGCGGCGGGGTATGTGGTAGATAGTGCGGCCGATGGCCGCGAGGCGAGCTTCATGGGGGAGGTCGAGGCCTACGATGCCGTGGTGCTCGATCTCGGCCTGCCCCAGGTCGATGGACTGAGCGTGCTCAAGCGCTGGCGCGCGGCCAGCGTGGGTATGCCGGTGCTGATCCTGACCGCGCGTGGTGACTGGCACGAGAAGGTGGCCGGAATTGACGCCGGTGCCGACGACTACCTGACCAAGCCCTTTCATATGGAAGAGCTGCTCGCCCGCGTGCGTGCGCTCATCCGCCGTGCGGCAGGGCAGGCGAGCCCCGAGCTGCGCTGCGGTGCGGTGGTCCTCGACACCCGTGGCGGGCGGGTCACGGTGGACGGCCAGCTGCTTGGCCTCACCAGCCACGAGTTCCGCGTGCTCGCTTACCTGATGCACCACCGCGGCGAGGTGGTGTCGCGCACCGAGCTTACCGAGCATATCTACGCCCAGGATCATGATCGCGACTCGAACACCATCGAGGTCTTCGTTGCCCGCCTGCGCAAGAAGCTGCCGCCCGAGCTGATCGAGACCGTGCGTGGCCTGGGCTATCGGCTCGTGTGTCCGCCATGATGCCTGTCCGGCCCGTCTGGCGGGATTCCCTTCGTCTGCGGCTGCTGGTTGGCACCCTGATGTGGGCGAGCGTGGCGGTGCTTGTTGCCGGCTGGGGCCTTGCACGCCTCTTCCACGAACATGTGGAGCGGCAGTTTCACGTGGAACTGAGCGCTCATCTCGATCAACTGGCGGCCCAGCTTGAGGTGGATGCCACCGGCCGTGCCGCTCTGCGCATGGCGCTTGGCGACCCGCGCTTTGCACGGCCTTACTCGGGGCTGTACTGGCAGATCGATGATCTGACTGCGGAGGGGCGCGGCCTGCTGCGCTCGCGCTCGCTGTGGGACGTGGTGCTGTTCGTCCCCGGTGACGAGCTTGTCGATGGCGAGGTCCATGTACATCGTGTCGAGGGGCCCGACGGTGAGCCGCTACGCATGATCGAGCGTGTGCTGAGGCCGGCAGCGACTCCAGATGCCCCGCTGCGCTTGATCGTCGCCGCCAACGCGGCTTTCGTCGATGCACCGGTGATGCGCTTGAACCGGCTTCTTGCCGTTGCGTTGGCGCTACTCGTCCTGGGGCTGGCGTTCGCCGTCGTCGTACAGGTCGGCCTCGGCCTACGTCCGTTGCAGCGCCTGAGGGAAGCCCTGGCGGCGGTCCGCGATGGGCGCAGCGCAGCGATCGATGGCCGCTACCCAGTCGAGATCCAACCTCTGGTCGACGAGTTCAACGCCGTGCTCGCGCGCAATGCGGAGCTCGTGTCGCGGGCGCGTACCCAAGCCGGCAACCTCGCCCACGCGGTCAAGACCCCGCTCACCGTTCTTGCGAACGCCGCCGATGCGGCCGATGGGGGGCTTGCCCGCCTCGTCCGTGAGCAGGTCGGACTTGCCCGAACCCAAGTCGATTACCACCTGGCGCGTTCGCGTGCAGCAGCAGCCGTTGGCGTTCCTGGGCAGCGCACGCCCATGCGCCCTGTACTGGAGGGGCTGCAGCGCCTGATGGCGAAGGTGTATGCCGAACGTGATCTGCGGCTGCAACTGCTGGGGTGTTCCGATTCGCTCGCTTTCCGCGGTGAGGCACAGGACCTGCAGGAGATGTTGGGCAACCTGCTCGATAACGCCTGCAAATGGGCGAAGACGCGCGTCGAGCTCAGCGCGTCCGAGCACGGGGGGCAGTTACAGGTCTGCATCGACGACGATGGACCTGGCCTGCCGGCAGCCGTGCGCGAGGCGGTGTTCGGCCGTGGTGTGCGTCTCGACGAACAGGTTGACGGCTCGGGCCTGGGGTTGGCGATCGTGCGCGACCTCGCCCGCCTGTATGGAGGGGAGGTCGTGCTCGAGCCCTCGCCATCGGGGGGGGTGCGGGCGCTGCTGAGGTTGCCGCTGGCGCCTTGAATGACCATGCTGCGCCGGCCTTTGGCTTGCGCAGCCTTGCCGGTTCGTGATCAGTTGGCCCAGATTCCCAGTGTCTGCAGTTGCCGCGTTGCTGCCTCGGCCCAGCCGCGGTTGGCGGCGGGGCTGGCCGGGCTGGGGTGCAGGATACGGCCGAACCTGAGCCCTGCCGTGCCGGCGAGTGCCTCGCTGGCACGCTTCTCCGCCCAGTTGCCGATGCCGATCACCCATTCGGGCTGGAGGGTGTCGACAAGGGTACGCAGATGTTCGTCGCAGGCTTGCAGCAAGGGGCGCTGTTCGGCCGCCGGCAGCTTGTCTGGGGTGAGGTTGCGACCGCCCTCGAAGAAGGCGAGCGGGCAGTAGTTGGCGACGAAGTGTTCGGCGAAGAAGGCCTCGGGGGTGCCGAAGCGGGTGCGGAACAGCCCCCACAGGCGCTGGCCGCTGACCTCCGAGCGCGCGCAGGCGAAGCCCTCGACCGGGCGCTTGGGGTTGGTCTCGCGCGGCTGGCCGACCGGGCCTTCCAGGCCGAGCCAGTCGCGCGCGCTGGCGATCTCGCCGAAGGGCACACCGATCTGGGCCATGCCGAAGGGCCCGGGGTTCATGCCGACGAAGACGACGCGCTTGCGGCCGCTGCCGAAGCGCTCGAGGTAGCGCTGGTGCACCGCCCAGGCGTAGTCGAGCGGGTTGTAGACATGGCTGACGGGGGGCGCGAAGCGCATCGCATCTACCCGCGCAGAGAGGCTGCGGGCTGCGTCGATCAGGGGCTGTGCGGTCATGAGTGGCTGTTGGGTCGGGTGGGGATCAGCCGGCGAGCAGCAGGCTGGCGAGGAACTTGAAAAGGTATAGCGCGGCCATGCCGGCGGCGATGGTCGCAAGCACGTTACGGGTGCGCCAGGCCACCAGCACGGCGACCAGAGCCGCCCAAGGGCGCGGCGTGTCGAAGGCAAATGTGACTTCGCCGGCGGTGACGAAGAGTGCGCTTGCGGTCAGTGCAGCGAAGCTCGCCGGTGCGATGTGGCGGCACAGCGCATGCAGCCAGCCGGGCAGGCTGCGGCTGGCAAAGAGGCCGATCATTGCGTAGCGATAGAGGTAGGTGAGCACGCCGACGACGCCGAGCAGCAGGAGCAGGCCGGTGGTGCTCATCGTGCGCGCTCCAGCCGATGCACCGTCCATGCCCCGGCCACCAGGCCGAGCAGGATCGCCGCCACCAGGCCAAGCTTGTAGGGCAGGGCGGCGAATAGCAGCGCCCCCGCACCGGCCACCACGGCGGCGGCCTGGCCGGCACGCTCGCGCAGCAGCAAGGTGAGCAGGGCGATGAAGGTGAGCGGCACGGCGAAGTCCAGCTCCCACTCGGGCGGGATGGTAGCGCCGAACACCAGGCCGACGGCGGTCGACAGCTGCCAGCCCACCCACAGCGTGAAGCCGGCGCCAAGGAAGTACCAGTGGCGGTAGTCGGGCGCGTCCGCTGGCGGCGCGTCGCGGCGCTGGTAGCGCAGCACGGCCACCGCATAGGCCTCGTCGGTAAGCACGTAGGCGAGCAACAGGCGCCAGCGCCGCGGCAGGTGGCGCACGTATTCCGCCATCGAGGCGCTATAGAGCATGTGGCGCAGGTTGAGCAGGCCGGAGGTGAGCGCGATCGGCACGAAGCCTGCGCCCGCTGCCAGCATCTGTACGATGACGAGCTGGGCGGCGCCGGCAAAGACCACCGCCGAGGCCAGCTGCGCGATCCAGGCCGGCACGCCGGCGGCGAGTGCGGCGATGCCGTAGATCATGCCGAAGGGCGCCACGCCCAGCAGCAGCGGCGATTCGTCACGACAGCCAGCGAGGAACTCGCCGAGACGGGAGGGGAGGCGCACGGACGTCACGGTGGCTTCAGGCAGTGGCGGCTTCCGTGCGCGGGCTGCGATCGCCGTGCCAGGGCGCGACCTTGAACAGCAGCAGCATGCCCGGCACCGCAAGCGCAAAGCACAGCCAGAAGAAGTTGGTCCAGCCCAGCGCTTCGACCAGCCAGCCGGCGGTGGCGTTGATGAAGGTGCGCGGCACCGCCATCAGGCTGGTGAACAGCGCCAGTTGGGTGGCCGTGTAGGCCGGATGCGTGCTGCGCGCCATGAAGGCGACGAAGGCGGTGGTGCCCAGCCCGGCGCCGATCGCCTCGCCGGCGATCACCGTGGCGAGCACCACCAGCCGTGCCGGCGTGGACTCGCCCGGGCCCAGCCAGGCCATCCAGACGAAGCCGAGGATGGTGACGAACTGCACAAGGCCGAAGATCCACAGCGCGCGGTTGATGCCGAGCTTGAGCATCCAGATGCCGCCGAGGATGCCGCCGATCACCATCGGCCACAGCCCGGCGTTCTTGGCGATGACGCCGATCTCGGTCTTGCTGTAGCCCATGTCGAGGTAGAAGGGCGTGGCGAGCGCGGTGCACAGCGAGTCGCCGAGCTTGTAGAAGAACAGGAAGGCGAGCACCAGCAGCGCCGATTGCACGCCGTGGCGGCCGAAGAACTCGCGGAAGGGCTCGACCACGGCGTCGCGCAGCGTGCGCGGCGTGCCGGCGGCGGCGAGCGGCTCCTTCACCAGCAGCGTCATCGCCAGGCCGGGGATCATGAACGCAGCCGTGATCACGAACACCTGGCTCCACGGCAGATGGTCGGCCAGGATCAGCGACAGCGAGCCCGGTACGAGGCCGGCAATGCGGTAGGCGTTGACGTGGATCGCGTTGCCCAGCCCCAACTCGGCATCGGGGAGGATCTCGCGGCGGAAGGCGTCGAGCGCGATGTCCTGGGTCGCCGACAGCAGTGCCAGCGCGGCGGTGAGGCCGACCACCAGCGCCAGGTGGTCGACCGGGGAGAGCTGGCCGAGCCAGGCGATGGACGCGAGCAGGCCGAGCTGGGAGACGAACATCCAGCTGCGCCGCCGCCCCAGCCAGGGCAGGATGCCGTAGCGATCGAGCAGGGGCGCCCACAGGAACTTCCAGGTGTAGGGGAACTGGATCAGTGCGAAGGCGCCGATCGCCTTCAGCGACAGGCCCTCGGTCTTGAGCCAGGCCGGCACCAGGTTGAGCAGCAGGTAGAGTGGCAGGCCCGAAGCGAAGCCGGTGAAGATGCAGATCAGCATCCGCCGGTTGAGCAGGGCGGTGAGCCAGGCGGGACGGGCTAGGGGCATGCGGGATCCTGGGGGGCAGCAGGTGTCGCCCCGGCTGCAGGCAGGTTGAGCGCGGCGCGCAGCAGCGGTTCGAGCTGCTCGGCCGGCAACGGGCGCGAGAAGTGATAGCCCTGCAGCTCGTCGCAGCCAAGCGCCTTCAGCTGCGCCCACTGCACGGCGGACTCCACGCCCTCGGCGACGACCTCGAGGCCGAGCCCATGGGCGAGCGAGATGGCTGCGGAGACGATGGCCGCGTCGTTGCAATCGTGCTCGATGTCCGATACGAAGGAGCGGTCGATCTTCAGGCGGTCGAGCGGGAAGCGCTTGAGGTAGGCGAGCGAGGAATGCCCCGTGCCGAAGTCGTCGATCGCCAGGCTGACACCGAGCGCCTTGATCCGCCCGAGGATGAAAGCGGCTTCGTCGGGCCGCTCCATCACGCTGCTCTCGGTGACCTCGAACTCGAGTTCGCCCGGTCCGATGCCGTGACGCTCGATCTGCGCCCTGAGCAGATCGATGATGCGCGTGTCGCGCAGCTGGCGGGCAGAGACATTGATCGCCATGCGCAGTGGCGCAAGCCCGGCGTTGCGCCAGCTTGCGAGCTGAGCGCAGGCTTTCTCCATGACCCAGCGGCCGATGTCGAGGATCATCCCGTTGTCTTCGCAGATGGGGATGAAGCGGTCGGGTGGGATCAATCCGTCCTGAGGGTGGCGCCAGCGCAGCAAGGCCTCGACGCCGATCGCTTGGCCGTCGCACGCGCGGTACTGGGGTTGGTACCAGAGCTCGAACTCACCGCCTGCAGCGGCGTTGCGCAGTTTGCGCTCGAGATCGAGGCGTGCCATCGCCGAGCGGTTGAGCTCTTCGGAGTAGAACTGGTAGTTGGCCCTCCCCTGGGCCTTGGCGTGGTACATGGCGGTGTCGGCGTTACGCAGCAGCGAGACCGCGTCCTGTGCGTCGTCTGGGAACACGCTGATGCCGATCGAGGGTGGCGCGTGCAGCACTTCGCCATTGACGACGTAGGGCGCGGAGAGCGCGGTAAGGATCTTCGCCGCGACGTGGGCGATGCTTGCTTCCTGTTCGACCGCGCTCAGTACGACGACGAACTCGTCGCCCCCCAGGCGCGCGACGAGATCAGTCTGTCGCACTGCGGCGTGCAGGCGACGACCAACCATCACCAGCAAGGCATCGCCCATCTGGTGGCCGAGGGAGTCGTTGATGGTCTTGAAGCGGTCGAGGTCGAGGAAGAGCACGGCAAAGCGGCGCTGGTCGCGCGTGCCCTCGGCGACCCGCATGCGCATGTGTTCGTCGAGCGTGAGGCGATTGGCGAGCCCGGTGAGCGGGTCGTGGTGGGCGAGATGGTTCAGGCGCTCCTCGGCCCGGCGCAGCTCGGTGATGTCCGTATAGACGGTGACGAAGCTGCCATCCTGCAGTGCCTGGCCCTGGATCAGCAGCACGGTGCCATCCGGGCGCACGCGCTCGAAGATGTGCGGAATGCGCTGGCGCGCGCGCGCCAGCAGGTCGCGTACGATGATCTCGGGGTCGCCAGGTCCGTACTCGCCGCGTTCGGCGTTGAAGCGGAACAGCGTCTCGAGCGAGGGCAGGCCATTGGCGAACAGGGCGTCTGGGAAATCGAGCAGTCGGCGCAGCATATCGTTGCACGCGAGCAGCTGCAGGTTGTCGTCGAACAGCGTGACGCCGCCGGGAATGTTGTCGATGATGCTCCTGAGGCGGGCATGGCTGATCTGCAGCGCCTCTTCCATCCGCTTGCGGTCGGTGATGTCGGTGTAGGTCGTGATGAAGCCGGCCAGCTGGCCGTCGATCAGCAGGGGTTCGCCCGAGACCAGGTGGGTACGTCCGTTGGGCCGGGTGCGCTCGAAACGATGTGCTTCGAAGCGCAGCGCCAGTGCCTTGCGCGCCTGCACATGTTCGACCGGGTCGCCGGGGCCGTACTCGCCGCGCGAAGCCGGGAACATGATCAGATCCTCGAACGGTACGCCGGCATGGACCGCGTCGGCGGGCAGGTCGAGCACCTCGAGAAAGTGGGCATTCCAGTACAGCAGCTTCAGTTCGGCGTCGAACACGCTGATGCCTTGCGGCAGGTGGTCGAGCACGCCGCCCAGGTAGGCGATCTGCAGCTCGGCGGGCAGCGAGGGGTCCGGGGTTTGATGCGGCATGGCGGCTAGAGGGCGTCTTCGGGTGGGGCGCGTATGCGCCCGCCGGCAGTTTGCCAGAGCGTGCCGATGAAGGGGTGGCTGTTACCCGCGGAGGGCGGAAGCGGACAAGGTCAACACAATTCCGTACTTTTCTTGCAATCAGGGGCGATCTGCCCCAACAATGCGCGCAGTCGAACCCAATGCTTCGAGGAGGAAGTCTGCATGTCCTATAACGTGACCGTCGTTTTCGGCGCCGAGCGTGAGTATGAGTTCTCGTTGCACGAGAGCGAGGTTGCCGCCGTGACCAAGGATCAGGCGCGTGGCTGGTTGGCCAAGGAGTTCGAGGCGCTCGAATGTACGCCGTCGAACCCGATGGGCAAGGTGCTCGTGCTCGACATGATCCTCAACGTGGCCAAGTACGGCGGCGAGAGCCGTTTCGAGCAGGGCGCCGAGTGGGCCAAGAAGTTTGCCGTCGTCGTTGCGGCGGCGCTTGACCGTCCTGCCGTTCGTGTCGACGTCGTTTCGTTCGTGGTGGGCTGAACGACAGGTCACCCGGCTGCTGCGGGTAGGGAACTGCGGGGGCGGCTGCCCCCGCAGTTCGTTTCAGCGCTCGAGACCGAGCCGGTAGACCGCAACACTGGCGAGGAAGTTGGGTTCCTCCAGCACCAGCTTGCCCTCGTCGAAGGCCAGCCGCTCGCGCACCGCGATGCCATTGATCTCGCACAGGGCGTCGAAGTCGGCGATGGTGAAGAAGCGCACGTTGGGCGTGTTGAACCACTGGTGCGGCAGGCTCTCCGATACCGGCATGCGGCCGTTCAGGATGCTCTGGCGGTGGCGCCAGTAGCCGAAGTTGGGAAAGCTCACCACCGCCTCGCGGCCCACGCGCAGCATTTCGCGCAGGATGCCCTGGGTGTTGTGCATGGCCTGTAGCGACAGACTCATGATGACGTGGTCGAAGAAGCCGTCTTCGAGCCCGACGAGGCCTTTTTCCAGGTCCATCTGGATCACATTCACCCCGTTCCTCACGCTGCCGAGCAGCTTGTCGGGGTCGTTCTCCACGCCATAGCCCTGGACCTGGCGGACCTCCATCAGGTGACGCAGCAGTTCGCCGTCGCCGCAGCCGAGGTCGAGCACTTTCTCGCCGGGCTCGATCCACTGGGTGATCACGTCGTAGTCGTAGCGGTACGCAGTCATCTTATACCTCTATGCGGTCGAACCAGGCCGACAGCAGCTTGTGGTAGCGCGTCTCGTCGAGCAGGAAGGAGTCGTGGCCGGCCGGGCAGTCGATCTCGGCGTAGCTGACGTTGCGCTTGTTGTGCAGCAGCGCGTAGACGATCTCGCGCGAGCGTGCGGGCGAGAAGCGCCAGTCGGTGGTGAACGACACCACCAGGAAGTCGGCCGTGGCGCGCGCCAGGGCCGCGTCCAGGTTGCCGCCGTATTCGAAAGCGGGGTCGAAGTAGTCGAGCGCCTTGGTGGTCAGCAGGTAGGTGTTGGCGTCGAAGTAGCCGGCGAACTTGTCGCCCTGGTAGCGCAGGTAGGATTCGATCTCGAACTCGACGTCGTAGCTGTAGGTGTTGCGGCCGTGGCGCAGGCTGCGGCCGAATTTCTCCGCCATCGAATCGTCGGACAGGTAGGTGATGTGGCCCACCATGCGCGCCAGCTTGAGCCCGCGCGCCGGCACCACGCCGTGCTCGTAGTAGTGGCCACCGTGGAACTCGGGGTCGGTCAGGATGGCCTGGCGCGCCACCTCGTTGAAGGCGATGTTCTGCGCGGTGAGCTTGGGTGCGGCGGCGATCACCGCCACATGGCCGACGCGCTCGGGATACTGCAGCGCCCACGACATCGCCTGCATGCCACCGAGCGAGCCGCCCACCACCGCGGCGAAGCGGCGGATGCCGAGCTGGTCGGCCAGGCGAGCCTGCGACTCCACCCAGTCCTCGACGGTGACGAAGGGGAAGTCTGCGCCCCACAGCTTGCCGGTGGCGGGGTTGATCTGGTTGGGGCCGGACGAGCCGTAGCAGCCACCGAGGTTATTCACCCCGATGACGAAGAACTTGCGCGTGTCGAGCGGCTTGCCCGGACCGACCAGGTTGTCCCACCAGCCGACATTGTGCGGCGCGTCGGCGTAGGTGCCGGCAACATGGTGCGAACCCGACAATGCATGGCATACCAGCACCGCGTTGCTGCGCTCGGCATTGAGCGTGCCGTAGGTCTCGTAGATGAGGTGGTAGCTGTCCAGCGTGCCGCCGCCGCGCAGCGCAAGCGGCGTGGTGAACTCGGCCCGCTGCGGCGTGACCACGCCGACCGATTGGGGAGGGATCATCTTCGTCATCTGCAAAAACAAAAACCCAGTCGGCTGCAAACGCGGACTGGGTGCCCTCGCTTTAGCCGTATTTGTTGAGCGCCCGCAAGCTGTTGATCAAATCGGCGCTAGGTGGATGGAAGTTAGCGCCGGGCCAGCCAAAAGTCAAACGCGCTGGCGTGATAAGATTTTTGCCCGCCGATACCTCCGAACACCATGATCCAGGTCATCCTCAACGGCCAGCCCGAGATGCTGGCTCCCGATCTCACCGTGCTCACCCTGCTCGAGGCCCGCGGGCTCGCCGGCAAGCGCCTCGCGGTCGAGCGCAACGGCGAGATCGTGCCCAAGGCTCGTCACGCAGAGGTGAAACTCGCCGACGGCGACAGGCTCGAAATTGTCGTCGCGGTCGGCGGCGGCTGAGCCCGGCACGGCGATCACGACAAGATCCAGGCGCGCCACTCGCGCGCATCCCCACAATACGGAACAGCACAGGCTCATACCATCATGAACGACCCCTTGGTCATCGCCGGCAAGGCCTACGGTTCGCGCTTGCTCGTCGGCACCGGCAAGTACAAGGACTTTGCCGAGACGCGCGAAGCCATCGACGCCAGCGGCGCCGACATCGTCACCGTCGCCATCCGCCGCACAAATATCGGCCAGAACCCGGGCGAACCCAATCTGCTCGACGTGCTGCCGCCGGAGAAGTTCACCATCCTCCCGAACACCGCCGGCTGCTACACCGCCGACGACGCGGTGCGCACGCTGCGACTGGCGCGCGAGCTGCTGGACGGCCATGCCCTGGTGAAGCTCGAGGTGCTTGGCGACCCCAAGAACCTGTTCCCCAACATGCCCGAGACGCTGAAAGCCGCCGAGACCCTGGTCAAGGATGGCTTCGACGTCATGGTGTACTGCGCCGACGACCCCATCCAGGCGAAGATGCTGGAAGACATCGGCTGCTGCGCAATCATGCCGCTGGCTTCGCTGATCGGCTCCGGCATGGGCATCCTCAACCCCTGGAACCTGCGCCTGATCATCGACAACGCCAAGGTGCCGGTGCTGGTCGATGCCGGCGTGGGTACCGCGTCGGATGCGGCGATCGCCATGGAGCTTGGCTGCGACGGCGTGCTGATGAACACTGCGATCGCCGCCGCCGGCCGTCCGGTGCTGATGGCGAGTGCGATGAAGAAGGCGGTCGAGGCCGGACGCGAGGCCTTCCTCGCCGGGCGCATGCCACGCAAGTTCTACTCGGCCGACCCGAGCTCGCCGACCCAGGGGCTGATCGGTTCATGAGCGAGACGCACAACGCGCAGGTCGAGATCATCGGCCGCGACAGCCCCGAGCACCGCTTCTCCAGCCGCAGCATCCGCAGCTTCGTGCTGCGCCAGGGGCGCATGTCCGAGGCGCAGCAGCGCTACCTCGACGAGGTGCTGCCCAAGGTGGGTATCGACTACCGCGTCGGGCAGCTTGATCTGGATGCGGCCTTTGGACGCCAGGCGCCGAAGATCCTCGAGATCGGCTTCGGCATGGGCGAGACTACGGCGCGCATCGCGGCGGCGATGCCCGACCGCGATTTCCTCGGCATCGAAGTCCATACCCCTGGCGTGGGTGCGCTGTGCAAGCTGATCGCCGAGGGCAACCTGGGCAATCTGCGCATCATGCAGCACGACGCGGTCGAGGTCATGCGCGACATGATCGCCGACGGTGCGCTCGCGGGTGTGCATCTGTTTTTCCCCGACCCCTGGCGCAAGAAGCGGCATTTCAAGCGTCGCATCGTGCAGCCGGACTTCGTCGCCCTGGTGGCGCAGAAGCTCGCTCCGGGCGGCTACTTCCACTGCGCAACCGACTGGGAGGACTACGCGCACTGGATGCTCGAGATCATCTCGGCCGAACCCCTGCTGCAGAACACCGCCGACGGTTTCGCGCCGCGACCCGACTATCGCCCGCTGACGAAATTCGAAAACCGTGGTCTCAGGCTGGGACACGGCGTGTGGGACCTGGTGTATCGCCGTCGCAGCGACTGATCCTGCCCCCACCGACGCAGCCCGACCGACCCATCCGAGCAAGGACCCCAAGGCGTGATACGAGGCCTGTTCCGCTTTCTCTTCAACATGCTGCGCATGTTCGTGCGCCTGCTCGACCTCGTCGTGCGCGGCGCCTTCTATGCGCTGATGATCTTCGGCATCGGCGCCCTCGTCGCCTTTTTCCTGCGCCCCGAGCCGGCGGTGCGGGAGGGCTCTGCGCTGGTACTGCGTCCGGTGGGGATGATCGTCGAGCAGGCCGCGCTCGAGCCGCCGCTCGCGCTGCTGCGCGCTGGCGGCGCGCCGGCCGGCCAGATGCGGCTTGCCGACCTGGTCGAGGCGGTGAAGGCGGCCCGCGACGACAAGCGCATTGCCGCGCTGGTGATCGAGACCGACGAACTGGTTGGTGGTGGCCTGTCCAAGCTCGCCGAGCTTCGTGCCGCCATCGAGGACTTCAAGACCTCGGGCAAGCCCGTGCTGGCGCGCGGCGAACGCTTCACCCAGTCGCAGTACTACCTTGCGTCGGTGGCCGACGAACTGCACCTGTCGGCGGACGGTTTCGTGCTGCTGCGCGGCCTGGCGCGCTACGGCACCTATTTCAAGGACGCGCTTGATCGCCTCGGCGTGAAGGTGCATGTGTTCCGCGTCGGCGAGTACAAGTCCTTCTCCGAGCCCTTCACCCGCAGCGACATGTCCGATGAGGATCGCGAGTCCTCGCGCGATCTGCTGCAAGGCCTGTGGCAGGTGATGCGCGACGACATTGCCGCCAGCCGCAAGCTGAGCCCTGAGGCGGTCGACGCGCATGTAAACGGTATCCGCGACGCGCTCGCTGCGAGCGCCGGTGATGCGGCGCAGGCGGCTTTGGCTGCCGGGCTGGTCGATCGTTTCAGCACCCGCGACGAATGGCGCGCCCGCCTCATCGAACGGGTCGGCAAGGATCCCGACAATGATGACATCCGCCGCATCGGCGTCGGCCGCTACCTGGCACTGGTCGGCCAGGAGGCAGACAGCGCGGACGAGCGCATCGCCGTCATCGTCGCCCAGGGCACCATCGTCGATGGCATGGAGCCTTCCGGCGTCGTGGCTGGCGACACCTTCGCGCGCCTGATCCGCTCGGTGCGCGAGGACGACAGCATCAAGGCCCTGGTGATGCGCATCGACAGCCCTGGCGGCAGCGCCTGGGCGTCCGAGCTCATTCGCCACGAGCTCGAGCTCACCCGTCAGGCGGGCAAGCCGGTGATCGCCTCGATGAGTTCGGTCGCCGCCTCGGGCGGCTACTGGATTGCGGCCGGGGCCGACGAAATCTGGGCAGCGCCGGCCACCGTGACCGGTTCGATAGGCATCTTCGGCATGTTCCCCGAGTTTGCCGAGCCGCTGCGCCGCCTGGGTATCGGCGTCGATGGCGTGGCCACCGCGCCGCTGGCTGGCGCCCTCGACCCGCGCCGGCCGCTCGATCCGATGGCAGCCGATGCGATGCAGCTCAGCATCGAGCACGGCTACCGCCGCTTCCTGGAGACGGTCGCGCGGGCGCGTGGCATGACCCCCGACGAAGTCGATGCGGTTGCACGTGGCCGGGTGTGGACGGGCGCAGCGGCGGCCGAGCTTGGCCTCGTCGACCAGCTCGGTGGCCTGCAGGCGGCGGTCGATGCGGCAGCGCGGCGTGCAGGCATCGAGCGTTACGAGGTGGTATGGCCCGAGGCCCGCGAATCCTTCGAGCAGCGCCTGCTGCGCCGCCTGATGCGTGCCGGCGAGGAGCTTGGCATCGAACTTGGCCTGCAGTTGGGCGGTGGCTCGCGTCCGGGGGCGCTCGCGCTCGTCATCGACGAGGTGCAGGCCGCGGCGGGCGAGCTGCTGCGCTGGAACGATCCTCAGCACATGTACCTGCACTGCCTGTGTGAGGCACCCTGAGGCGCGGCCCGGTGATGTGCGCGCCTGCGATGCCGAACAGCCTTCCCAACAAGCTTCAACCAGCGAGGAGACAGCCTTGAAACTGAGCAGCCAGAGCTTCACCGACGGCGCCCCCATCCCGGGCGAGTTCGCGTTCTGCATTCCGGCCGACGAAGGTCACGTCTGCCTGGGCGGCAACCGCAATCCGCAGCTGTCGTGGGCGGAGGTGCCCGCGGCTACGCAGTCCTTCGTGCTGATCTGCCACGACCCCGATGTGCCCAGCAAGGGCGACGACGTGAATCAGGAGGGGCGCAGCGTGCCCGCCAGCCTGCCGCGTGTCGATTTCTTCCACTGGGTGGTGGTCGACCTGCCCGCCGACCTGCGTGCCATCGACGCCGGCCATTTCTCGGGCGAGGTGACGCCCGGCGGCAAGCCCGGGCCCGAGACTGCGCTCGGCGCACGCCACGGCGTCAATGACTACACCGCCTGGTTTGCCGGTGACGAGGCGATGAAGGGCGACTACCACGGCTATGACGGCCCTTGCCCGCCGTGGAACGACGAGATCATCCACCACTACGTGTTCACGCTCTACGCGCTGGACGTGCCGCGTTGTGCCGTGGATGGGCGCTTCACGGGCCAGGACGTGCGTGCGGCGATTGCCGGCCATGTGCTCGCCGAGGCAAAGCTGACAGGCACGTATACGCTCAACCCCGCCTTGCGCGGCTGAGCGGGCGACGGAAGACGGCCATCGCCAGGCGCCACAACGAACGCTCGGATCAGGGCGCCTCGCCCGCCGAGGCGAAGAACGGACCGACCTGAGGGCACCCGGGCGCCGGGAAGCGGAGGCATCGATGTTCGAATTCCTGCAGGGCTTCGCCTTTGGCCTGTTCGTCACCTTCGTGCCCTGGTTCGTGGCCGGGCTGTACGATCCGCGCCTGGCCGTGCCGGAAGAGCTTGCCACGCGCTGGCAGGTGATCCTGCGTTATGCGGTGGCGATGCCTGCGCTGGCGATGCTGTTGTTCCTGACCTCGCTGTGGGGTGGGTTCGGTGCCAGCCTGGGCGGCTGGCTCGCCGGTCTGGTCGCGGTGCCGACAGCGCTTTTCCTTGAGCGGCGCTGGTGGCGCTGGCGTGCGGCACGGGCGGGGCGCGAACGTGCCGCTATCCGGGAGCGCCAGCGCGACGAACTGGCCCAGGCGCACCGCGAGCGCGACCTGCTTACCCTCGACCCCGCCCTCGCGCCTACCAACGCCGATGCGGTGGTGCTGCAGCTGTGGGAGGTCAAGCGCGAGCTTGTCGGCCTGCGCCGCCCCGACCTCGCCGTGCAGGCCGACCGCCTGTTCACCCGCTACCAGCGCGCGCTCGCCGTGCTGGACGACAAGTTCGATACGCGCGAGCTCACCTACGAGCGCGCCCGTGGCCTGGTCGCCGAGGTCGGTCGCGAGGCCAGCGCCGGGCTGGGTGCGATGGTCGAGCTGGTGCACGGCAGCGCCGGCCTGGATGCCGATTTCGTGCGCGAGCGCCTCGAGCGCGCCCCTGCACGCCTCAATCCCACCGAGCGCGAAGCGCTGCAGCGCCGGCTGGCGATTGCCGATGAGACTGAGCGCCGGCTGGCCGAGATTGCCGCCGGCAACGAGGCCGCGCTCACCGCGCTCGACCATGTTGCGGTCGCGGTCGCCCGCATCGACACCGGCCGCACACAGTCCGGCAGCGCGGGCAACATGGAGCAGGCGCTGCAAGAGCTGCGCCGCTTTGCCGAGCGTGCAGGCCTGTACGGCCGCCAGCCCTGAACCGAGGAGTGTTGCAATGAGCCTGTCACTGCCCCCGATCGAGGACATCGCGCGCGAAGCGGTGCCGCCCCAGCCTGCGGAGGCGCCCGAAGACGCCCAACTCGCCGCCACCGCCGACGCCTTCGTGCGCGATGTCCTCGCCGTCGACGAGGCCGAGCTGCAGCGCCAGCGCGAGGCGGTCGACACCATGGGCGTCGAGTTGCAGCGCCAGGCCGCCTGGCGCAGCGAGATGCTGCAGGCGCCGATCCGCAAGCTTGCCCATCAGGGCGACGAAGGCGGCCCGGTGGCCCAGGCCCTGATGGCCTTGCGCGACAAGATGCAGGACCTCGACCCTGCGCGCCAGACGCTGAGTGGCGACGGCCTGTCGCGTGCGCTGTCCTTCATCCCCGGCGTCGGCAAGCCGATGCAGCGCTACTTCCAGAAGTACGAGAAGGCACAGGATGCACTCGACGCCATCATCCGCGACCTGCAGGCCGGTGCCGACATGCTGCGCCGCGACAATCTCACCCTGGCCGACGACCAGCAGTCCCTGCGCGCCATCCTCGCCCAGCTCGAGCGCCAGGTCGAACTCGGCCGCATGATCGACCGCCGCCTCGCCCGCGAGGCCGCGGCCACCGGCCTGCCCGCAGCGCGCCGCGCCTTCGTCGAGGAGGAGCTCCTGTTCCCGCTGCGCCAGCGCATCATCGACCTGCAGCAACAGGTGGCGGTGAGCCAGCAGGGCGTGCTCGCGCTCGAGGTGGTGATCCGCAATAATCGCGAGCTGATCCGTGGCGTGGACCGCGCAATCAACGTCACGGTGTCGGCGCTCAACGTCGCCGTCACGGTGGCGCTGGGCCTCGCCAACCAGCGCCTGGTGCTCGACCGCGTCGCAGCGCTCAACGACACGACCTCTGCACTCATTGCCGGCACCGCCCAGGCGCTGCGCACCCAGGGCGTGGACATCCAGAAGCGTGCCGCTTCGACCATGCTCGACATGGGTCAGCTCGAGCAGGCCTTTGCCGACGTCATTGGCGCCATCGACGACCTGTCGCGCTACCGCCAGGAGGCCCTGCCCAGGCTCGACGCCCAGATCGACCGCCTCGCCGCGCTCGCCAGCCAGGGCGAGCAGGCGATCCGCCGCATGGACGAGGGCAATCGCGCCGACCCGCAACGCTGACCTTCCCTGTCTGGACTCCCGCTTGAACGCGAAATCACAACACACAACGAGCCAGGACGCCTGGGTCGACGGCCGCCAGGGCCGCCTCTTCGTGCGCAGCTGGATGCCTACCGAGCCTTCGGCGCGGGCGCCGATCGTGCTGTTGCACGACTCGCTCGGCAGCGTCGAGCTGTGGCGCGGCTTTCCTGCCGAGCTGTGCAAGGCCACTGGCCGCCAGGTGTTCGCCTATGACCGCCTTGGTTTCGGCCGCTCCGACCCGCATCCGGGCAGGCTGGCGCAGGATTTCATCGCCGACGAGGCCGAAGCTGACTTCGCCGCCGTCATCGACCGGCTCGATCTCGCGCGCTTCATCGTCTTCGGCCATAGCGTGGGCGGCGGCATGGCGGTGAATTGCGCCGTGCGTCATGCCGCGGCATGCGTCGCCCTGATCACCGAATCCGCCCAGGCCTTCGTCGAGGACCGCACCGTCGCAGGGATCGAGGACGCGCGCGAGCTGTTCAAGGACCCCGGCCAGGTCGAGCGTCTCGCGCGCTACCACGGTGACAAGGCGCGCTGGGTGCTCGACGCCTGGATCGGCTCCTGGCTGCACCCGGACTTCGCAGCCTGGTCGTTGCGCACCGTGCTGCCCGAGGTTAAGTGTCCGAGCCTGGTGATCCACGGCATCGACGACGAGTACGGCTCCCCGGCGCATCCGGCGCTGATTGCCGAGCTCAGCGCCGGCCCGGCGCAGCTGGCGCTGATGGCCGAGACGCGCCATGTGCCGCATCGCGAGCGCGAGGCGGAAGTCGTTGCCATGGTGAGATCCTTCCTCAGCGCGCTGCCCTGAGCCGGAGCCGAACCGACCCGCTTCTCCCCGATTTGCGCGCTTCGCTGCCCGCCGCGAGCGCAAGCCGAGCGCGCGTCTGCTTGCTATAAGTAAGGGGATGCAGCCCGAATTTGCCGGCGCTGTAACCACGCGGGGGAAACAGACCATGGAAAACGCACTCGCCGGCAAGCGCGTCCTCATCACCCAGGCCGATGCCTTCATGGGCCCCGTGCTGTGCGAAGTCTTCGCCGAGCAGGGCGCGGAGGTCGTCGCCAGCGCCGATGATCTTGCCGTGGTCGATGCGGCCGAGCGCGTGGTGCGCGCGGCCGGGCACATCGACGTCGTGGTCGCCAACCTGGCCATCAAGGCCCCATCGACCGCTGCGGTCGAGGTCACCGATGCCGAATGGCGCGACGTCTTCGCTGCGCTGGTCGACCCGCTGCCACGCCTGGTGCGCGCCGCTGCGCCGGCCATGGTCGAGCGCCGTGCGGGCAAGATCCTGCTCATGGGCAGCGCCTCGGCCCTGCGCGGCATGAAGCGCGCCTCCACCTACAGTGCCGCGCGCGGCGCGCAACTGGCCTATGTGCAGGCGATCGGCATGGAACTGGCCGCGCACAACGTGCAGGTCAATGCCGTCGCGCAGAACTTCGTCGACAACCCGACCTACTTCCCGCCCGAGGTGCAGGCCAACCCGCGCTTCCAGGAGCGGCTGGCGCGCGAGGTGCCGCTGGGCCGGCTGGTGTCTGCGCGCGAGGATGCGCTGTTCGCGGCCTACCTGTGCAGCCCGGCCGCGGACTGTTTCGTCGGCCAGGTGTTTCCGGTCTGTGGCGGCTGGGTGGGGCGGTAGGCGAGGCTCCAGGCCGCCGCGCGCTGAAGCTTTCCAGCTGCGCCCGCCCCTCGGGGCGCTGCAACAACTGCGGGATGCCGGGGTGCCGCCAGAGAGTCGGGGTGGCAGGGCGAAGCCTTGCACATCGCGCGGGAGCTCGGAAGCAGGGCTGCGCCGGGTGGGACAAGTAAGATGCTCTATATTCGGGCGAAGAACAAACGGTAGAGGTTGGATGCGCTCAACGCGGACCCACACATTCGGCCACAAGCGGCCTCTCTAGTCCCACGCATTCCTGCAGCCAGAGTGGCAGCTTCGACCACGAACTTGCCGGAGAGCCGGTTTGCCTCGGGATGAACAGCGCGGAGGCCTGTCGCACATACGACCTCAACTAACCGAGAGTGCGGCCTATGCATGACCATCCACTGCTTCATGTTTAGCGGCGACAAGGTTTTGACCCGGGCAATTTCCACCCGCCGGGCGTATGATTCGCACCCGATGTGCGTTTTTTTTCCGCGCCGCAGCATGACTCGAAGGATGGTGCGAATTGAAGATTCGTGAGGTCCAGCACCCGGCACGTGTCGTTCCACTCGCGTTCCTGATCACGATCCTGATCGGAACCGCGTTGCTCATGTTGCCGATCGCTCGCGCAGATGCCGTCGCCACGCCTTGGCTTACCGCGCTGTTCACCTCGGTATCGGCTGTGTGCGTGACCGGCCTGGTGACGGTGGATACGGGCACTTACTGGTCGTCGTTCGGGCAGTGGGTGATCATGGCGCTGTTCCAGGTCGGGGGCTTCGGCATGATGACGGTCGCCACGCTGCTCGGGCTCATGGTCAACCGCTCCTTGCGCTTGCGCACACGGTTAACGGCGCAAGCCGAAACACACGCCGTCGGTATCGGTGACGTCACCAGCGTGGCCAAACTCGTGCTTGTCGTGACCTTGATCGTCGAGCTGATCGTCGCACTGGCGTTATTGCTGCGTTTGCGTATCGGCTATGAGTTGGACTGGGCCGATGCTGCTTGGAGCGGCCTCTTCCACGCCGTGTCTGCCTTCAACAACGCGGGGTTCTCGATCCACGCGGATGGCCTGATGCGCTACGCGAGCGACGGCGCGACCCTCGCCCCCATCATGTTTGCGATTGTTGTCGGTGGTTTGGGTTTTCCTGTCCTTAATGATCTGCGCAGGAAGTTTACGACCCCGCACCATTGGTCGGTGCATACCAAGCTCACGCTCGTGGGCACGGCCGTGCTGTTGGTGGGCGGCACGATCCTGCTGCTTGGCTTCGAGTGGTCCAATCCGCGCACGCTCGGTCCAATGGCCACCGGGGACAAGTTGCTGTCGGCGATCTTCGCGTCGGTGTCGGCACGCACGGCCGGATTCAATTCGATCGATATCGGCGGGCTGACGCACGAGAGCCTCGGGGTGCACTACTTCCTGATGTTCATCGGCGGCGGCAGTGCCGGAACGGCTGGTGGTGTCAAGGTGGGTACGGCGATGATCCTGGTGATGCTTGTGATCGCCGAGATCCGGGGGCGGATGGATACGGAGGCTTTCGGTCGGCGTATCAGCCATTCGGCCCAGCGCCAGGCCATCACCGTACTTGTTCTCAGCAGCGCGGTGATCGTGCTGGGTACGGTGTTTATCCTCCACACGACCGACATCGCGACCGACAAGGTCATCTTCGAGGTGATCTCGGCGTTTGCAACCGTGGGCCTGTCCACCGGCATCACCGCTGAGCTGCCCGAATCGGCACAGCTGATGCTGGTCCTGCTGATGTACGTCGGCCGGGTTGGAACGATCACATTGGCGGCATCGCTCGCGCTGGGCGAGCATCGCATGCCCTTCCGCTATCCAGAGGAGCATCCCGTTGTTGGCTAGGCTATTTACAGAGCAGTTCGCCTTCTCGAAGGGCGACAGTGTGGTCGTGATCGGTCTGGGGCGCTTTGGTGGCGCCGTGGCCGACTCCCTGATGCAACTCGGGCACGACGTGATGGGGATCGACCGTGATGCCGAACCGGTGCATGCGTGGGCGGACCTGCTGACCCACGCAGTCCAGGCCGATTCGACCAACGCGATGACCATGCGACAACTCGGAGTGGCGGACTTCTCGCACGCCATCGTGGGTATCGGTGGCGATCTGGCCGCGAGTCTGATGACTGTGATGGCGCTGACCGAGCTGGAAATCCCGGATATTTGGGTCAAGGCCATGACGCCCGAGCACGGCAAGATCGCCGAGCGCATCGGTGCGCATCACGTCGTCTACCCCGAGGCCGACATGGGTGAGCGCGTCGCCCACCTCATCAGCGGGCGAATGATGGACTACATTGAATTCGACGACGGCTTTGCGATCGCGAAGATCCAGGCGCCGCCAGCGACGTACGACCTCTCGCTCGCCGAGTCCCTGGTGCGCGAGCGCTTCGGCGTCACGGTGGTCGGCATCAAGCGCGCGCACGAGGACTTCCAACACGGCAAGCCCAGCAGTGTCGTGCTGCCCGGCGATCTGCTGATCGTCTCCGGGCCCACCAAGAAGGTGGAGGCGTTTGCGGCCAGTGGGCGCAGACGCTAGCCGGCCAAGCCGCTGGTGACTGCTGTCCGGCAGTCTGTGGTCCATCTCATCGTGTCGTCTCCGAAATGGCCTCTGCGAAATGCTCAACTGGATCCTGAGTCAATTCAAGCGGCAGTCGGCCGAAGATCTCGAGCGGGCGCGAGAATTGGTCAAGGCAGCCGAGCGGGGAGAAGCACACCTGAACCTATCGAAGGCACGTGAGCTTGCGCGGGCGCTCGGGATCGAAGTGGGGGCCCATGCAAGCGCCGATGAGGTCGTTCACGCAATCCGGCGTTACCTCAGTCATCACGGCGAGTTGTGAGTCTGGCAGTGCCTACCGCTGAACATAGAACCTGGGCGAGCACAGCCGCGCGATTGCGCCTTGTTTTGAAGGTCGTCTCCGCTCAGAAACCCGCCGCTGCACCATCGAGATGACGAACGTCGCTTCCGGGGTGCAAGCTGCCGACTCCGATCATCTAGACATCTCGTTGTCCGCCACCGTCCGCCCTTCAGCGATCCCGATCACCATGAAGATCCTGAACATCCTTTGGCGGCGACTCGTGACGCCGGAAGGGGAGACCTGCGAGCGCTGCGGCGGCACGCACGATGCCATCGTCCGGGCTCTCCCCAAGCTTGAACAAGCGCTGCGCCCGCTTGGCCAGAGCACCCGCTGCTCGACCTGTGGCCCTCGGGTTCTTCGTCAGGACTGCGCGGGGCGCGGGCTGATGACCGAGACGTGCCATGTGCCGCATCGCGAGCGCGGGGCGGTGGAGAAGCAACTCGGCAGGCCGCTTTACCCACCACCCGACGGCGTCAGGCTACTGCCGAGATGATGCAGGTGCCGCAACGGCGCCAGCGAGGATGCCGCCATCGATGTTGAGTTCCGCCCCGTTCATGTAGGCGGCCTCGTCGGAGGCGAGCATCACGGCTACGGCGGCGACCTCCTCCGGCCGCCCGAAGCGTCGCAGGGGGCAATCCTGGACGAACTCGCGCATTCTGATCTCGCGCTCCGGACCCTCGCCCAGGAGCGGTTCCCACATGGGTGTCAGCACGGCGGCGGGGTGGATCGAGCTGCACCGGATCGGCAAGCCCTGCTCGGCGCAGTAGAGCGCCACGGTCTTCGTATGGTTGCGCACGGCGGCCTTTGACGAGGCATAGGCCGCGGCGCCGGGGATGCCGACCAGGCCGGAGCGCGAGGACACATTGATGATCGAGCCCGTGCTTGCCGATTGGCGCATCGCCTGAATGGCGTGCTTGCAGCCGAGAAACACGCCGTCCAGATTCGTGCGATGCACGGCATGCCAATCCGCGAGCGAGGCATGTTCGGGGTCGTGCGCCAGGCAGCCGTCCTCGAATCCGGTGATCCCTGCGTTGTTGACCAGGACGTTCAGGCCCGCAGCTTCGCCAAGGATCTGCGCCATGGCCGCCTGCCAATGGGGTTCTTCGCGCACGTCGAGGTGTAGGTAGCGCGCATTGGCACCCAGGGCGGCGGCAAGCGCCTGGCCCATGTCTTCGTGGATGTCGCTCAGATAGACGAAGGCGCCATTTTCAACAAAGGTCGTGGCAATCGCAGCCCCGATGCCGCGCGCGGCGCCGGTCACCAAGGCGGTCTTGCCATCGAGTCGCTTCATAGCACCGTTCCTCTCCTGTGCGAAAAAGCCGGGCATGCCCGGCTTTCGAGTCTTGTTCGCGTGCCGTGGTGCGCTTACTGCACCCGTACCTCGACCCTGCGCGCCTCCGCGGCGTCGCTGCCGCCGAGGGTGACGGCGGGGCGGCGCATCAGCACGCGCTCGGTGGGCACACCGGCGGCGACGAGGGTGTCGCGCACCGACAGGGCGTGGTTCTTCGCCACTTCGGCGACGTCCACAAAGGCGACCTCTCCTGCACCGTGCGCTGCATCAGGGCAAGACTGGTGAGCCTCGACCACTGGCTCAGCGAGGCGGCCGCGCTTCAGCCTCATGGTCGTGAGGGCTTGCACCCTCAATCCCGCAAGAACACCTGCAGCAACTCGTTCAGGAACCGCCGCCCCTGCAGCGTCGGCCGCAAGTGCCCCTCTGCCATCTCCAGCAGCCCATGCTCGCGCGCCTGCGCCAGCTCGTCGGTGATCGTCTCGATCGGCACCCCGGTGCGTGCGGCGAACAGCTTGGCCGGCACACCCTCGGTGAGGCGCAGCGCGTTCATCATGAACTCGAAGGGTAGCTCGGCTACCGACACCTCGCGCGCCTCCTGGATGAAGTCGTTGCGTGCCGCGCCTTCGAGGTAGCGCCCCGGGTGCTTGTGGCGCATCTCGCGGCGGATGCCTTCGTGGCTGGAGAGCTTGCCGTGGGCGCCGGGGCCGATGCCGAGGTAGTCGCCGAAGGTCCAGTAGTTGAGGTTGTGACGGCTCTGCTCGTGCGGACGGGCGAAGGCGGAGGTCTCGTAGTGGGCGAAGCCGGTCGCGGCGAGGCGGGATTCGATCGCCTCCTGCATGTCGGCGGCGGTGTCGTCGTCGGGCAGCGCCGGCGGGTTGTGGGCGAAGGGGGTGTTGGGTTCGAGGGTGAGGTGGTAGCAGGACAGGTGCTGCACGCCGAAGCCGATTGCGGTGTCCAGGTCAGCGAGCGCCATGTCCAGGGTCTGGCCTGGCAGGGCGTACATGAGGTCGAGATTGACGCGCCCGAAGTGCGTGCGCGCAGCGTCGATCGCGCGTCGCGCCTCATCGCCGCCGTGGATGCGGCCGATCTTCGCCAGCATGGCGTCGTCGAAGCTCTGGATGCCGAGCGAGATTCGATTGACGCCGGCAGCGCGGTAGTCGCGGAAGCGCCCGGCTTCCACCGTGCCCGGGTTGGCTTCGAGCGTGACCTCGGCAAGCGGGTCGAGCGGCAGCAGCATGCGGATGCCGGTGAGCAGGCCGTCGAGCGTGGCCGCCGACATCAGGCTGGGCGTGCCGCCACCGATGAAGACGCTATGTACCCGCCGCCCCCAGACCTGGGGCAGTGCGTGCTGGAGGTCGGCGAGTACCGCATCGAGCCAGGCCTGCTCCGGGATGCCGCCCTCGCGCGGGGCGTGCGAGTTGAAGTCGCAGTAGGGGCACTTCCTCACGCACCAGGGAAAATGCACGTACAGCGACAGCGGCGGAGGTGCCTCGAGCTGTGGACGCTCGGGTAGCGGCAGGGGCTTCGCCGGGGGGGTGACCGGGCTCAGCGGGATGATGCGGCGGCTGCTCACAGCGGGTAGTACTTGAGGCGGTCGAGCAGGTGGCGCATGGCGGCGCCGCGGTGGCTGAGGGTGTTCTTGAGCGCAGGTTCGAGCTCGGCGGCGGTCTGTTCGAGCTCGGGCAGCCAGAACAGCGGGTCGTAGCCGAAACCGCCCGCGCCGCGCTCGGCGGTGAGGATCTGGCCGTGCCATTCGCCGTCGGCGATCAGCGGGCGCGGGTCCTCTGCGTGACGCACCAGGACCACGGTGGAGTAGAAGTAGGCTGCGCGCTGGGCGGGCTCGGTGAGGTGCGCGAGCTTTTCCAGCAGCAGGGCGTTGTTGCGTGCATCCGACTTGGGCTCGCCGGCAAAGCGTGCGGAGATCACGCCCGGTGCGCCGCCTAGCGCTTCCACGCACAGGCCGGAGTCGTCGGCGACCGCCGGCAGGCCGGTGGCCGCTGCCGCGTGACGGGCCTTGGCGAGTGCATTCTCGACGAAGGTGGGGTGGGGCTCCTCGGCTTCACTGACGCCGAACACCGACTGCGGCACCACCTCGATCCCCAGCGGGGCGAGCAGGGCCTGCATTTCGGCGGCCTTCTTGACGTTGTTGCTGGCGAGGACGAGTCGCTTGCTCATGCTTCAGGCTCCATGAATGGCATTGCGTTGCAGTTCGAACAGGCGGCGGCCGCCGAGTTCGGCGAGGTCGAGCAGGGCGTTGAGTTCGGCGCGCGAGAAGGCTGCGCCTTCGGCGGTGCCCTGCACCTCGATCAGGCCACCGCCTTCGGTCATCACCACGTTCATGTCGGTGTCGCAGTCGGAGTCCTCGGCGTAATCGAGGTCGAGCACCGGGACGCCCTGGTGGATGCCCACCGAGACGGCGGCGACGAGCTCGCGCATCGGGTTGCGGACGAGCTTGCCAGCGGCAACCAGGCCGACGAGCGCGTCATGCACGGCGACGCAGGCGCCGGTGATGGCGGCGGTGCGGGTGCCGCCGTCGGCCTGCAGCACGTCGCAGTCGATCACGACCTGGCGTTCGCCCAGGGCGGTGAGGTCGACCACGGCGCGCAGGCTGCGCCCGATCAGGCGCTGGATTTCCTGGGTGCGGCCACTTTGCTTGCCCTTGGCAGCTTCGCGCGCGCTGCGGGTATGGGTGGCGCGCGGCAACATGCCGTACTCGGCGGTGAGCCAGCCCTGGCCCTTGCCGCGCAGGAAGCCGGGAACGCTGTCGTCCACGCTGGCCGTGCACAGCACGCGGGTGTCGCCGAACTCGACCAGCACCGAACCTTCGGCGTGGCGGGTGAAGCCGCGGGTGAGGCGCACGGGGCGCAGTTCGGCAGGTTGGCGGTTGCTGGGTCGCATGGAGGTTCCTATCGCTTGTCGAGTTTCTTGATGGTGTCGTTGATCTCGCGGATCGCGCGTTCGATCTCGTCGTCGTTGTCCAGCTCGCCGGAGGCGTCCGCACCCATGCTCGAGGTGTCGAGACGGGTGGTGTTGTCGTCGAGCGCCATCGTCCGTGTGGAGATCGCGTCGGCCATCGTTGCCTGACTGGCGTTGTCGGCATGCCAGCACATGGCGACGATGGACAGGTTGTCGGCACTGCTGCCGGCAGCGAGTTCTGCCTGCTTGAGGAGCTGGGGCACGCAGCGGCTGAGTGGGCCGCCGGTGAGTCCGCTGACGAGCGCATCGTCGCCCGCCGGGCCCCACACGCCGTCGCTGCACAGGGCGATGATGTCGCCGTCGCGCAGCGGTGTCCGGGCGGAATGCTCGATCTGCGGCGCGTGGCTGCCTCCCAGGCAGGAGTAGAGTCGATTGCGAGCGGGGTGGCTGTCGGCCTCGGCGGGCGTGAGGATACCCTGATCGACCAGCAGTTGCGTGCGCGAATGGTCGCGCGTGCGCGTCACCACATGGCCGCGACGCAGCAGGTACAGGCGCGAGTCGCCGGCATGGGCCCAGTGCGCAGCGCTGTCCTGGATGACGCAGGCGACGATGGTCGTGCGCGGCGCCTCGGGCAGCGCGCGGTCGAGCGCATCGTCGAGGATGGCGTGATGGGCACCGGCGAGTGCGCGCGACAGGAACAGGCCAGGGTCGGGCAGGGCGGGGCGCGCCTCGCGCTGGAACGCCTGGACCACGTGGCGGGCGGCGATGTGCGCGGCCAGTTCGCCATGCAGGTGGCCGCCCATGCCGTCGGCGACGAGCATGAGCAGGGCATCGCGCGAATAGCAGTGCGCAATGCGGTCCTGGTTGTCGTTGCGCTTGCCGGTGCGGCTTTCCTGGTAGATCGTGAAACGCATGGGCAGTCTCTTCAGTTGCGTCCGATGAAGGACTTCAGCCTGCCGCCGAGGTCGGAGAACCAGCGTGCGGACGGTTGTGCCCCGGTGTCGCGATGGATCAGCGCCTTCTGCAGGCTGTACACGCTCTGCGGCCGGGCCAGCGGGTCGAGCTTGAGGCACCAGTCCACGAGTTCGAGCAATTGTGGCGCGTAGTGTTCGGCATGGGTCTTCGCGACCGGCTGCAGGGTGTCCTTGGTGCTGCGTTCATCGGCACGCGGCGGCGCCTTGCCGGTGACGCTGGCATACAGGCTGGCGCCGACGCTGTAGATGTCTGTCCATGGGCCGAGCTGATCGCGCTTGTCATACTGTTCCGGTGCGGCATAGCCTGGCGTGTACATCGGCTTGAGCACCGGTTGGCCCACCATCAAGGTCTGGCGTGCCGCGCCGAAATCGAGCAGCACGGGCGTGCCGTCGGCACGCAGGTAGATGTTGGCCGGCTTGATGTCGAGGTGGAGCAGCTTGTGGGCGTGCACTTCGCGCAGGCCGTTGAGCATGCGGGCGAACACCGCGCGGATGAACAGCTCCTTGAGCTCGCCGCGGTGGCGCTGGATGTAGTCGTGCAACGTGCGGCCGCGCTCGAATTGCATCACCATGTACACCGTGCCGTTGGCGCGGAAGAAGTTGAGCACGCGCACCACGTTGGGGTGCATCAGCTTGGCGAGCGCGCGGCCTTCCTCGAAGAAGCACTTCATGCCGTAGCGGAAGGCGGCGCGGTGCTCGTCCGGGACCTGCGGTTCGATCTCGCCCTCCTTGCGCAGCGCGAGCGAATTGGGCAGGTACTCCTTGATCGCCACCGGGATGCCGGCCTCGTCATGAGCGAGGTACACGATGGAGAAGCCGCCCAGCGACAATTGCCGCTCGATACGGTATTGGTCGAGCTGAAAGCCCTGTGGCAGCGCGAAGTTGGCTTGAGAGGGCATCTTCGTGGGCGCTAGAATCAGCTCTTTGCAGCTTCATTCCTGAGTGGGACCCGCAGTGTAATCGATCGCGCCGGGTTCCCGGAGACTCCACATGATCCACAGCATGACGGGTTTCGCGGTACAGACGCGAGACCTGGGCAGCGTTTGTCTGCACCTCGAACTGCGCAGCGTCAATTCGCGCTATCTCGACCTCGGCTTTCGTATCGTCGATGACCTGCGTGCGGCCGAACCCGCCATTCGCGAACGCCTGAGCGCCCGCCTGGGCCGTGGCAAGGTCGAATGCCGGCTCAACCTGCAGGCCGGCCATGGCGGTGCGCGCAGCCTGGCGCTCAACACCGCACTGCTCGATCAGCTCGCCGACGCCCAGGCCGGGCTGCGTGCGCGCTTTGCCGATGCCGCGCCGCTGTCGGTCAATGAGCTGCTGCGCTGGCCCGGCATGCTGGCTGACGACGGCCTCGGCTTCGACGAGATGCTGCCGGCGATCGTCGAGCTCACCAACGCCGCGCTCGACGAACTTGTCGCCACCCGCCGTCGTGAAGGCGACAAGCTTGCCGACATGATCCGCGAGCGCGTCGTGCGCATGCGCGAGCTGGTCACCATCGCCACCCCGCGCATGCCGGCCGTTGTTGCCGAATACCAGGAGCGCCTCACGACCAAGCTGCGCGATGCAGTGGCCAGCCTTGACGAGGACCGCATCCGCCAGGAGGTGGCGCTCTACGCGCAGCGCATCGACGTGGCCGAGGAGCTCACCCGGCTCGTCACCCACCTCGACGAGGTCGAGCGCATCCTCAAGGCCGGCGGGGCTGCGGGCAAGCGCCTGGATTTCCTGATGCAGGAGCTCAACCGCGAGGCCAACACCCTGGCCTCCAAGTCGCCCGCCACCGACATCACCGCCATCGCCATGGAGATGAAGGTGCTGATCGAGCAGATGCGCGAGCAAGTGCAGAACATCGAATAAGGAGCGCCTCGCATGCCCGGAACCCTCTTCATCGTCACCGCGCCATCGGGCGCGGGCAAGACCACCTTGGTGCGCGGCCTGCTGCAACGCGATGCACGCGTGCAGCTGTCGATCTCCTACACCACGCGCGACCCGCGCCCGGGCGAGCAGGATGGGCGCGAGTACCATTTCGTCGATGTGGCGACCTTCCGTGCCCTGCGCGATCGCGGCGAGTTTCTCGAGTGGGCCGAGGTGCATGGCAACTATTACGCTACTTCCAAGGTCTGGTTGAAGGAGCAGATCGAGGCTGGGCGCGACACCTTGCTCGAGATCGACTGGCAGGGGGCGCAGCAGGTGCGCAAGCACTTCCCGGATGCGGTCGGGGTCTTCATCCTGCCGCCGTCGATGGAGGCGCTCGAGGCGCGTCTCGTCGGTCGCGGCACCGACAGTCCCGACGTGATCAGCCGGCGCTTGCTGGGTGCGCGCGGGGAAATGCGCCATGTCGCCGAATTCGACTACGTTATAATCAACGACGAAATCGGTGCCGCGCTGGATGATCTCGTCGCCGTCGTGCGTGCAGCGCGCCTGCGCTGCGGCAATCAGCACCTGCGGCATCCCGAATATTTCGCCTTTCTCGAACAGGATTGAACATGGCCCGCATCACCGTCGAAGATTGCCTGAAACGCATCCCCAATCGCTTCCAGCTCACCCTGGCTGCGACCTATCGTGCCCGCCAGCTCACCATCGGCAGCACGCCCCAGATCGAACTCGAGCCGGGTGACAACGACAAGCCCACCGTGATCGCCCTGCGCGAAGTGGCGGCGGGCAAGGTCGGGCTCGAGATGCTCAACCGCGGCCAGGCCTGAGCCCGGGGCCAGGGGGTGAAGCATGCAAGCCAATCATGTAGGCGCGCCCCCTCAGCCCGCGCAATCCCCCGGCCCGATCTTTCGTCCGCCGGTGTCGAGCGTGCTGTCGCTCGACTTCCAGCAACTCAAGGCCAAGATCGAGACCTACCTCAAGCCCGAGGACGTCGGCCGGGTTGAGGCGGCTTACCATTTCTCGGCCGATGCCCATGCCGGGCAGTTCCGCGTCAGTGGCGAGCCCTATGTCAGCCACCCGGTTGCCGTCTGCTCGCTCGTCGCCGACTGGCATCTTGACGCCCAGGCGCTGATCGCCGCGCTCCTCCATGATGTGATGGAGGACACCCACATCACGAAGGCGGAACTGACCGAGCGCTTCGGCAAGGTGTCCGCCGAGCTGGTCGATGGCCTGTCCAAGCTCGACAAGATCGAGTTCCGCTCGCAGGAAGAGGCGCAGGCCGAGAACTTCCGCAAGATGCTGCTGGCGATGGCGAGCGACTTGCGCGTCATCCTCATCAAGCTCGCCGACCGCCTGCACAACATGCGCACGCTGGACCACATGCGTCCGGCCAAGCGCCGCCGCATCGCCAACGAAACGCTCGAGATCTACGCGCCGATCGCCAACCGGCTCGGCCTCAACGACCTCTATCGCGAGCTGCAGGAACTGTCCTTCCGCAACAAGCATCCGCTGCGCTACGAGGTGCTTGCCAAGGCGATCCGCTCGGCGCGTGGCAACCGCCGCGAGGTCGTGGGCAAGATCCTCGCCAGTATCGAGGAGCGCTTGCCGCAGTGGGGCATCGGCGCAGAGGTGCAGGGGCGCGAGAAGCATCTCTACGGCATCTACCGCAAGATGGTGGAAAAGCACCTGTCCTTCTCGCAGGTGCTCGACATCTATGGCTTTCGCGTCATCGTGCGCGACGTACCGAGTTGTTACCTCGCGCTGGGCGCACTGCACTCGATGTACAAGCCGGTGCCGGGCAAGTTCAAGGACTATCTGGCGATTCCCAAGGCCAATGGCTACCAGAGCCTGCACACGACGCTGATCGGCCCTTTCGGCATGCCGGTCGAGGTGCAGATCCGCACCCGCGAGATGCACCACATCGCCGAGACCGGCGTCGCCTCCCACTGGCTGTACAAGGAGGACGAGCGCACGCTGTCCGAACTCCAGCAGAAGACGCACTCATGGCTGCAGTCCCTGCTCGAGCTCCAGTCCACCTCGGGCGAGGCCACCGAGTTCCTCGAGCACGTCAAGATCGACCTTTTCCCTGGTGAGGTCTACGTGTTCTCGCCCAAGGGCAAGATCTTCTCCATGCCCAAGGGCTCGACGCCGGTCGATTTCGCCTATGCGGTGCATACGGACGTTGGCAACCGCTGCGTGGCCTGCCGCATCAATGGCGACCTGATGCCCCTGCGCAGCGAGCTCAAGAACGGCGACCAGGTCGAGATCATCACCGCCGCGCATGCCAACCCCAACCCCGCCTGGTTGTCCTACGCCCGCACCGGCAAGGCGCGCTCGCAGATCCGCCACTTCCTCAAGAACGCTCAGCTCGACGAGTCGGTTGCACTCGGCGAGCGCCTGCTCAACCAGGCTTTGCGACCGCACGGGCTCACCCTGGGGCAGATCTCCACGTTTGCCTGGGACCGCTTCCTGCGTGACCGCGGTGTGCGCAGCAAGAAGGACATCTTCTCCGATCTCGGTCTGGGCAAGCGCTTGCCGATCATCGTGGCGCGGCGTCTGGCAGAGGCCCAGGATCTCGAATCCGGTCGCCCGGACGTGGTCAAGCCCAAGCCGGCAGGCGCCATCACCATCCGCGGCTCCGAGGGCGTTGCGGTCCAGTTGGCGCGGTGCTGCCACCCGATTCCGGGTGATCCGATCATCGGTACCTTGCGCAAGGGCCAGGGACTCGAAGTGCATACGCACGACTGCGCAGTGATGGGCAAGCTGCGTGGTGACCGCGGGCGCTGGGTCGATGTGGAGTGGGAGCACGTTGTCGATGATCGCCTGTTCGATGTCGGCATCCGCGTGCTCACGCGCAATGCTCGCGGCGTGCTCGCCCGTGTCGCCAACGCGATCGCCGAGGAAGACTGCAATATCCAGAGCGTCAGCATGGAAAGCGGGCAGGGCGACTACACCGCGCTCAATTTCACCGTCCAGGTGCGGGACCGCATGCACCTGGCGCGCGTCATGCGCGGGGTACGCAGGGTGCAGGAAGTGGTGCGCATTGGCCGGGCCAAGGGCGACGGGCGGGCGAGCTGAACGGCCGCCGCGCTGCTAGAATACTGGCCTTGTGTCTTTGCTTGCGCTGCGGCCATGGCCGCAGCAGGCGCGACTGACAACCCTCATTGCATCCAGCCGGGACCCGACATGGCAATGTACGAATCCGATCACACCAAGTTCATGCGCGAATGGCTTGCGCAGCATCCCGAGCAGGCGGCCGAACAGCAGAAGGGCCGCGCGCTGTGGTGGGACAAGCCGCAGGACGTCCGTGCGCAGGGCGCGCTCGAGCAGGCCAAGGTGCCGGTTAAGCCCTACTACTACGACAGCAACCACTGAGCCGTAACGCCCTGAACACCTTGCCGCAAGGGCGGCGCGAAGGCGGCGCGCGCGCATGAGCCTGCCGCGTCGCCTCGCCTTCATTGATGTCGAGAGCACTGGCGCCCATCCGGTGCGCGACCGCATCACCGAGATCGCCATCCTGCGGATCGAGGACGGGCAGGTCGTCGCAAGCTGGGAAAGCCTTGTCTGTCCCGGTCAGCCGATTCCGCCGCTGATCCGCGAGGTGACCGGCATCTCCGATGAGATGGTTGCCGACGCGCCGAGCTTCGAAGCGCTCGCGGACACGGTCGAAGCCCTGCTTGCCGACTGCGTCTTCGTCGCCCACAACGCCCGCTTCGACTTCGGTTTCATCAAGAGTGCCTTCGACCGCATCGGACGCCGTTTCGATGCGCCGGTGCTGTGTACGGTCAAGCTGTCGCGCGCGCTCTACCCCGAGCATCATCGGCACGGCCTCGATGCACTGATAGAGCGCCATCAACTTGTCTGTGACGCCCGTCATCGCGCCATGGGCGACGTGCAGGCGCTCTGGCAGTTCGTGTGCCAGGCCCGGGCCGCATTCGCTCCCGAGGTGCTTGAGCGCGCCGTCGAGCGTGCGATGAAGGCGGCGGCCCAGGCCCCCGGCCTGCCCGAGGGCCTGCTCGAGGCGGTGCCGGACGTGCCCGGGCTATACCTTTTTCACGATACCCCCGAGCCGCCCGCTGGTGCGCGCGACACTCGACCGCTATACGTCGGTCGCGCGCAAAGCCTGCGTGCGCGGGTACGTGAGCACTTTGCCGCGCAGGCCCGCAAGGGGCGCGACGCCGAGCTGGCAGCACGGGTGCGCCGGGTGGAGTGGGTCGAGACCGCGGGCGAGCTCGACACCTCACTGCAGGAGCTGGCGCTACTGCGCCGCTTTGGCCCACCCTACAACCGACCTCAGGAGCCGGCGGACACAGTCTTTGCCTTGCGCCTGCTGACGGGGCGCCGGCGGGCACCGATCTATGAACGCGTGCCCGTGGCTGGCACTGATCCGGCGCAATGGACGGGCCTGCATGGCGTGTTCCGCAACGCGCGCGAGGTGGACAACCTGCTGCGCGAACTGGCGATGCTGTATCGCCTGTGTCCGCGCCGGCTGGGGCTGGAGGGCGGGAGCGGTCCGTGCACGGCTTACCAGGGGCGCCGTTGTGCAGGCGTCTGCGCACGACGTGAGTCGATTGACGAGCATGATGGGCGCCTCGCCGCTGCTCTGTCGGCTCTGGGTCCGAAGCCGTGGCCGTGGTCAGGCGCAGTGTTCGTGCGGGAAAGCAATGCGCACAGCGGGCGCGAGATGTTCCATCTTTTCGACCGCTGGTGCCACCTGGGCAGCGTGCCGGACGCGGCCTCGTTGGCGGCCATGGCGGCGAGCACCGCACGTGCGTTCGATGCCGATGTCGCACGCATCCTCACACGCTGGCTCGCTGTGCCGGTTCATCTTGCCGGTGTGCAGCCGGTGGACGGCCTGGGCGCAACAGGCGCCGAGTAAGGCCTGGTCGAAGGCCTGTGTGTGCAGTGCGCTCAGTGTGCTGCGCAACTGCGCAGTTCCGAGACCCGGTTCAACACCATGCCACGCCGGCCGCGCGGCTGGATCATGCCGTCGCGGGTCAGTTGCGAAAGGATGCGCGACAGGGTTTCGGGCGTCAGGTTGAGCTGTGCCGCAATGGTTTGCTTGTCGATGTCGAGGCGGATCTCACAGTGCTCGGCATCGTCGGGCGCGAGGCGGGTGAGGTAGTGCGCGACGCGCTGCGTGCCGCTCATCTGCAACTGTACCTGCATGGTCGACATCAGGTCGTAGTTCGCCATCGCCAGGCGCATCGCCATCGACACCGAGAATGCGGTCGAACTCACCATGGCTTCGCGCAGGAGGGTGGTCGGAACCAGCAGCAGCTCGGTTGCCGTCATGGCCTGGGCGTTGACGATGTGCGGGCGGTTGAGCATTGCTGCATCCTCGCCGAAGAAACAGCCTGATTCCGCCAGGCTGACGATTTTCTCGCCGCCCGAGGGTGAGAGCACGAAGCACTTCACCCGACCGGAGAGGACGAGGTAGACACCGCGCGGGCAGTCATCCTGTTGCACGAGCAGTTCGCCGCGCGCCGCGTGGATGGGCCGTGCGCCGGCCTGGAGGCGGTTGCGCTCCGCGTCGTCGAGCATGTTGAAGGGGCTGAAGCGGCTCAGTAGGCTGCTGGTATCGACGACGGGGGGCTTGCTGCGGCTCATGCGGTTCTCCTGCGGACGCCGTGTCTGGCGCTAGACCTGTACACTAGACACTTGTGCACCGATTTACGCCCCGCCAGCGCTGGGCCGGACGCCCGGTGTGGCTTGGCGCATACCTCTAAAGAGGTATGCGCCAAGCGTGTAAGTGCATGATTTGAATAGGGTGGCAAGAATGAGTGCTTCCGAGTTGCCTGACCCTGGCGTTAAAGGGGTATGTCCACGTTTCCGACGTGGGATTGCTTGAGCGGAGGTTGAGGATGAACTTTCCCACCCTGCGTCCGCTGGCAAGGCGTTCGATCATGCTGCTGGTATCGGTGGCAATGCTCACCCTCACCCTGATCACCCTTGCCGGTATGAGCGCCTCGGTGCTGGTCGTCGAGAGTGCGCGCGGCAGTGCGAGCGCGATCAACGTTGCCGGCAGCCTGCGCCGCTACACCCATCGCCTTGCCAACCTGATCGCGGTCGACGCGCTCTCGGGGCGTTCCGAGTCGCAGCGGGTCGAGGCGGCGGTGAGGGACTTCGAGACCCATCTCGAGCACCCTGCGCTGCTGCGCTTCGTCGAGCGTGCGCCCGGCGAGTTGTTTGCCGCCACGTACCGCGGCGTGCACGCATCCTGGCACTTGAGCCTCAAGCCGCGCATCGAGGCGCTTGGCGCCCAGTCGCCACCACCGCCCAATGAGCAGGTCGAGATCCTGCTGACCGAGGTCGACGCCTTTGTCGACCAGCTCAATACCCTGGTCGCCGTGCTCGAACACGATACCGAGAAGCGCATCCAGGACCTGCGTCTGATCCTGGCAGGGGCGATTGTGCTCACCGTGCTGGTGGTTGTGGTGGCGCTGTTGTTGCTCAAGCGTGCGCTGCTGACGCCCTTGCGTGGGCTGCTCGATGCGGCGCGGCGTATCGCCGGCGGCGATTTCGGGGTGCGTGTGAGCTACACCGGCCAGGACGAACTCGGCCGCGTCGGTCTGGCTTTCAATCTGATGGCAGATGAGCTTGCCGGCCACTACCGCACGCTGGAGCAGCGGGTTGCCGACAAGACATCCGAACTTCAGCGCAGCAACCGCTCGCTGGAGCTGCTGTACCACGCCATTGCCCGCCTGTACCAGACGCCAACGGCCACCGAGGCGTATGAGGCGACCCTGCGCGACATCGATCGGGTGGCGGGCCTGGAGGGCAGCTTTGTCTGCATCGAGCCGCGTCACGGTGGGCCGGCGAGTGTGATCGCTTCCTCGATGGGGGGCTGTCCCGACCGCAACGAGCGTGGCGAGGATGCCTGTGGCGCCTGTCGGGCGGCATCCGATGGCGTTGGGCTGGCGCTTCATCACCCGGCCTTGTTGCGCTTCCCGCTGCGCGACCGTGAGCACCACTACGGCATGCTGCGCCTTTCGCTGCCCGATGGGGCCCGCCTCGAGGACTGGCAGCGTCAGCTGGTGGAGGCGCTGTCGCGCCACATCGGCATGGCGCTCGGCGCGAGCCGGCGCAGCGAGCAGGAGCGCTTACTGGCGCTGCAGGAGGAGCGTTCGGTGATTGCGCGCGAGCTCCACGACTCGCTTGCCCAGGCGCTGTCCTACATGAAGATCCAGGTCAGTCTCCTGCAGGGCGTGCTTGCCGATCCGCAGCGGCGTGCCGAAGCCGAGCCCATACTGGCCGATCTGCGTGAAGGCATCAACGCGGCCTACCGGCAGCTGCGCGAACTGCTCGTCTCGTTCCGGCTCGGCCTTGCGGGCGACCTGAAGACCCTGCTCGCGGATGCCGTGCGCGAGTACGGTGCACGCGGCGGTGTGGAGGTGCAGCTGGAGGTCGCGCTCGGGGAGTGTGCGCTGCGTCCCAACCAGGAAGTGCATGTGCTGCAGATCGCGCGCGAGGCCTTGTCGAACATGGTGCGTCACGCCCAGGCTCGCAGGGCCCGGGTCAGCCTGATCGGTACTGACGACGGGATGGTGGAGTTGACTGTCATGGATGACGGCGTCGGCCTCGGCATGCCGCCGGCCGATGCGCATAACCATCATGGCATGGCGATCATGCGCGAGCGTGCCAGCAGCCTTGGCGGCAGTATTGCGTTTGATGACCAAGCCGACGGCGGCACCTGTCTGCGGGTGCGCTTCCAGGCGGCCGCCAGCCTTGCCGAGCCTGTCGTTTCCCCCGCGCCCGCAGAGGCGCCAAGCCACGCCGGAGAGAGCCGCGCATGAATGAGCACCACCGCGTCCTGATCGTCGACGACCATCCTCTGTTCCGCAAGGGATTGGGCCAGCTGCTGCAGATGGTGCCCGGTTTCGTGCTTGCCGGTGAGGCTGCGGACGGGGAGGAGGGGCTCGCGCTTTCCCGCCAGCTCAAGCCTGACCTGATCCTGCTCGATCTCAACATGCGTGGCATGAATGGCCTGGAAGTGCTGCGTGGCTTGCGTACCGCCCGTATCGAAAGCAAGGTCGTCATGATCACCGTTTCGGACGCCGGGGAGGATGTCGTCGCTGCGTTGCGCGCGGGCGTCGACGGCTATCTGCTCAAGGACATGGAGCCTGAGGCGATGATGGCAGCGCTGGCCGATGTCGCGGCTGGCAGGGTGGTGATTCCGCCTCAGCTCAATCACCTGCTTGCGGCTGCGCTGCGCAGCGAGACCCGCCCGCAATCGGTGGGGGCGGCAGGTCTGACCGAGCAGGAGACCCGTATCCTCGAGAAGATCGCCGCAGGTTTGTCCAACAAGCAGATCGGGCGCGAACTGGACATCACCGAAGGGACTGTCAAGGTCCATGTCAAACACGTCCTGCGCAAGCTCGACTTGCGTTCGCGGGTGGAAGCCGCGGTGTGGGCGGTGGAGCACATACGTAACTGAGAGACGCTCGCAACTTGACTGTAGTCAATGATCCATGCGGTCCAGGAGGTATCCAATGGAATCGATAAAAAGGTCAGGTCAGCGAAGTGGAATCAGTCACTCTCTCCCGCAGGGGTTTCCTGCGGGGCCGCATGCGCAAGGTTGCGCCCGCACAGCGCCCCCCGTGGGCGCTTGCAGAGGATGATTTCATCTCCCGCTGCACCCGCTGCGACGCGTGTGTCGAGGCCTGCCCGACGCTGATTCTCGTGCGTGGGGAGGGTGGCTTCCCGAGCGTCGATTTCAGCAAGGGCGAGTGCAGCTTCTGTACCGAGTGCGTCACGCGGTGCGAGCCCCGTGCGCTGTTGCGCACCGATGCGCATGAGTTGCCGTGGGCGCTCGGCGCGCGCATCGGCGATGCGTGTATCGCCGCCGCAGGGGTCGAGTGCCGGGTTTGCGGTGAGTCCTGCCCGGTCGGTGCAATCCGCTTTCGCCCGCAACTCGGCGGCGTGTCGCGTCCCCAGCTCAATGTACAGACTTGTACGGGCTGCGGCGCCTGCTTCGCCCCTTGCCCGACGCGCGCGATCGCCATCGAATCACGATTGGATACGCCCATGGAGAGCGAACAATGAACATAGCAAGCCTGGTCGTGCGGGCTTTTCCCGCCGATTTCCCCACGGTGATGGAAGCCTTGCGCAAGATCCCCGGCGTCGAGCTGCATGGCGCTTCGGAAGAAAAAGGCAGCATCGTCGTCACGATCGAGGACGGCGAGGGCTGGTCGGTCACCGACTCGATCCTTGCGGTGAATCTTGCCCCGAAGGTCCAGGGCCTGACGATCGCCTATGAATACACCGATGATGGTCTCGAATTAACGGAGGCATGAAATGAGCATGAATCGACGCGAATTCATCAAGAACAATGCGGTTGCGGCTGCCGCGGCTACGGCCGGTATCGGCATCCCCGTGGTCACGCAGGCGCAGGGCGCCGCATCGGCAGGCACCAATGTGCGCTGGGACAAGGCTGCCTGCCGCTTCTGTGGTACCGGCTGCTCGGTGCTGGTGGGTGTGCAGAACGGGCGTGTGGTGGCCTCGCAGGGCGACCCCGACTCGCCGGTCAACCGTGGCCTGAACTGCATCAAGGGCTACTTCCTGTCCAAGATCATGTACGGCGAGGACCGCCTCACCAAGCCGCTGCTGCGCATGCGCGGCGGCAAGTACGACAAGAACGGCGAGTTCACCCCGATCAGCTGGGACCAAGCCTTCGACATCATGGCCGAGAAGTGGAAGGCCGCGCTCAAGGAACACGGTCCGCGCTCGATCGGCATGTTCGGCTCCGGCCAGTGGACGATCTGGGAAGGCTATGCCGCGGCCAAGCTGCACAAGGCCGGTTTCCGCACCAATAACCTCGACCCCAATGCCCGCCATTGCATGGCTTCGGCGGTGGCAGGCTTCATGCGCACCTTCGGCATGGACGAGCCGATGGGCTGCTATGACGACATCGAGAACGCCGACGCCTTCGTGCTTTGGGGCGCGAACATGGCCGAGATGCACCCCATCCTGTGGAGCCGCATCACCGACCGTCGCCTGACCCACGCGGGTTGCGAGGTGCACGTGCTGTCGACCTTCGAGCATCGCTCCTACGAGCTCGCCGACAACCCGATGATCTTCAAGCCGCAGACCGACCTGGCGATGCTGAACTACATCTGCCATCACATCATCTCGACCGGTGCGGTGAACAAGGACTTCGTCGCCAAGCACGTCAAGTTCAAGCGCGGTGAGACCGACATCGGCTACGGCCTGCGCGGCAACCATGCGCTCGAGGTGAATGCGACCAACAACGGCTATCCCGGCGCCGACGGCAAGCCCAAGGGCAACCCGGGCAAGTCCGAGGACATGACGTTCGAGGAGTTCGCCGCCTACGTCTCCGAGTACACGCTGGAGAAGACCTCCAAGCTCTCGGGTGTGCCCGAGGCCCACCTCAAGCGCATGGCTGAGGTCTATGCCGATCCGAATCGCAAGGTCACCTCGTTCTGGACCATGGGCTTCAACCAGCACACCCGCGGTACCTGGGTGAACAACATGATCTACAACGTCCACCTGCTGGTGGGCAAGATCTCGGAGCCCGGCAACAGCCCGTTCTCGCTCACCGGCCAGCCTTCGGCCTGCGGTACCGCGCGCGAGGTCGGCACCTTCGCCCACCGCCTGCCGGCGGACATGGTGGTGACCGATCCCAAGCACCGCGCCTTCGCCGAGAAGGTATGGAAGCTGCCCGAGGGCACCATCCCCGACTGGGTCGGTCTGCACGCCGTGGCGCAGAGCCGCGCGCTCAAGGATGGCACGCTCAAGTGCTACTGGACCACGACCACCAACAACATGCAGGCGGGGCCCAACGTCAATGACGAGATCTATCCGGGCTGGCGCAATCCGGAAGCATTCGTCGTCGTCTCCGACGTCTATCCGACCGTGTCGGCGTTGTCGGCCGACCTCATCCTGCCGGCTGCGATGTGGGCAGAGAAGGAAGGCGCCTTCGGCAACGCCGAGCGCCGCAGCCAGTTCTGGCGCCAGCAGGTGAGCGCGCCCGGCGAGGCCAAGTCCGATCTGTGGCAGTACATCGAGTTCTCCAAGCGTTTCAAGATGGAGGAAGTGTGGCCGGCCGAGCTGCTCGACAAGATGCCGGAGTACAAGGGCAAGACCCTGTACGACGTGCTCTACGCCAACGGCCAGGTCAACAAGTTCCCGCTCGACGAAGTCACCAAGGTCAACGCCCACGCGTGGGATGGCTACATGAACGACGAGTCCAAGGAGCTGGGCTTCTACCTGCAGAAGGGGCTGTTCGAGGAATACGCGGTGTTCGGGCGCGGCAAGGCGCACGATCTGGCCGACTTCGATGACTACCACCGCTCCCGCGGTTTCCGCTGGCCGGTGGTCGAGGGCAAGGAAACCCTGTGGCGCTACCGCGAAGGCTATGACCCCTACGTCGAGGCAGGCGAGGGTTGGAGCTTCTATGGCTATCCGGACAAGCGGGCGATCGTGTTCGCGCTGCCCTACCAGGATCCGCCCGAGATGCCGGATGCCGAGTACGACATGTGGATGTGCACGGGCCGTGTGCTGGAGCACTGGCATACGGGTTCGATGACGCGCCGCGTGCCCGAGCTGCACCGCTCGGTGCCGGACGCGCAGGTCTTCATGCACCCGGACGATGCCCAGAAGCGCGGCCTGCAACGTGGTATGGCGGTGAAGATCGTCTCCAAGCGTGGTGAAGTGGTGGCGCGTCTCGAGACGCGTGGCCGCAACAAGCCGCCGGTCGGCCTCATCTTCATCCCCTTCTTTGACGAAGGGCGTCTGGTGAACAAGCTGATCCTGGACGCGACCTGCCCGATCTCGAAAGAGACCGACTTCAAGAAGTGCCCGGTCAAGGTGGTCAAGGCCTGATAAATGGAGGCGTGACTCCGGCTTGCGCACGATCGACCGGGGGGCGGCGTGCGCGGGCGGGGATCCACGAATGAAATGAGCAAGCAAACGGAAAACACCGAGCGCAAAGGGGCCACCGTCCCGTCCTCGCGCCGCCGGTTCCTCAAGGAATCGGCGGGCGTGGCAGGCGGTGCCGGCCTGCTCGCGCTCGGTGCCGGGATGTACGCGAAGCAGGCGTCGGCGTTGCCGGCCACTGCCATCCGTCCGCCCGGGGCACTCCCCGAGCCCGAGTTCCTGGCCGCCTGTGTGCGCTGTGGCCTGTGCGTGCGCGACTGCCCCTACGACACCCTGAAGCTGGCCGAACTGGGCGACGGTGTCGCCACCGGCACGCCCTACTTCGAAGCACGCAGGATCCCCTGCGAGATGTGCGAGGACATTCCCTGCGTGGTTGCCTGTCCGACTGGTGCGCTCGATCGTGCGCTCACCGACATCGAGCAGGCGCGCATGGGACTGGCCGTGCTCATCGACCAGGAGAACTGCCTCAACTTCCTCGGCCTGCGCTGCGATGTGTGCTATCGCGTGTGCCCGGTCATCGACAAGGCGATCACGCTCGAGCGCATGCACAACCCGCGCTCGGACCGTCACGCCATGTTGCTGCCCACGGTGCATTCGGATCACTGCACGGGTTGCGGGAAATGCGAGCAGGCCTGCGTGCTGCCGGGCGAGTCGGCGATCAAGGTGCTGCCGATCAAGCTCGCCCAAGGTTCGAAAGCCGACCATTACCTGCGCGGCTGGGAACAGAAGGAAGCGGCCGGGCAGTCGCTCATCGGCGACCAGATCGAGCTGCCTGTGCGAGGCCTGGAGGACAAGGCCTTTGGGGATACCCGCGTGCGTCCTGGTGAAGCGCCGACCCGTACGCCCGAGTACGCACCGACGGCCCCCGGCGGACTGGATTCGGGGTGGAAGCCATGAGCACGCAGACGACTTCCGCGATGGCGGGCGGCAAGCCCGAGCGCACGGTACCGCCCACCAGTGTACGTGGTGCGGCGATGCGTGGTGTCGTTGCGCGGCCAGGGCATGAAGCGATCGAGGCCAAGGGTTGGCTCGGTGCCCACAAGTGGTTGCTGCTGCGGCGCGCTTCCCAGTTCGGCATCCTTGCGCTGTTCCTGGTCGGGCCCTGGCTCGGCTGGTGGATCGTCAAGGGCAACCTGGCCTCAAGCCTGACCTTGGGCGTGCTGCCGCTCACCGATCCCTTCCTGATCGCGCAGCAGGTGGCGGCGGGGCAGTGGCCGTATCGCGAGGCCTTGCTCGGTGGTGGCATCGTGCTGGCCTTCTACCTGCTCCTCGGTGGGCGGCTGTTCTGCTCATGGGTATGCCCGGTGAACCTCGTCACCGATGCTGCGGCCTGGCTGCGGCGCCGGCTGGGGCTCAAGGGCGGCAAGGCGCCTGCGGCGAGCACGCGCTACTGGTTGCTGGGGTTCGTGCTGGTGATCGCGGCGGCGACCGGTTCGCTGGCGTGGGAGTGGGTGAACCCGGTGTCGATGTTCCACCGTGGGCTGATCTTCGGCTTCGGCCTGGCCTGGGGCATCGTCGGCGGCATCTTCTTCTACGACCTGCTGATCGCGCCGCGCGGCTGGTGCGGTCACTTGTGCCCGCAAGGCGCCTTCTACGCGCTGCTCGGCCGTGCTTCGGTGCTCAAGGTGTCGGCCGCCAGGCGCAGCGCCTGCAACGACTGCATGGACTGCTTCGCCGTGTGCCCCGAGCCGCAGGTCATCCGTCCCGCGCTCAAGGCGGCCGGGCAGGACCACCCCCTGATTCTGGATGCCGACTGCACCACCTGCGGACGCTGTGTGGATGTATGCGGCAAGGACGTTTTCCGTATTACGACCCGATTCAACAGGAGCGAGTCATGAAAAAACAAACCCGCAATCTCGTGATCGCGCTCGTCGCCGCACTCGGCATCGGCGCTGCACTGCCCGATGCCGCCGAGGCCCAGAGCGTGCGCAGTATTCGTGGCGCCGACGTCGCCGATCCCGAACTGGCCGTGGGCAACTACAAGCTGATCCCCGACCAGGCCCCGCTGCCGCGTGACTATGTGCAGCAGCCACCGCTGGTGCCGCACAAGATCGATGGTTATGAGGTCACCATCAATTTCAACAAGTGCATGGACTGCCACTCCTGGACGCGTTATCGCGAGACCGGTGCGACCAAGGTCAGCATCACGCACTTCAAGGACCGCGAGGGCACCGAACTCTCCAACATCTCGCCGCGGCGCTATTTCTGCCTGCAGTGCCATGTGCCGCAGACCGATGCCCGCCCGCTGGTCGAGAACCAGTTCCAGCGCGCCCAGGGCCTGCGCTAAGGCCGACTGAACGGGGTATGAAATGACCGACAACAAGAAGAGTTTGATGCAGCGCATCCGCGGCGCAGGCTGGGGCGCGGTCGTGCTGCTGTTCGCGGCCGGTGTCGTATTCTGGGGCGGCTTCAACTGGGCCCTGGAGGCGACCAACACCGAGAAGTTCTGCATCTCCTGCCACGAAATGGAGGAGAACGTCTTCAAGGAGTACCGCAACACCATCCACTACCAGAACCGCACCGGTGTGCGCGCGACCTGCCCGGACTGCCACGTCCCCAAGGAGTGGGGGCCGAAGATGGTCCGCAAGGTCCAGGCAACCCGTGAGCTGTACGGCAAGGTGATGGGCACGATCGACACGCCCGAGAAGTTCAACAAGGAGCGCCTCCGCCTCGCCGAGAACGAATGGCGCCGCATGAAGGCGAACGACTCGCGCGAGTGTCGCAACTGCCACAGCTTCGAGTACTTCGACTACTCGGCGCAGGGTCGCCGCTCCAACCAGATGCACCAGGCTGGCTTCGCCGAAGGCAAGACCTGCATCGACTGCCACAAGGGCATCGCTCACTCGCTGCCGCCGGTCGCGCAGGACATCGGCGCCGAGCGTGGCGGAGTGACGCCGGAGACCATGCACCCGACGCCGCCCGCCGCCCAGCAGTAAGCCCTGGCGAGAAGGGCAGAGCGGGGGCTTAGGCGCCCGCTCCACATATCCGCCCCCTGCGGCGCTGATCAGGATCGGTGGCGCAGGGGGTTTGCCATTGCCTTTCGGCGCAGCTCGGGATGGCGTCGCCTGCCATCCCTGTGGTTCAATCCGTCCCCATGCTCGAAGCCCAAGATCTCGCCTGCCTGAAGGGCGATCGCCTGTTGTTCCGCGACCTCGCCTTTCGCCTGCAGGCGGGCGAAATGCTGCGTATCGCCGGCCCCAACGGGGTAGGAAAGACCAGCCTGCTGCGCCTGGTCACCGGCCTTGCCTTGCCAGAAGCCGGGGAGGTGCGCTGGCGCGGCCACTGTATCCGCCGCGAGCGCGAAGCCTTCCATGGTGAACTGCTCTATCTCGGCCATGCGCCGGCCCTCAACGACTTGCTCAGCCCACTCGAGAACCTCCGCTTTGCCTGTGCCGCGGGAGGCGACCATGTCGCCGAGGATGACTGCGTACAGGCGCTTGTGCGCATCGGTCTCGAGAACCAGCTCGATCTGCCCGCACGGGTCTTGTCGCAAGGCCAGCGCCGGCGTGTGGGGCTTGCCCGCCTGTTCCTGTCGGCGCGGCGGCCGTTGTGGGTACTGGACGAACCCTTCACCGCACTCGACGTCCACGCGGTGGCCGATCTGGCCGCAACCCTGTCCGCACACTGTGCGGACGGTGGCTGCGTGATGATGACCACCCACCAGGATGCACCCTTTGCCCGCCCACCCGCGGTGCTCGATGTCGGAGCCTTTGCATGCTGAGCACCTTCCTCGCCGTGCTGCGCCGCGACCTGTTGCTGGCGTGGCGCGGGCGCGCCGACGTACTGGTGACGCTGGCCTTCTTCGTCATCGTCGTCTGTCTGTTCCCGTTCGGTGTCGGTGCCGAGCCCAACCAGCTGCGCGCGATCGCACCCGGCGTGTTGTGGGTGGCCGCCTTGCTCGCGTGCCTGTTGTCCTTGCACCGGCTGTTTGCACAGGACTATGCGGACGGAACCCTGGAGCAACTCCTCCTGTCTAGAGAGCCTGCTGCTGTATGGGTGATGGCCAAGGTGCTGGCTTTCTGGCTCAGCACCGGCCTGCCGGTGATTGCGGTTGCGCCTGCGATGGCCTTGCTGCTTGACCTGGAGCAAGGTGGACTTTCGGTGTTGGTACTAAGTTTGACGCTGGGCACGCCGATCCTGACCTTGCTGGGCGCTGTAGGCGCCGCCCTGACGCTTGGCCTGAGAGGCGGCGGGATGTTGCTGGCGCTGCTTGTACTGCCGCTGTTCGTGCCGGTGCTGATCTTCGGTGCGGGGGCGGTCGAGGCCGAGGTGTCGGGTAGTGGTGCCCTGGCTCACCTGCTGCTGCTTGGTGGCGGGCTGGCCGGCGCGGTGGCGCTTGCCCCCTGGGCGTGCGCCGCGGCGCTCAGGATTTCGACCGAATGATGATGTGGCCGCGCATTTGCGTGTGTGGCCTTGAGACGAGACAACGACCGATCTTCGCATGACGACCTCCGAACGCAGTCGCAGCGTGCTCCGCTTCGCATCCCCGCAGTACTTCTATCCGCTCGCTGGCAAGCTTGCCCCCTGGTTCGCAGCCCTGGCGGTCGTGCTCACCCTTGTCGGCCTCTGGCTGGGCTTCTTTGTGGCACCCACCGATGCAACCCAGGGCGAGGTCTATCGGGTGATCTTCATCCACGTGCCTGCGGCCTGGATGTCGATGTTCATCTACCTGGTGATGGCCTTCTGGTCTGCGGTCGGCCTGGTCATGAACACGCGCCTGTCCTTCGTGATGAGCCAGGCGCTGGCGCCCACTGGCGCGATCTTCTGTTTCCTGGCGCTGTGGACCGGCGCGCTGTGGGGCAAGCCGACCTGGGGTGCCTACTGGGTGTGGGACGCACGCCTGACCTCGCAGTTGCTGCTGCTCTTCCTTTATTTCGGCTTCATCGCGCTCACGCGCGCGATCGAGGACCCGCGCCGCGCCGACCGTGCCGGCGCCATCATCGCACTGGTGGGCGCGGTGAACGTACCCATCATCTATTTCTCGGTGAATTGGTGGAACACCCTGCATCAGGGCGCTTCGGTGAGCCTTACCAAGGCGCCGTCGATGGCGGCGACGATGCTCGCCGGCATGCTGGTGATGGCGATCGCGGCGTGGATGTACACCATCGCCGTGGTGCTGTGGCGGGTGCGCCCGATGATCCTCGAGCGCGAGCGCCACACCGAATGGGTGGGCACGGTGCTTGAGAAGGAATTGCAGGCCGTTGCAGCGAACAAGGGAGGACGTGCCTGATGCAATGGGAAAGCTGGTCCGCGTTCTGGGACATGGGCGGTGCAGCCATCTTCGTCTGGGGCAGCTACGCCGTCACCTTCGGATTGCTCGCGCTGGAACTCGTGCTCGTGTTCCAGCGTCGGAGAGACACGACGCGCCGACTGCTGCGCTGGCGGCGGGCGGTCGGCAAGGAAGTTGGCAAGCATGATGGCGGCGAGTTCGAGCCCGCCCTGGAGTCTGAAAGATGAAAGCCCGTAGCAAGCGTCTGATGTTGGTTGGCGGCGGTGTCGCCCTGTTGGTGGCGGCGGTCGCCCTCGTATTGAGCGCCTTCCAGCAGAACCTGGTGTTTTTCCACACGCCGTCCGAGGTTGCCGAAGGCAAGGCGCCCCTGGGCAAGACCTTCCGCATCGGCGGCATGGTCGAGGATGGCTCGATCGCGAGAGAGGCCGATGGCCTCACCGTGCGTTTCGCCATCACCGATACCGCGAAGGTCATTCCGGTGACCTACCGTGGCACGCTGCCCGACCTCTTCAAGGAGGGCAAGGGCGCAGTGGTGCAGGGGCGGCTCGAGGACGACGGCATTTTCCGTGCGACGGAGGTACTCGCCAAGCACGACGAGAACTACATGCCGCCCGAGGCCGCACACGCGGTCGAACAGGCGCAGAAAGCCGCCCAAACCGTGAGCCAGTGACGCCATGATTCCCGAACTCGGACATTTCGCGCTCATCCTCGCGCTGGTGCTGTCGCTGGTGCAGGGCATCGTGCCGCTGGTCGGTGCCAGCCGCAACAGCATGGCGCTGATGGCAGTCGGCCGGCCTGCCGCACAGGGCCAGTTCTTCTTCATCCTGTTCAGCTACGTATGCCTGACCTGGGCTTTCGTCACCAGTGATTTCTCGGTGCAGCTGGCCGCGTCGAACTCGCACAGCGCCACGCCGCTGATGTACAAGATCACCGGCGTATGGGGCAACCACGAAGGTTCCTTGCTGCTGTGGGCGATGTCGCTGTCGTTGTGGACGGTGGCGGTGACGGTGTTCTCGCGCCACCTGCCCGAGGCCTTCATGGCCCGCGTGCTCGGCGTGCTGGGTTGGGTCAGCGTCGGCTTCATCTCCTTCACGCTCGTTACCTCCAACCCGTTCGACCGCCTGCTGCCGGCGGTGGCCGAGGGCCGTGACCTGAACCCGCTGCTGCAGGACCCGGGGATGATCATCCACCCGCCGCTGCTCTACATGGGTTATGTCGGTTTCTCGGTGGCTTTTGCGTTCGCCATTGCCGCGCTGCTCTCCGGTCGGCTCGACGCTGCCTGGGCGCGCTGGTCGCGGCCATGGACCACGGTGGCCTGGGTGTTCCTGACTGCGGGTATCGCGGTCGGTTCGGGCTGGGCGTACTACGAACTCGGCTGGGGTGGCTGGTGGTTCTGGGATCCGGTCGAGAACGCCTCCTTCATGCCGTGGTTGCTCGGCACCGCGCTGATCCACTCGCTCGCGGTCACCGAGAAGCGTGGTGCGTTCCGAAGCTGGACGGTGCTGCTGGCGATCGCGGCGTTCTCGATGTCGCTGCTCGGCACCTTCCTCGTGCGTTCGGGCGTCATCACCAGTGTGCATGCATTTGCGACCGACCCGAAGCGCGGTCTCTACATCCTTGCCCTGCTCGTGCTGGTGATCGGCTTCTCGCTGATGCTGTACGCGATGCGTGCCAACAAGCTGATGGGTGGCGGCAGCTTCGCGCTGGTATCGCGCGAGACCTCGCTGCTAGGCAACAACGTGCTGCTGACCGTGGCTTCGGCGTCGGTGCTGCTCGGCACGCTCTATCCGCTGTTCCTCGACGCGCTCAACCTGGGCAAGATCTCGGTGGGGCCGCCGTACTTCGAGGCGGTGTTCGTGCCGCTGATGACGCCGGTGGTGGTGCTGATGATGTTCGGTCCCTTCCTACGCTGGAAGGACGATGACTTCGTTGCGGCGGCACGCAAGGTTGCGCCTGCCTTCATTGCCAGCATCCTGATCGGTATCGGTGCGGCGATGGCGGTGGATCACCTGACCTGGCGCACTGCGCTGGGCCTGTTCCTTGCCGCCTGGGTGGTGCTGGCCAGCATCCAGCTGCTTCATGGTCGCCTCAAGGAGCGCGCCGGTGCATCGGTCGGAGCGCGCCTGCGCTCGATCACCGCATCCTGGTGGGGCATGTGGCTCGCCCACCTCGGGGTTGGCGTGTTCATCATCGGCGTCACCATGGTCGGCAGCCTCGATCAGCAACTCGACGTCAAGATGCAGGAAGGCCAGCGCGCCGAACTTGCGGGTTATACCTTCACCTTCCGTGGTGCGATCGACGCCGATGGCCCCAACTACGACGCCGCGCGCGGCATCATCGACGTAACGCGCAACGGTCGTGCGATTGCGACTCTGACGCCCGAGAAACGCCTTTACTGGGCGCAGGGCATGCCGATGACAGAGGCCTCGATCGACATCGGCCCGTTCCGCGACGTGTATGTATCGCTTGGCGAACAGCTCGAGACCGGGGCATGGATCGTCAGCCTGTACTACAAGCCCTTCATCAGCTGGATCTGGCTGGGTTGCACGTTGATGGGTCTTGGCGGAATGTTTGCCGCGGCCGACCGCCGTTATCGCCGCCTTGCCGAGCGCGATGCCAAGGTCGGCGCAGGGCGCAGCGTTGCCGGCGCAGCCTGAGTGGAGACCGGACAAGCCTCATGAAAGCAAAGTTTCTCGTTCCGCTGCTGCTGTTCTTCGCTCTTGCCGCGTTCCTCGGCTTCGGCCTCACCCTCAACCCGCGCGAGGTACCCTCGCCGCTGATCGGCAAGCCGGCGCCCGAATTCACGCTTGCCCGCCTCGATCAGCCCGAGCAGCGCTTCGCACTCGAGGAAATGCGCGGCGAGGTGTGGTTGCTCAACGTGTGGGCGTCGTGGTGTGTCGCCTGTCGCGAGGAGCACCCCGTTCTGGTGCGCATGGCGCAGCAGAAGCTGGTGCCCATCGTTGGCCTCAACTACAAGGAGGTACGTGGTGACGGGGCGCTCAACGTACGCGGTATGGCACTCGACACCGAAACCGACCTTGCAATCCAGCGCGCCCGGCGCTGGCTGACCGACCATGGCGACCCCTACGTGCTGTCCGTGCTCGACATCGATGGCCGTGTTGGCATCGACTTTGGCGTCTATGGCGTACCCGAGACCTTCCTGATCGATCGCGAGGGCAAGATCCGCTACAAGCACATCGGCCCGATCACGCCCGAGGTGCTCAAGCAGGTGTTGCTACCGAAGATCGAGGAGGTCCGCCGTGCCGGCTGATCACTACAAGGAATTTGCGCTCCGGACGCTGCGCCTGGCTGCCTGCGCGCTCATGTTCGCGGGCGGGCAGTCCGCCTGGGCTGCGGGCCAGACGGCGTCCGACCCCGGCTTGGCGCCGACGGTGGCGGCAGACCTCGCGCTCGAGGCTGACGTCATGGAGCTGTCGCACAAGCTGCGCTGCCTGGTGTGCCAGAACCAGTCGATTGCGGAATCCAATGCGCCGTTGGCGGTCGATCTACGCGACCAGGTGCGCGAACAGCTCGCGGCCGGCAACAGCAAGCAGGACGTCATCGACTATGTCGTCGCCCGCTATGGCGACTTCGTCCTTTACCAGCCGCCATTCCGTGCCTCGACTGCCGTGCTGTGGGTGGGGCCGGCACTGCTCCTGTTCGGGGGCGCCGGCTGGCTGGCCTGGCGGCTGCGCCGCAGGCAGGAAGAAGTGGCGGCCGATCATGGCCTGAGCGCCGCCGAGCGCGAACGTGCGCGCGCCCTGCTCGCGGGAGCGGACGAGGCAGCACCGAAACCTGAATCACCGGAGTCCCGTTCGTGACCGCCTTTATCCTTCTTGCCGGCCTGTTGCTGGCCGGTGCCCTGCTATTGATCGTTCCGCCGCTGTTGGGCGCAGGTGCGCGCCAGCGGCGCGAGCAGGCGCGTCAGAGCACGATGGCGCTGACCGTGCTGCGAGAGCAGCTGGCCGAGCTCGATGCAGACCTCGCGTCTGGCCAGATCGACGCCGAAAGCCATGCCCGCAGTCGCGAGGAGCTCGAGCGCCGCGCGCTCGAAGAGGGCGAGGCGGCTGCCGAAGCGGCTGAGCTTGCCGACGTGCGCCCGAGCCGCGGCTGGGCGGTGGCGATGGCAGTGAGCATCCCGGCCGTGGCCATCGCCTCCTATCTGGCGATCGGAGAGCCGGAGGCGCTTGATCCCGCAAACCTCACCACGCAGCAAGGTTTCACCCGCGAACAGGTCAACGACATGGTGGGCCAGCTCGTGGCCCGTCTCGAGCAGGAGCCCGACAACGTCGAGGGCTGGACCATGCTCGCCCGCACCTACATGGTGCTCGAGGATTACCCGAAGGCGGTCGCTGCGTTCGCGCGTCTGGGGGCGCTGGTGCCCGACGATCCCGATGTCCTGGCCGACTGGGCAGATGCCACTGCGGTGGTGAGCGGAACGGTGCAGGGCGAGGCCGAGGCGCTGGCGCAGCGTGCGCTGGCGGTGGCGCCCCAGCATGTCAAGGCGCTCGCCATTGCAGGCACCGGCGCATACCAGCGCAAGGACTTCGCGACCGCAGCCGGGCACTGGGAACGCATCCTTGCGCAGATTCCCGCGACCAACGACATGGCGAAGGGTTTGCGCGACAGCATCAACGATGCGCGCGCCAAGGCCGGGCTCGAACCGCTGGCTGCGCTCGAGGGGGCAGCGCCGGCGGCGGCCGCCCCGGTACTGACGATCAGCGGCCGTCTCAGCCTGTCTGCCGAGCTTGCGGACAAGGTGCAGCCGGCAGACGTCGTGTTCGTGTTCGTGCGTGCCGAAGCCGGCGGTCCGCCGTTCGCGGCGCTGCGTTTCACTGCCGCAGAACTGCCGCTCGACTTTGATTTCGATGGCGCGACACTGATGATGGGCGACATGCCCATCCCCGAGCGTGTCGTCGTCGCGGCCCGGGTTGCAAAGGGCGGTGACGCGACGGCGCGCAGCGGCGACCTCGAGGGCGCGAGCCCGGTGGTTTCGCCCGACAGCGAGGGTCTCAGCGTCGTGATTGACCGCGTGCGGGAGTGACGGTCGCCGCTCAGCCGATGTATTCCAAACGCACCCGCTTCACGTTGCACAGCAGTTCGTAAGCAATCGTGCCCGCAGCCGCGGCAACGCGGTTGACCGGCACCTCGGTGCCCCACAGCTCGACCCGGGTGCCAATGTTCGCAGTCGGCAGGGCGCTGAGGTCCACCGTGAGCATGTCCATCGAGACCCGCCCGATGATGCGACTGGGCTTTCCGCCCACGCTCACCGGTGTGCCGTCCGGCACTGTGCGCGGATAGCCGTCGGCGTAGCCCATCGCCACCAGTCCGACACGCGTGGGTGTCTGCGCGACGAAGCGGCCACCATAGCCGAGCGCTTCGCCGACAGCGATCTCGCGTACCGCCATCACCGCGCTTTCGAGCGTCATCACCGGCTTGAGGCCGTTGTCTGGCGCCGGCATCGGGTCGGCCCCATAGAGCAGGATGCCGGGGCGCGCCCAGTCGCGCCGGGCGTCTGGCCAGCCCAGGATGGCGCTCGAGTTGGCAAGACTGCGCGCGCCGGGCAGGTTGGCCGTCGCCTCCTGGAAGCATTCGATCTGGTCCGCGGTGGTGATCACCTGTGGTTCGTCCGCACGCGCGAAGTGCGTCATCAAGGTGATGTCGGCAACCTGCCTGCAGGCTTTCAGTCTTGCCCACACGGTGCCGACTTCCGCTGGCGCGAAGCCGGCCCGGTTCATGCCCGTATTCACCTTCAGCCAGACGTGGATGGGGGCCGCCATCGGCGTCGTTTCGAGCATCCGTACCTGATCCTCATGGTGGACGACGATCCACAGCCCTTCGCGCGCGACCTCGGCAAGCTCAGCCGCCTCGAACACGCCTTCGAGCAGGAGCAGCGGTTGACGAATACCGGCGGCGCGCAGCACCAACGCTTCCTCGAGGAAGGCAACCGCGAAGCCGTCGGCCTCAGCGGCCAGCGCCAGTGCGCAGTGCACGGCGCCATGGCCGTAGGCGTTGGCCTTGACTACCGCCAACGCGCGCGCGCCGTGGCGCTCGCGGGCGAGGCGGTAGTTGTGACGCAGGGCGGCGAGGTCAATCTGGGCGCGGGCAGGGCGCATGGTAGGCTTCCGTGGTGCAATGTATAGGCTCGATGGTGCAGTCAACGCATTGGGGCCGCAATAGCGCGGCCCCAATGGCATGACTCCACGACTGATGAGCAGGGGATTCAGGCGGGTGACAGGGTGTAGCCCGCGGTGCTGCCGCCCGCCTTGCGACCGTAGCGGGCGAGGCCGAGGTCGTCATGGCGGATCGCCGGCTGGTGGCCGCAGACGAGATCGGCGACAAGTGCGCCGGCACCGCAGGACATGGTCCAGCCCAGCGTGCCGTGACCGGTGTTGAGGAAAAGCTCGGGGTAGGAGGTGGCGCCGATGATCGGCGTCGAGTCGGGCGTCATCGGCCGCAGCCCGGTCCAGAACTCTGCCTTGGGCAGGTCGCCGCTGCCGGGGAAGAGGTCGCCGACGACCATCTCCAGGGTTTCGCGCCGGCGTGGGTTCAGGCGCAGGTCGAAGCCGCCGAGCTCGGCCATGCCTCCAACTCGGATGCGGTCGTCGAAGCGGGTCACGGCCACCTTGTAGGTCTCGTCGAGCACCGTCGACACCGGCGCGGCGGCGGCATCGACCAGCGGTACCGTAAGCGAGTAGCCCTTGACCGGGTACACCGGCAGTTCGAGCCCCAGGCTGGCTGCCATCTGCCGGGAGTAGCTACCGAAGGCCAGCACGTAGCGGTCGGCGCGCAGGATCTCGTCGCCCTCTGCTCCCGCGACACGCACGCCGTCGATGTGGCCGCCACGCTTGAGCAGTTCGCGCACATCGATGCCGAAGCGGAACTCCACACCTGCTGCGCGTGCCATGTCGGCGAGCCGGGTAGTGAACAGGTGGCAGTCGCCGGTCTCGTCGTTGGGCAGGCGCAGGCCCCCGGCGAGCGGGGTGGCCCGGCTGGCCAGTGCGGGCTCGGCGCTGCCAAGCGCGTCGCCGGCCAGCAGTTCATAAGGTACGCCGCACTCGTCGAGTACGGCCGTGTCGCGCGCAGCTGCGTCTAGTTGGGCCTGAGTGCGGAACAGCTGCAGCGTGCCGCGGCTGCGCTCTTCGTAGTGCAGGCCGGTTTCGGCACGCAGGGTGCGCAGGCAGTCGCGGCTGTATTCGGAGACGCGCATCATGCGTTCCTTGTTCACCGCATAGCGCGCGCTGGTGCAGTTGGCGAGCATGCTCGCCATCCAGCGCAGCTGGAACAGGCTGCCGTCGGCACGGATCGCGAGTGGGGCGTGGCGCTGGAACAGCCACTTCACGGCCTTGAGGGGAATGCCGGGTGCGGCCCAGGGCGTCGAATATCCAGGCGAGACCTGGCCGGCATTGGCGTAGCTGGTCTCGAGCGCGGCACCAGGCTGGCGGTCGATGACCGTTACCCGGGCGCCGCGTTGCGCGAGGTACCAGGCGGTGGTGGTGCCGATCACGCCGCTTCCGAGTACGATCACGTTCATCCTGGTGTCTCCTGTCTTGTGGCTGTTGAATGTCGGCAGTTTAGTCAGCAAAATGCAGTGAAAATCACCTAACTAAAGCCCGCTTGTAGTGAGATCAACTTTGTTGCCCCGTGCCAGGGCATTTCAGGAGTGAAATGCGCGATCTCGACCGCATAGACCGCCGGATCATCGATCTGCTGCAGAAGGACGGCCGTCTGTCGATGACCGAGCTTGCCCAGCGTGTGGGGCTGTCGGCGACCCCGTGCACCGAGCGTGTGCGCCGTCTCGAACGCGAGGGCGTCATCACTGGTTACCACGCCCGCGTCGACCCGCGGGCGCTTGGCCGGCCCTTGCTGGTGTTCGTCGAACTCAAGCTCGCGGCCAAGTCGAACGACACCTTCGACCGCGTGAAGAAGGAACTCGCGTTTGTCCCCGAGGTGATGGAGTGTCACCTTGTGTCGGGTGACTTCGATTACCTGATCAAGGCGCGTATCGCCGAGATGAGCGACTACCGGCGCCTGCTCGGCAACATCCTGCTCAAGCTGCCGTCGGCAACCGAATCGCGCAGCTACGTGGTGATGGAGGAGGTCAAGGAAAGTCTCTACCTGCCGCCCGAGCCTTGATCCAGGCCCCGGTCTGCACGTGACAGGGCGATCAGCAGCGGGATGACCCCCGCGGCGGCGGCGAGGTGCTTGAGTGCATGTCCAGCGATAAGCTGCCCGGAGAGCGTCCAGATGCTGGTGTCGGCGGCCTCGAAAACCTTGGCCAGCCCGTATGCCACCAGAAGCCATCCCCATGGCAAAGCGCAGGCCCCGGGCCGCACACCGTGGCGCAGCCAGATCAGTAGGACCATGAAGCCGCCGAACTGCGTCAGAACGTATAGCCGCAGGTCGTCCTTCAGTACCCATAGGGCCAGCGCCGACGCGCCCAGCAACAGCCAGCCACCGAGCCAGCGCCGAGCCGCTCGGTCGCCGAGGCGCTCGCCGGCAAGGGCGCCGAGTGCGCCGGCAAACGCGATGCACATAGCGAGGCGATCCCAGAACAGGCTGGCATTGCTGGGGTCGAGGTGGTACCAGGCGCTACCCGCCCCGGTCAGGACCAGGCCGACGAAGAACACCCTCAGCGCCATGCGCTGCGAGGGCGGCGCGTGCGCTCCCCGCACCAGGCCTGCAAGGCCTGCCGCACAGAAGGCGAGACTGCTCAGGACATCGGCAGCGTTGGGAATGAGCAGGGGGCCGATTGCAAGCGCGCGCGTGTCGGCGAACTGGTGATACAGCGGCGACTGTGGGATGGGCGCGACGAGCGCGAGTGCGAGGGCGCATACGCCGAGCACGGCCAGCGCTGTTGCTTGGGCATGCCATGTCTTCGGTCGGCGTGGACTCATCACTTGCCTCCGGGTGTGATCCAAAAAGGCCGACTCGCATGAGCCGGCCTGAGCGTCTGAATCCGTATTAAGCGGGTGTAGAGCGACATGCCAAGTACGGCCAGCCCCCGACCCAGCCGGTGGCTCCTGCGCCCGATCGCCGAACGGTGGCGCTTCAAGCTTAATCCAGCAATCCCAGAATGGCTGCCTTTACCGCGGTGGCGGTCTTGTTGGCGCAGTTGAGTTTGGCCATGGTGTTGGCGGTGTGAAAATTCACGGTGCGTTCGGAAATGCCCATGAGAATCGAAATCTCCCCGGCAGTCTTGCCCTCGGCGGTCCATCGCAAGACCTCGACCTCACGGGTCGTCAGTTCGCCGAGATCTTGCGCGTGGTGTTCGCGGGCCAACTGATGACACAGGTACTCATGGCCCGCAAGGGCGAGAAAGCTCAAGCGCGCCCCATTCGCGAATAGCTCGGCCGAACTCAGACACTCAGCGCCGCGAACGAAAGACACCAGGCTCTGCCGGCCGCGACAGTCCGTGGCAGATTGAGACCAACCGTTGGCAATGCCGAACTGCCTGGCTTCTTCCCAGAACGTGTCGCTGGCCTGTGAGTAGTGTTCGGACCAGACGAAGGGCAGTTGCGACACCATTCCGCGCATGACAACGGGATCGTTGTTCATGTATCCACGATCGGCGTAAAGGGTTTGCCATTGTTCCGGGTAGTTGTTTAGCAGAACGATGCGGGGATTGCTCAGTGGATAGCGGAAGCGCACACCGTAGGCCAGGTGGTCGAAGCCAAGTGCCTTGCTCTCAAGCTCGATCACCGAGAACACTTCGGTTGCACTGTGAGCGGCGTTCAGTCGGGTCAGGAGGTCTTCGCGCCAGATGTTCATCCGACGCCCCCTGGCCGGGTATCGGGATTTCTGAACCTGTCAACGTTGACATGCCTAGAAACACACCGGCGCGCTAATGTCTGGCAACAATGAAGCGCTTCAAACCAATAACAACGCGTGAGCAAATGAGAACAGAACAGCCAATGACGTCCGTCGTTCGGGTATCGGACGATGGACTCGTCCGTTTGCCGGAGCAGGCCTTGAGCACTGTCCGGTTGCGTCACTTCGTCTCGGGTCTGGACGTACCGGAGGCGGCCCCCATTCCGGGGTGTGGTGACGTGACTGAGGTGACCGGGTTCACCGAATGGATCGCGGGGCGTCGTCCTTACATCAGTCTGGGTTGGGATTGGGTGCTTGATGTCTTGCACGGTCATACCTTCCTAAAGCGCACGGGCGAGCCACGATCGAGCGTCATGCTGGTCGACAGGCACATGCGGGATCTGGGCATGGCTGCCTCCCTGCGGCGACTGACAGCCATTGTCGATGGCCTGGCCTGGACCAAGACGGTGTGGCCTTCCATCGTTTAGCGCTACGGCGGCGTCGGCTGACCCGGGCGCCAGAAAAATACATCATCCAAAATGGCACACGAATAACCGCAAATTCGCCTGTACAAGCGGATTCCGCTTGAAAAAAAAAGCTCAAGCGATATCCATTAAGAATATCAATTTTGACGTCATTCGAAAAGCAAATGTCATGACTGGTTTGCTTCCGGCCAGAGGAGCATCATCTTGAGCAATTCGGTTGCCCGGCTGCATCAAGCCATGTCGACCGGCACGACGAGCGCGGCGGCCACGGTGGACGGGTGTCTGACGCGTATCGATCTCTCCAACGGCATCATCAACGCCGTGGTGACCCTGGATGCGGCGTCTGCGCGCCAGCAGGCCGAGGCCTGTGACCGTGAGTCTGTCCATGGCCCTGCGAAGCTGCCGTTGCGGGGCGTGCCCATCACTGTCAAGGATGCGTTTGCCACGGCTGGCATGCGCACGACCGCTAGCCACCCGCCGCTGGCCGACTACGTGCCTGACGCCGACGCGACCGTGGTTGCGCGTTTGCGCCAGGCGGGTGCAATCATTCTGGGAAAGACGAACCTGTCCCGACTGGCTGGCGACCCTCAATGCATCAGTCCGGTATTCGGGGCGACACGCAACCCATGGCGTCACGATGTCACCCCGGGCGGCAGTTCCGGCGGTGCCGCCGCCGCGGTGGCCATGGGGTTCTCGTACATGGACCCGGGCAGCGACCTGGGCGGCTCCATCCGCATCCCGGCGGCCTACTGTGGCGTCTATGGACTCAAGGCCACGGAGAACCGTATTCCGAGAACCGGTCACATTCCGCATCTGCCCGGGCAGCCGCGCAGTGTCCGACACATGCTCAGTTTCGGCGTGCTGACCCGGTCGATCGAGGATCTGGCGCTTGGTTTGTCGGTCATGGCGGGGCCGGACCGTATCGATACCGAGGTGCCGCCGGTCGCCGGAGTGGCCGGCCGTGCCCGCACTGACCGGCTGCGCGTCGCTTGGTGGGATGACTTCGCCGGCCTGCCCCTGTGCGATCGTACACGTGCCGGCCTGGATCGGACCATCGGGCGGCTCACCGATGCGGGCGTAGAGGTTGTACGGTGTTTTCCCGACGCCTTCGATCCTGAGCGTGCCCTATACGCTTATGGTGTGCTCGCCGGCGCCGAGATCGGTCTGGCGTTCAAGCCCTGGGAGCGTCATCTGATCGCGATGGCCGGTCGCCTGATTCCCAAGCGCCAGCCTCTCACCCGAGCCTTCACGCAAGGTTTGCGGTTCGACTGGCGTCGCTACAACGCCGCGCTCAACATCCGGGATCAACTGATCAGTGCCATGGAGAACTTCCTCGATGACCACGATGTGCTGATTTGCCCCACGGCACCGCGGACCGCTTATCCGGCGTTCGCCCTCAAGCCGCTGGGCAAGCCGCCGACACTGGTGGTCGGTGACCGGGCCCTCCCTTTTCTGGAGGCCACCGTCAGTATGGTGGGGCTGTTTTCACTGACCGGTCACCCCGTGGTTTCGCTGCCGGCCGGCCCGGTCGATGGCCTGCCAGTCGGTCTGCAGTGTGTCGGGCGGCGCTGGGGGGATGAAGCACTGATCGAGTCATGTGCACAAATCGATCGTATCGTCGATGGCTACGCGACGCCGCCGGCTGCAGCCGGCTGACGGCGACTGGTACGAGGGACTGCCGGTCCGAGAACGATTCCTTCTTCAGTACATCCGAATGGCATTCGTCTTGGCTGCATGAGCCATGAAAGCAAAACGCCAACCCCGGAGGATTGGCGCAAGTGCTTGAATTCTCTTGGAGCGGGTGAAGGGAATCGAACCCTCGTCATCAGCTTGGGAAGCTGAGGTAATAGCCATTATACGACACCCGCCATGCGCATCCGGCCCCTGGCCGAAGCGAACAAGGTCGCCATTCTACTGGGCGCAGGCCGTCCGATGCAATGCGTCCAGGTGAGCCCGGCAGGTGGTGTCAGCGATGACGGCGTGACTGCGGCTATGCGTCGTGGCGCGGCCTCAAGGCAGTCCTGCTTGCAGATACGCATCGAGCTGCAGTACCTCGGTGCGCCACTGCAGATTGTCGTTTGTGCTCGTCGTTGCCAGGTGCTCAGCCGTGATCAACAGGGCGGCGGGCGAGGCGAGCAATCCAAGGTTGTGGCGGACTGCGTGCAACGCGGCGGATACGCTCCGTCCGTCCGATGATTGGTCTTCCCCGAAGAAGCCTACGGCTTGTTGCAGCATGAACGGGATGTTCGACACGTATACCGTGTCCACAGCGAAACCGTCGTTGCTTGCCCGCTCCGAGAGTCGTGCGGCAAGGCGTCCGAAGGGCCGTAGCGGGGCGTCGGGCGAGGTTGCAAGATCCAGTTGGAGCACTCTGACGGCGCCGGTTTCGAACAGCTCGCGTATGTGCCGGTAGCGCTCTGTCGAACGTTCGTTGAGCCAGCTGTCGGGGCGGGACAGCTCACGGCCAATCCAGTCCCGTACGTCGGTGGAGAACATCCGCAGGCGGGGGCGCTGGGGCAGTTTCGGGGCGACTGCATCCACGAAGGCTGCGGGTGAGTCGGCCCCGTGCAATGCCTGGCGTACTGCTCGCCAGACGCGGAACTGATGCAGATTGATGTCGCACAGATACACGCTGGCGGAGCTTCTGGCCGCGGCGATATCGAGATTGCGAAAGCTGCCCCAGCCGACATGGATGCAGGGCGCCGCGCGCCGGCTCGCGCGCAGCGCAGCGAGAGCGCGGGCGGTGCCTTCGTCCTCCCGCATCGTCACGGTGTAGCCGCCGCGGTCGGGTCGCAGCGGGCGTCCGCCGAGCAGCCAGGGCAGCTCGGTGCGCATGGCCGTCGAAGCCGCTGTCATCAGTGTCGAGCGGGGGGCAGCGGTGAAATCTGCGCTTCGATGTCGCCGTAGTCGAACGCCTCGCAGGCGTCGAGATCGAGTCCCAGCGCCGACGCCGGCAAGGCGAACTCGGTGGATGCAGGCGGGACGTGGCGTGCCATGGCCGAGACCAGGCTGAAACCCTTGCCAGCATCGAAGGTGTGGGCGAGGCCGGCGGGCCAGAACAGCATGTCGCCGCGCGCCACTGCCACCCTGAGTACTGCTTCGCCGCGCCGGCCCGGATGTTCGATGAAGAACGTAGCGCTGTCCGCGGTGATCAGCGCAATACGTCCCGAGTCGTGTACATGGGGCTCGCGGTTGCGTGTTCTCAATGGGCCATCGGGGTGGCGCTCGGCCGGGGCGCGCACGTGGATTGCCGACGGTCCGCCGATCGACCGGGTCAGCAGCAGGCTCTCGAAACGCATGTCGCCGATGTCATGACCATAGCCCGCGGACTCGAGGTCGTGGCGCGCGCGCATGATCTCCTCGACCTGTTCGACAGCAGCCGGGCAGCGGCGCAGGAAACGTCGTTCCTGCCAATGCCTGCCGACCATGTCCTCGAACTCGTGGGTGGCGAGCGAGCCCGCCAGCAGTGCCTCCCAGAATGCGAGCAATGCCTCGTTGCTGGGCAGCAGGGTTGCAGTGGGTGAAATCGACGCCGTCATCATGTGCTCATCACTGTGCGGACTCACGCGACCCGCGACATGAAGTCCTCGAACTTGCCGCCTGCGGAACGTGGAATGGCGTCGACATAGTGAAACTCGAGCTTGAAGGGGTAGCCCAGGTTGCGCTGTATTTCCTCGCCGAGGCGCAGCTCCGTGGCTTCATCAGGTCGGTGCGTGGTCACGATGTCGACCTCGATACGCTCGAGCTCGACCTGGATCATGCGCAGCTGTCGCAATGGCACGATGGTGTTCATGGCCTTGTAGTTCAGGATCGGCCAGTGGCACCGACCGTCCGGCAGGCGCAGCATGTTGCGTTGGCGGCCAAGGATGCGCCTGATGACAGGCAGGCCGCGACCGCAGGGGCAAGGTTCGCCGACTTCGGCATAGTCGCCGACTTCGTAGCGTAGCAGGGGGAAGGCAAAATTGTGCAGTGGTGTGACCACCACACGTCCGATGTCACCGGGGCCGCAGGGCTGGCCGCCGGCGTCGAGGATCTCGATGCGGGCGTTCTCGGCCTGTAGGTGGTAGTGATCGTGCTCGGGGCATTGCAGCGCGAGGTAGCCCGTCTCGCGTGTGCTGTAGATGTCGGTCAGGGAAACACCGAGCAATTGCCGGCAGCGCTCGCGCAAGCCTTCGGGCAGCGCTTCGCTTACCGTGCGGACCTCGCGCAGGCGCTCCAGCCGCAACGGCCTGCCGTCTTCAAGGGTGCGCAGAAGGGTGTCGAGAATCGTGGGGTGGGTCAGCAGGTATTCGGGTTGTTCGCGCTCCAGCCAAGCGATCTGCTGGTCGACGCTCGAGCGTACGTCCAGCATGGCAACGGGGCCGGTGCGGACGAGGTCGGCCGTGGCGCTGCCCCAGTTCGGGCCACGCCCGCCCTGGGGGGGCGTCGCACTGCCATCGGGGAAAAAGCGGATGGAACACAGCTTGCCCGCCACGTCACGCGCATGCCATTCGTGGTCGCGCAGCGTGAATGCCTCCCAGAACAACTGGGTGAGCGTGGTTTGCTCGACGGCGATCGGCTTGCCTGTCGAGCCAGAAGAGAAAATGGTTTCGCGACCACCATGCGCTTGCGGGCAATGCGTACTGCGCAGCGCCGCTTTCTCTTCCTGCACGGTGTCGCGCTTGAGGACCGGGATCGACCGCCATGCGCTTTCGTCCAGTTGCGCGGGAAGGTGTGCGAGCGTGCGGGCGTAGTAGGGGCTGTGCTTGCGGGCGTGGGCGACGAGCTCGGCAAGCTGGCGCAACTGCATGCTTGCCAGCCGCTCGACAGGCCACCATTGCGTGGCTGCGAACTGATGCAGCAGCCCGAGGCGCATGATCGCCCTTGGTCCCGGCAACGCTGGCCAGTGCAGGCCAGGCATCGTGCTTACGAAGTCCATGCTTGGGGGGGCGCTTGCTGCGGTTCCGGATGAAGTGGATGAGAAAGGTCAAAACCACCGCGCCAGGGCGGGACCCGGCACGGTGGCGGTAGGACGAAGGCTGCAGCCGTCAGAAGCCGAGGCGCAGCGAAACCGCGGCGGAGTAGCTCGGGTCCTCGCCGGAGGTGGCGGCATGCGCCGACACGGTCACAACCATGTTCGGCTTGATGCGGTGATCCACATCGACGCCGACACGCTGCCAGTTCTTGCGGATGCGGGCGCCTGGCTCGTTGAAGCTGAGCAGACCGCTCGCCTCGCTGCCAGATAGCGCCGGGCCACGGTCGTCGAGGCGATGAACGGTCTCGATCGTGCCGCGGACCCCGGTCGCCGGCGTCAAGCTCCAGTCGGCGGCGACGCCGAGGCGGAGCTCGTCGGCGTTATGTTTCTGGCCGTCAAAGGTGGCGGGGAAAGCGCCGCCGCTCTCAGTGTAGCCGTCGACCTTGATCCGGCTCCAGGTGTAGGAGGCCCAAGGCGTCAGTGTCGCCGAGCCCAGCCGTGCGGCGTCGAACCAGTCCGCACGCAAGCGCAGTGCGAGTGCGTCGACGTCCGGGCTGCCGCTCGAACGTTCCTGCGTCGTGCCGTTCATGTAGCCGCGCCGGATATCGGCATCCCAATCACCGAGCACTGCGGTGACGGAGCCGACGATGGGGGAGCCTTCAGGGCGCCAGTTCACCTCGCCGACCAGGAACTGGCCGTCGACCTTGCTGCGGCCGCCAAAGGCGAGATCCTGAGTCTGGCGTCCGATGCCGACTCCGACCCCGGCGCGCACGGCGCCGCCAGCGAAGTCGGTGCACACACCCACCTCGCCCGTGCCAACGCGGGCATCCTTGTTCTCGTGTCGGGCGAGATCGCCGGTCGCCCAGAAACAGTTCGTGCTGCCGAGCTGTGGATAGCTCATCAGCGGGCGATGGTGGGCGCCATTGAGCGGCAGGTTGGTCAGTTGCAAGCCGGAATGGAAGGCCTGGCCGGCGCCGGAGACGCTGCGCAGCCAGTCCTGCACGCTGATGATGCCGCTGCCGTGGCCCACACGTGCGAGCCACACCTGATTGCGCCCCTCTGCATCCCGGCCGGTGCCGACTACGACGTTGCCGAGGCTATTCACGCCGACCTCGCCACCGTCTGCCAGCCGCCAGCCTTCGGGCGTGGTTACGCCCGCGCCCGCCAGCCAGTCCGACACCGACTGCATGCCCGTCGCGGCCGTCCAGCGGAAGGGCTGGTAGATCGAGTCTGCGTCGTACGTGACCCCGACCACGACGCTGCCGTCGTCCGAGAGCCCGCTCGCCCAGCTATAGTTGCCGCCCAGGGTACCGAGGTCGGCCATGCCGCCCGCCTCGGTCCAGCGGAAGGCATGGTAATGGTCCTCTTCGGTGCGCGCGTATCCGATCACGACGCTGCCGTCGATGTTGACCCGGTAGGCGTAGCTCCAGTTGCCACCCAGTGTGCCCAGGTTGGTCATGCCGGAGGCCTCGGTCCAGCGGAAGGCATGCGTGTGTCCGCTCTCTGTATTCGCGTGGCCGACCACTGCGCTGCCGTCGCCGGAAATACCGTATGCGTAGCTGTAGGTGCCGCCCAGGGTGCCCAGGTCGACCATCCCGCCCGCATCCGTCCAGCGGAATGCATGGCCATGGCCTGCTGCAGTGTGTGAATACCCCGCTACGGCATTGCCATCGTAAGACACACCGGTCGCGTAGCTGTAGCTGCCGCCCAGGGTGCCCAGATCGACCATGCCGGTGGTCTCCGTCCAGCGGAAGGCGCGGTCCTGGTTCATCGCCGTGCGGGCCTGTCCGACAACCACGCTACCGTCCGCGGAGACACCGTAGGCATAGCTGTAGTTGCCGCCCAGGGTGCCGAGATCGATCATGCCGGTGGCCTCGGTCCAGCGGAAGGCGCGGGAGTTGCTCCAGTCGGTGAGGTAGCTCTGCCCGACCACCACGCTGCCATCGGCGGACATGCTGTGGGCGTAGCTGTAGTTGCCGCCTAGGGTCCCTAGGCTGGCGATGCCGTCGGCAGCGGTCCACCGGAAGGCGTTGTAGTAGCCATCCGCCGTCTCCCCGTAACCGATGACGACCGTGCCATCCGTGGAAACCACACGGTTGTTGTAATAGCCGCCGAGGCGGTTGTAGTCGCCTCCCAGCGAGCCTAGGACGGTGAATTCCGCGGGAAGGCTTGCTTGAGCCGAAGCAATCAGGGGGAACCCCGTCGCAATGGCCAAGGCCAGCACGCTGGGGCGAAGCATCGAGCGGGTTTTTTTGCTGCTGGTTTTCATGTTCTTGTCTCCTGAGCGTGCGAGTGCATCCTGCGCTCAAGATTAGCACCAAGGCCACGTGGGCCTCAGGGTCTTTTCGCCCAAGTTGGGCTTACGCAACATCCGCTTCGCCCGGTACCGGCAGACGGCGTTTTCTGTGTGAGCGTCAGGCCACCAGTCGTTCGACCGCCTCGCGGATGCGCGCAGGTTCGTCCATCTTGAGGATGCGCTGCACCTTGGGTGCGAGTTCGCCGAGGTCGGCGCGCAGGATCTGTTGCTTGATCTCGAGGATGTTGCCCGGATGCATAGAGAAGTTGCGCAGGCCCATGCCGAGCAGCAACTCGGTGTAGGCGAGGTCGCCTGCCATCTCGCCGCACACCGACACGGGCAGGCCGTAGCGGGCGCCGGTGGCGATGGTGCCGGCGATGAGCTTGAGCACCGCGGGGTGGAGCGGGTCGTAGAGGTGTACCACCGCCTCGTCCGAACGGTCGATCGCCAGCGTGTACTGGATGAGGTCGTTGGTGCCGATCGACAGGAAGGCGAGGCGGCGGATGAACATGCCGAGCGACAACGCGGCCGCGGGGACTTCGATCATGCCGCCGATCTGCACGCCTTCGTCGAACTTGAGCTTCTCGGCGCGCAGTTCAGCCTTGGCCTTTTCGATCAGGGCAAGGCATTGGTCGATCTCCTGGGCGTGGGCGAGCATCGGCACCATGATCTGCAGTTTGCCGTGCGCCGACGCGCGCAGCAGTGCGCGCAGCTGGGTGAGGAACATCTTGGGTTCGGACAGCGAGTAGCGCACCGCGCGCAGGCCGAGCGCGGGGTTGGGCTCCATGCGCGAGTGCACGCCGTTGAGCGCCTTGTCGTTGCCGACGTCGAAGGTGCGGATGGTGACCGGCTTGCTCGGCATCGCCTTGACGACGGCGCGGTAGGCCTCGTACTGCTCGTCCTCGTCGGGCAGGTTGTCGCGGCCGATGAAGAGGAACTCGGTCCGGTACAGGCCGATGCCGTCGGCGTTGGCGGACTTGACCGCGGGCAGGTCCTTGGGGCCCTCGATGTTGGCCATCAGGTTGATGGTTTCGCCGTCCAGCGTGGTGGCGCGCGTGTCGCGCAAGCGGTTGAGCTTGGAGCGTTCGATCTCCAGCTCGCTGCGGCGCAGGCGGTACTCCTCGATGATCTCGTCGCCGGGGGCGACGATGATGACGCCGCGCGTGCCGTCGACGATGACGAGCTCATCGTCCTCGAGCAGGTCGCGCACATGGTGCAGGCCGACCACAGCGGGGATCTTGAGGCTGCGGGCAACGATCGCGGTGTGGCTGGTCGGCCCGCCGACGTCGGTGACGAAGCCGGCGATGTTGTGGTCGCGAAAACCGATGGTGTCGGCCGGTGACAGGTCGTGGGCGACGACGATGGTGCCCAGACCGTCGCGCCGCTTGGGCGGCAGGTGGCCGGGATGGCCGAGCAGGACCTTGACCAGGCGCTCGATCACCTGAACGACATCGGCCTGGCGCTCGCGCAGATAGGGGTCCTCGATCTGACGGAACTGCTCGACCAGGTGCTCCATCTGCTGCACCAGCGCCCACTCTGCGTTGCAGCGGCGCGATTCGACGAGTTGGCGGGCGGCGTCGACCAGCATCGGATCGGCCAGCATCATCAGCTGCAGGTCGACGAATGCGCCGACTTCGCTGTGGGCCTGGCCCGAGGTGGTGACCGCCTTGAGGCCGACGAGTTCGCCCTGCACGGTGGCGACGGCCTCGTCCAGGCGCGCGAGCTCGTCCTCGATGTGGCGCGGCGCGACGTGGTAGTGGTTGACCTCGAGCAGGGCGTGGGAGATCAGGTGCACATGGCCGATCGCGATGCCCTGCGAGACCGGGAGGCCGTGGACAGTGAAAGGCATCTCACTCCCCTTCGCCGAAGCGGTCCGCGACCAGGTCCCGGATCGCCCGCAGGGCGTCGTCGGCCTGCTCGCCTTCGGTGTCGATCGTGATCGTGCTGCCCTTGGCGGCGGCCAGCATCATCACGCCCATGATGCTCTTGGCGTTGACGCGGCGGCCGTTGCGCTCGAGCCAGACCTCGCACGGGTAATTGCTGGCGAGCTGGGTGAGCTTGGCCGACGCACGTGCGTGCAGGCCGAGCTTGTTGATGATGTCGGCGTCCGCTCTTGGCATGGACTCGTCTCCCCCGGGTTTTCCCGTGTCCTCGTTATTCTTCGCGTTCAGTTGGCGTCGACGTGCAGGACGCCGTCGCAGGCGCCCGATACCGCACGCTTGACCAGGGTCGGCATGTCACGTTCGCGATAGGTCAGTACGCGCAGCAGCATCGGCAGGTTCACGCCGGCGACCAGTTCGATGCGGCCCGGCATCACCAGCTTGGCCGCGATGTTGCTCGGCGTGGCGCCGTAGATGTCGGTGAGCACGAGCACGCCTTCGCCGCCATCGACCCAGCCCAGCATGTTGCGCGCCAGCGGCAGCACGTCCAGGGGGTCGTCCTGCGCCGATACGCCAAGCTGCGCGATCTGCACAGGCCGTTTGTTGAGTACATGGCAGCAGCACTGGATGAGCGATTCGCCCAGCGTGCCATGCGTTATCAGAAAGATGCCGATCATGTCCGTTCTCCGCTGGGCGTGATTCTAGCCGAGTCTGTGCGGGGGGCGTCCGTTGGCCGGTGTGCGGCGGGTAAAGGGTATTTTAAAAACTAGACAAATTTAATTTGGACAAATGTTAAAATGCCTAGCTCGACCCGTTACGGCTCGTGCCGCAAGTGCTGCGGCCTCCCTTCATATAACGACAAGGAGCTGGAATGACAGAGCGCAGGGACCCGATGTCCCCCGATGGCCAGGTCAATCCGATCGACACCGACTACAAGGTTGGCCAGGACAACATCATCGTTAACGTGGGGCCGCTCGGCCTCGACATCCACAACCGCGTATTCGCGATCTCCGGCCTCGCCGTGGTCGCCTTCGTGATTCTCACCCTGGCCTTCCAGAACCATGTCGAGCCCCTCTTCAGTGGCCTGCGCGGCTGGCTGACGACACACCTCGACTGGTTCTTCATCAGCGCCGGCAACGTCTTCGTGCTGGTCTGCCTGGGCCTGGCGGTGTCGCCGCTCGGCAAGGTCAGGCTGGGCGGTACCGAGGCGAAGCCCGACTACTCCTATCTCGGCTGGTTCTCGATGCTGTTCGCGGCCGGCATGGGGATCGGGCTGATGTTCTTCGGCGTCTCCGAGCCCTTGTCCCACTTCGGCAGCGCTTTTGGCGGCACCGTGGTCGAGGACGGCGTGCGCACCGACTGGGCGCCTCTGGGGGCCGCAGCGGGCGATGCCGAGGCGGCGACCCGTCTCGCCATGGCAGCGACCATCTACCACTGGGCGCTGCACCCGTGGGCGATCTACGCCATCCTGGCGCTCGGCCTGGCCCTGTTTTCCTTCAACAAGGGTTTGCCGCTGACCGTGCGCTCGGTGTTCTATCCGCTGCTCGGCGAGCGTGTATGGGGCTGGCCGGGGCACGTCATCGACATCCTTGCCGTATTTGCCACACTGTTCGGCCTGGCCACCTCGCTCGGCTTCGGCGCCGCGCAGGCCTCGGCGGGGCTCAACTACCTGTTCGACGTACCGCTCGGCAACACCACCCAGGTCGTGCTGGTGATTGCGATCACTGCCATTGCACTGGTGTCGGTGGTGGCGGGGTTGGACGCGGGGGTCAAGCGCCTGTCCGAGATCAACATGGTGCTCGCGGTCGTGCTGTTGCTGTTCGTGGTAGCAGTGGGGCCCACGCTGGCGATCCTGACCGGCTTCTTCTCCAATCTCGGCGCCTACCTGCAGAACCTGCCCGCGCTCGCCAACCCGATCGGGCGTGACGATGCCAACTTCTCGCAGGGCTGGACCGCCTTCTACTGGGCATGGTGGATCTCCTGGTCGCCCTTCGTCGGCATGTTCATTGCACGCGTGTCGCGTGGGCGCACGGTGCGCGAGTTCATCGTCTCGGTGCTGATCGTGCCCTCGCTGGCCTGCGTGATGTGGATGACGGTATTCGGCGAGACCGCGATCAGCCAGCTCGTCAGGGATGGCTACGAGGCTGCCGCCGGCGCCGCCTTGCCCCTGCAGCTATTCACCATGCTCGACGCGCTGCCGCTGGCCTCGATCACCTCGTTCGTCGCCATCGTGCTCGTGGTCGTGTTCTTCGTCACCTCGTCCGACTCCGGGTCGCTGGTGATCGACGTCATCTCCGCAGGCGGCAAGGTGGATGCGCCGATGCCTCAGCGCGTGTTCTGGTGCATCTTCGAAGGGCTGGTGGCGGTTGCGCTGATTCTTGGCGGTGGTCTGGTGGCCTTGCAGGCGATGGCGGTGTCGACCGGCCTGCCGTTTACCATCGTGCTGCTGATGTCGGCGGTGGCGGTGATCAAGGGCCTGGCCTCGGAGCCGCGTACGGGCTGAAGGCTTGCGCTACGATTCTCTCTCGCCCTCGCCACTGCTGCCCGCCATGCAGATCGAACAACTCGAGATCCTCGACTTCCTGCGCGCCCATCCGCCCTTCGACGAACTGCCCGACGAGGTACTGCAGCGGGTGGCGGCGGCGATCGACGTGCGCTACTACAAAGCGGGCGAGGCGATCGTCGAGTTCGGCCAGGTGGCCGAGTCCTGGCATGTGGTGCGCAGCGGTGCGGTGGAGGTCTTCCGCCGCAACGGCACGCTCTACAACCGCCTCACCGCCGGCGGCTACTTCGGCGAGTTCGGCCTGCTGCGCAACGGGCGGGTGCGTTTTCCGGTCACTGCGCTGGAAGACACGCTGCTGTACCTGATTCCGCGCGAGCTCTTCGCCGAGCTTTTCGACCAGCACGAGAGCTTCGCCGACCTGGTGGAGGTCGAGGACCGCACACGGCTGCGCCAGGTGGTCTCCAAGCGCGAGGAGTCCAACGACCTGCTGTCGGCGACGATCGACACCCTGGTCGGACGTAGCGCGGTAACCTTGTCCAGCACCGCCAGTGCGCGCGAGGTGGCGCAGCGCATGAGCGAGGAGGGCGTGTCCTCGCTGCTCATTCTCGAACAAAACCCGGAGGTGCCCGATCTGCCGCAGCTTGCCGGCATCGTCACCGACCGCGACCTGCGCACACGCCTGGTCGCCCCCGGCCTGCCTTACGACACCCCGGTGACCGAGATCATGTCGGTCGGCGTGGTGTCGGTGAACCACAACCAGCTCGTGTTCGAGGCCATGCTGGCGATGCTGCGCCATAACGTGCATCACCTGCCGGTGCTCAGGAACCAGCGTCCGCTGGGTGTGATCGCGCTGTCGGACATCATTCGCTACGAGTCGCGCAGCAGCCTGTTCCTGGTCGGCAGCATCTTCCGCCAGCACTCGGTGGATGAACTCGCCGCCCTCGTACCCGAGGTGCGCGCCTGCTTCGCACGCATGGTGGCCGAGGACGCCAGCGCCAACATGATCGGCAGCGCCATGGCCGCGATCGGGCGCAGCTTCAAGCAGCGCTTGCTCGAGCTGGCCGAGGCCGAGCTTGGCGCGCCGCCCGTGCCCTACTGCTTCCTCGCGCTCGGCTCGATGGCGCGCCAGGAGCAGATGATCGTCACCGACCAGGACAACGCCCTGGTGCTCGACGACCGCTTCGACTCCGTGCAGCACGACGCCTACTTCAGGGCGCTTGCCGCATTCGTCAGCGATGGCCTGGCGCGCTGCGGCTACAGCTACTGCAGTGGCGGCGTGATGGCGAGCAACGAACGCTGGCGCCAGCCGCTCAAGGTGTGGGAGCGTACCTTCACGGACTGGATCGAGCGTCCCACGCCCGAGTCGCTGCTCAACGCCGGCATCTTCTTCGACCTCGACGGCGTCTGGGGGCGGTTGGAGTGGGCAACGCGGCTGCGCGAGCTGATCGCGCGCAAGGCCAAGGGCAACTCGCGCTTCCTCGCCTGCATGGCACGCAACGCGCTGCAGCGCACGCCACCACTGGGTTTCTTCAAGGATTTCGTGGTCGAATCCGATGGCCGCCACAGCCGCGTCATCAACATCAAGCGCCGCGGCACCGCGCCGCTCGCGGACCTGACCCGCGTCCACGCGCTGGCGATCGGCTCGATGGCACTCAACTCCTTCGAGCGCCTGAAGGACGTCATCGACGCCGCCATCCTGCCGCTTGGCCGCGGCCAGGACCTCTACGACGCACTGGAATTCATCGCCATGGTGCGCGCCCGCCACCAGGCCGAGTCACTCGCCGCAGGCGAAGAGCCGGACAACAGCATCGACCCCGAGAAGCTGTCCGAATTCGAACGCAAGAGTCTGCGCGATGCCTTCCTGATCCTCGGCAACGCGCAGAAATTCCTCAAGTACCGCTACCAGCCCGGGCGGGCGAACTAAGGGCGCGGCCATGCTTCACCTTGGCGACCTCAGGAAGGACGCGCCCGCCGCGCCTGCACGCAGCGGTGAGCCGCGCGCCCGCGCCGTTCCGGACTGGCCGGCGCGCTTCACCGAACTCGCCGCCGCCGCACGCGATCCGCGCCTGCATCGCTTCTATGCGGCAGGCACGGTCGCGGGCGAAACGCCGCTCAAGAACGTGCAGATGGTCGCGCTCGACGTCGAGACCACCGGGCTCGACCCGGTTCGCGACGAGATCGTCAGCATCGGCGTGGTGCCGATGGATCTCACCTGCATCCGCTCGAGCGCCTCGCGCTACTGGGTGGTGCGCCCGCGTGCCGAGCTGCACCCCGAGTCAGTGCCGATCCACGCCATCACCCACGCGCAGATCGCCTCCGCACCCGATCTCGGCGCCATCGTGGACGAACTGCTGCCGGCGTTGGTCGGCCGCGTCGTGGTGGTGCATTGCGGCGACATCGAGCGCAGTTTCCTGGCCGCAGCGCTCAAGGCGCGCATCGGCGAAGGCATCGAGTTTCCGGTGATCGACACCATGGAGCTGGAGGCGCGCCTGCATCGTGCGCCAGCGACGGGCGCTTGGCTTGCAAACCTCCGCGCCCGCCTGTTTGGCCGCAAGCACGACCAGGTGTCGATCCGCCTCGCCGACAGCCGCGAACGCTACCGCCTGCCGCGCTACCGCGCCCACCACGCGCTGACCGACGCGCTCGCCACCGCCGAGCTGCTGCAGGCGCAGATGGCGCACCGGTTCGCGCCGGATACGCCGCTGCGCGCGCTGTGGCAGTGAATCAGTCGAGGCCCTGGCTCTGCAGGTACTCCTCGTAGGTCCCGCGGTAATCCACGATCTGCCGGTCCAGCTTGATCTCGATGATGCGGGTGGCGAGCGATGACACGAACTCGCGGTCGTGGGAGATGAAGATCAGCGTGCCGGAGAACTTCTCGAGGCCGCTGTTGAGCGACTCGATCGATTCCATGTCGAGGTGGTTGGTCGGCTCGTCCATCAGCAGCACGTTGGGGCGCGACAGCATCAGCTTGCCAAACAGCATGCGGCCCTGCTCGCCACCGGAGATCACCTTGACCGACTTCTTCACCTCGTCGCCCGAGAACAGCAGGCGGCCGAGCGTGCCGCGCAGCAGGGTCTCGTTGTCCTCGCCGGTGGTGGCGGCGGTGATGCGCGAGTAGGGCGCGATCCAGTCGGTCAGGCTGACGTCCTCGGCGAAATCGCTCGAGTGATCCTGGGCGTAGTAGCCGGGCTTGGCCTTCTCCGCCCACTTGATGGCACCCTTCTGCGGCGCAAGCTCGCCCACCAGCAGCTTCAACAGGGTGGTCTTGCCGACGCCGTTCTCGCCGATGATGGCGACGCGTTCGCCGGCCTCGATCGCGATCGAGAAGCGGTTGATGAGCGGCTTGTCCATGCCCTCGTAGGCGAAGGAGATGTTGTCCACCTCGCAGGCCAGGCGGTGCAGCTTGTCCTTTTCGTCGTAGTCGAAGCGGATCCACGGGTACTGACGGCTGGACGGCTTGACGTCCTCGGGCTTGAGCTTGTCGATCAGCTTGAGGCGGCTGGTGGCCTGCTTGGCCTTGGACTTGTTGGCCGAGAAGCGGCGCACGAAGGCCTGCAGCTCCTGGATCTTGTCCTTGGCCCGGGCGTTGGCCGAAGACTGGCGCTCGCGCGCCATCGTCGACGCTTCCATGTAGTCGTCGTAGTTGCCCGGATAGATCGTGATCGTGCCGTAGTCCAGGTCGGCCATGTGGGTGCACACCTGGTTCAGGAAGTGGCGATCGTGCGAGATGATGATCATCGTGCAGTCACGATTGTTGAGCACGTCCTCGAGCCAGCGGATGGTGTTGATGTCGAGGTTGTTGGTCGGCTCGTCGAGCAGCAGGATGTCGGGATTGGCGAACAATGCCTGGCACAGCAGCACGCGCAGCTTCCAGCCCGGGGCGACCTCGCTCATCGGGCCGTTGTGCAGTTCGGTGCCGATGCCCACGCCCAGCAGCAGTTCCCCGGCGCGCGACTCGGCGGTGTAGCCGTCGTACTCGCCCACCTTGCCCTCGAGTTCGGCGGCGTGCATGTAGTCGTCTTCGGTGGCGTCCGGGTTGGCGTAGATCGCGTCGCGCTCCTTGATCGCCGCCCACAGTTCCTCGTGGCCCATCATCACCACGTCGAGTACGCGCATGTCCTCGTAGGCGAACTGGTCCTGGCGCAGGTAGGCCATGCGCTCATGGACATCCTTGGAGACGTTGCCTGCGCTGGCTTCGAGGGCGCCGCACAGGATCTTCATGAAGGTCGACTTGCCGGCCCCGTTGGCCCCGATCAGGCCGTAGCGGTTGCCGTCGCCGAACTTGACGGAGACGTTCTCGAACAGGGGCTTGGCCCCGAACTGCATGGTGATGTTGGCTGCGACGAGCACGGAGAGTCCTGAAGTTCAGATAAAACAAAGCGTTGGATTATAGCGCAGGCAAGGGCGCTGGTGCCGGGCGGCAGCCGTCCGAGGGGGCGTTCGGGGGCAGCGTTTCCAGCGCTCGCGGGCCGGTGCAGCTACTTGGGGTGTGCCGCCTGCGTCCTGCCCGCCGTGGGGTGATGTCGGAATAGTCCGACGTTGGTTTCGGACCGGGCCGATGGGACGGGAGCAGGGGGGCGCCTAAAGTGAAGCCGTGAGCTGAGCAAGGGCCGCTCCCATGCAAAAGGCACCACGCTGCACCCTCAACTTCAAGGAGAGCAACCATGAACAAGGACATCATCGAAGGCAACTGGAAGCAACTCAAGGGCAAGGTCCAGCAGCAGTGGGGCAAGCTCACCGACGACGACTTTGACGTCATCGCGGGCCGCCGCACCGAACTGGCCGGTCGCCTGCAGGAGCGCTACGGCATCACCCGCGACGAGGCCGAGCGTCAGGTCAAGGAATGGGAAAGCCGTTTCTGAGCCCACCCGAGCGCGCCGGGCGGCCGCGGTAGCGGCGCGTGCCCGGCGGCGCTGCCGACAAAGGAGACCATCATGCTGCACTATGCCGTAATATTTTTCGTCATCGCGCTGATCGCAGCCGTGTTCGGCTTCGGCGGCATCGCCGCCGGTGCGGCGGGTATCGCCAAGATCCTGTTCGTCGTGTTCCTGGTCATGGCCATTGCCAGCTTCCTGGTCAATCTTGCCAAGGGGCGATGAGTCCGCACCCGGGTCCGCCAGCCGTGCCGCGGGATGTTTGCCGATGGCCGACGCCTGGATGGGCGGTCGGCGCATCGGCTATGCTTTCAAGCGCTTCATCGTGAATGGGACCGTCGGACATGCTGCGTATCGCCATCGTCGATGACCACCAGATCGTGCGCGCAGGCTTTCGCGAGATGCTTGCAGACGAGCTGGGATTCGAGTTTCCGTTCGAGGCCGCGTCAGGCGAGGAGGCGCTACAGGGCTTGCGCGAGCATGAGACCGATGTGCTGTTGCTCGACCTCTCGCTGCCTGGGCAGAGCGGGGTTGACGTGCTGCGCGCCGCGCGCCAGCGCTACGACAAGCTGCGCATTCTGGTGCTGTCGGGCTTTCCCGAGGAACGCTATGCGCTGGCGATGATTCGCAACGGCGCGGATGGTTACCTGTGCAAGGACTGCACCCGCGAGGACCTGATCAACGCCATTCGCACCGTCGCGCAGGGGCGGCGCTACTTGTCGCCGCGCACGGCAGAGCTGCTTGCCGAGACCTTGGCCGGCGGAGCGTCCGGCGCCGCGCATGACAAGCTGTCTGACCGCGAACTCCAGGTCTTTCTGCGCCTCGCACGTGGCGAGTCGGTGTCGGACATCGCCGGCGTGCTCAGTCTGAGTGTAAAGACGGTCAGTACCTACCGCACGCGCCTGCTTGAAAAGCTCGGCGTGGCCAGCAATGCCGAGCTCGCGACCTATGCGCTGCGTCACGGGCTGATTCTCGAGTGAGGCCGTCATGTCGATGACTGCATCGCCCCGCCCTGACGACCCGCCTGTGTTGCGCATCGTCCTGGTCGAGGATTCGGCGCTGCTGTGCGGCATGCTGCGGGACATGCTCGAGGAGCTCGATGGCGTGGGCGTGGTGGCGGCGGCCGCGGACGAGCAGGACGCGCTTGCAGCACTCGAGCGCCTGCATCCTGATCTGGCGATCATCGATCTCGAGTTGCGCGCCGGAAGCGGCCTGGGCGTGTTGCAGCGGTTGCAGGCCGAACCTGAGCGTTTCGGTCGTCCGCGAGCCGTGGTGTTCTCCAACTACGGTCACCCGCCGGTGCGGGCGCGCTGCGAACAGTTTGGCGCCGAGCGCTTCTTCGACAAATCTTTCCAGCTCGATGAGTTGGTCGAATTCGTGCAGGCTGCGCTCCCCGAGCCTGGCTCCTGAGCCAGCGCCGGAACATGGCTCCACGCTCAATGCATGCGTGCGAAGGGGACGCGCGCACTGATGCGGGTGCCAGCGCCGGGGCGGCTGTCGATGTCCAGCCGCCCGGCCAGCATCTGCACGCGGTGTGCCATGCCCGCCAGGCCGTGACGGTCGTGGTCGCGTGCTGAAGGGTCGAAGCCGACACCGTTGTCCTCGATCTCCAGTACCAGCTCGTCGCCCTCGGTGTGGAGGCGTAGTTGCACACGAGTGGCCGAAGCATAGCGGCGCACGTTGGTGAGCGCTTCCTGGGCGATGCGATAGAGCGCGAGCGCGGTCTGCGCGGGCAGTTCGGGCAGTGCGTCTGGCAAATCGATCTCGAGCTTGCCGCCATGCTCGCCGATGTCACCGCTGTCGGGCAGTGCGCGCAGCGCCTCGACAAGGCCGAGCTCGGACAGCAGCGGGGGGCGCAGGTCAGCCACCACCTTGCGCTTGAGCGCAATCCCCTGGTTCAGGGTGTCGAGCAGGCGGTCGAAGCGGCTGCGCAGCGCCGTCATCGTCTCCGCCGGCAGTTTGCGTGCAATCCACCCGGCGTCGAGCTTGGCGGCCGTGAGCAGGGCGCCGAGCTCGTCGTGCAGTTCGCGTGCCAGGCGGGCCTGCTCGGCTTCGCGGGCGTTGGTCAGGTAAGTGGCCAGGCTGCTGAGCGCCTGGGTGCGATGGGCGACCTCCGTGTGCAGGCGGTCGTTCTCCGAGCGCAGCAGGTTGGCAATGTGTTCGCGCAGGCGGTCCTGGCGGTAGAGCACGACGACCAGCACCAGCAGCAAGGCGAGCACGCTGGCGCCGAGCACACGGTTCATCGCGCGTGCATCGCCAAAGCGTTCGAAAGCACCGTCCTGGGTGGCGTCGATCTCGGCCTGGGTCTGCGTGCGCAGTGCCATGATGCGCGTCCGCAGATCGTCGGTCACCTGCTTGCCGGGGCCGCCGTCCGGAAGGTCGGCGTCGGCAGGTATGCCGCGCTCGATCGCCCGGCTGAGCAGGCTCCAGCGCATATCGACCAGTAGTGCCAGATGCTCCACGGCCTCGCGCTGATCGACACTTGTCCAGACGTCTGCACGCAGCGCGTCGAGCGTGCGCTCGAGTGCCTGCGGACCGTCCTGATAAGGAGTGAGGTAGCCCGGGTTCAGGGTGAGCAGGTAGCCGCGCACGCTCGATTCAGCGTCGAGTACCTGCAGCAGCAGGGTGTCGAGGTGGTGCAGGCGTGTAGTTCGCGCGCGCAGATCCTCCAGGGCCGCACGACTCGATTCAGACTGCCACTGGCCTGCCACCAGCCACGCCGAGCCAAGCGCAAAGCTCAGCAGGAGCACCACCAGCAGCAGGCCGGTACGCGGGGTCGGAAGACGGGACGGCGCGGGCGGCAAGGGCATATCCTCCGGGAGTGGGCGCATGAACGTGTCCTATGCTAGTCCAAGGCCGGGTACTTGTCCCGCTGTCCCCGAGTGGCCGCGCGGGCCGCCACTGTGCCCGCACGGTGCCGCCGCGTTTGCAGTGGTTCGATCAGGGGCGGATCGCGATGTCGTTCTTTACCGTCCTCACCCCTGGGGTGCCGCGTGCGATCTCGGCGGCACGATTGCGTTCGGTACTGCTCTTGGCGAAGCCGGACAGCTGCACCGTGCCCCTCAGCGTCTCGACGCTGATCGCCAGCGCGCTTACGGTGGGGTCGTCGGCGAACCGGGCCTTCACGCGGGCGGTCACGGTGGCGTCATCCACATATTCGCCCACGGTCGATTGGTCGCGGGTAACGGCACAACCGACGGCAGTGAAGGCGAGCAGGCCGGAAAGTGCGAGGCTAACGGCGGTGTGTTTCATGATGGTCTCCTTGACGGGAATGTCACCGGGGCGGGACGGCTGTCGCCGCCCGTGAGATGCGATTCAAATGTATGCTCCGTGGCGACTGCACGCTGTCCGACAGTGCGGATTGCGCTGTAGGACGATTCCCGCACGGCACCGTCGAGCCGCGCTGCCTGAGCGCGCGGTGGTGTCCGCGCCGGCGGTATGCCTCCCACTGCAACCATCATCTCCCGATGCGCTTCCTTCACTCCGCCGACTGGCATCTTGGCCGTGTCTATCACGGCGTCTCCCTGCTCGAAGACCAGGACCATGCGCTGCAGCAGTTCGTGCGTATCGCTGCCGATACCCGGCCCGACGCCGTTCTGCTTGCCGGTGACATCTACGACCGTTCGGTGCCGCCTGCAGAGGCGTTGCGCCTGCTCGACCGCGTCCTCGAGCAGCTCGTGCTCGGGTTGAGGATTCCGGTGGTGATGATTGCGGGCAACCACGACGGCCCCGATCGTCTCGCCTTCGGCTCCGGCCTGCTGCAGCGCGCAGGGCTCGTGGTGCGTGGCCCGGTGGAGTGGGCTGCGGCGCCGCTGGTGCTGAACGATGCGCACGGCGAGGTCGAGATCCATGCCTTGCCCTATGCCGAGCCCGCGCTGGTGCGCAGCGTCAGTGGCGACGATACGGTCACCGACCACCACGCCGCGCTTGCCGCGCAGACTGCGGCCGTGCGTGCCGCGCGGGCGCCGGGCCGGCGCGTGGTCGTGGTTGCCCACGCCTTCGTGCAGGGCGGCGCAGAGAGCGAGTCCGAGCGTCCGCTGTCGGTAGGGGGCACGGGCGCGGTCGGTGCCGAGGTGTTCGCCGGCTTCGATTACGTCGCGCTCGGTCACCTGCACCGTGCGCAGCAGGTGGGCGAGGCGCGCATCCAGTACGCCGGCTCGCTGCTGAAGTACGCGTTCTCCGAGGCGGACCAGCGCAAGTCCGTGACCCTGGTCGAGCTCGACGGCGCGGGCGTGTGCAGCGTTGAGCGCATTGCGCTCACGCCACGCCGCGACCTGCGTATCGTGGAAGGCACGCTCGAGGCCATCGTCGCCGCCGCTGCCGCCGACCCGGCGCGTGACGACTACCTGCTCGCCCGCCTCACCGACAGCGGCGCGCTCCTCGACGCCATGGGCAAGCTGCGCACGGCTTATCCGAACGCGCTCGCCATCGAACGCCCCGTGCTCACCGGCGACGGCCCCGGCCGTGCCCACGCCGACCACCGCCGCACCCGCATCCAGGACCTGTTCGCCAGCTTCCATCGCGACACCACCGGACTCGCGCTCGAGCCTGCCGCACAGGCCGCGCTCGAACGCATCGTCGACCGCATCGAGCAGGAGGCGCGCAGCGCATGAAACCGCTCAAGCTCAGCCTGCAGGCCTTCGGTCCCTTCGCCGGCCGTGAAACGGTGGACTTCACCTTGTTGCCGCCCGGCTGCCTGTTCCTGATCGCCGGCCCCACCGGCGCCGGCAAGACGTCCATCCTCGACGGCATCACCTACGCCCTCTACGGCGACACCTCGGGCGGCGAGCGCAGCGCGCGTGAAATGCGCAGCCACCATGCCGACGCCAGCGTGCAGACCGAGGTCGAGTTCGAGTTCGCCCTCGGCCAGCGCCACTACCGCGTGCGACGCGTGCCCGAGCAGGAGCGTGCAGCGCTGCGTGGCGACAAGCTGGTCAAGGTGCTCGCCCGTGCCGAGCTTTACCGCCTCGAGGCGGACGGCGAGACCTGGACGCCGCTGGCGCAGAAGACCACCGAGGTTGGTGCGCTGGTCGAAGAGCTGCTCGGCTTCAAGGCCGAACAGTTCCGCCAGGTGGTGGTGCTGCCGCAGGGGCAGTTCCGCAAGCTCCTCGCGGCGAGCTCGGCCGAGCGCGAGAAGATCCTCGAGACCCTGTTCGCCACCGCCACCTACAAGCGTCTGCAGGATGCCCTCAAGGCCGACGCCGCCGCGCTGCGCGAGCGTGGCGAGAAGGCCGCGCTGCAACGCCGCACCTTGCTCGATCAGGCTGGCGCTGACGCACCCGAGGCGCTGCTGGCCCGCCGCGATGCACTGCAGGCCGAACTGGCGGTACTGACCGGCGCCGAAACGCAGGCGCGCGCCGACGATGCCGCTGCGCGCACCGCCCTGCAGCAAGGCCAGGCGGCCCAAGCGCAGTTTGTCGAAGCGGATGCGGCGAAGACCGCCTTGCAGGCCTTGGAGACCGGCCTGGTCGAGCTCGACACCCAGCGCCAGCGCCTGGCGCAGGCGCGCCGAGCGGCGCTGGTGGTGCCGGCCGACAGTGCGTTCGCCGCCGCCCGCCGCAGTGCC